>BNJS01003837.1_pt1 | contig 322226 bp, 477 predicted proteins | sample 8540461 | NCBI WGS metagenome assembly BNJS01 (sample SAMD00202454, study PRJDB9452) | human saliva metagenome | isolation source: human saliva | place: Japan
GATACAGCACTACCGCACCGCGTGCACAGCATCCCGTACGACCTGTGCCATATGAGTCGATCTTCGCATCCGTCAGCCCGGGGTAGACGCCGAGCCAGAACGTGTCGTTCATAATGCGGTCGGTCGCCGCGAGCGTCCCCTGCCACACGGTAGCCCTCGCCCGAGGCGCACATGGTATCAAAACAGGGGTGCTTCGTCAGATTCCCCGCGAAGAGCATACGTGTCTGGATGCCCCGCCCCTCGATATACGGAACGATCTTGGCGCGATCCACGCCGTCACGGCAGGTCAGCAAAAAGCCAAACCAGCTGGGCTCTGCATGCGCCGTCGCCTCCGGCAGGACAAAGGTATCGCCCAGATCGGCGAGTGCCGCGTGGAGCCGCGCGAAGTTATGCCGGCGACGCGCGACAAAGGACGGCAGTTTTTTTCAGCTGGGCGACACCGACTGCTGCCTGCATATCCGTCACCTTGAGATTGTAGCCGAAATGTGAGTAGACGTATTTGTGATCGTAGCCGCGCGGCAGCGCACCGTACTGCCCGTCAAAGCGATGTCCGCAGCGGTTGTCCTGCCCCGACGCACAGACGCAGTCGCGTCCCCAGTCGCGCAGGGAGCGCACGATGCGGTGGAGGAGCGGATCATTCGTATAGACCGCGCCGCCCTCGCCCATCGTCATGTGATGCGGCGGATAGAAGCTCGACGTACCGATATCGCCGATCGTTCCCGTATAGCGCGTCTCTCCGTCGATCGTATACTGCGAGCCGAGCGCGTCACAGTTGTCCTCAACGAGCCAGAGGTTGTGCTTTTGGCAGAACGCCTTGACCGCCGCCAGATCGAACGGATTGCCGAGCGTATGCGCGATCATGACGGCCTTCGTCCGCGCGGAGAGTGCTCCCTCTAGGAGCGACACATCCACATTGTACGTCGGCAGACTCACATCGACAAAGACGGGCACCGCACCGTACTGGATGATCGGCGCGACCGTCGTCGGAAAGCCCGCCGCCACCGTGATGACCTCATCACCGCGCCCGACGGCACGCGCCCCGAGGAGCGGCGACGTGAGCGCCATAAAGGCGAGCAGATTCGCCGACGAACCCGAGTTCACGAGCGAGCAGTGCTTCACCCCGAGATACGCCGCCAGCCCACGCTCGAACTCCTCCGTATAGTGCCCCGCCGTCAGCCAGAACTCAAGCGCACTCGCGACGAGATTCTCCATCTCCTCATGATCGTAGACGCGCGCCGCGTACGGCAGACGATCCCCAGGGAGAAATCCTCCTTTGGTGCATGATACTTCTCACAGTACGCCCGTACAAGCGCGAGAATCTCCCCGCGCATCTCCTGCTCACTCATCCGATTTCTCTCCCTGCTCTATGATTCCCTGCGAAAAACGCCTCGATCTGTGCCTCGGTCAGCGTGCGCATATCCGCACCTGCCTCCCATGCCTTTGCCCATTCCACCGTTTTCTCCACGGCCTCGGCGATATGCCAGCGCGGTTTCCACCCGAGTTCACTCTTTATTTTCGAGCAGTCGAGTTTCAAAAAAATGTGCCTCATGTGGGTGCCGTCTGCATGTGCCTCCCACCGTGCGCCCGCGCCCCACGTCCGGCAGAAGAGGTCGGCGAGCTCTCCCGTCGTCACGCAGTCCGCATCGTCGGGGCCGACATTCCATGCCCCGACCAGCGCGGCATCCTCCACCTGCCGAGCCGCGAGCATCAGATACACGGAGAGCGGCTCTAAGACATGCTGATAGGGGCGCGTCGAATGCGGATTGCGGATGTCGATCACCTGCCCGCGCACCGCTGCGCGGATACAGTCGGGGATGATGCGGTCGGGCGCAAAGTCGCCGCCCCCGATCACGTTGCCCGCGCGCGCCGTCGAAAGCCGCACTCCGCTGCCCGCGAAGAGCTCTGCCGATAACTATGGGCGGCGATCTCCGCACAGCTCTTGCTCGCCGAATACGGATCATAGCCCAAGAGCGGCTCATTCTCGCGGTAGCCCCACGGCCACTCCTTATTCTCATAGACCTTATCCGTCGTCACCATGAGTGCAGAACGAACGGTGTCCGATGTGCGGATACATTCAAGGACATTGACGGTCCCCATCACATTTGCCGCAAACGTCTCCACGGGCTGACGGTAGCTCGCCCGCACAATCGGCTGCGCCGCGAGGTGAAAGACGACCTCCGGCCGCGCCGCAGCAAACGCGCGTCCGAGTGCATCGGCATCGCGCACATCGCCGCGCAGATCGCGCAGCTCCTTCAAAACGCCAAGCCGACGGAGCGCCTCCCGTCCGCCCTCCGTCGGCGCATCGAGTGCAAAACCCGTCGCCTCTGCCCCCCCCCGGAGGAGCAGGAGGGCAAGCCACATGCCCTTAAAGCCCGTATGTCCTGTGAGGAGGACACGCTTTCCCCGATAAAAGTTTAGATTTTTCATATCCTACTCCCACTAGCGTGATTACATGATTATTATAACAAGAATTACAAAACACTGCCTATGATCACTCATAGGCAGTATTTTCGATGATCTATGGTATCTCAGCTGCTCGCTTCTCCAGCCGTGAGAGGTCGACTTCTTCGACAGGCTCCTCGGCGGGCGCCTCGAGTTCGGGCGGCTCAGGCACCGGCTGCGGTGCGTGGTCAACGATCTCGAGGTGGCGGTAACGGGTCATGCCCGTACCGGCCGGGATGAGGTTTGCCGATGATGACGTTTTTCCTTGAGGCCGACGAGCGGGTCGATCTTGCCCTTGATCGCGGCGTCGGTGAGGACGCGCGTGGTCTCCTGGAAGGACGCCGCCGAGAGGAAGGGAATCCGTAGCGAGCGACGCCTTCGTGATGCCGAGCAGGATAGGCTTTGCCACAGCGGGCTCGCCGTCCTCCTCGATTGCCTTGGTGTTCGCTGCCTCGAATGCGTTGATCTCGATGTACTCGCCCGGGAGGAAGTCGGTGGTCCGGCCTCCTCGATCTTGACCTTGTGCAGCATCTGCCGCACCATGACCTCGATGTGCTTGTCGTTGATCTCAACGCCCTGCGATTTGTAGACCTTCTGCACCCTCGTAGACGAGGTAGCGCTGGGTCGCCTGCAGGGCCGCAGACGCGCAGGATGTCATGCGGGTTCACGGAGCCCTCAGTGATCTTGTCACCGGGCTTCATGACCATGCCGTCACGCGCGGCCATGCCGCGCGCCGAACGGCACAGAGTACTCACGCGACACGCCGCCCTCGGGCGTGATCGTGACCGTGCGCATCCCCTTTGCCCGTGTCGTCGATGGCGACGACGCCCTCGTTCTCTGCGATGATGGCGTTGTGCTTGGGCTTGCGCGCCTCGAAGAGCTCCTCGACGCGCGGGAGACCCTGTGTGATGTCGTCACCTGCGACACCGCCCGAGTGGAAGGTACGCATGGTGAGCTGTGTGCCCGGCTCGCCGATGGACTGTGCGGCAATGATGCCGACTGCCTCGCCGATCTCGACCTCTGCCTGATTGGCAGGTCGCGGCCCATAGCACTTCATGCAGACGCCGAACTGTGACTTGCATGTCGAGGACGCTGCGGATGGAAACGCGCTTTCGGACGCCCTCGATGCGCTTGGCGGTACCTCGTCGACGGAGTCGTTGATGTGGGCAATGGTTTCACCGTTGCCTCATCCACGATGTCCTCGGCGAGCACGCGGCCGACAATGCGGTCGGCGAGCGACTCGATAACGCCGCGCGCCCTCCATGATGGCCTCGACCTCGATGCCGCGCACGTTATTGTTGCGGATGTGAATCTCATGGAGTTCGGAGGAAAGGATCGTCTCCACCATCTTGTCGGTGAGGATCGCGCCCTCCTCTGCGAGGACAGTGCCGTCGTCGAGGGCAGCCCTCGCACGACTTCCTTGCCGCTGAGCTCGCGCACGATGGCGGCGTGTGCCTTCTTGCGCTTTCTCGCATCCGGCTCGCCGAGCGTGATGCTCTCCGTGACCATGGCGTTGCTGACCGCCCCTCCGCGTTGACGGAGGCCGCGCACCATGATCTCGCGGATGTCGCGTTCGCCGATGGTCTCGGAACCTCGTCGTCGAGCGTCGTGTCCTGCGGGTGAGGATCTCCTTCGTCTCAGGGTCATAGATCGCCGCCGCGAGGAGGCGTCCCATGAGGCTGTCGACGAGGTTCGAGTGCGTCAAACGCAGAACTCTGCCATGCGCGCACGCACCTGCAGAGGTTGATCGCGAGACGTCGCAGTCCTCCTCGCGGACGATGACATCCTGTGCCACGTCGACGAGACGGCGCGTGAGGGTAGCCAGGTCCGCCGTACGGAGTGCCGTATCCAGCAAGACCCTTGCGCGCACCATGCGAGGAGATAGAGTAGTCGGAAACGGACGAGGCCCTCACGGAAGTTCGCCGTGATCGGCGGTCGATGATCTTACCGAGGTCAGCCATGCAGTCCGCGCATGCCCGCGAGCTGAGCGCATCTGCTGCTTGTTGCCTCGAGCGCCCGAGTCCGCCATCATCAAAGATGGGGTTAAAGGGATCCATAGTTTGTCCCATCATGGCGTCCGCGACATCGTCCGTCGCCTGTGTCCAGAGCTGGACGACCTTCTTATAGCGCTCGTCCTCGGTGATGAGACCACGTGAGAACGACGCGCTCGACCTGTTGACCTTCGCCTGTGTGTCTGCGATGATTTCCTTTTTCTTCGGCGGCACGATGACGTCGGAAACGGCGACCGTCATGCCCGCAATGCAGGCGTAGTGGTAGCCGAGGTCTCTTCACGTTGTCGATAACCTCAGCGGTCTTAGTCGCGCCGAAATAGTCGTAGCAGTTCGCGACGAGCTACCGAAGCTCCTTCTTGTTCATGAGGACGCCGAGACGCCACTCGCCGGTCTCCGCATCCTGCGTGTAGTGGCGCAGTTCCTCGGGCAGAATCTCGTTGAAGATGGGGCGGCCGAGCGAGCTGCGGACGAGGCCGTGCCCGCGATCTGCACGCGGATCTCCGCCTGCAAGTCGACACCTTTTTCCTGATACGCGAGGTGCCTCGGCGATGCCGTGAATGCCTTGCCCTCGCCCTTTGCGCCGGGCTTCGGCTTCCGTGAGTGGTACAGACCGAGCACCATGTCCTGCGAGGGACGATGAGGGCTTGCCGTCGCTTCGGCGCGAGATGTGCGTTTGCGGCGAGCATGCGGGACGCGCGCCTCCGTCTGCGCCTCCGCCGAGGCGGCAGGTGGATCGCCATCTGGTCGCCGTCAAAGTCCGCGTTGTATGCCGTACACGCGAGGCGGATGCAGCTTCAGAGCACGCCCCTCGGTGAGCACCGGCTCAAAGGCCTGGATGCCCAGGCGGTGCGGTGTCAGTGCACGGTTGAGGAGCACGGGATGCTCGCTTGATGACATCCTCAAGCACGTCCCAGACCTCGGGGCGTGCGCGCTCGACTCCATGCGCTTTGCCGACTTGATGTTGTGGGCAGCGCCGTCGCCTGCAGTCGCATGACAAAGGGCTTGAAGAGCTCAGAGTGCCATTTCCTTCAGCGAGGCCGCACTGGTGGAGCTTTGGCTCCGGGTAGGCAACGATAACGGGAACGTCGAGTGAGTCGACACGCTTGCCGAGGAGGTTCTGACGGCGACGCGCCCTGCGCGCTGAGGCATATCCGAGGTGACTTCAGCGCGCGGTTGCCGGGTACGTGACGGGGCGGCCGCGGCGGCCAGTGTCGATGAGCGCGTCCACGGCCTCCTGCAGCATGCGCTTCTCGTTGCGCACGATGATGTCGGGCGCACCGAGTCGAGCAGGCGAGCGCAGGCAGTTGTTGCAGTTGATGACGCGGCGGTAGAGGTCGTTGAGATCAGGGGTCTGCAAAGCGTCCGCCGTCGAGCTGCACCATGGGGCGCAGGTCAGGCGGAATGACGAGCACGACGTCCGCGATCATCCACGAGGCTGATTGCCGGACTTGCGGAATGCCTCCAACCACCTCAAGGCGGCGGATGGCACGCACCTTCTTCTGTCCGGAGGTCGTCCGCACGTCGTTTTCCAGCTGTGCGCTCATCTGCTCAAGATCCAGCTCCTCAAGGGCTCCTTGATCGCCTCCGCGCCCATGCCGACGCGGAAGGTATTGCCATGCTTTTCGAGGCGCATCGTGATACTCGCGCTCGGAGGCAGTTCCTTTTTCTTCAGATCGGTTTCGCCCGCATCAGAGGACGATGTAGTAGGCGAAGTAGAGGCACCTTCTCAAGCGAACGCGGGGAGACATCGAGGATGAGTCCCATGCGGCTCGGAATGCCCATAAAGTACCAGATATGCGAGACGGGCGCGGCGAGTTCGATGTGTCCATGCGCTCGCGGCGCACGCTGCGCCGCGTCACCTCGACGCCGCAGCGGTCGCAGACGACACCACTTATAGCGGATGCGCTTGTGCTTTCCGCAGTGGCACTCCCAATCGCGCGTCGGTCAAAGATGCGCTCGCAGAAGGCCGTCACGCTCGGGCTTCGAGTTACGATGAGTTGATGGTCTCCGGCTTTTTACCTCCGCCGTGCGACCATGCGAATTTTATCGAGGAGCAGGTCGATCCGCATCGAGTCAAAATTGTTTACATCCAGCAACAGCTGCCACTCCCTTCACTATAGATCGTCCTCGAGGATTGTCGATGTCGTCGAGTCCGCCGCATGAAGAATCGCATCCATGTCGTCCGCCGCGGATCTTCGTCGGTGCCGAGATCGGCGATGAGATCCTCATCCGCAGACTCCTCAGCCTCCGCGTTCTCCTCGTAGTCATCCGCAGGAGGAGGCGGCGCGGCACCGTTCTCGTCCACACCCTCCACATCGAGGTCGAGGGAACGCGCCTTTTCGTTGATGTCCTCGTCCTCCTCGTCGCGGATCGCGATTTCGCTGCGCGTCCTCGTTGAGCACCTTGATGTCGAGGCCGATCGCCTGCGAGCTCCTTGATGAGCACCTGTGAACGACTCGGGTACGCCCGGCTCGGGGATGTTGTCCCCCTTGACGATGGATTCGTGTGCCTTGACACGTCCGACCCGTCGTCGGACTTCACCGTCGAGGATCTCCTGCGAGTGTGTACGCCGCCCGTATGCCTCGAGTGCCCAAACCTCCATCTCGCCAAAACTCTGTCCGCCGAACTGCGCCTTGCCGCCGAGCGGCTGCTGCGTGACGAGCGAGTACGGCTCGTGGAGCGCGCGCAGATCTTGTCGTCAACCGGATGATGTCAGCTTCAGCATGTAGACGCAGCCGACCGTGACACGGTTCTCGAACGGCTCGCCCGTGCGGCCGTCGTAGAGACACCGTCACTTGCCGTCGGAGAAGTCCCGCCGCACGGATCGTGCGGGCTACGTCGTCGTCGCCCGCGCCGTCAAAGACCGGGGTCGCAATGTGGATACCGGCCACGTCGGGCACGGGCATCCCGTTTTATCAAAATCTGCAGCCCCGCCGCGCGGGTCACCCTCCACCGTCGGATCGCCGTCCTTGATGGCATGACCGAGGACGCGGCACGCGCCATGGAGTCGTCTCCAAGACCTGACCAGATGTTCGCTCGCGACGGAACGCCGAGCAGGTTCAGCACGATATCGACCGGCGTGCCGTCGGCAGGAACGGCATGTCCTCCTGGCGCATGATGCGCGAGACGACTACCCTTGTTCCGTGACGACCCGGACATCTTCGTCGCCGACCGAGATCTTGCGCTTCTGTGCAATATAGACGCGCACAAGGCGGTTGACGCCGGGCGGCAGTTCGTCGTTGTTCTCACGGGTGAAAGATCTTCACGTCGATGATCTTACCCGCCTCGCCGTCTGCGGTACGCGCAGCGGGTATCGCGCACCTCGCGCCTTCTCGCCGAAGATCGCGCGCGGCGGGCGTTCCCTCTGCCGTCAGCTCCGTCTCGCCCTTGGGCGTGAGCCCTTGCCGACGAGGATATCGCCGGGGCGCACGTCCGCGCCGATGGAGATGATGCCGTCCTCGTCGGGATCGCTGGCGCTTCCTCCGCCACATTCGGGATGTCGCGCGTGATCTCCTCGAAGTGCGGCTTCGTGTCGCGTGCATCGCCTCATACTCCTCGATGTGGATCGGTGTAGAGATCGCGCTTGACAGAGATTCTCGCTGGGAGGATGGCGTCCTCGTGGTTAGCCTTCCACGGCATATAGCGCAACAATAATGTGTGTAGCCGAGGGCGAGCTCGCCGTTGTCCGTCGAGGATGATCGGCGATGGGCTGCCCCTCCGTCACGCGGTCGCCCGCGTAGACGAGCAACTTCTGATTGATGCGGGTCGCCTGGTTCAGGCGGATGAATTTCTGCCGGTTTATAGGTATCAAATGCCCTCGTCCGAGCGGACGGTGATCGCATCTGCTGTAACGTCCGTGACCTCGCCGCCGTGCTTTGCGAGCACCACTGACGCCCAGGTCGCACGCCGCCTTGTACTCCATGCCCGTACCGACGAGCGGCGCCTGCGTCCGCAGGAGCGGCACCGCCTGACGCTGCATGTTCGCACCCATGAGGGCACGGTTCGCATCGTCGTTTTCTAGGAACGGGATCATCGCCGTCGCGATGGAAAAGACCTGGCGCGGCGACACGTCCATATAGTCCACACGCTCGCGCGGATGCAGCCCGTCTCCTCGTGAGACGATGCCGTCACGCGCTCGTTGATCAAAGTACTCATTCGCGTCGAGCGGCTCATTTCGCCTGCGCGATGATGAGATCCGTCCTCCTCGTCCGCCGTGGTGGCGCACATCCTCCGTCACGCGGTGATGTTCCTTGTCCACGCGGCGATACGGCGTCTCCATAAAGCCGAAACGGTTCACGCGCGCATAGTTGGCGAGCGAGCCGATGAGACCAATATTCGGACCTTCCGGCGACTCAACCGGGCACATGCGGCCGTAGTGCGAGTTGTGAACGTCGCGCCTCAAAGCCCGCGCGCTCGCGCGAGAGGCCGCCGGGGTACGAGTGCCGAGGCGGCGCTTATGCCGTCAGCTCGGAGGCGGGTTGTGCTGATCCGCGAACTGCGAGGCTGCGAAGGCCGAGAACTCCTTTACCGCCGCCGACGGGGCGGATGATGAGCTGCGGCGTGATGCTCTCCGTCTCCTGGATCGGCATGCGCTCGCGCACGACGCGTTCCATGCGCGAGAGGCCAATGCGGAACTGGTTCTGCAGCAGCTCGCCCACAGCACGCCGCGGCGGTTGCCGAGATGGTCGATGTCGTCCGTATTGCCAAAGCCGTCCATGAGGCCGAGGAGATAGCTGATCGCCGCCATGATGTCCTCGCGCGTCACTGTACGGTACTGATAGTCGCGCGTCGGTGCGCAGGCATCCGATATATCTCGCCGTCGGGCTTCTGTACCTGAAAAGCGATGAGCTCGCCGTCGCCGAAAGGCGCCGTCTCGCGCTCCTCACTGACCGCATCCACCATCGCAGGCGCGAGTCGGCTCGCCCTTCCGGAGACGATCTCGCCCGTCTCCACGTCCACAACGGGCTCGGCGAGCTGCTGCCCAGCAGACGACGGCTGCGCCGGGCTTCTTCGTCAACGCGCGGCCGACCGTCGCGAGGTCGTGGCGGCGCGGGTCAAGAACAGCGTCTCGAGAGCTGACGCGCATTGTCCTCGTTCGCGGGCTCACCCGGACGCAGACGGCGGTAGATCTCGATGACCGCGCGGCTGCGCGTCTTGACCTCGTCCGTATCGCGCTCGATCGTTGCGAGCATGCGCGGATCGTCGCCGAAGAGCGCACAATCTCCGCGTCCGTCTCGTAGCCGAGGGCGCGGATGAGATGGAGTCACGGGCATCTTGCGTGTACGATCGATACGCACGGAGACGATGTCGTTTGCATCGTCTCCAGCTCGATCCAGCGCCGCGGTTCGGGATCATCGTCGCGTTAAAGAGCTCCTTGCCCGTCGTATCGATTTCCACCGTGTACGTGCCGGGCGAGCGGACAGGCTGGCTGACGATAACGCGCTCTGCGCCGTTGATGATGAACGTCCTATCCGTCGCCAGGCGGAAAATCGCCCGCGAAGACCTCCTGCTCGCCAGTCTCGCCCGTCTCGCGGTTCACGAGGCGCACGTTGACGCTAGCGGGGCGCGGCAGTTACGTCATCAGCGCTCCTTGCACTCGTCGAGATCGTACTCGGCTCACCGAGCGCAAACGACTCAAAAGGAAAGGATGAGATTCCCGGAGAAATCCTGAATGGGCGGCGAGATGTCGCGGAAAATCTCCGCAAGCCCCACCTCGAGACTACCAGATGGCTCTCGCGCTGGATGTCAAGAAGAGTGCGGCATCTCCATCCACTGCTGATCCGCGCGTAGCTGTAGCGAGTTTCGACGGCCGACCGACTTACAGGGATTGAACATGAACGCTGTCACCCTTTCGCTGGAATATTATCCTCTGTCAGGCGCCATCCTCGGGTTGAACAGACACAGAGACAAAGGCGGCCATGTGAGTACCTTGCTCTCTTGTCCTTTCTAACCGCGCACAGCATACTGCGCGGCGTCCTCCCCTGAGGCGCACAAATCCCATGCCCACGTCGGCAGGTCATTGTATGATACTACATCGGAGATGTTGTGTCAAGGGAAGTTTTCTATCATTTTCCGGTGCTGGGATTACAATGTTGTATTTGGCCAGATCGTGCGGCTTATGCAGCAACATGTAACATACAGCAGTTGCCTCATTTGTTCTTTCCACAGCGATCCCTCCATCTCTTTAATTTATTATGCGCACTCCTCACCGAGACGCTCCTGCCGCTCCGCCTCCTGCGCTCGTGATTGATCGAGGCTGTTCCTGCTGTGCAGGGGCGGCGATAGCTGGGGAGCAGAGAGGGATAAGGTGGGTAAAGAGGGGCGTTGCGTGTTTTGCAAGTGACATCACCGTATACGTTCAAAAACTCCAGCTGTCATATCTTCGCACATCTGGAATGCAAGTGTGAGCATTCCGTGGAGATCCTCGTAGTTGCGGAAAATTGGCAGACGATTTCCATTTTTCCAAAATTCAGCGAGTTCATATTCTAGAATTGGGAGAAAGTATCTCCCTCATAATACTTGTTATCTTTCATAACATACCACATCAATTCAGCAATACCAGACTTAATACATATATGGTATCTAAACTCGTATATGTTGCTCTTCTAGCTTGATTCTCTTTCTCTCAATATTTCACGTCATGTATAACCTATCTCTTGAAACATCTCCAAGACATACCTGATTATCCCTTAGTAAAAGCTCTCTTTTGTTTAGATCAAAAGAAATACTGTATGCAGGAGCGCTTGATATCTCTGCAAAAGTGAATACGGTTTTAGTACTTCTACCATCCGGTTGTCCATGCGGTATTCACTCCCTAGAAAGCGGATCTCAACGTCACGAGCCGCTTGGCTATACTATAGATATGGTACGCAAGTAAATAAAAGAGGAAGCCAATTTGCGTTATGCTCTATCTGCGCAAACAAGCCACACTACAGGAGAGCTTTCTCGCGAAAAACATAACACAGGACATCAGGTATTATCAAAGCGATTCTTTCCTATCCTATACAGATAAGCACGGTGTCACAACAATCGGAAGTCCTCATGAGACCACTTTCTCTCCTTCTCTCTTGTGCCAACATATAATTGACAAACCTACACGACTTACGTCCTTCGTCAAACGGCGAGGTCATTGACAAAGCGGCGCGTCTATGCTACGTTTAATCGGTATCGATGAAAGAAAGGCTACGGAAATGATACAGCCTAAAGAATATTGTCAAAACATACGCAGGCGATGTACACGCTCTGCGCGGCATCGATATCTCGATTGAGCGCGGCAGCAGTTCTACGGCATCATCCGGGCTGTCGGGTGCGGGAGAGAGTCCACGCTCATCCGCTGCATCAATATGCTCGAGCGCCCGACGAGCGGCGCGAAAGTTACTCGTGGACGGACGCGCGATCTCATTCTGCAGGTCTCGGAGAGCGAGCTGCGCGAGGGCGGCGGCACATCGGCATGATTTTCCAGCACTGATCTGCTGTCCTCTGCGACGGTCTGCGACAGCGTGGCGTTCCTTTGCTGGCTCGCGGGAAATCACGCCGCGGAGATCCGCAAGGTGACGGAGCTGCTGCACTCCGTTGGGCTCGGCGACAAGGCGGATGCCTACCCGAAGACCATATCGGGCGGACAGAAAGCGGCGCGTCGGCATTGCACGCGCGCTCGCGGGCGATCGAAGGTGCTGCTCTGCGACGAGAGCAGCCTCGGCGCTCGACCCACCAGACGACGAAGTCGATCCTCGCGCTCATCCGCGACATCAACCGCCACGCATGGGGCTGACGGTCGTCGTCATCACGCACGGATGCGGGTCATCAGGATATCTGCTGACCGCGTGGCGTCATCGACGGCAGCGTGATCGCCGAGGAGGGCGATGTGGTGGATGTGTTCACCGCACCGCAGCAGCCGATCACGAAAGGAGTTCATCAGCGTGCTCCTGTCGAACGAGCTGCCGACGGCGTTCCGCAGGCAACCCGTCGAGAAAACACCGAGCGCGGGGAGCTATGTGCTCCTGCGCGCGCATTCCTCGGCGAGCGTGCGGACGATCCCGTGCTCGCGAGATGATCCGCCGCTTCCCCAGCATCGAGTGACGATGCTCTTCGGTACGCTCGACCAGATCAGGGAGCTGCCGTTCGGGCGCATGATCATCGGGATGCCGAGCGCACCGGAGGATACAGGCGTGCCATTGACTATCTCTCGGAACAGCACTGGAAACAGGAGGTGATCGGCTATGTCCGCCGAAATGATTCCCCTGCTGACTAAGGCGCTCGGAGGAAACGGTCTACATGGTCGCGGTCAGTATGGTCAGTCTCTGGAGTGCTCGGCATCCCGCTCGGCGTGCTCCTGCACGTGACGGCGTGAGGCGAGATCCTCGATGCGCCGGCGGTGAACCGCTCGGTCGGCGCCGTCGTCAACGCGATCCCGCTCCATCCCGTTCATCATCCTGATGGTAGCGATCATCGCTGACGTCGTCATCGTCGGCTCGGCGATCGGCGACAGCGGCGATGGTGCCGCTTCGTCATCGCCTCCGTCGTCCGTTCATCGGGCGGCAGGTGGAGACCTCGCTGCGCGAGGTGCCGCGCGGTCTCATCGAGGCGGCACTCTCTCCATGGGGGCGACGCCGCTGCAGATCGTGACGCGACGTGCTCCTGCCGGGAGTCCATGCCCGGCATCGTCAGCCAGCTCGACGGTCGTCATCGCACTCGTCGGCGAGTCCGCCATGGCCGGTGCGATCGGCGGCGGCGCGTCTCGGTGATCTCGCAATCCCGGCTACGGCTACCAGCGGTTCCGTCCCGACATCATGCTCTGCGACCGTCGTCATTCTCATCGTTCTCGTCCAGCTCGTTGCGGTTCGTGGGAAATACCCCTCGCTGCGCGGCTAGATAGAGATAAAATATTTTAAGGAGGTATTTTTATGAAAAACTGCTCGCTCTTGTGCTTGCCGTCACTGCATTTGCCCTCGCCGGCTGCGGCGGCAGCTGCGAGACAAGCCCGCCGACAATGCCAAGGCGGAGGAAGGTCGTCAAGGTCGGTGCATCGCCCGTTCCCCATGCGGAGATCCTCGGGCGATCCGGCCCCGAACTCGAAAAGGGAAAGGCGTAAAGCTCGAGGATCGTCGAGTTCAGCGATCTATGTTCAGCCGAACATCGCCACGAACGACAAGGAGATCGACGCGAACTTCTTCCAGCACGAGCCGTACCTGAAGAATTTCGTTGAGGAGCACCCCGAGCTCCAGCTCGTGAGACGTTCTCGGTGTCACATCGAGCCGATGGGCGTCTACTCGCACAAGATCAAAGAAGCTCGACGAGCTGAGGACGGCGCATCCGTCTCCATCCCGAGCGACCCGACGAACGTGCGGCCGTGCGCTGCTGCTCCTCACGCGTGCGAACCTCTATCAAGCTGAAGGACGGTGCCGGTACGACGGCGACGGTGCAGGAGCATCGTCGACAACCCGAAGCACCTCAAGATCCAGGAGATCGAAGCGCCGCAACTGCCACGTACACTGGATGATGTCGATATCTCCGCCATCAGCACTGAACTGGGCAATGCAGGCGGATCTCGATGCCGACGCGCGACGCCCTCATCATGGAGGATAAGGCGCCCGCCGTACGTCAACATCCTCGTCGTCCGGCAGGGCGATGAGGACCGCCCAGATTCAGGCGCTCGTCAAGGCGCTCCACTCCCGAGACGGTCAAAGAACTTCATCAACGATAAGTGACAAGGCGCAATCGTCCCCGCGTTCTGATCGTAATAACAAGTAAAGAAGGGTGTTGTACGAAGCGTTCGGCTTCATACAGCACCGGTCGGGTCATTATTGTAAGTTGCAGGCGTCTCCGCACCACCGCGCCGCGGCGGATCATGTCGCCGACGCGCAGATCATAGGAGAGCGCCATCTTGGTGCGGGTCCTGCCCTGCTGCGAAAGTCCTCGGGCGTCCCGCCGTTGAGCCCCTTGACGAAACTCTCATACGCGCGCCGATGAACGCCTTCGTCGCCGCCTTGCGCTGTGCGGCGAGAGTACTGCGCGCCGTTCCGGAACGTCCACAGCATCCAGCTCCTTTGGTACTTTTTAAGGAGGGATCATCGTCGTCCTGCAGGGAGATGGGTCAGTGACTTTGCGGTAGACCGTCGTATACGTGCTGCGCTCCGTCTCGGTCAGATTGCGGAACCTCGCTGTTTCGAGCGGAAAACGCCATTATAGCGGTCGACAATCGGGCGCGTCGCGTCGATGCAGCGCCCGAGGTTGCTCGCCGCCGCCTTCTGCACCGCCTCGAGATAGGCACGATAGTTCACGATGCGCACGACCTGCCAGCCCATATCGCCGCGCTCCATGCGCGCTGCAGGGAAACTCAGGTCTGTCCCTCATCGCGCACGGTGATGTTCGCCATGGCGGCTCTCCGTCCGCACGATGCTGTCGATGTGCAGGAGTGTCGTATCGCGCAGGTGGCTGCACTCCATGAGATACTCAAAGTCAATGCCGAGCTGGCGTCCCTTCAGCGGATCTACCCCCTCATGGGTCGGCCATGTCCCGCTCCCGACCGCCGTCAAAATACTCTGTGCTATCCCGCCTGCGACGCCGTCGCCGACGTTCTCGTGAGAACTTTCCTGATTTATTCCGTTCTTTTTCCTTCGGATGTGTATCGCCGAAAAGAGAATGTAGGTGAGATCGTCATACCCCGCCGCCGTTACAGCATTGATATTCACGCGCCGCTGAAACGCCTCCGCATCATGCGCGGTGAGTGCCGCCGCCGCCTGCTCGAGTGCGCGTAGGCAGGACGCTGTATTGTAGTAGCCGAGATACCACGCGAGGACAGCGATCGTCAGGACGATCACCCCTGCCGCCGCGCGAAACTTACGCTGACTCGCCCTGCGTCGGCGTGCGAGACGCACGCGCCACGCAAACTCATCCAGCGGCATTGCCACACCTCCCTTTGCACGAATTCGAATGATGCTATTATAGCATGGAATACGCCCGCGTTCAATCAGTGAAAATTACTCTCTACGAAAAAGACTGCCGTACGAGGCTCATCTCTCTCGTACAGCAGTCCGTCATCCTTCTTTATCCCCAGCACCTCATCCATCTGACGCCTTCATCCGCGCGATCGCCGTGTCAAAGATCGTCACGCCCGATGTTCCAGCGGGTGGATTGAAGTAGAGCACGTCGCCGAGCGGCCGCAGGAGCAGCCCGTGCTGAGCGCACGGCGATAGATCGCGTAGCCGAGCCGCCGCCCTCCGTCAAAGGGACGCTTCGCCGCGCGATCTTCGACCAGCCCGACGGCGTGAATCAGCCCGATATGGCGAATCCGCCGACGTTCGGATGCGCGCGAATCGTCTCCTCCATGCGCGCACTCAGCCACGATGCCGTCTCCGCCGCGCGCTCCAGAATATTCTCCTCATCGAGATATCAGGCACGGCGAGTGCCGCACTGCAGCGAGGCGGATTCGCCCGCGCGTATGCACGCACGCAGAACGCCTGCCCTCGCTCCAGTCCGCATAGAACCGCATGAGATCTTCTGCTTTGACGACGGTGATGGACATGGGCATCATAGCCGCCGTCGGGCCTTCGAGGAGGCACATGAGATCGGGCGTGATGCCCGCACGTTCACGCAAAAGGAGCCGTCCGTACGCCCAAACCCCGTCGCGATCTCATCGGCGATGAGGAGGACATCGTGCGCGTCGCAGAGGGACGCAGCTTTCGGAGATATTCCTCGGGGTAGATGCGCATCCCCGCGCTCCCCTGCAGGGAGCAGCTCGACGATCATGGCCGCCGTCTCGTGCCCGTGCGCGGGAAAGGCGCTCCGCGTGCTCAAAGCATGCAGAGGAACAGGTGTCGGCGCGTCTCCCCATAGGGACAGCGGTAGCAGTCGGGCGCCTCGACCATGGATATTGTCCATCATCATCGGCTGGCGGCATCTCGGCAAGGATCCATGCTCCCCACGGAGAGCGCGCGAGATCGTCTCGCCGCGATGCACCCTCGGAGGATACACATGAACCGCGTCTTTCCCGTGCGCCCCGTCTGCCGACGGTATTTGGAACGCCATCTTGAGCGCCGCCTCCACGGCGGACGAGCCGTTATTTCGTTGAAATGGAACTTCGTCAGACCCTCGGGCACGAGCGTCGCCAGCGCTCCGCGAGCTCGATCGCGGGGCGATGGGAAATTCGCGAGAGATGTGCTCGAGGCGATCCAGCTGCACGCCGCAATCCGCGCATTGATCTTCTCGTTCGTATGCCCGAGATTCGCTCACCACGAGCCGACGATATCGAGATAGCCCTTTCCCGTGCACGTCGTGAGGCCATGCCCCTTTGCGTGGTCGATCACCATCGGCGGCAGCTGCTCATAGTCCTTCATCTGCGCACACGGATGCCAGATGATGGCGCAGGTCGCGTCCTCAATCGTCGGCATAAAATGTCCCCTCCTACAAAACAGGGAATCACCGATACACGCAGTGATTCCCTAACGATTACCTCGTAAAAGCGCGGCGAGCGCATCCGCCCTCCCATCGGCAGCTCCGTCGCGCCGTGCGCTTTTGCGCCAAGACATGTGCGCCCGTGATCTCCTCGACCATCCGCACATTGTCCTCCTGCATCAGACGCTGCCGAGTTGTTGAAGATAAAGCCCCGCGAAGTGAATTACCCGCGATGCACGGAGATGCTCTGCCGTCAGTACGGCGGCATTGATTGTCCCAAGTCGCATCGGCAACGACGAGGGCGGCGAGCCCCAACCGTACGGCGAGATCGTCGAGACGACGTGCTCATCGTCGTCCCAGCGCAGCGGACAGATAATGCCGCCGCCTCCACCGTCAGATAGTCTGTGCGCTCCTTCGCGCGGCGGTAGTCTCCCGCTACCTTGGCAAAAGTCCATCGGGCGGTGCTCGATCTGCGCCGAGCGTGCGGGAGATCGCATCGCGATAAACATGAGGAGACGGTGAGATCACTGCATCGAGCCCCGCGACGCGCGCGCCACTGGAGGCATCGCCCGGCAGAAGCGTGCCGTCCGCAGCGACCTCGCGCGGAGCAGCCGCCGCATAGTAGCCCGCCGAAGACCAGCATCACGGGAGACATTTCATGATCAGCGTGACATACGTCTTGCCGATGTCCGTCCCGTCCCCGTGACAAATAGCGCCTTACCCATCTATGATGCGCCTCCCGTCAGGCATCCATGCGATTCGCATGACCGCCGCGCCCTGCACAGGGAGCCGTGCTGCCTGCCTCTGCGTCTCCACCGAATCAGAGCGCCTTGTGAGGCGAATCGATATAAGGCCGCCGCAACTCAGGCAGGAAATCCGGCAGAACCTGCAGCACGCCGCAGTACCAGACCGCCACCCAGAAGCCGATCGGTGCGTCGATGATTAGTTCGACGAAAAGTAGAAAATACGAGATGCCGAGGACATGGAGCCACCACCATGCCCGCCGAACTGCGCGGCAAGCGCGCGGCGGAACGTCGGCGCACGCCGCGGCTCACCAGTGCGCCCGTCACCCAACCCTGCAGGGTGAATCCGACGAGATAGCCAAACGTCGGCTGAAGCACGTAGGCCGGGTACGCCGCCGAGGCAAAACACGGGAATCCCCCACGAGCCCCATGAGCACGTACGTACCGACGGCGAGTGCATCCGAGACGCGCACCGAGCATCAGTCCTGCACAGCGTAAAGAGGAACTGCAGCGTGTAGACATCCGTCCCACAGGGATGCGCATGAACGTCCCGACCGTAATGAGAGCGATGAACAGCCCACAGGATTACTCACGTAACTTCGCAATCTTCAGATACCTCCATAAAAACTGATAGGTTCATAAACTTGCTTTATCTTACTCGCTATTTCGTTTATTGTCAGCAGAATATCACGCATTGGTTTACTAAGATTGTATATCAATTACTTAGACTGCCGGCGAGCTGCAAGCTTCGTATAGCAGTCTAATGTCGCCCTTCCACGGAGCGGGCGATTCCTATACTGTTTCGTCACCGTCACGTGATCCATCTCCGCCCCGTCGGGCAGGAAGCACGTGATCTCAATCTGATCGGCCTGCTAACCTCCATCGTGAGATGGTTATTCGTCTCCGGCTGCGGGAGCGTCACCTCATCAAAGGCATGGTCGATCCAGAGTTGGGATGTAGCCCACATTCCCGCAACACCCGTGAGGATGTAGAGGCAGGGCCTTCTGCTCCGGCGTTTTGGCAAACGCGTGATATGCCCGCGATTGCGGTACGTGATGCAAATGCGCCGTGAAAACAACATCAATGAGCAGCTCGTCAAGACGGGCATCCACACCCGCCGATCTCCTCATCAATACCCTCACTGCGCTCAGGGCGCCCATGAATGCAGTGCGCAACACGTCCTTGTGCATGAGGACGATGTTCCACTTCTGCGGTGCGCTTCAGATCGCGGCGGCGGATCACGCGAGCTGCTCTCGACCAGACCCGCTCTTAAAAGCGTCGATCTCCTTTCGCTGCGTCGAGCACGATATAGTGCGCCTGCCCGTAGTCAAAGGAGTAGTAGTACCGCCCGAACGCCTCTGCTCCCGTTGCGCGGCGTCCGAGAGTGGTTCAGATGCGCGACGGGGAGACGCGTCTGCCACTGGCGAGTCATGGGTCTCGTGGTTCCCCATAACCGGTGCCATCGGGATCACGCGCTCCATCTCATCCACGCCCTTAAAGAACTCCGTCCACTGATAGCGATCCTCGCCGTTGTCCACAGGTCGCCGAGGCGGGCGAAGAATGCCGCATCGATTGCGTGCCCATGCGAGATGTGCCATCTGCTGCCAGTCTGCATAGTCGCTCGACTGGCTGTCGGGAAAGAGCAGCATCTTGTACGGCAGATCGGGATCGGGCGTCACGAGCGGCAGCCATGCCGTCGTTCCGCCCTCCAGCTGTGATGCGATAGCGGTACTCCCACCCCGGCACGAGCTGATCGACTTCCACCAAGTACTGATGCACCGTCACATCATCGTCGGTAAACGCAGCATCCACGGCAGAAACCGCAGTACATTGTCCACGTCGAGTGCCTGACCTCAAGCATCTGTCCGGCGGATTCCTTCGGCGTCTCCCACATGATGACGCGGCCGCTGCGGGGATCCTGCGTGACGATCTGCCGCAGGCGCTCCACGTAGAACCCATCCGAGGGATGAATCCCATCGCTGCAGCCACTTTACCAGCGTATCGTGCCAGAGCACCGCGCCGCCCGTCGACAACTGCACCTGCCGCACCGCCCCCTTGATAAGGTACGGCGCGTGATGCCGTGCTCTTCTTCTCTTACTTCTTCCCTTTCTTCTTTCATGTCCTCCATAGTTCCATTTCCCCAGATCAGGAGGCCAGAGCGAGCTCCATGCCGCCCGAACCATTTTATCATGTGTCCGACGCTTCCTTCGCGCGTCGTGGTCTTGCCTGCACACAGCGGGATGCACGCTCCTCGAACGAGAGCCTATGCCCGCCGCGGCGTGCAGCCCCGGTAGGCCGCCGCTATGTCCACACAGCTGATGCGCCCGTCGGGCGAGATATGAGCCCGTGTCGCGAGCGACGATGTTGTTCGGCAAAAAGAGCGGGACAGGTGCACGGTCGCGACGCAGCATCTGCGTCGGCGTATGCCCGACCACAACAACGGTATCGCCGTAGTAACCCATGAAAAACTCCTCACGGATCCAGAGCATATCCTCACGGCTATCCTCCGCCGCAGGATTCACCCCCGCATGGACAAAGAGAATCTCCTCATCCTCGTGGTAGTGCGGAAGGAAATCGTCGCTGCCGCACGAACTCCGTCAGTGCCTTTGCCTCTGCCGCTGGCAGCGACGAAACTGCTCCCTCGTGATCTTGCCGCCGTTCGCCAGCCACAGATCGAAACTGCCCCAACAGTGTCCCCCAGTCCATACGCATCCACGTAACTGAGCATCATCGCCTCATGGTTTGCCCATGAGCGCGTGGACGATCGGTACTTTTCCGTCTGCCGCTGCACGAGCTGCAGCGTGCGGACGAGCGCAGATCCACGGTCGATATGGTCGCCGAGAAAGACGAGCAGATCGTGCGCGTCGTCAAACGCAATCCTTGTCCAGAGACGTTCGAGGGCAGTCCGCCTCCCCGTGCATCACCGACCGCGAGAATCCGCAGAACATCCGACCGCCTTCTGCATCATGCGTCTCGTATTATATCGTAAAAACCATGAAAATGATATGATAATATATCGCACACGAAAGCACAGAGGGCATACGATGACATTCGTCCCATGGAGATATATGATAGTATAGGGTAAGATCTGTTTAATGATAATCTTCCAGTCAGGAGGACGCACATGATGAGAACGCTATACACGCCCGGAGATGGGGCATCTCTGGTCGATCCAGGAATGAGTGGCAGATCCATTCTGAACGTCGAGATCGCCGCGCTGCAGAGGCAGATGGCAGAGCTGGGGAGATCCCCGCATCCGCCGCCGTGAGAACATCAAGGCAAAGGCAAAGTTCGACGTCGCGCGCATCAACGAGATCAAAGACCACCGACCACGACATCTTTACTTGCCTCTCACGAACCTCGAAGAGAACATCGGCGAGGACTCGAGAAATACATCCACAAGGGACTCACCTCGAGCGACGTGAAGGACACGGCATAGCACGCGTCATGATGCGTGACGCGGCCGCCATCATCCTCGACGATCTGCAGGAGTTCCGCACCGTCCTGCGCCGCCGAGCAAATGAGTTCCGCCACACACCGTGCATCGGACGCACCCACGGCATCCACGCCGAGCCGATGACCTTCGGCCTGAAGCTTCTCCTCTGGAGTGCAGAGATCGAGCGCGACATCGAGCGTCTCGAGCACGCCAAGAAAGATCGTCTCCGTCGGCAAACTCTCGGGCGCCGTCGGCACGTACTCCAACATCAACCCACGCATCGAGGAGCTCACGTGCAAACACCTCGGCCTGACCCCCGTCCGCCTCGCGACGCAGGTCATCCAGCGTGACCGTCACGCCGAGTTCGTCACGACACTCGCCATCATCGCGAGCACGCTGGAAAAAGATCGCCACCGAGATCCGCAACCTCCAGCGCACGGACATCCGTGAGGCAGAGGAGTTCTTCAAGGCGGGACAGAAGGGCTCGTCGGCAATGCCACTGCAGCGCAATCCGATCAACTGCGAGCGCGTCTCGGGCATGGCACACGCCTCGTGCGCGGCAACGCCGTCCGCGGCGATGGAGGACATCACCCTCTGGCACGAGGCGCGACATCTCGCACTCCTCCGTCGAGCGCGTCATCTACCCGACAGCACGATCAGCGTCGACTACTGCCTGCACAAGCTGACGGGCATCGTGGACAAACTCCTCGTCTACCCTGACGCCATGCTGCACAACATGAACCGCACGGGCGGGCTCATCTACAGCCAGCGCATTCTGGGTGGCCTCGTCAGCAAAGGGCATCCTGCGCCAGACCGCCTACGTCTGGGTACGGCGCAACGCCATGAAGCGCTGGCTCGAAAAGGAAGACTTCCGCACGAACGTCGAAAAGGACGCCGACATCTCCGCCCACACCTCACGAGAGGAAATCGACGCGTGCTTTGACCACCAGTACTTCCTGCGCAACGTCGACGACATCTTTGCACGATTTGATCTCTAAGAGAAGAGCCAAAGGGGGACTCACTATGTCAACCATCGTTATTACCGGTACCCAGTGGGGCGACGAGGGCAGGGAAAATCGTCGACTACCTCGCGAGCAAGGCAGACACTGTCGTCCGCTATCAGGGCGGCTGCAACGCAGGGCACACCGTCGTCGCGGCCGGCGAGGAGTACAAACTCCGCCTCCTGCCCTCGGCATCCTCTACAAGGGCACGCACAACATCATCGCGAACGGCGTCGCCTTTGACCCCGAGGTCTGCCTGCAGGAGATGGACGCCATGGCGGCGCGCGGCATCGACACATCGAACATCCGCATCTCCGACCGTGCGCACGTTGTCATGCCCCTACCACCGACTGATGGACGGCATCGGCGACGCTCAACGCGGCGCGGACAAAATCGGCACGACAGGGACGCGGTATCGGCCCCTGCTACGCATGGTGCGACGACCGCATCGGCATCCCGCGTCCTGTGACCTCATGGACGGCGCAGAGTTTGCCAAGAAGCTCAAGAAGAACCTCGACAACAAGAACGCAGAGCTCGCCGCCGTCTACCACCACGAGCCTTGACTATGACGAGGTGCTGAAGGGTATCAGGGCTACGCCGAGCGCCTGCGCCCGCTCGTCACCGACACCATCCCCCTCATCAACGAGGAAATCGCCGCCGGGCGCAAAATCCTCTTCGAGGTGCACAGGCGACCATGCTGGACATCGACTACGGCACCTACCCCTACGTCACCGCATCGCACCCCCATCTCCGGGCGGTGTCACCATCGGCGCGGGCGTCGCACCGAAGAAGATCGACAAGGTCGTCGGCGTCGTCAAGGCATACTGCACGCGCGTCGGCGAGGGCCTTCCCACGGAGCAGCTGAACCCCATCGGAGAAGCTGCGTGAGGCGGGACATGAGTTCGGTACCGTCACGGGCGTCCGCGCCGTACCGGCTGGCTCGACGCCGTCGTCGTCCGCCACGCGGGATGCTCTCGGGCATCGACTACATGGCAGTACGCGCCTCGACATCCTCGATGGCTTCGACGAGATCAAAATCTGCACGGGCTACCAGCACAAGGGAGAAGCTCCTCAAGGGCGTCCCCGCAGACCTCAACGTCCTCCGCCGAGGTCGAGCCGGTCTACGAGACCTTCCCGGGCTGGAAGACGGACATCTCCGGCATCCGCAGCTACGGCGACCTCCCCGAAAAGGCACGCAAAATACCTCGAGCGCATGGCAGAGATCACGGGCATCGCCCTCGGCATCGTTCCGTCGGCCTTCGCGTGAGCAGACCATCGTCCTCGCAAACGACTTGTTCTAAGAGAATACGACGGCACAGTATGAATCATCTCATATCGTGCCGTTTTAGAAGCACTGATAAATTCAGCACCGCCATCTTAGCGCATCTTTTTTGCGCGACTTCGTCGGAAAATCCTCCACATAGCTTTGGCTATGCGTCCGGCTTTTCCTCCTTGTTCGGACGAAAAATCTACGCCAATCTGACGGACTTCATTTATCAGCGATTTCCTTTATTATTCTGCTACTCCGCCACCGTAAACCCCGCCGCGCGCGGAAAGAACTGCCGATACGCCTCGCCTTCTTCTCAAGCTTCATCGGATAAGCGCGCGAGGTGGATGGGAGACGTGTGAACGAGGAGCTCGCGCGCTGCGCAGCGGGCGGAACGGTCCGCCCGTCTTGACCTCCCTTGCCCTTCTTCTCCGCCGTGAGGAGATCAAGAGGATCTCCGTCGCCTTGCCGCCCGTCGTGCAGATGCGGCTACTGTGATCTCCTGCAGAATCTCGGGCAGCTCAACCGTCTCACGACCCTCAGATGGGCGTCGGATGCATTGCCGTGCGTGCGGATGGCGCGCCGCACGCGGGACATGAGCCGATGCCGCGCTCCGTGAGGAACGCCTTGATGCGCTTCCGCGTCGAAAGCCTTTTCCCCCGGCACCTGAAAATGCGCTGCATCACCGAAGAACACGAGCCCATAGACCCGCCGCATATCGTTCGGAAGTTCGGGTAGTGGAATGCCATCGCGTTTCTCCGCTGCGGGCGGAAAACTTCCATCATCAGCACGGTCGCCTGCGGCGGCGAAAACAGCGGAACGGCCGCAGCTCGACGTCCCTGTTCGTCCACGGCAGTATTTCTTGATTCGTTGTCTTCTTATTCCCCATTGTCCCTCTTACAGCAGCCCCAATGCGTGCTGGACGATGAGCGGAGTCACCGCCACCGCCGCCCAGCACACCATCCCGAGGGCAAGCGGCCGCGCCCATTCTTTACGAGTGACGGGAGATCCGTGTTCAGCCGATCGCACTCATTGCGAGCACAATCGCGAACTTTCGAGCATCCCCAGCCCATGCGAGCTCTGCGGGAGAATGCCCGTCAGTGTTCAGCAATGCACGCGACGATGAAGTAGAGCACGAACATCGGGAAGATGCGCACGCAGCGAGAACTCCTGCGCCGCTCTTTCGCCCCGCGCATCACGAGCAGCGCGAAAAGAGACCAGACCGGCACGATCATCAGCGTACGCGTCAGCTTCACAATCGTCGCATACGCGCCCGCATCGTGACTGTACGCATAGCCCGCCGCGACCACGGACGACGTATCGTTGATCGCCGTGCCCGCCCACATGCCGAAGCCCTGATCGGACATCCCCATCGTGTGCCCGAGGAACGGAAGAAAAGACCGCAATCACGTTAAAAGAAGAAAATCGTCGCAATCGAGATCACCACATCCTCGATCCTTTGCTCCGATCACAGGGGCAACCGCCGCAATCGCCGAGCCGCCGCAGATCGCCGTCCCCGCGCCGACGAGCGCCGTCATATCGCGATCGAGCCCCATCAGGCGCCCTGCGACAAACGCCGCAAGGAACGCCGCCGCGAGCGTAAAGACCATCACGTAGAGGGACTGCTCGCCACCTCCACGACGTGAAAAGATTCATCTCAAAGCCGAGCAGAATGATCGCATACTGGAGAATCTTCTTGCCCGTAAAGCGGATGCCGCTCTCCGTCTTCTCCGGCCGCCGCTTTTTCGCGAACAACATCGAGCAGAATACCGAACACGCACGCCACAATGGGGAAATACAGCCCCAGCACGTAGGCGGAACGGCAAACAGCATCGCATGAGGATGCCGTCCATGTACTCGTTTCATCGAAATCCTTCTTTCAAAACGCAGCTGCGGGGGTCATCCCCTACGCGAACAGCTCTGCCCACTCCGCCTCACGGAAGCCCGTGAGCACGCGATCGCTTCGTGATGAGGAGCGGCCGCCTACGAGGCATCCCGTCCGAGGCGAGCGCGGCGTACTGCTGCTCCTCCGACATCTCCGGCAGCTTATCCTTCCAGCCCGCGGTCGCGGTAGACCATCCCGCTCGGCTGAAGAACCGCTCAGCGGCAGCCCGCTCCCTTGTACAGTGTACGCAGCTCGTCCGTCGTTGGGTTCTGTGTCTTAATGTCAGCGCATCGGTGCCGCATCCGTGTGACGCAGAAACTTCTCCGCCTTCTGACACGTCGAGCACTTCGGGTAGCCGATGAAAAGAACTCTGTATCTTCTATATTGTTTCCTCCGCTTCCATTCATGAAATAACATACATCTATTATTATATCGCCATGCATTTTCAATTTTTCTTTTTGATCTATTGACTTTTGACTTTTTAGAGGTTATAATAACAATCGAAAGGTGATTGAAGCACCTTCCCAAGAAAAGAAAATGACATGACTGATGCAGATACCAAACAGTGCATCAACCGACAAAAGGCTGATCTAAGGAGTTGATCATCAGTGTTTGGACTTGTACCTTTTGGCGGACATCGCGGGCTGGCACGCAGCAGGCAGAACAATCCGTTTGCCCTCTTGATTCCCTCTTCGACCACGACTTCCCAGCAGCAAATTGGGTGTGTCTCCTCGTTCAAGGCAGACGTGAAGGACAGCGGCGACCTACTACGAGCTCTCCGCCGACCTGCCGGGCGTGACGAAGGAGGATATCAACCTCCGCTACGAGAATGGCTATCTCACGCATCGCCGCCGTGCATAACGAGAGCAAGGACGAGAAGGACGACAACGGCAACTACATCCGCCGCGAGGCGCCACACGGGCGAAGTCAGCCGCTCGTTCTGCATCGACCCGGCATCGACGACGCAAACATCCACGCCGAGTTCAAAAGACGGCGTGCTGCAGAGTCAGCCCTGCCGAAGACGGCAGATGCGCCCGCACGCAAGCAGATCGAGATCCACTGATCCCGCGCCTTCCTGTCATAGATAAAGCAGAGCCACGCGAAAGCAACTCTTTCGCGTGGCTCTTTTTGCCGTTGTTCGCAATTACGCGTACGGATAGATGGCGGATTGCCGTCCCTGTATTCACCAACGTAGACATTCTTTAGTTCGTAGCCCGCATCGCGCAGGCAGCGTTCAGCCACACGTGGTCTTTTCGATGAGCTCGAGGATATCCTCATCGACCCGACCATCGAGGATGAGCGGATAGCGCGCGTTTGCCTCGCCATACTGGATGATGGTGAGCTGTCCGTTCGGCTCGAGCACGGCACGCCGACATCCTTGATGTAGTGAGACGCCCGCCAGACGCAGTTTCAGCGTGAGATCATGCGCGAGGGCCCCTGCCGCGTACGCTCGTCCATGAGGATTTTGCCGCGCCTCGATGAGGGATCGCAGGCGTGCCGTCAACGATCTCCTTGACGCGGCGGTTGTTCGCCTTGATAAAATTTCAGCAGGAGCACGAGAAGCGTCCACGCGACGAGCACGAGGGAGGAAGTCAATCACAGAGATGGCACTGCTGTAGATAACACCGCCGATGATGCCGCCGAGCACGTAGTTCTGCACCTGATCGGTCGCGGACGTGGGGCGAGGTTGCCCTTGCCGAGGAGGTTGATCTGCGTACGATGAGACAGAAAGCAGACCGAGAGCGAGTTTTGCGAGTACCAGTAAGTGAGACGACTCATCTCAGTCCTCCTCATCTACGATCTGTATATCCCGCCGCAGGAGGTGCGTGCGTTCATGCTGAAACGACGTGAAGTCCGCATTGAAATGAATCACGTAGAACGTGCCCTCTACATCGACGAGCATGCCTGCTTCAGATTGGTCGAGTTCACCTTGATATCACTGACAGGGACATCGAGATCCTTCCCGAGGCTCTGCACGAACTGTGCCATGCGTGAGGTCTGCTCGCGGTCGCTCTTCATGCGGTTGCCTAGTCGCTCGTACTGCATGCCCCCGAGAAAGATCACCGCCAGAAACAGCGGGACGACGGATCGCGGTAACGCGAGGAGAAACTGCTGCGCAGATACGCGATGCTCACGACAAGCAGTGCGAGCGAGCGAGAAACGAGACGACATACCACGCCGTATGGCTCGCCTGTCCGACCTGCTCAATATAGCTGTAGGTATAAAATGGCAACGAAACGCCCCCTTTCCATGTTCGTATAGGCTACTACGCCGAACGCCTTCTGTCAATGGCATTTTGAGCGGTGTATGGATTCGGCACGCAAGAGAAATGACAATCTTGCAAAAAAGACAAAATCCCTATAAAATATAGGTAGATCATTTGATCTGAGGTGATGCGCATGGATATGGAACAAAAAGAAAATTCGATACCTTGAGAAGATCAAACAGCTTCGGTTGATGGATGACACGTTCTTTAACAGCTGCTTCGACGGGAATATTCCCTGTATGGAGGTCGTGCTTCGTGCTGTGCTGGGCAATGACCGCCTGCGCGTGACGGAGGTCATCACGCAGCAGAGTGTGCCGAATCTCTACGGACGTGCTGTACGATTTGACGCACTTGCAACCGATGGCGAGACCATTTACGATGTGGAGATACAGCGCGGCGACGAGGGCAAACTCCCGTCGCGCGAGATTCAACAGCAGCATGATTGATTCGCGTGAGGTCAGCAAGGGAACGCTCTTCCCCGATCTGCCGGAAACCTACGTCATCTTTATCACCGAACATGACGTATGGAAACGCGGGAAACCGCTCTACAAGGTGCGGCGAACATTCGAGGATACCGAGGAGGTATTTCGACGACGGCACTCATATTCTCTATGTCAACGGAGAATGCCAGAGTGAAAGCCCGCTCGGACGTCTCATGCACGACTTCTTTTGCAGTGATCCGAACGATATGTACAGCGACGTGCTCGCCGAGCGCGTACGCTTTTTCAAAGAAGACGAAAAGGGGGTTGCGGCTATGTGCAATGTGATGAAAGAAATTTACGATGACGGATTTGCGAGCGGAGAGGCACAAGGAGAGGCTCGCGGTGAGGTTCGTGGTGAAATTCGCGGTGCAGAAACGGAACGTATAAAAAGCATCAAAACCTCATTTTCAAGCCTAGGCATCACCGCCGAGGCGGCGATGGACGCGCGAAGATTGCTAAGACCGATCAGCCAAAGTATCTGCACTCCTCTAGGGGAAGTCTGCATCACTTTCAACGTACGCTTCTTCAAAAAGTGATGCACGTCCGCCGAGCTGTTGTCCCCTCGTCCGCCCTGTCCATGCAAATAACATGGTATGGATAGCCCCATAGACATGGATATTCTGCAAAAATGACACAGGACAAGGGACAAAACTAGCTATTTCGTCCGCTGAGAAGGAGATTATACATCTCCACTAAGACCTCAAAAGTGATGCTCAAATGAATGCGAGGATGCTGCACGGCATCCTCGTTTTCTATGTCATAATCACCTATTTCTCTTACCCCAAAATCCATGTGCAAAATCTCGTGTGCCCAAAATGTGCCCAAAAATCGTATTTTTCACCCAAAAATGCGTGCAGAAAAAGCTTCGTGAAATCTCCACGAAGCCTTATATTATAGAAGAAAACCACGCGATAGTCGCGTGGTTGGAAAGAGCTTAAGCGGTGAACAGAAAATCCCCAGTGTGCTAAACTATGTGTAAGCCTGCCAGCTTAAAAATAGTGAAGACACTAGGGAGGAAACAGCATTATGTCGAAACAACAAAATGCCGATACGCATAGTTTAGCACACACAAAGTGGAATTGTAAGTATCACGTTGTGTTTGCACCGAAGTATCGGCGAAAAGTATTCTACGAAGGGAAACGGCTGGAAATCCGGGAGATCCTAAGAAAGCTGTGCGCGTGGAAGGGGTAGAGATCATTGAAGGGGAGATCTGTCCGGATCATATCCACCTGCTGTTAAGTATCCCGCCGAAGATCAGCATATCGAGCTTTATGGAATACCTAAAGGGCAAGAGTAGCTTAATGATATTCAGAAGTATGGGAACATGAAGTTTGCATACCGCAATCGAGAATTTTGGTGCAAAGGGTATTATGTCGATACCGTAGGAAAAAACACCAAGGCGATTAAGGAGTACATAGCTGACCAGCTGAAGAAGGATCGGGAGCAGGATCAACTGAGCTTGTTTGACCCAAGAGACCCATTTATGGGTGGCAAGTAATCTGTGCATGGCTGGCAGGCCAATAAAAAGGCGTACTTGTACGCCGCCAATTACATAAGGGCTATGCCCGAAATGAAAAACCACCCGCTATGCGGGTGGATATTTATTTCTCAATGGCAGAGAGGGTGGGATTCGAACCCACGGTGGCTCATCACCACACTTGATTTCGAGTCAAGCACCTTCGACCACTCGGACACCTCTCCATGCCGCTGTGCGACAAGTCGCATTATATCATAGGAGCGAGTGCATGGCAAGGAATTTTTCTGCATTGGGTGCCAGGGGGCAAATTGCAAGGTTCATTGCAAGTTTAATTGTCGCAAGTTCTCGTTAAACTTTTAGCGAGTTTATGTCATCGCAGCATACATATCGTTTGCTGACTTAATACTTTTTCCCTTTCTGTCTTTATATCGAATTCTAATCCCCTTTTCCCGTACTTATGTTAAAATGATTCTCGTATTGAGTGACAGAACCTAAGGAGGAAAAACGATGGGACTGATTCAGGCAGCTGCCGGCGCGGTGGGCGGGGTTCTCGCCGACCAGTGGAAGGAGTTCTACTGCTGTGACAGCCTCGATGCCGACACACTGGTCGCAAAAGGGCGAAAAGCGCACGAGTGCGCGCGGGCGCAGCTCGAACACAAGCGGTGAGAGCAATATCATCACGACAGGGCTCGGTCGTTGTGGTGAATGTCGGACAGTGCATGATGATCGTCGATCAGGGCAAGGTCGTGGAGATCTGCGCGGAGCCAGGCGCATACACGTACGATGCCTCGACCGAGCCGACGGTATTCGGCGGCGATCTCGCGAGCGATCTGAAGGCGGTGCTGCGCAATATCGGCAGACGTTTTACGTTCGGCGGCGATCCTGCGAAGGATCAGCGCATCTACTATGTCAATACGAAGGAGATCATCGGCAATAAATACGGCACGGCACAGTCGATCCAGTTTGAGACGGTGCTCGGCGCCTATACGCTCAATGTGAACATCCGCTGTTTTGGCACGTACAGCTACCGCATCGCGAATCCGATTCTCTTCTATACCAATGTCTGCGGCAACGTGGACGGCGACTATATGCGCAGCGAGATCGACGAGCAGCTGCGCAGCGAGCTGCTGACGGCATTGCAGCCCGCATTCGGACGCATCGCAGCGCAGGGTATCCGCTACTCGCAGCTCATCAACTATACGAAGGAGATACGTGACGCACTCGCCGTTGAGCTGTCTGCCGAGTGGGGCGAAAAACGCGGCATCGAGATTGTCTCCTTCGGTGTGTCGAGCGTCAAGGCGGACGAACGCGACGAGCAGCGCATCAAAGATCTGCAGGACGGCGCGATCGATGAGTGATGCGAACCTGCGCGCCGGCCGTATCGCGGGTGCGGCGGCGGACGCGATACGCACGGCAGCAAGCAACGAGAACGGCGTTGCATCGAGCTTTATGGGGCTCGGCATGGTCGGCAATCTCAGCATGGGCGCAATGGGTACGTTCGGCCCGCAGGGCAATGCAGGCGGCGCGGTGAATCCATTCCCCGCACAGACCCAGCAGGGGCAGAGCACGGAGGGTGGACATGTGCCTGCGGTCATGCGGGCAACACGGGGAAGTTCTGTGCGGAGTGCGGCAAGCCCCGACCTATCCCCGCAGGGGTGGACGTGTACGTGCGGTGCTGTGAATCAGGGCAATTTCTGTACGGAGTGCGGCAAGCCGCGTCCCGCAGGAGCACCGCTCTATCGCTGTGACAAATGCGGCTGGACGCCCGACGACCCAACGCATCCGCCGAAGTTCTGCCCGCAGTGCGGTGATGCGTTTGATGAGAAGGATAAGCAGTAGGCCTCTTGCAGGGGCACCATACGCCAGCCAAATAGAGAGGTAAACTCATGGCCGAAACAACCGTCAGTTATCAATGTCCGAACTGCGGCGCACCCCTCAGTTTTCATCCGGGGGATGCACGCGTTGTCTGCGCGCACTGTCATACGGAGCTGGATGCCGCTGCCCTCGAGGAGCGCTACCGTGCACAGGAGGAGGCAGCCGCCAAGACGGCAGAGGAGAAGGAGGCCGCGGCAAACGCGCCGGATGCGCAGTGGTCAGAGGAGGAGCGCGCCGCGATGCAGGTGCAGACCTGCTCTGCCTGCGGTGCAGAACTGGTCTCCGACGCCAATACGATGGCGACCTCCTGTGCCTACTGCGGCAGTCCGAACCTCCTCCCGCGCCGTTTCGACGGGATGCTGCGCCCTGCGGTCATCATTCCGTTCAAAAAGACGAAAGAGGACGCCGTCGCCGCGCTCAAGAAGTTCTACCAAGGGCGGTGGCTGCTCCCCGATGCATTCAAGGACGCGAACCGCATCAAGGAGATCCAGTCGATGTACGTTCCGTTCTGGCTCTTTGATGCCGATGTCAGCGCAAGTGCGACGTTCCGTGCGGAGACCGACTATGTGACGGAGACCTCGGACGAGACCATCACGGAGACACGCATCTACTGCCTGTCACCGCAGCGGCACGATGTCATTTCACGCCGTCCCCGCAGACGGCAGTCGTCGTATGGACGACAACTATATGGAGAGCATCGAGCCATTTGACTTCAGCGCGCTCATCCCCTTTTCCCCCGCCTATCTTGCAGGGCATCTCGCGGACAAATATGATGTCGATGCCAAGGCCTCCGCGCCGCGCATTGATCGGCGCGTGCGCACGAGTGCGGTCAGCATCCTCGCGGACACGGTCAAGGGCTATCACCGCCGCAGTCTTGATGGCAATGCGCAGATTGCAAAGCGGGACGGCGCGGTGCGCTATGCAATGGTGCCCGTGTGGATTCTCACGACGCGCTACGAGAACCAGCCCTATACATTCATGATGAACGGGCAGACGGGAAAGGTCGTCGGCTCGCTGCCCATCGACCGCCGCAAGGCACTCCGCTATCCGCTCATCCCTGCGCTGATTGCGCTGCCGCTGCTCTACTACGCCATCAAGTACATCATCGGATAGGAGAGTGTCATGACAAAAGCAAATACATCGTATCTCAGTCGCACTCTCCTGCTCCTCATGGCAATATGTACCCTGCAAATATCGGCAAATGCCGCCCCAGCAGCGGGCAGCGCCCCTCTCCTGTCGGATGAGGCGGGTCTGCTCTCCGCGGCTGAGGCGGCATCACTGAGCGCAACGCTCGAGGAGCTCAGTGCGGCGCACGGGGCACGTATCGCCGTCTATACGCTGAAGGATCTCCACGGCAAAAGTGCGGCGCTGGCGGCAAACGAGATCAATGACCGCCTCGCACCCACGGCAGAAAACGGTGCGATCGTCCTTCTCATTGCGCCGAAGGATCGCGACTGGCATATCTCCAGCAGCAGCAAAATGCGCACGCGCATCACCGACGGCAGGTGCATGGATGCGCTGACCGAGGCGTTCCTCCCCGCTCTGCGCGAGAACCGCTATGCGGATGCGTTTACCGCCTACGCCAAGACGACGGACATGATGCTCACTCACTATGAGAAGGAGGGTGCGCCCTACGACCCGCGCACGGCGTTCAATGCGACGGCACTCGGCATCGCGGCTCTCCTCGCCGTCGTCATCTTCTGCCTCGTTCGCTGCTTCCTGATCCGCAAGATGAGCAACATCGCCGCGGCAGCAGCAGCGGATGCGTACCTCGATCACAAGAGCTTTCAGCTCACACAGAGCGACGATAACTACATCACCTCGCGCGTCGTGCGCACGGCGAAGGCAAAGCCCTCCTCGTCATCGTCCTCCTCGGGCGGCGGCAGCCACGGCGGCACGGGCGGGAAGTATTGAGCGTCTTTATGAAAGTGCCTGCATATCTATCGGTGATTCCTTAAGTCACAGGCGCCCCCATCGTCACGCATGCGCGTGACACTTACTGACCTGTCCGAGAGGCAAGTCCATCGGACGCAGCCGATCAGGTAACAGGTCGTGTGGGAAAAACGTCCCAAGAGTATGAGCGATAGCGAAATGCGATTGGTCGACGTTGACCGCTCCCCGCATCGGCGGGGGAAGCTATGATACCAATCTCCACGCCTCCCCGTATGACGAAAAGGCTGTGATGCCATTATCTTTGCCCCTCCCTCGTTATCACGGGAGAGGGGCAAAGCGACTGAGCGCCTTCATGTATGTTTTATTCCTGCATCTCATGTTCCAAGGCAAGGATCACCAAGTCCTCAAATGCCTCTGCGAACGTTCTGCGCATCAGCTCTTTGTTTTTCTTATATGTATGCTGAAGAACCCGCGTGCGTTTCCGCTGCTTTCTTTGTGCGGCAAGCTCCTCCTCGCTCAGTTTTTGGTAACGCCACCCCCACGGATGCATGACGTAGGCGCCTTTACTAAGCGCGAACATCGCTAGTCCATAGTCCCTGCGTTACAACGATATCGCCCATACGGCAGCGGTTGATCAGCGCAATATTCACGGGCATCCCGTCCCGCATCCACATGCCGTATCTCGCAGTAATCCGAGCGCAGGACATGATGCGTATCGCAGAGGAATGTGACCGGCACTGGCATACATTCGCGCCGTATCCTCGATCTGCTCACGCACCGGGCAGGCATCCGCGTCCACATAGATCCGCATCAGTGCCACCTCCTGACCCCATTATACAGCAAAGGAGACATTCGCGCGACAGGTGCGCGGAGACGGTGCCTCTATTCTAACAAAGCCATCACACATACGAGTTGCTGCACAGGCGACATTTCTTTTCCCCAAGTATAATAAGATTGATGTACTCTGCGCATTATGATATGCTGATGCTGAGAGGCATATCCTGAGTTGAGGAAACGCTGATACTTCGGCACTACCATCTGACGCATCTTTTCGCTCCCGCACTTCGGCGGAAAAATCCTCCGTGAGCCCCACTCTGCGTCCGGTCTTTTCCACCTTGTTCGGACAAAAATCTACGCCAATCTGGCAGACCTCATTTTATCAGCGATTCCTAAGTCGTTTCGGCGGTATGATCATATATGTCGCGATATAGACAACACAACAAGCCCCATGTTCATGTTTACTATGGGGAGTACGAGGCAGTTGTTGCGATTGACGGCGAGCTGCTGGCGGGGCTCTCTGCCGCGAAAGCAGATGAAGATCATCACCGGCTGGCTGGCCTTTTCACGAGAACGAAGCTTACAAAGCTTGGAATCTTGCTGCAAGGAGAGCACTTTCCGATAAAATTTCGCCCATGAACTGAGGTGTGGACAATGTATATAAAAGGATGATGTATGCTATGCAGGAACATTGCAGGATGATATAAAGGTAACGGAAGCAAAGCCACTGCGCGGCGGCGATGATGCTCATAACTTTTTCCACCGGTGAAGTGCGGCTGTTTGATACAACACTACCGAAGCGCGAGGTGTTCAAGCCGCTCAGGACGATGCCGTATTTCGACATCCGGTTCTTTTTCGCGGTGTCATCACATGGGATAATGGAAACATAGACATCGCACTCGGAATACGTTTACAAGCACAGCTATACATACGACAGCGCTGCGGTATATAGCATATCTACTAAAGGACCACTGATAAAACGAGGTTCGCTCGAGAGGCTCTTAGGGTTGACGAGAGAATCGCCATGCCCAACCCCTCAGCCACTTCTCCACGATAGCACTTTCCCCCGCAAAGACATGCGCCCCTACCTGAGTGCCCGTTTTGTTCTATAATAGAACGCATCTCATTCAGCAGGGGGCATTTTGTATGGCAACAACAAAGGTAAGAACCTATAACTATCTGATCTCGTGCGGGCATCTGTGCTCGGACATCAATCAGGGCGCGCTCGCGGCGGTGCTGCCGTTCCTGATCGCGGCCTATCACTACGACTATGCGACGGCGGCGACGCTCGTGCTGTTCTCAAATCTCGTCGGCTCGGTGGTGCAGCCGATCTTTGGGCAGCTCGCCGACCGGCACAACCGCCCGTGGCTGATTCCGCTGGGGCTCCTCCTCGCCGGCGGCGGGCATGGCGCTCACGGGTGTGGTGACGACGTTCCCCGCTCTGTGCGCAGCAGTCGCTGTGAGCGGGACGGGCGCGGCGATGTTCCACCCGCAGGCGGCGCGGCTCGTCCATCACGCCTCAGCGGAGGGCGAGCGCGCGAAGAATATCAGCATCTTTTCTTTCGGCGGCAATCTCGGTTTTTGCCCTCAGTCCTGTGGTCATGACCGCCGCCGTGACGACGTTCGGCCTCGTGGGGACGCTCGTCTTTCTCATCCCCAGAGGTCATCATCTGCGCTGTCTTCCGCCATCATCTGCGCGGGCTCTACGAGCTGAACGCTGCACCGCAGGCGGCGGAGGCAAAGGCACGTCCGCAGGGCGTTGATCAGTGGAGCTCGTTCCTGCGTCTGACCGCCATTGTCTTTCGGGCGTTCGATCATTTTCTTCGGCATCAATACCTTCCTCGCGCTGTACTGGATTCAGGGAGCTCGGGCAGACGGAGGCGATGGGCAACGCCGTGCTGAGCGTCTACTACGCGATCGGCGCGGCGTGTACGCTGCTCGGCGGACGGCTCGCCGACCGCTATGGCTATCACCGCATGATCCGCATCGGGGCGGTGATTCTGCCGCCGTGCATCTTCCTCTTTACGCAGGTACACTCCCTCGTGCTCGCCGCCCTGCTTCTCCCTGCCGATTGCGGCGTCACTCAGTCTCATCTACAGCCCGATGGTGGTGCTCGGTCAGCAGTACCTCCCGAACCGCGTGGGGCTCGCCTCAGGCGTGACGCTCGGGCTCGCGGTCAGTGTCGGCGGCGTCTTTACGCCCGTGCTCGGCCATATCGCAGATGGACAGGGGCTCACGACGGCACTTCTCACCGTCGCCGCCATCGCCCTCATCCCTGCCGTTTTTGCCTTCCTCCTTCCGCCTGTGAAAAAGGGGCGCATCCGCATGACCTACACGACATACTATTCCTCACCGCTCGGCAAAATGATCCTCGTGAGCGACGGGGCGGCACTGACAGAGCTGGACTTTGCAGAGGATGTCCCCGCTGCATCAGTGGAGCACACGCAAAAAGACCTCCCCGTGTTCGAGGAGGTCTCTCGTTGGCTCGATGTGTACTTCGCGGGGCGCGATCCCGGTGCTCTGCCGCCGCTCGCGCCGCACGGCACAGCATTTCAGCAGGCGGTCTGGAATATCCTGCGCAGGGATTCCCTACGGCACGACAACGACGTACGGCAGGATCGCCGCGCATATTGCCGCCGCACGCGGCGGGCGGATGTCGGCACAGGCCGTCGGCGGTGCGGTCGGGCGCAACCCGATCTCCATCCTCATTCCCTGTCACCGCGTCATCGGTGCAGATGGCAGCCTCACGGGCTATGCGGGCGGGCTCGACAAGAAGGAAGCGCTGCTGCGGCTGGAGGGCGTACATCTCCCTCCTACAGCCGCAGAAACTCTGCGGGGGTAAGGATGCGCGGAGTCGTCAACCCAGACGCCAAGAAATCCTTATCCCCTGTCAACAGTACATCTACTTTACAGAATGCGCACGATTCCCTCCGCGGCGTTCCTCTTCCACCAGTGCCATGACATCATCCTCGGTCAGGGTCTGCTCCCACGCTGCCCATCTCACGATGCATCATCTGCATCGCATAGACGGCAGAGTTCACCAGCCGCACGGAGCCCTGCTCCACCACGAAGGTCACATGACTACTGTTTGTGACCCCGAGGATGTTGCGCACATCCTGGGGATCGTCACTTGCCCCTTTGCCATGACCTTTGCATTGTCAATAAACGTATCCGATGAAACAGCCATTGCCACGGTGGACACCTCCTCAAAGTAGGGAAAGTAGGGATTCTTCCATCATTATAGCAGAAAGCCCACACCCCATCAATCTGTCCTTACTGCTTCTCCGCCTCTCTCTGTTCACGCGACGCCTTCGCCTGCTGGGCAATCGCGTCACAGACACAGCCGCCCGTGGGAATGGTGCCGCGCTTGCGCGCCTTGTGTGCCTCGTAGCGGCGTTTGCCCTCCTCAAAGGCAACGCGCGCCTCCTCGGTCTTGAGCTCGAGTGGCGGCACTGCCTTCGGGCGTGCATTGCGGTCGAGCGCGACCATGGTAAAGTACGCCGAGAGCCCGAGCTGCGGATCGCTGCCCTCGTCGAGATCCTCGACGATGACGTTGACGGAGATCTCCATCGAGCTGTGTCCGACGTAGACGATATCCGCCGTCACGACGACGAGGTCACCGATGCGGATCGGCAGGTGAAACTCGAGCTCATCGACGCGCGCCGTGACGACGTTCGAGCGCGCGTAGCGCCGCGCCGCCGCGTATGCTGCCGAGTCCATCAGCTTCATGATCTCGCCGCCGTGGACATTCCCGTTCGGGTTGGCCTGACTCGGCATCATGACCTCGCTGATGACGATGCGGCTGTCCTTCATTTTGCATTCACTCATATTCTGTTCCATCCCTTCCATAAATTACGTAGATCAAAATGATTCTACCACACTTTACTGAAAAAATCCGTCACATGGGAAACAAAAGATGACCAGCAAAATCCGCCTTGACACCTGCGTCTCCATCGGTGGTATAATCGCCATAGGAATGGATTGGGAAACAGGAAAAGGAGGATTTTCTTTGTATCTGGAAAAAATCACGTCGCCTGTCGACATCAAGGGGTATACGGCGGAGCAGCGCAGGGTGCTCGCCCAGGAGATGCGCGAGGCACTCCTAAAAGCGCGCGAGCATTCACGGCGGGTCACTTTCGGTCCCGACTTTGGCGCAGTCGAGGCGATCATCGCCCTGCACACTGTGTTTGACTCACCGACGGACAAGATCGTCTACGACGTGTCGCATCAGTCCTACCCGCATAAGATGCTGACGGGGCGCGTCGAGGCGTATCTCGTGGAAAAGGAGTACGATGAGGTCTCGGGCTATACGAATCCCGAGGAGAGCCCGCACGACTCTTCAACGTCGGGCACACGTCTACCTCGATCAGTCTCGCGACGGGTCTCGCCAAGGCGCGCGACCTCGCAGGACGCCACGAGAACATCATCGCCTTCATCGGCGACGGCTCGATGTCGGGCGGCGAGGCACTCGAGGGGCTGAACGTCGCGGGCGAGATGCAGACGAACTTCATCATCGTCTTTAACGACAACGATCAGTCCATCGCCGAGAACCACGGCGGCATGTATAAGGAGTTCCGCCGCCTGCGCGAGACGAACGGCACGGCGGAGAATAACCTCTTCCGCGCGATGGGACTCGACTACCGCTACGTCGCCGACGGCAACGACTGCGAGGCGCTGATCGCTGCGTTCCGCGCGGTAAAGGACAGCCAAACGCCCGTCGTCGTCCACATCCATACGCAGAAGGGCAAGGGCTACAAATTTGCCGAGGAAGACCCTGAGACGTGGCACTACCGTATGCCTTTTGACATCGAAACGGGCGCGCTGAAGCAGCCGTACACCGACCCCTTCCTCGCGGCGACGGTGGACTTCGTCAAGGCAGAGGCCGCGCGGAACCCGAACTTTGTCTTCCTCGCGGCGGGCACGATGGGCGGCATTGGGCTCACGCCCGCCGACCGCACAGCGCTCGGCACGCAGTACGTCGACGTGGGCATCGCCGAGGAGCAGGCCGTCGCGATGGCATCGGGGCTCGCACGCGGCGGCGCACGTCCCATTTTCGGCACATACAGCACGTTCTTCCAGCGCGTCTACGATCAGATGTCGCAGGATGTCGCGGTGAACAACAATCCCGCCGTCTTCCTCTCGACGTACGCGACGCTCTACGGGATGAACGACGTGACGCATCTCGGCTTCTTCGACATCCCGCTCTTTGCAAACATCCCGAACCTCGTCTTTCTCGCGCCCGCAGGCCTCGAGGAGTATCTCGCGGTGCTGCGCTGGGCGCTCGCGCAGACGGCGCATCCCGTCATGATCCGCGTGCCGGTCATGGGCTATGAGACGTCACCCTACCCCGTGCGCACGGACTACAGCGCGCTCAACCGCTATCAGGTCGTCACGGAGGGCGCGGAGGTCGCCATCATCGGTGCCGGCAACTTCGCACAGATGGCGAGCGACGCTGCCGCCGAGCTCGCGAAAGGACGGCGTGCACGCGACGGTCATCAACCCCATCTTCCTCTCGGGGCTCGATACGGAGCTGCTCGACAGGCTGAAAGCGAAGCACCGCCTCATCCTCACCCTCGAGGACGGCACGCTCGAGGGCGGCTTCGGGCAGAAGATCGCCGCATACTACGGCATGGATGAGCACATCCGCGTGCGCTGCTACGGCCTCTCGAAGGAATTCCACGACCGCTACAATCCCGAGGAACTCGCGCGGGAGCATCATCTCACCGCCGAGCAGATCGTGGCGGATACGCTGCGCACGCTGAAGAAAAAATGAGTGCCACCCAGACGAAATATCTGCATTGTCTGAGGGACTTCACTTTATCAATGTATCAATCATCCTCCAAAAATTATCCCGCTCTCACAGCGGTGAGAGTTATTGAAAAAGCCCCTTCATTTATAGTATAATAGCTATGTTATTGATTCACGTGTGCCCCACATCGGTGCGGCACAGGGGATATGGTCATCTATCTATTCGGATGGGAGAGGTTTTATATGACGCAGGAGACAGTAACCATCGAGAACAAGACGGGCATTCACGCGCGTCCCGCATCGGTTTTCGTTCAGACGGCGACGAAGTTCAAGTCCAAGATCCAGATCGAGGCAAAGGGCAAGAAGGTCGATGCCAAGAGCATTCTCATGCTGATGAGCATGGGGCTCGTGCAGGGCACGCAGATGAACATCATCGCTGAGGGCGAGGATGAGGCAGATGCTGTGAAGGCTCTTGCCGATCTCGTCAACTCGAAGTTCGGCGAGGAGTAAGACCATACGGAGGACGCCCGAGGGGTACATATTCCTCGTGGCGTTTTTTCATCGTTCATCACGGTGAAAAGATTTTTATCGGTCACCACAGAAAATTTTTCACTGTGCAGATTCCCATGGGGAAAGGGGATTGTTATGGCAGAAACCATCCGTGGAAAAGGGGTCATCTCCGGCATCGCTGTCGGACAGGTCCTGCTCGCGGGACAGAACCTCGACGGCTACCTCGCCGCCTACAAGGCGGGTGCGGTGGATGAGGAACAGGAAAAAGGCAAATGTGGCCATCGCCGCCGTGACGGAGACCCTGCTCACGACCATCGAGCGCCTGCGCAAAGAGGAGCAGACGGAGCAGGCCGCCATTCTCGAGGCGCACCGCATGATGGTGCAGGATCCCATGATGGCAGAGAACATCACCGCTAAGATCGCGGCGACGGGCAGCGCGCCGCAGGGCATCCTCGATGCGGCGAACGAGCAGGCACAGCTCTTTGAGCAGATGGAGGACGAGTACTTTCGCCGCGCGTGCCGTCGATCTGCGCGACGTGGGCAAGCGCATCGCGAAATACGTCCTCGGCGTCAAGGAGCCGGAGATCGGCTCCAGTCAGGTCATCCTCGTCGGCGAGGAGATCGAGCCGTCCGTCGTCGCAGGCATGCCCACCGAGCAGATCGCGGGCGTCATCCTCGGCTCGGGCAGTGCGACGAGCCACGTCGTCATCATCGCGAAGGCACGCGCCATCCCGACCGTCCTCGGCATCGGCGACAAGATCAGTCTCATCAGTGACGGCGACGAGGTCATCCTCGACGGCAGCCGCGGCGACATCATCATCCGCCCGACGGAGGAGGACGCTCCCTCTACGAGACGAAGATCGAGGAGCAGAAAAACTCGCGGCACACTACGCCGCGCTCAGGATCTCCCCGCCGTCACAAAGGACGGCGTACGCGTCGAGCTGACGGCAAACATCGGCACGCACATGGACGTGGACAACGCGCTGACCTACGGTGCGGAGGGCGTCGGGCTGTTCCGCTCCGAGTTCATCTTCATGGGCTCGACGACGATCCCGACGGAGGAGGATCAGTTCAAGGCATACCGCGCTGCGGTCGAGAAATGCGGCGGCAACATCTGCGTCATCCGCACGATGGACATCGGCGGCGACAAGCCCCTGCCCTATCTCAACATCGACCCGGAGGAGAACCCGTTCCTCGGCTACCGCGCGCTGCGCATCAGCCTCGACCGGCATGACCTCTTCCTCCCGCAGATCAAGGCCATTCTGCGTGCCGGCCTCTACGGCAAGGCCGCGATGATGGTGCCGATGGTCATCAGCGTCAGCGAGATCCAGCGCGTGCAGAAGCTCGTCGAGCAGGCCAAGGTCGAGCTCGCCCACGAGGGCAAGGAGTACTCCGACGACGTACAGGTCGGCATCATGGTCGAGACCCCTGCCGCCGCTGTCGTCTCCCCGCTCCTCGCGCCGTACGTGGACTTCTTCAGCATCGGCACGAACGATCTCATCCAGTACACCCTCGCGGTCGACCGCGGCAACGCGCAGATCGCCCATCTCTACAACCCGTTCAACCCCGCCGTCCTGCGTCTCATCCGGCGCACGATCGAGAGTGCGCGCGAGGCAGGCATCTGGGCGGGCATGTGCGGCGAGATGGCGAGCGACCCGTACGCCGCCGTTCTCCTCCTCGGCATGGGCATCTCGGAGCTCTCCATGAGCGCACCGTCCATCCCACGCGTCAAGGAGATGATCCGCTCCGTCACCATGGAGCAGGCAAAGCAGCTCCTCGACGATGTGATGAAGATGGAGCACGGCGTCGACATCCGCGCCTACATGCACAAGACGCTTGAGGCGTCGGACGCCAGCGCGAAAATCTGAGGCATCGCGGATCCGTGATTCTCTGAAAAATCTATGCAGAGCAGCTGCGGTGTGGAATCATACGCCACACCGCAGTTTTTCATTTGGAGGATATGATGACCCTATCCATCGACAGCACTGCCTGTGTCTCCTGCGGCATGTGCGCGGAGCGGCTGCCCGCCCTCTTCGTGATCGACCGCGCTGTGCGCTGCGCGCGCCTCCTGCGTCAGCCCGCTCCAATGGAGGAGGATGATGCCCTCGAGGCGGCGGAGGACTGCCCGACGGGTGCGATAGTTTTTTTGTACGAAAGCCGTCTCTTTGTGACAGAATTTGTGATAAAATAAGACATATCATTTCGTGTCAGGGACAAAGGGGGATATATCATGACAGAGGTAACAAAATCACCGTTTGGTACGATGCCGGACGGGCACGCGATCGAGCTCTATACACTGCGGAACGCACGCGGGACAACCGTCGCCGTCACGACCTATGGGGCGCGGCTCGTCTCGTTTACGCGCGAGGTGAACGGCACGCCGGTCGACATCGTCCTCGGCTATCGGAGCGGCGCGGACTACCTGCGCGACACGACGTCGATGGGCGGCGTCGTCGGACGACACGCCAAACCGCATTGCGGATGGGCGCGTCACGATCGGCGGGCATACCCTACCAGCTCGAGCAGAACTCTGGCTCGCGCAAGCAGAACCACATCCACGGCGGAACGCATGGCCTGCACTACCATCTCTGGACGGCAGAGCCCGTCGCAGACGGGTGGCGCTCACGGCGATCAGCCCCGAGGGCGAGGGCGGCTACCCCGGCAACCTCGAGGGCGACCGTGACCTACCGCCTCACCGACGACGACGCGCTCATCCTCTCCTACCGCGCCGTGAGTGATGCGGACACCGTCTGCAACCTCACGAACCACGCCTACTTTTAACCTCGACGGCACAGCCGCCCCTCCGTCATGGAGCACACGGCGGAGATCTTCGCCGATGAATTTACGTGGGCGGACGCCGAGTCCCTGCCCGACGGGCGCATCCTCCCCGTCGCGGGCACGCCGATGGACTTCACCGCGCCACATCGCATCGGCGAGCGCATCGACGCGGACTACGACGAGCTCCGCATGGCCGGCGGCTACGACCACAACTGGGTCCTGCGCGGCGATCCCGCCCCCGCGCCCTATGCCCATCTCAAAAAGGCAGCGCGTGTCACGAGCGCGCAGACAGGGCTCGCCCTCGACTGCTGGACGACCCAGCCGGGGCTGCAGTTCTACACGGCAAACGCCCTCGGCAAGTCGCCGCTCGTCGGCAAGGGTGGTGCCCCCTACACACGGCGCAGTGCGTTCTGCCTTGAGACACAGTTCTTCCCGAACGCATTCGCGCATCCGCATTTCCCACAGCCCATCCTGCGTGAGGGCGAGGTCTGGACGGCGGAGACCGTCTACCGCCTGAGTGAGCTCTGAGTGGGCGTATTTCATCACGAGACTGCTGCGCACCTTCTGCGCAGCAGTTTTTTGTCCACATCGTTCCATATCCATAGAAATTCTTTATGCTGTACGAGGTTTTTTCAATCATTTATTTATACAAAATTGCTAGACTTTTACACGCGAGAGGACTAAAATAGGAGTAAGAGTTGTGCTTTCGTCACAAAAGTTAAGGGAGAATTGCAAATGAACATTCACGAGTACCAATCCAAACAGGTTCTGCGCGAATTCGGCGTCAATGTCCCGAACGGACTGCCGGCGTTTACCGTCGATGAGGGCGGTCGCGAACGCGGAGAAGCTCAGTACCCCCGTCATCGTCGTCAAGGCGCAGATCCACGCAGGTGGACGCGGCAAGGCAGGCGGCGTCAAGATCGCAAAGAACAAGGACGAGGTCCGTGCCTACGCGCAGGAACTCCTCGGCAAGACGCTCGTCACCCACCAGACCGGCCCCGAGGGCAAGGTCGTGAACCGCCTCCTCATCGAGGAAGGCTCGAAGATCAAAAAGGAATACTACCTCTCCTTCGTCGTTGACCGCCAGACGGCGAGCATCGTCATGATGGGCTCCGAGGAGGGCGGCGTGGAGATCGAGAAGGTCGCCGCCGAGTCCCCCGAGAAGATCATCAAGGAGTACATCGACCCCGTCATCGGGCTTGCTCCGTTCCAGGCGACGCGCATGGCGTACGCCATCAACATCCCCGTCCCCGCCGTCCGCAAGGCAGCGGCGCTCATGCAGGGACTCTACGCCGCATTCATCGGCAAGGACTGCTCGCAGGTCGAGATCAACCCGCTCGTCGTCACCGAGGACGACGATGTGATCGCACTCGACGCGAAGCTCAACTTTGACGACAGCGCCCTCTTCCGTCACCCCGACATCGCAGAGCTGCGCGACGAGACCGAGGAGGATCCGAAGGAGCGCGAGGCGGCAGCCGCAGGGCTCAACTACGTCAACCTCGGCGGCGACGTCGCGTGCATGGTCAACGGCGCAGGCCTCGCCATGGCGACCGTCGACATCATCAAGCACTACGGCGGCGAGCCCGCGAACTTCCTCGACGTCGGCGGCGACTCCGAGCCCGAAAAGATCGCCAAGGCATTCAACATCATGCTCGAGGGCGGCCAGGCCAAGGGCATTTTCGTCAACATCTTCGGCGGCATCAACCGCTGTGACAACATCGCCAACGGCATCATCGAGGCGGCCAAGATCATCTCGAAGGACGGAAATCCCTCCCGGTTCCCGTTGTCGTCCGCCCTCGAGGGCACGAAGGTCGAGGAGGGACGCGAGATCCTCAAGAACACACCGATCGGCAACGTATTCCCCGCACCCACGATGGAGGGCGGCGCAGAGCAGATCGTGAAACTCGTCGCACAGGCGAAGGCGTGAGAGAGGGAGGTATACGATATGTCAGTCATGATCGATAAGGACACCAAAGTCATCGTCCAGGGCATCACGGGCAAGGCGGCGATGTTCCATACGCAGCAGATGCTCGACTACGGCACGAAGATCGTCGCAGGCGTCACCCCCGGCAAGGCAGGCCAGGAGGTTCACGGCGTCCCCGTCTTCAACACCGTCGCCGACGCTGTCAAGGCAACGGGTGCAACGGCATCCGTCATCTACGTCCCCGCACGCTTTGCGGCGGACTCCATCCTCGAGGCAGTTGACGCAGAGCTCGACCTCGTCGTCTGCATCACCGAGCACATCCCCGTGCTCGACATGGTGAAGGTACGCCGCTACATGCAGGGCAAAAAGACCCGCCTCGTCGGGCCAAACTGTCCCGGCCTCCTCACCTCCCAGCAGTCGAAACTCGGCATCACGCCCGGCACCGTCAGCAAGCCCGGCCACGTCGGCCTCATCTCGCGCTCCGGCACCCTCACCTACGAGGCGGCCTTCCAGCTCACGAACGCGGGCATCGGCCAGACGACCACCATCGGCATCGGCGGCGACCCCGTCAAGGGCACGGACTTCATCGACGCGCTCCAGCTCTTTAAGGACGACCCCGACACCTACGCTGTCCTCATCATCGGTGAGATCGGCGGCACGGCCGAAGAGGACGCGGCGAAGTGGATCAAGGAGAACATGCCGAACAAGCCCGTCTCCGCCTTCATCGCAGGGCGTCAGGCGCCTCGGGCAAGCGCATGAGCTACGCCGGCGCCATCATCTCCGGCGGCAAGGGCACGGCGGCGGACAAAGTCGCAGCGCTCAGCGCGGCAGGCATCCCCGTCGCGGACACCGTCGCCCACATCGGCGAGACCATGGTCAAAACTCCTCAAGGAAAAAGGCCTCTACGACAATGCCATACCTGCTAAGCAGCAGAAAAACAGCGAATCCCCCGCACAATGTGCGGGGGATTTTTATGTGCAGTCTATGACATAAACAATGATACAGGAAGATTCACCGTTCTCTGTATCTCCATGCCGTAACGCTGCGGAGAACGCGAACACGTCGCTCTTTGCACGGCTAACGAAACAGATCGGCATGCGTCCCCGTGTCCATCAACGTGAGTACCAACACATCTCCGTCAATGCGATAGATCAGGAAGCCAATCGGGCTTAATATGGCATTCGCGGCATTTGGAATAGTCCCCGTGAGCCAATGATCCGCATACTTTTCGGGCAGTTCCTTGCCGCAGCGAAGCATTTCGACAACTTCACCAAGGAGCGATACATCCCATCCTCGTTTTTTTGCTCGTTTGTAGCTGCGGCGAAAGGCCTTCGTATACTTCAATTCATACTGCATGCTCGTTCTCCAATGCGTGTTCCAGTTCCTCCCAGTTCTTGTAAGACGGAACGGACGGGTCATGCGCAATCTGCTCGGCTTCCTGAATCGCCTCCAAGAAGCTCGGCGGTATACTTTTCCTCCTTCACAGAGAACGGCAGTCCACGATGGATGAGGCACTGGCGCAGGAATACGTTGACGGCGGTGGAAGATCGAGCCCGAGATTCGGAAGAGTGCCATCGACTGCGCCTTAACGTCAGCATCAATGCGGATCTGTGCGGATACGGTTGCCATAGGATCACCTCCTTTTACATTCGATACACTTATTATATCGTTTTTGCGGTACAACGTAAACATTTTTCAAAAATACGCGGTCAAAACTCATCCCGAGGACTTTCTGCCGTGCGCCATCACAGGTGCGCCCCATGAAAAAGGTGCGTGCCGGAGCGTGCAGGGGCGCAGGTCGAATCCCTCAACGCGTTTATCGAAACACGTTGCCCTCGATCGGTGTGAATAGAATCGCCCTGCGCGGATTTTCTACCCCGTGTCCGCTTTTCGTGCTCGACTAGGTAGAACAGCTCCCCAGACACTGTGCATTCTGTCGAGGATGAGCACGTTGATGCGATCCGCCTGAGTCGAGCGAGCAATGGATGTCGTTCATGCTATTTTATTTTCCAAGACAATAGATATTTCAGGGTTACAGCAGATTATTCATCTGCGAAGTTTAAGGAATCGACTGATAAAACAGTCTCTCAGATTGGCGTAGATCGTCCGAACAAGGTGGAAAACCGGACGCAGAGTGGTGCTCTAGTGAGGATTTTTCCGCCGAGAGTGCGAGCAAAAAGATCGTCTGAGATGGTTTAATGCTGAATTTATCGAGTGCTTCCTTGAGTTTGTTACTCTTCGTTATTCTAGCAGTTCTCTCTAACAGAAATTAACCGCCCCTCGTCCCTGACGTGTGGCGGTTAATTCTAAAACATATAGGGGCACTGACCGTCTGTCGGCAGTCCCTTTTCTGTGCTTGTTGTAGAGCGCTTTCCGTCCCTGCGTCACACCCCTGCTGCGCCTTTCAGCGGTGCAGGCTGCGCCCTGCGTCAGCGTATCTTTTTGCAGGAAGAGGCGCATACCGTCGGTGACGTAAGGCTGAATCCTATCATCACCGCCGAAGAATCGATAATGCCCGCTAGCATCAGGGCGTCCAGATATCATCCGTGATGCTAGTCCATAATCGCCGCTCACGTGCTTGACCTCAAGTCTGCCGTTGGAGAGGAACCGGCGATACGAATACGGCTGTTCTCCGTTAGCGATCTCTGGCTGGTACATCGTAAACACACCCGTCGCGGTATCGTAGCTGAACGCGACCCAAATGGAGCTGTCATTCGCATCGACCACCATGCTAGCGCGCGGGAACCGCGGGCTTGCCTGCGGGGCGCTTGCCTTCTTTTTCGTCTTGCGCACGACGAATTCATGAAATCCGCCGTCCGGCGTCGGCCAGTTGAACACACACTCTTTTCCTTGGTCGAGGTTTTCCTTCATGATATTGAAAGAGCCCTCTGTATATCACGATATACTCAGGCAGGGTTCTTTCCCCGATGCCCGGGATATAGGCGACATAGGCGTCTGCGGTCCTGCTGGTACTCATAGACCGCGTCATAGGCGCTGCTTCCGGGGACGAGATGTTCTACCCTTCACATCGCCGGCTCCCACCCCTTCCACGGTAAAAACGTCCACCGCTCGGTAGGCCCCCATCGTCGTAGAGAGTGAGCACGCCTGATTTCGGATCGTAGTCAAACGACCGATTCCATCGGCCTGCCTCCTGCGTCGGGTCGACGATTTCACAGGTGCCCTGCTCCGGTTTCCGGCGTCACGAGGACAATCCCGCCGCCGCCGCCGCCGTTCGGTTTTCGCATAGCGCTTGAGGATATAGGTGCTCTGATTATCCCATCGATCCAGGCTCGTAAAGCGCGTCTCCCCGATGTCCCCGTTATAGAGCGCGGCGGAGGCGATGCCGCCCTGCGCAAGCAGCAGCGCGGCGACAAACAGCAGCGCCGCCGTGCAGGTCTTCATCATCGCGATTGGATGTGTCATCTTCGTTCAGCTCCTTGTCACTTTGCTTTCTGAATGGTAAAGGTATGCGATTTCCCATCCGGCATATCGGACATGACGCTGATATCCTCCACGCCAAAGTTGGCCTACCCCGTCTGATAGCACCCGTGAAAACTCAGCTCAGCAGCATTCATAATATATGCCGGCAGTCTCTCTGTGCCTGTACGGCGACATAGACCCCGCTGTAGGCTTTGTTCTCCGGACGCAGCTCCTCCACGGTCACGCGGTTGTTCCAAAAGTCGCTGAAATCCAGCCGCCGCACCGCGCCCTTATCGTCATACAGCGTAAATATCTGCGTGGACGCGTCGTAATCAAACGACCGGTTCCATTCGGACGGCGACACCTCGTCCACGATGTTATAGGCGCCGTGTTTCGGCGCGGCGGAGGCGACGCCTCCCTGCGCGAGCAGCAGTGCGCCGACGAGCAGGAATGCCGCCATAGCAGACCTTAAAAAAGTTCATCGTTTGATTTCTCATTTCATTCGTCTCCTTCATCAACTTTGTGTTTTATCCGAATGCGCCGCCTTTTCAAAAAGGCACAGCTCCAGCAAGCCCGCGACATGCGCCATCATAAATACGGACAAAACGGTGACAGCCGTTTCCTGTGCTTCCTTCATCTGTTACGTCAAACGGCAGCTGCTCCAGAATTATAATGATAACTCTATCACTGCAAGCAGCCAACAACAGTATCATGGACAGAAACACTCCACACAATAATAATTTTTCCATCTCCCCTCTCCAATACGGGCAAAAGCGTATTAAATACAGCGTCACAAGCGACAGCAGCGCATCGCTCCCGATAATCAATAGATTCTTATTTGGCGCAAAAACATATAGCAGCAACACAAAGAGCAGCGCAAACAGCAGAAAGAATCCCCAAAAGGATATAAAAAGGTCTGCGCTCTTCTTTGCGGTACCCATGTCACCGTATAGAACAATAAAACGACCAGCACAAAGGCAAACGCTATGATTGAGATTTCCCACGCGTTGATAGAACTCACGGAATCATCCCTTCATCCATCAGCGTTATCTGCTGCCCCTTTTGATGCGCGAGCAGCGCGCAGGATATAGGCGGCCCTCGCCCGTGTAGGTCATCGTGCTGTACTTGCGCGCGCCGAGTTTTCCGCGCAACAACCTTCGGCGTCATGTCCGGTGAGGTGACAAATGCTGCCCCGCTGTCATTCGCCTGCTCAATCGGAACGAGATTCCGGTCGCGGTAGTCATACGCGAAGTCTTCGCCCGGCGGTTTGCTCAGATAGATACAGCGATACTCTCCCGTCTTCGCATTGTACTGAAAAATCGTAGAGCCCCTGATAGAGGTGCGGCTCGACTCCTTCGCCGACCCGACCAATGACACGTCCGCCCAACACATGATAGTACGTGATGTCCCCCTCAGACCAGATGTCAATGCCGTCTACATCCATGACGACGTTGTAGCCCGTAACGGGGCGCTGTTCATCCCCCGCGAGCATATAGAACCCTACCTTCACATAGTGCTGCGCCGACGCTACATTCGCGCTTGCCCCGAGCGCGACGCACAGGACGGCGCAGAGTGCAATCGCAAAACTCCATACACGCTTTCTCATAGAAATCCTCCTTGAACAAAATCCAATCAATATACTTTTAGATGTGGATATTATTCCCCCGCGGATTTTTCCTGCCAATTCTAAAAATATTTTTCAAAATGATATAAAACTCCGACAAAAAGCCGCACACGTAAAAACGCATGCGGCGGCTCTATCTAATGCCTTATTTTGAAGTGGTAAACTAAAACTGGACACAGAGGGGGTAGAAAATGGACACTGCTTGCAGTATCCTGTACACAGGATGACAGGCAGCGGACAGTCTATCTCCCGATGCAGACAGGAGGATTGTCACGTGAAGTACACCAAGGAGCAACGTTTGGACATAGGCCGTCGGATCTACGACGGCGAGCTTACGAGATATGAAATAGATACAGCGCATCTGTGCAAACCTGGGCAACTTCATTTTATCAGCGTTTCCTCGAATGCCCAAAAAGGCAACGAAGATGCTATAATATAAACAAGAAGAGAGATATAGCAGGTGCAGGGTCGCCCGCCATAGGAAAGGAGCGTTGTCATGAAATACATATCGGGGCTTCATGCGCTCAACATTCCGTGCCGTTTGGAAACGAGCGGCGATTGGCATACGCTGTCTTTTGTCATCAGGGAAACCATTCCCTTATGGAATACGGAGAAATCGCCGTTTTGGCACAGAAGGATCGAACAGCATCACGGCCTTATGGGCAAAAAGGGATTTTCTACATTGCAAACCACATCCGAGCCTGCCTTGATCTGCTCTTGGCGGGAGACTTCTCCAATTTGCAAGGTATGCGCCGCGATTATATCTGCACGGATATTTATGACGCAGATATTTTTGCCGCTGTTTGGAAACTGCACAAGACAGCGCACTGGACAGACATCGACCGATTCATGGAAAAAGAGTATCGAATGAAGTGGATTCTTTTTCAGGGAAGGAGCAAAAGGCGAATGAATACCGCACAAATGCGTCATATAGAAATCATGCGTAATTTCTTGACAGAACTCAACAAGGAAACCGATACGTTCATCTTGAAAGGCGGGACGAGCCTTCTTCTTGCTTATGGACTGGATCGGTTTTTCGAGGATATTGACTTGGATGGAGAGAAACGGCGTCTCAAGGGATTCATCGAGAGTTATTCCCAAAAGCATGGATTTTTCTTTCCGTATCGCCAAAAGATACGCCAACCGTCGAGCGATTCATGCTGGCATATGACCCATCCATACAGAAACCATTAAAAATCGAAATCTCCTATCGCAGCCGCAGCATTCCCGCGAATACGCATCATCGCGTGAATGGAATAGAGGTCTACACAATCGACCGAATTTGCCAGTTGAAAACAGGCGCTTATCAAGGACGGGATAAGATCCGCGATCTCTACGACATCTGCTTCATTTGCGATCGATACTTTGAGGACTTGTCGGAGTCTGCAAAGGAGCAGCTGAAGGACGCTTTGACCTATAAAGGCTTTGATTATTTTGATTATGTCACTTCCACGCAGGACGATGCACTGATCGATAAGGACGCATTGGCAGGGACTTTATCTGAATATGTTTGAAAAGCTGGATCTTCTCTATTCGGAGGAGGAAGCGAAAACTATTTCTGCCAAGGAAACGAATGCAGAAAAAGAAGACGATGAACAAGAGGACTGGCGCCGCTGAAACCGACGAGCAGAGAATCTCATGCCAGAGACGCGCACCATATCTGCATCCTCGCCGTGACCGTCAAGGACTGGAAAGGCAGACCGCTCGAACCCCTCGCACGACAGATACTCAGCGGCGACCTTGCCGCCGGCGGTGAAAACGGTGCCATTCTCCTCCTCCTCTCCCCGGAGAACAAGACCTACTACGTTGGCGCTGACGAAAAAAATCCGCGCACGTATCTCTGACGAGGAATCGAACACCTCAAAGAAGACTTCCTGCCCGCCCACAACGAGTTCCGATACGCAGACACATTCACGGTGTTTTGCCGCCGGTGTCGACGAGATGCTGACCCTATTACGAAAAGGAGGGCAAGCCCTTCACCGCGGGCGGCGCACTCAGTGCAGTTGCGCGTGCGGTCGCAGATGGAACCCCCGCCTCGGATGGTTCGGGACTTGGCGCAGTGCGTGTCATCGACGAGTCCGACCTCATCACCGAGGCCGAGGAACAGGCACTCGACGCGAAGCTTGCCGCGTGATGAACAGGCGCACGGCATCCGCATCCTCGTCGGCACAGTCAAGAACACCCACGGACGGGTGCTCGGCAAGATCGCCAATGCCGTCGTCGACCGCATCGAGAGCGGCGGCGAGAACGGCACCATCGTCCTCCTCCTCGCACCGAAGGAGCGCGACTTCTACATCTCCACCGACAACAAGATGCGCATGCGCATCACCGACGACAAAGGCATCGAACACCTCGCCGAACAGTTCGTCCCCTCCTGAAGGAGAACAAATACGCCGAGGGATTCACCGCATTTGCCGCCGCCGTGGATGAGATGGTGGCCTACTACGAGCAGGAAGGCAAGCCGTTCAATCCCGATGCCTTCCTGTTCACCATCGTTACCCTCGTCGGCGCGCTGATCCCTGCTGCCATCGTATACTTGTTCATCCTTGCCGATCTCTCGGACAGCATGCTCAGTGTCCGAAGCGCCCACGAGGCAGACGACTACGTCGAGCGCGGCAGCTTCCGCCTCACACACCGCGCGGACATCTTCCTCCGCACCACAGAGTCCCGTGAGACGAAGCACAAGAAGACCTCCTCCTCGTCCTCCTCGGGTTCCTACATCTCCACCTCCAGCCGCGACAGCAGTCACGGCGGCGGCGGCGGGAAATACTAGCGTGGTGGATCCTGACGTTTTGGAGGCGCTCGTGCAGAGCGCGCCCATTGTCATCGTAGAAAGTATCTGCTAAGGGTGATTATCACGAAAACACGACTTCTCCGTCTTCTCTGCACCGCCCTGTTTGCCGCAGGCATCCTCCTCGGCGCGGCAGCAGCATCTGCCCACGGCATGACCTATTGGGAAGCGACACTTGTTCTGGATGATATCCCCTACGGGCGGGCAGAATCAACTGGAACCGGGCAAAGCCACACTCGCTGATGCCCGCAGGGCAATCGTCCGCGCAGGGCTTGCAGACGACTACCGGAAGAAGGACTTCACGGGCGACGGTATGCGCTTCGTCACCTTCGACTTTAACGGCGCCGAACACTGCATTTTTCCGCGCCGTCACAGGAGCGAACGACAAACGCGATGCCGATGACCTCACCATCAGGGCTACGATATCATGGGCAGAGTGTCCGCACCCCTCGGCGGCCTCCGTGTCGGAAAAGAGCTGCGGAGCATCGAGGAGATGTACGGCGAACCCTCCTTCTCCGAGACAAACGAGGGACGGACGACCGCCTACACCTACGCGTTTGGTGACAGAAGCCGCTGCGCTCACCTTCGACGTCGACGCTGCGGGCGTCATCCGGGCGATCCACTTTCGCAGCGAGATCTGACGAACTTCATTTTATCAGCGACTCCTTTATCAGCGTTTCCTAATAAATTCATCACATATAGGGGGCGGTAGCACGGCGCGATTTCTCACGAGATAGAAAAAGGCGCAGGCAAACGCCTACGCCTTGCTATGAAAAATGCGGTTTACACGCGATGATTCAAGTCTTTACGCTCCATGTCGAAATCCCCGTCAACGTCCCAATTTTTGCTCTCTGCCAATCATCACATTCGTCGTAAAAAGTACAGATCCTTTCGCTTCTTAAAAATACGAAATGGCTCCTCCTCCGAGTTGTCGTAGATATGGCAGATGTCGCTCACGGCGACGACCTTGGGAACTAACGCTATCGCACGGTCATAACGCGCATAGATCTTCTCCTCGGGAACATCGTGCCCGCCCGATGCTACACGAGCCTTTACACGATAGACATTGATCATCGGGTCTATGGTCAGGACATAGTAGCAACGAATAAAATAGCCCATCTCCTGCGCACGTTTCGAAAAATGTCAGGTGCGCGACGTGGAAAGTACAGTCTCAAAGCAAAAGTCTCTCTTGTCAGAAAGATAGGGTCTCTCGCTGCCGTTCGGCAAGCTGCGCTGCTTCAAGATCATCACCTTGAGATTCTTCTTGATTTCATCAGCATTGATATAATCCATCTGAGAGGGACGCAGAATCTCTGTAAAGGTGCTCTTGCCCGAGCCATTCGAGCCCGCAAAAACGATGATTTCAGGCTTTTTCTGCGTTGTTCATCGCATCTTACCCGTATCGGCACACGCTGTCCATCGCTCCTGATCTCGTAGATTGTCTTCGTCTTGCGATCATAAGCAATACTCGACACGCCTCTCGCCTTGTTCTTCGCCAGTGCAATACGCACCGCCGCGCGAGCCCCCTGCACAACCATATCATCCGTCATCTCCGTGGTCGCCATCGTGCCACCTCCTTTGATAGATTTACTATATCATATTTTGGTGGAAAGCACACGGGGGACAAACACAGGGCATTTCCTTTACCATGGGCTTTTTCACGCCTCACATCTCCTCCGCGCGTGCGATGCGCTGCAGGAGGGTCTCTGCGTATTCCTGCGCACGGCGAAACTCCTCCATGGACAAAATGAGCAGCACGTAGTCATCCGTGCCGTCGTCCATCCCGCGAGCAGCGTATCCGTCCACTGTGCGTTTACCTCCTCACACCACGCGGGGACGCCGTATTCTGCGTGGAGTGACGCCGGCAGTGAGAGCTCCCGTCCTGACAGAGCTCCTCCAGTGCCGCGACGAAAGTCCTCCTTCGCCGTTCTCGTAGCTAGTATGACAGCCCGTCCGCAGGAGATCATCTCCTCCGAGAGCTCATACCACGCATCGTTCCACGCGTCGCTCTCCTCGGTATGCGTCGGCAGCTCCACACGGCGGCAGAACGCCTCCGCGCGTTCCGCCCCGAGCAGCATCTCCGCCAGTGCCGTAAACGCCGCCTTTTGCTCTGCACCGCTCGTCTCGTGCACCTCTTGATACCGCTCTTTGGGTGGCAGCACCCTGCGCTGCACAAACGCCCGCATGATTGCAGCGGCCTCCTCGTCGCGCAGATCAGGGAATCCCGTAGTTTTTCCGTCGATCGTGAGGGAGAAATTCACCGTGCCGTGCGCACGCCCGCGCGTCGCCTTCATGCGCGTACAGCCCTCAATCGCCTGCGGCGGATACAGCTCCAAATACATATTGTTGCCGTCCCGCATCGCTGCGAGATGATTGTCAATGCCAACAATATGAAATCCGGGGCTGTTGGATAGACTGCTCTTCAGCCGCCACGTCTCGTAGGTATCAAAGATCTTTTCCTGTATCCACTGATAAAGTCCCATGGCATGTCTCCTGTTGCACCATCATGGATGTTCCTCGGTGCCCCACATCGTGGGCGCACAAATGCACGAAAGACACGGATCGCGCGTCCGTGTCTTTTTCGCGTATTCATATCAGCCCCGCGCGACTTCCTGTACGATCGCAAGAGTGAGTTCCGCCGCATCATAGAGATCCTGTACGAGGATGCTCTCCTCCTTCGTGTGGCAGTCCGTCATGCCGACGCCAAGGACGGTGGTCGGCACGCCGTAGGCGTTGAAGTGGTTCGCATCCGAGCCGCCGCCCTCCTCCTCGAGCACGACGGGAAAATTGCACTTCTCCGCCGCGCGCCGCAGGTAGCGGATGGGCAGTGCATCGGCGAGCAGCTCGTACGGATCATAGTCCTTCTTGATCTCGATCTCGGCGCGGCAGCCCTGTCCCCTCAAGCGCGCCGTGGATGGCGTCCACCATGCGCTGTGTGAGGGCGTCGAGCTTCCCCTTGTCACGGCTGCGCGTCTCGAAATCCAGCGTGCAGAACTCTGCGACGACATTCGTCGCCGTACCGCCCGCGATCTTGCCAACATTGCAGGTCGTCTCCGCGTCGATGCGCCCCTGCGGGACAGCCGTGAGCACGCGTCCTGCCGCCGTGATCGCGTTCTCTCCCGCCTCGGGGTCGATCCCGGCGTGCGCCGCCTTGCCGATGATGCGCACCGCCAGCTGGTTCTTGCCCGGTGCCTTAAACGCCGCCGTCCCCGCGTGCCCGTGGGTATCGAGCGTATAGCCAAAATCCGCGTGGAGCAGCGCCGTATCGAGACAGCGCGACCCGTTGACTCCGCCCTCCTCGGCGACGGTAAAGACGATCTGCAGGTCACCGTGCGGGAGATTCTGCTCCTTGAGACAGCGCAGTGTCTCTAGAATGGCAGCGACGCCTGCCTTGTCGTCTGCACCGAGAATGGTCGTGCCATCGGAGCGGATCACGCCGTCCTCGACGATCGGCTTTTATATTGGCACACGGCTCCACACAGTCCATGTGCGCCGTGAGCATCACGGTCGGCGCATCCGCCGCCGTTCCCTTAAAATTCGCGACGATATTGCCGCAGTTGCCGCCGAGGAACTTCCCCGCAGCATCCTCGTGAATCTCCGCCGCACCGAGCTCACGCAGGCGCGCCGTGAGGAGATCGCCGATCTCGCGCTCATCGAGCGTCGAGCAGCGGATGGAGACGAGGTGCGGGAAATCGTCAAGACTCTTTGCTGATCAATCATGAGGGATGCCTACTTTCCGAGGAAGAGCACAATCATAAAAACTACCATAGACAAAAATTACTGCCTATAGTAGTTTCGCTGAAATAATAGAAAAACCTCTACTTTTTCAATTAAATCACAGTTAGGATATTGCTACTCCGCAATGCCCGGGCGCGTCATCTGGCGCGGCGAGAGGATGTGCGAGCTCCTTCTTCGTGAGAATGCCGCGATCGAGGATGATCTCGCGGATGGGCTTTGCCTGTCGTATACGCCTCCTTCGCGAGCTCGGCGGATTTCTCGCAGCCGATGTGCGGCAGGAGTGCGGTGACGATGCCGACACTGTTGTCGAGCCATTTCTGGCACTGCTCGACGTTCGGCTCGAGGCCGATGAGGAGCTTATCGACAAATGTATTGACGGCGCGCGTGATGTAGTTCAGCGAGTTGAACATATTGAACGCCATGACGGGCTCCATCACGTTCAGCTCGAACTGGCCGTTCTCTACGCCGAGCGTCACGGCGAGATCGCCCGCAATGACCTGATAGCACGCCTGATCGAGCACCTCGGCGATGACGGGATTGACCTTGCCGGGCATGATCGAGGCCGGGCTGGCGCATCGGCAGGGTGCAGCTCGTTCAGCCCGCAGCGCGGTCCCGACGCCATCAGGCGGAAATCGTTCGACATCTTGATGAGGACGAGCGCGGCGTTCTTGAGTGCCGAGGAGAAATCGGCGAACGCATCCGTATTGTTCGTCGCGTCGATGATGTTCTGCGACGTGCGGTACGTCTCCCCGTGATCTCCGAGAGGCGCTTGGCGACCGCCTTGATGTAGGCGGGCTCGGCGTTCAGCCCCGTGCCGACGGCGGTGCCGCCCATGTTGATCGTGTGGATCGCGCGCTGGACAATGCGCGTGCGCTTCATGCAGCGGCGCACGGCGGGGCGTATGCACCCATTTCCTGTCCGAGCGTGATGGGCACGGCGTCCTGCAGGTGCGTGCGCCCCATCTTGAGGATGCCGCGGTAGGCCGTCGCCTTTTTCTCGAGCTCCGTCGCGAGACGCTCGAGCGCGGCGAGAAGTCGTCGCTCTTTTCGAGAGGCAGACCTTGATGCCCGTGGGGAAGGCGTCATTCGTCGACTGCGCCATATTCGCGTGATTGTTCGGCGAGATGATGTCGTAGCGCCCTTTCGCCTCGCCGCGCAGCTCGAGCGCGCGGTTGCAGAGCACCTCATTCATGTTCATATTGATCGACGTGCCCGCGCCGCCCTGAATCGGGTCCACGGGGAACTGATCGATCAGCCCGCCCGCGATGATCTCATCCGCCGCCTGCACGAGCACATCGCCGATCTCACGCCGCAGACGTCCCGTATCCATGTTTGCGAGCGCCGCCGCCTTCTTCACCTTCGCGAGGGCGACGATAAAGTCTGGGTCGAGCTTCTGCCCTGTGATGTTGAAGTTCTCCACCGCGCGCATCGTCTGTACGCCGTAGTAAACCTCATCCGGCACCTCTAAATCACCAAGGAAATCGTGTTCTTTTCGCATTGTGATCTCTCCTTTGCCCCCTACATGTTTATCAACAATTGTATACAGTATACCACAAAAAAGAAAAATAGATAGTGCTAAAAATAAATAGCATTTATTCTTTTCCCATACCTTCATCCACATCATTCTTTGCGGATCATTGGATGAAACGTATGAAAATAGACGAGACTACTGTACGGAAGCTTCTGACTTCGTACGGCTGTCCCGTCTCTCTTTCTTATCGATCGTGAATATTTAGTTCGAGGACATCAGGGCGCGCATAGTGCCCACATGGGTCAAACTCCATTTTTGGCAGCAGCTGCCCCTTCCGAGATCGAGGTCGGCGACGATGAGTTCCTCCCGATCCCATACAGGCTCCGTGAGGAACTCACCGAAGGGATCAACAATACAACTCCCACCGCGGCAGGCGATCTCTGGCAGACGATCAATCTCCTCCTTACAGTGGAGCTGGTCGCGCGGGTAGTCTTCCCGTTTGAAGAACATATCGGCATTAATGAAGTAACAGCGCCCCTCAAGACCGATGTGCCGCGCTGTGTTGATCCACGAATCCACGTCATTCGTGTTCGGTGCAATGAAGATGTTTACGCCGCGCTGATAGAGGCGCCGCACGGGCGAGCGGCATATAGTTTTTCCCAGCAGATAAGACTGCCGAGTAGTTACCTGGGCTCTCCACCGTTGGGAAATATCCACGATTCGCGTCGCCCCAAACAAACCGCTCCGCACCGGTCGGCTTAAGTTTACGGTGCACAGAGCGAAGCACCCCATCGGGCGTAAACATGATATTCGTGTTGTAAAGTGTCCCCGTCGTATCATCGCGCTCGGACACACCGATGCTGAGGTAGATATGGTACTTCTTTGCCGCTGCGCCAAGCGCCTCCGTCTCGAGGGTATGGGCGAGACAACAGAGTTATCGTAATATAGCTTCCAGTCCTTGCGCCCTTCCTCATCACGACTGCCGACTTTGAAGCCAAATGTCATACCGAACGGATAGCCCGGGAGGAAAAGCTCCGGAAAGACGACAAGTTCAGCCCCTGCTTGGCAGCTTTGTCAATCCACTCCAGTGCTTTGTTTAGCGATGCCGTTTTGTCAGAACATCACTGGGGATGCTTGGACAAGGGAGCAAGTCGACATTTTTCTTTCAGATCCTGCATGAAAATATCTCCTTTCAGCGATTGCGGCTGCGATAGCGTTCAACAATATCCTCGTCGTAGTCCCAGAGGCGCATCACAGATTTTCTTCTGCTCTGATAGTCCTTCAGAGCAAAGGCAACGTATTTTTGACAGACGGAAGAGGGCGATAACGTTAAAAAGTACCATGGGTGCGCCAAAAGATCAGCAAACTCCCACATGGAGATAACGAGGGACGATCGATCCAAAAAGAATCAGGCAGAGTGCAAAGATGCGGTAAACTGTGACCGCATGTTTCTTGTCCGGAAAGAGATATCGTGTGTTGACCTCACCGTAGTACATATTGGCAAGTAGTGTTGTATAACCGAACAGAAACATAGCGGCGGCAACCAGCCAGTAGCCGAGATCCCCAAACGAAGAGGAAAATGCAGCCTGCGTCAGCTGGATCCCCGTAAGACTGCCATTCAGTGCGCCGGAGAGAAGAATGCAGAATGCGAGTACAGCTACGAGACAATAATCGTCGTCACAAAAACTCCAAGCATACCCGAAAGTCCCTGGTTGACCGGATGCTTGACGTTTGCGGCAGCGTGCATGAGACGGTGTTGTGCCGGCACCGGCATCGTTGCTGAACAGCCCACGTGCTACACCATAACGGAATGCTTCCTGCACACTGTAGCCGAGCACGCCGCCTGCCGCCTGTTGAACGCCGAAGGCAGAATCAATGATGAGCCCTAAACATATCGGCAATCCACTCAGCGTGTGTCACAAGAACAATCAGAGCAAGAATGATGTATGCGAATGCCATAAAGGGTACAATATAAGAAGCGACCGTCGACAGGGCGCTTGATTCCGCCAAAAATGACAAGTCCGACGAGAGCGACTAGGATCACACCGATGGCAAGCGGAGGGAAGCTCTGCCTGTCCGCTGAACGAACCGGCGATAGAGTTACTCTGCACCATGCGGTAGACAACGCCGTTGCCGAGGATAACAGAGATCGAGAAGAGAATCGGCAACACCTTCGCGTTCAGTCCGCGCCGCATATAGTAAGCGGGGATATCCGCGAAAGGTCGTCCCATCCTCATTCTTTACGCGGAATATCTGAGCAAGAACCGCCTCGCCAAACATGATGGGCATTCCGAGAATCGCGGTGACCCACATCCAAAAGATCGCACCCGGCACCGGAGGCGAGTGCTGTCGCGACACCGACGAGGCTGCCCGCGCCTACCTCACTGCCAATCGCGGAACAGAGTGCACCGAAAGCACTGACCCCCGTAGCGTTGCGACTCGCTTTCCATAGATTTGGTATCAGCTGGGTAAAATAGCGCACCTGGGGAACCCGAGACGGATCGTGTGAAAAATGCCACAGGACAGCAAAATACCTGCGATCAGCCAGCCCCAAAAACGCCGTTAATGGCCTTGATGACTTCCACGATGAAACTCCTCCTTCAGAAGAACAATGCGGATATTGTCATACGACAAAGAACTCTATCGGTTCTCTAAAAATTATGGTATCATAGATGATGAATGCAGTAAAATTGAAATATATAAAACATTCATCAAGAAAAATCGATTAAAGAGTCATCTATGGAGCTGCGCAATATCAAAAACATTCATCCATGCGGCGGAAACAGAAAGCTTTACCGCGGCAGCTCTGCGGGAAGGGTATGCACAGTCTACTGTAACCCAGCAAATACAGACATTGGGCGAGAGTTAGGTGCGCAGCTGTTCATTCGTTCCGGGCGGCGTGTCAGCCTGTCGAGCGCGGGGCGAGAGCTCCTCCGTTTCGCGCGCCGCATGACGGCACTAGAGCAGGAGACCCTCGCGAAATTCCACGGCACAGCGGAACCGGCAGGAAGTTTTTCATTGGCATCATCGAGACGCTGGCAACGTCACGCTATATGACACAAATCGCAACATTCATGCGGAATTATCCTAAAGTACAGCTACATGTGTCGTGGACACAGCACCACGTTTGCGACGGGCACTGGTTCAGGGAAACGTAGATCTTGTCATTCTACTGGATCGCATGAATGAAAATGCCCAACTGCGTATCTTGCACCGATGCCGTACAGAGGTACAGTTCATTGCTGCATCGAACTCCGCCTATGTTGGACATCCGATCCGACTGGAGGAACTGGTGAATGCCCCTTGGATTCTGACGGAGCGCGGGACGAACTATCGAAAAAGCTCGAGGATGACCTGGCAGAGCGCCAGCTTACATTGAACGAACGCATGGAGATCGGTACGAGTAAGACCATCATCGACTTCGTGGAAGCGGGACTAGGTGTCTCCCTGTTGCCTGCCATCACGGTCGCCGATGCCGTACACTGTGGACGTCTCGCTGTCCTCAACGTGACCAACTATCAAAATCCGAATGGATCTGCAGATCCTGGCCGCTGATGAACGCTGGCTGCCGCCGCCGCTTGCCCTTCTTGCTGCAGATGTCGCAGCGGGATGGTCGTGAAGGCGTGCACATCAGAATAAAAACGTAGATCGCAAAGAGATAATTGTCAAAATCATGTAAGGAGGTTCGATATCATGCCATTCGCGATTGTACGCAACGACATCACAAAGATGCAGGTGGACGCCATTGTCAATTCTGCCAATCCCCGCGCCATCGTCGGCGGCGGTGTGGATCGCGCCATCCATCAGGCGGCGGGGCAGAACTCCTAGCCGCGCGCAAGAAGATCGGCGATATCGATACGGGCACGGCCGCTGTTACGCCGGCGTACCGCCTTCATGCCCGCTATGTCATCCATACGGTAGAGACAGGTCTGGCAGGACGGCAGTCATGGGGAACGCGAACTTCTCAGCCGTGCGTATCAAAATTTCCCCTACGGCTGGCAGCAGAACGCGACTGCTCCTCCATTGCCTTCCCTCTCCTATCCGCGGGCGTGTTCGGCTGTCCTTCGGAGATCGCGATTGCTGCGGCGGTGCAGGCCATTCGTGATTTCCTACAGGAACATGACATGGACGTCTATCTGGTGGTGTTCGACCGAAAGAGCTTTAAGATCTCAGACACGCTCTTTGACGACGTGCAGAGCTATCTCGACGAGAGATACGTCACGGAGCTGCTGGAGGAGGAATATCGCGGTGATGATCGCGACCGTCGGATCGCGGTCTGTCACGAGGCGGCATATCTGAACGCCGCGGAGGCCTGCGTGAGCGAGGCTGCGCCGATGTTCGCGGCAAAGGGCGTTGATGCGGGCACCCACTCCTTGGAGCATTTACTGGACGACATCGACGATACATTTTTCTGAGACGCTGCTTCGGCTCATTGACCTCAAGGGAAAAGAGTGATCCGGAGATATACAAACGGGCGAATGTGGATCGCAAGCATTTCTCAAAGATCCGCAACAATCCCGCCTACCAGCCCAGCAAGAATACTGCCCTGACCTTCGCTGTGGCGTTGGAACTCGATCTAGATGAGACGCGTGATTTTATCGGACGCGCGGGGTATGCCGCTCTCCGCAGCTCCAAGATGGACGTCATTGTGGAGTATTTTATTGAACGAAAAGGGTACGATATCTTCACCATCAACGAGACACTCTTTGCGTTCCAGCAGCCCTTGCTTGGCTGCTGAGGGATGCACGCGGATAAATATTACGATTCTTTCGATGTCGCCTGACAGGCGACCTTGCGCCTTCGCATTTTTGCTAGAATGTAGTCAGATAAAAGAAGGAGGCGCTTATTATGAAGAAGGGTTTAACGGAGATCGTGTTCATTCTGGATCGAAGCGGTTCGATGGGGAGCTTGGAGGCGGACACCATCGGAGGGTTCAACGGACTCATCAAAAAGCAGCGTAAGGAGGCGGTGAGGCGCTTGTCTCCACCGTGCTGTTCGACGATGTGTGCGAGGTGCTCCATGACCGCGTGCCGATGGAGCAGGTGGAGGAAATGACCGCGGACACCTACTTTGTCCGGGGGTGTACGGCACTCCTCGATGCCGTGGGCGGTGCGATCCACCACATCGGCAACATCCACAAATACGCCCGCGACGAGAATGAGCCGGAGAAGACGCTCTTTATCATCACCACGGACGGCATGGAGAATGCCAGCCGCCGTTATACCTATGACAGGGTGAAGCAGATGGTCGAGGGCAAAAAAATCAAAAATACGGCTGGGAGTTCCTCTTCCTCGGGGCGAACATAGACGCCATCGCGGCGGCGGGAGATATCGGCATCTGCGCAGATCGTGCGGTCACCTACCAAAGTGACCAACAGGGGACAGTACTCAACTACGAGGTCTTGCAGGAAGCCATACACCACGTGCGGGATCTGTGCCGCGCCGCTGACGAGGCACATGGAAAGACCGCATTGATGCGGATATGCGCCACAGGGAAAAACGCTGGGGCTTTAAGTGAAATGCCTTCGGGCACAAAAACGGGGCGTTGTACGAAGTTCCGGCTTCGTACAACGCCCCGTTCCTGTGTATGTGATGATTTCTGGGCTATATCCTGCAGCGGAAAAGTTTGCTGAATAGCTTCGTGGAAACCTCTGTATTCCTGATCAAGAGCATGTTGATTCTCTAATTTTACTTTGATACAATATTGTCGATTATATTTTATCAATACTCCCTAGAAAATTTCAAATTCAGGAGGTGCTTGTATGGATCAAAATAAAACAGTTCATTATGGACAATCAGATTCAAATGGTAAGGATAAAGGTCCTTTATTACTCAAGGATGGATTTTCTCCCTACAAGTGGCCAGCTCCTGTCATCCAACAACCAAACCATTTGAAGGAATACGTTCAGTTGCTCGGCATCTTTGACGCCGTGATACAAGAGGTCGCTGTCGTAGAATATCCTTGTATGTTTGGCCCTCCTTCGATATGGGAAAACTCATGGTCAGTTGAGCTTTGCAATCCGATCGTTCTGATAACCACACACGGAAAATTTGAAATTGAGTATGCTGAATCAAGTTCTGTTCGCATATCCAAAGACTGCATTCCGGAAAAAAATTTTACTGCAGCACCGAGGAGTTAGCTCGCTTTCATCTGCAAGACCTATTGTCCCGTTTGATTGGCGAAAAAAATAATGGGAATTACGGTACACGAGCAGACCATTAAGACGGCAGACTTTTGATTTTACAGGATCCTGCGGGATTGATCTTCCAGACGATTTGCCTTCGTATATCAAGGAAATGCAACTTCGTCTCGAAAGCGGAGCCTGCTCTCGTTCTCCAGTGATTTTTGACTGGGGAATCATTACCCTAATATAGCAGAGATCGGACTGCACTCGTCCCATTCGCCAGCAGTCCTTTCTACGCCTCCACAATCCCCCATGAACTTGTCGAAGAACGCCTTGAGCTTCTCAATGACACTACGCTTCTTCGCGGCACGGCCGCCGCCGAAGCGGCGCACGGGCGGGAGGATGGCGTCGAGGGCGGTGCCCGTTGTTTTTGAGCCGTCCGTCGCGGAACGTGCTCGCGACGAATTTCTCCGTCTCGGCGGGTTTCAGTTTCTCCTCCGCCACAATGGAGGCGAGTTCCTTTTCCTTCTCCTCTGTGACGTATTTGCGCCAGTCCTCCATCACCTTGGTATCCCGTATTGACGGTCGCGAGGAAGCCGTCGATCAGCTCCTTCTTGCTCCTGAGCTCGGGGCTCGATCCGACGGCGCGGTCGATCGCGCCGATGATGCTCTTATCCGCGCCGTTCGTCGCATGGTACTTCTCCACGAGCATGAGGATGTAGTCGATGTTAATGTCCACCTGACGGATGAGCTCCAGCTCGAACACGACATCGTCGTTGATGTTCTCCTTCTCGGCATTCCCCTGCCCCGTCAGCAGACGGTGTATATCGAGATAGACGCTCTGGTAGTCCTGCAGATCGCGCGGCGGCAGCAGAGGATCGTCCTCCGCAAAGTCGTCAAACGCCGTGAGGATGTTCCGCAGGCGCAGGATGCTGCCGAAAATCCGCACAAAGTCTTTCTGTGCCGCCTCTCCTGAGACCTGCGCACCGACGGCGAACTTCGCACGCAGCTCTGCAATCAGCTCCGCATAGCCCTTGTGATGCTGCCCCTTTTTCATCGTCATAGCCATCGTAGTAGTCGCGGAAACCGCGCAGGGAGTACGACACTCTCGGCATTCTCATCACCAAAAGAGCGAGATCGCATCGTCCGTCGCCTTCGCGAGATTGCGGAACGCGACAATATTGCCGAATGTTTTGACGGAGTTCAGGATCCGATTCGTCCGCGAGAACGCCTGAATCAGCCCGTGGTATTTCAGGTTCTTGTCCACCCAGAGCGTATTGAGCGTCGTCGCGTCAAAGCCCGTGAGGAACATATTCACCACGATGAGAGATCGATCTCGCGCTTCTTCATCCGCTGCAGAGATCCTTATAGTAGTTCTGGAACGATCCCCGTCCGTCGAGAAATTCGTGTGAAAGTGCGCGTTGTAGTCCGCAATCGCATGGTCAAGAAAGTCGCGGCTCGTCGGGGTGAGACTCGCCGTATCAAAGTCCTCATCGGGCAGCGCATCCTCGGGATCGTCCTCGTTCGCCGCATAGCTGAAAATGGTCGCAATCGTGAGGTCGCGCCCCCGCCGCGTTCAGCTGGCGGCGAAACTCCTCATAGTACGCCATGCAGGCGGGAATCGACGCGACGGCAAACATCGAGTTAAAGCCGAGCACACGCTGCCCCTTCAGCGAATACGCCTTGCTCCGCATCGTCTTCTGGTCGAAATGCGCGAGGATATACTTCGTCACCTCGCGGATGCGCTCGGGTGCAGCGAGCGCCTTTTCCCGATCAATCGCGCGCACCTCCTTGTCGTCGACCGCCTCCTTGCTCTTGATCGTATTGATGTAGTCGATGCGGAACGGCAGGACATTCCCGTCATTGATCGCATTCACAATCGTATGGGTGTGGAGCTTGTCCCCGAAGAGCTGCGGCGTTGTTCGCGCCGAGGGACGCCCCGCACCTGCCGCATTCGGCGCAAAGATCGGCGTCCCCGTAAAGCCGAAGACGTGGTACTTCTTGAACGCCTTGGTGATCGCCGTGTGCATCTCCCCGAACTGCGAGCGGTGGCACTCATCGAAAATCAACACCACATGCTTGCCATAGATCGGGTGCGTCCTGTTCTGCCGGATAAAATTCGACAGCTTCTGGATCGTCGTCACCACAATGCGTGCGCCATCGTCCGCCAGCTGGCGCGCGAGCACTGCCGTCGATGTATTGCCGTTCGCCGCGCCCTTCTCCGAAGCGGTCGTACTCCTTCATCGTCTGGTAGTCGAGATCCTGCGGTCGACCACGAAGAGCACCTTCTCGATCTCAGGCATCGCCGCGGCGAGCTGCGCCGTCTTGAACGAGGTCAGCGTCTTGCCCGAGAGCCCGTCGTGTGCCAGATATAGCCGCCGCCCTCGATGCGCCCCCACGTCTTGTAGTTCGACGAAATCTTGATCCGGGCGAGAATCCGCTCCGTCGCCGCGATCTGATACGGGCGCATGATCATCAGCACTTCTTCCGTCGTGAAAATACAGTAGCGCGTCAGGAGCGCGAGCGGCGTGTGGCGTGCGAGGAACGTCCGCCGAAATCCATCAGATCGGTGATGAGACGGTTTGCCCGCATCCGCCCAGTAGGACGTAAACTCAAAGCTGTTGCTCGTCTTTTTGCTCGCCTTGCGCCCAGCCGCATCCATCTCGCGGATATGGCTCTCGCGCGTCGTATTGGAATAGTAGTATCGTATTCGTCCCGTTCGAGATCACAAAAATCTGGACGTACTCGCAGGGCCCCTGTGCCCGCCAGAACGAGTCCCGCTGATAGCGTTTGATCTGGTTGAACGCCCTGACGGATCTCCACGCCGCGCCGTTTCAGCTCCAGATGCACGAGCGGCAGCCCGTTCACGAGGATCGTCACATCGTAGCGATTCGCATGTGCCGCCGCATTCTCCCCGCACCTGCACCGCCCTCCACCGCATACTGATGGATCACCTGCAGGCGGTTGTTGTGGATATTGTCGCTTGTCGATCAGACGGATATTCTTCGTCGTACCATCGTCACGTCTCAGGTTCTGTATATAGTCCGTCTGGATACGGCGCGTCTTCGCTGCGATACCGTCACTCGCGGGTGCGATGGACGTTTTGAAGAACCGTTCCACTCCGCATCCGTGAAGTCGCAGCCGTTCCAGCGCCGCGAGCTGCGTGCGGAGATTGGCGATCAGCTCCGCCTCATCGTGAATCGGGGAGATGAGGCATAGCCCTCCTCCTCAAGGAGACGGATGAGCGCCCGCTCCAGCGCCTCCTCCGACTGATACAGGCCGTACGGCGCACGCTCCTCCGCACATACTGCGCGAGCACCGTACTCTCCTCCGCACTCGCGATGAGATTATAGTACATGATGTCCCTCGTTTCGTTGAAATTCGGTCTGTATTATTCCTCATAATTCGCTGTCTCGGAACTTTTGTCCTTCTTGCTCTCTGCGTGGCGTACATAAAAGAGGCCGGATCGCTCCGACTCTCTCGGTATGCGTCCGCAAACACATACCCCAATTCAGTACGACTATTATACTACCGCGCCCGCAAATATGCAAGTTAAATATATTGATACAGTGTCGCCATCCGCGCAGATAAATCATGATGGATCACGATGGAGGCAACGGACGGGCTTACGGCTTTTACGTAATCCGTTGTTATCTTCTCGAAGGCACGGAGAAACGCTTTTGTCTCCATCTTTGGCTCATGTAGGCATTTCAGATAATAGCACACGAGGACAACATAGTCACCTATCGTTTTGAAATTCACATAGGGCAGACCGATCTCCAGTTTCAGACACTGTCGCACCGTTCGATTAGGGGTCAACGCTCCAAAGCGCGTATCAAAAGACGACCGCGTTGTGTGCAATCGCATTCCTCAGATCCTTCAGCATGTATATGTACTTGTAGATAAGCTGACGATCCGTATCACAAGCCAGATTAAATCCGATCCTGCGTGATATATCATCGCGCACATCGTATATCAAACACGACAAAAGGAATCCAAAAGTCACCCATGGTCAGGATCTCAAAAAGAGCCCGAGACAGGAACCTCGGCATAGCTGGGGTTTGTCATAAAAAGTGCGTGATCTTTGGATTGCCGCGACTGATACTCCTTAGCAAGACTCGCCTGAATCGAATTCTGCAAATTTAGTTTCGCCTGTTGCAGTCGACGCCTCTTTTCCTCATTCGCATCCATCGGTGCATTATGATAGCTGCTGACCACTCTGTCACACATCAGCTCGGATACTCTCCGACCTCGCGTGCGTCAGAATCGCCTCGATGGCAATATTCTTGACCGCGGTTTCAATAAACATTACCTTTCCATACATCAAAGCCTTTAGCGCCGAATCATATCGTATCGTTGCATAGACCTCGCTGTATGACGTGAACGGTAGACGATTTCCTGCATGACGAAAAAAACGATATCCTTTGTAGCCATGAAAATATCCCGTGTTAATAAGTTGTCGCTTTTGCGTACCGCCTGAAATCGCTATTCCATTCTCTCTAAGATGACGCATCAAACCATCCGTGGTTTTATAGTTCATAAAGAACCTCCTGCTATATGACGTGTCTCTATTATAGCAAATAGATGTTCTTATAACAAGGTTTATTAAAGTTACTCACATTGATCCATCATCGTTCCCTCCTTGATATGAAACTGTATACTTTCCCTCTTACAAAAATCTATAACCTCTAGTGCCTTTTCATGATTGTTTATAGCCCTCGTATTCGCTTACAGCCTTACTATAGTTCATCCGCCCAAAAATAATACGATCTACAAAGTTTATGGTCTTCTTAATTCCTGCAAATTCTGCCGCTGAATATTAGGTGTAGGATATGGTTCTATGCTCACCCATGTTTTACTCCCATTCTTATGTAAGGCATACAAAGCATCTACTCTCTTTTTCCACGGAGCAGCGCCAGGTTCTATTCGCTTCCTAAAGGATTCACTGGTAGAAACAAGCGTAATCCCATACTCGTTGCTTCTCGAAAAACTTGCCAATTCAAAAGGAAGAACACCTTTAGTCAATACACGACATCGAACTCCAGCCATATTTACTTTTTCAATAATAGACAAGGTCAAAGCCTGTATTTCTTGATATTGATACATAAACGGATCCGTAGTAAAACAAAGATGCAATATTTCTATTTTGCTCTTATATTTTAGGAAGCTCCTTATCTAACAGCTCTAGCGTATTCTCTACAAGTGCAGGCTCACACCAATCTTCATAGTTATCTACTGAGTGAAATCTCTTCTTTTGCAAATAAGCGTAGCAAGGATACAGGCAACCATAGAGAGCATCCTAAAACATGATTCAGTGTCATAGTCGCCGCATTCAACTCCTGTTTTATAAATTAGTGTCTTACGATGAATAAATACTTTTTCAACGCCTCCACCTCAGTTTTGCTCTTTTTCCCTTTATCTTCTTCCATAAATTTCGTTTCTTTCCTGTCGGAGTTAACACAGGTTCTCTTATCACTTCAAGGCGTCTATCATTTTCAAGTTTACGCAACGCTCACATCCTTAGTTGAACATATGGAATTGCGGTATGTCATAAAAAGAAATCCTAGCAAAGCCCGTCATGGAGGATATCCATACATGAGTATTGAGAGAAAAACGCCTTCGTTTTTCCTGTACGAATTGTCATCAACAATCTGATTGTTCGTTGTTTCTCCCCAAAGCTCCAGCTGCCCCTAGACTGAATATCCTTAGCGATTCCCATCGATTACAAATATTATCGACCATAAGCAAGCAACCATCTCTATGATTCGTTGCATGAATCAAGCGATACTTTTGGTCTTTGTCCTCTCTTAATGCGCAACGCATATTTAATACATAGTTATAAGATTTTTCGTAAGCGCATACAATATTGTTCCAACAAATTGATTTTCAACTTCATAGCCATCAATCAACTCATTTTTATAAGCCTCAATAATGTCGCCGCCAATACTCGCCTCCCGCAATCGCATCGAGCTCCCTTTTTAGATTTCTCAGATCGATCCATATCACGTCGGCTCATACTCAATTAACTCTGAAAGAACTATATCCTCCTTAAAGGCACCCCAAACCTCTGACATCCTTCTCTTATAAAACCAAAAGAATTCATATTAACGAAGCTCTACCGAGATAAAATTTTTCCATTTGCAAACCTATCAAACAGAGCATACTGAAGTGCTTTTTATCCCATAAGGATCAACATATAGGAATATATTACAGCCTTCCTTCTCCTTCAATATATTCTCAATACGGTCTTCATATTTTCCATGTATTACCTTTGCATAAGGATAAGAGTCAAGATTTTTTTGCAGATCATCCGCATGATTCAACTCTATAAAAAAAGATACAATTTTAGGGTTCTCGGCAGAACTCCTCATTCGCTCCGTTTCAATAATTTTAAGCGCTATAAGAGGGGATCCGAAACTTCCATCCTCAAACTTTCCTTTTTCCAGCAAAGCAGTCAACATAAATCAGAGCTTTCTAGTATATACAATATTTTTCATGATAATGCGACTTTTAAATAGCAACCTAGTAGCTCATCCTTAACCTTTGACCAGTCTTTCTTTTTACGAAAAAAATCATTATTTCTCTTCGACACGAAAATCGCCTCTTCCTCTCTAAAAAGCCGTGTCATTTGAGTCACATGGACAAAAATTCTATTTCTGTTGAAATGTAAGGAGCTTGTCGCGATAGTATTCGTACTGCTTTTTGCGGGCGGCGATCTCGGCGAGGCAGACCCTCGCGTGAGGTCGTGGCAGAGCGCATCAAAGCGGTCGAGGATAGCAGCAATACGATGTTGCGTCTCCATGGAAGTCTGCAATACGCGCCGATTTAAACGATTCACGGACAAACCCGGCTGCGCGCACTGCTGTCTTGTATTGGCTTAGATTCATATTTCGTAGGATATGAAATAAGAAACGTTTGTCGAAATGTCCCAGACCATCAACGACAACGGCATGTTCCGTTGCATAATACGGTGCTGTGGCGCAACACATACATTCCCGCATAGTCCCCTGTCGTCCAATAAGCGGTGCATCTTCTGACTGGTTCGTCCTGCTGAACGTACCCTCGAAGACCGATTCCCACCATAGCGAGGGAACAGGGTGTCCAACAGTAGCGTTTGCCTGATATTGACCGCAGAATATTGCTGCCCCTGCCTTTAGTCTGCACATTTCCCCCAACGTTTTTCCACTCAGCCTTGACAACCTGTTTCAGCCTCCTATTTTCACCTATTCTTAGAATTGTCTGATCTGTCTGTCTGTCTGTACGCGAGTGTTGTCAGATGCACGCTCAAAGTTCAAAAGACTGTCACGATAGAAAGAATACTGCTTTTTCGCAACTGTCAGCTCCGCTGTTAGCTTCTCTGTTAGCTCTGTCTGGTTCCGTAAAATTGTCTAACAATTTTACGGATTTCATTACTGGATGGCAAGTGGCGGGACAGGGATAATTGCTATCCTAACCATTTGCCGAAATGTGATGATATTTTTCCGTCGTAATATATTTCTTCAGTTGTCGGTGATAGTCTTCTGTTCGTCAAAACATACAGAAATAAACACAGGAGTTCCATATCATGATGAAAAATATAGCAAGCATCATGAACTGCCACATCCATTTTTCCCCAGCAAGCCACGCCAATACCGATATCTTCAATGGTTTCCTGCCCCGACAATGACTATGTCATGTTGATGTGCATATCCATTTCAGCTAAAAGCGATTTCTTGGCGTATATGTGTTTTCACCTCACTACATTCCATAATGCGTATAAAGTTCTCCGTAATGAATTGCAGGCACCACCATCCTCTATAAAATCATTTTTACAAAGCTTCCCTCTGATAAGTGTGCTAATCTCATGTTTCTCTGACTCCCACCCATCAGAACATAGTTCTCTCTAACATCTCCTCAGTCGGCTCATCTGCTGTTCCTCCTCTCCCTCGATCTCGGCGACGATGCGGTCGATCTCCGTGCGCAGGACTGCCTCGCGCGCGACGATCTCACGGAGCTCTGCGTTGAGCTGACTGATGTCGATGATCTCGCGTGTCCTCCGGCTCGACGGCAGTGCTGACGAGAGGTTGTGGTCCTCGGCGGCGATGTCCGCGCCCGTGACGACGTGGACGGTATGACATCCGCACGCTCTGTATAAAAGCCGCAGGATGTTCTCGATGTTCTCCGGTGTGAGTTTGTTGCTGTTCGTGACCTTGACACATTCCTTCGATGCGTCGATAAAGACGGTCTGCGTATCCGCCTTGGACTTTTTGAGTACCATGATGCAGGTGCGCGATCGTCGTCCCGAAGAAGAGTCCGGCAGCTGGATCACGGCGTCGACGTAGTTACTGGTCCGCTGTACTGACGGTTTTCTTCCTGCGCCGCTGCGGTACATGATGCCTGGGAAGCAGACAATCGCCGCTGTGCTGTGCGCTCGCCGCGAGCCACTGCAAGGTGCAGGATAAGGCGAAGTCCGACTTGCTCGTCAGGGGCAAGGACGTCCGCAGGCGCATAGCGTGGGTCATTGATGAGCAGAGGTTGTCTTCCCCGCCCATTTCTTTGAGTACGGCGGGTTGGAGACGATCGCCCGAACGGCTCATCGTCCCAGTGGTGGGGGTTGATGAGTGTGTCCCCATGCGCAATGTCGAAGTCGTCGAAGTTGATATCGTGCAGGAACATGTTGATGCGGCAGAGGTTGTACGCGGTGATGTTCTCGTCCTGCCCGTAGAATCCGTTGCGGACGTTCTCCCTGCCGATGACCTTGGCGAATTTCAGCAGGAGCGAGCCGCCGCCGCAGGCGGGGTCATAGACTTTGTTCACCTGCGTTTTTCCGCAATGACTGGTGAGGCGCGTGAGGAGTTCGGAGACCTCCTGCGGGGTGGCATAGTACCCGCCGCCGCTCTTGCCCGCGTTCGAGGCGTACATCCGCATGAGGTATTCGTATGCGTCGCCGAAATGCGTCGATGGTGTTGTCCTGATAGTGTCCGAGGCGCATCGCGCCGACGCCGCTGAGGAGTTTCGTCAGCTTGGCGTTGCGCTCCTTGACGGTCGCGCCGAGCTTGCTGCTGTTCACGTCGAGATTCGTCAAAGAGTCCCGTGAGTCGTCCTGACTGCAAGCGTGCCGTCGCCGAGCTTTCCTCGATGTGGCGAAAGACCTGCTCGAGTGTCTCGTTGAGGCTCTCGTTGGTCTCCGCCCGTGCGAGGACGTTCTGAAAGAGCTCGCTCGGCGGGATGAAGAAGCCGAGGATCTGGACGATGTTGTCCTTCTCCGCCATCGCCCTCATCATCGGGCAGCGCGGCATAGTCAAAAGTCTCGTATCCCCGCCTCGCATCCTCCGCGTTGAGGTAGTCGGTCAGTTTCTCTGAGATATAGCGGTAGAAAGAGCGATGCCGAGGACGTACTGTTTGAAGTCCCAGCCATCCACACTGCCGCGCAGGTCGTTCGCGATCTGCCAGATGGCGCGGTGAGCTCTGCCCGCTCTACTTCTTTCTTGTTGTCCATGGTCTTTCCTCCGTTCGTCGTGTCCTTTATCATTCGCCATGGCGAAAGCGTTGTCCTGCTTTTCGTGCAGGAACACACATGACGACTTGTATTTTGTGTTTTCAGCAGACATAGAGGTGTCGCTCGATGGCAGTCGCTCCGTCACGCGCGCGCGTGCCTACCCCCCGCTGTGGCAGGGGAGCGGGAGAGAAGCACTGGAAAGACTGCCGCACGGCAGATTGCGTACGACAGTCTTTCATCAACACGTATTTACTTGATCCGATACGCCGCGGCGTACAGCGACGGGAAGGACGAGGAGGGTCAGGACGGTGGCGACGATGAGGCCGCCCGCTATAGCGACGGGCCATGGCCCGTCAGAAGATGTTGAACATGAGCGGCGGCATGCCGAGGATGGCCGCAGCTGCCGTGAGCATGATGGGGCGCAGGCGCAGGATGGCGGAGTCGATGATGGCGTCCCGTGGCCGCTCGCCCGCCGCCTCATGTTTTTGATCTGGTCGATGAGGATGACGGAGTTGCGGATGATCATGCCGAAGAGGGCGAGTACGCCGGGTAGGCGACAGAAGCCCATCGCGGAGTCCGTGAGGAGCATGAGCAATGACGACGCCAATGAGGCCGAGCGGCGCGGTGAGGAGGGTGAGTGCCATCTTGCCCATGCTGCCGACTTGAGCTCGCGAGCAGTGTCGTGATGATGAAAAATCGTGGCGGGACGGGTTTGAGGTAGTTCATGGAGTCGTCGGCATCCGCAAGTGCGCCCGACGGGACGATGGTGGTGCCGGCCGGGAGGTTCTCGCAGCAGTTCGCTGTCGCATCGTAGATGCGCAGGGCGACGTCGTTGCCCTCGCCCTGTGGTGACGTCTGCCCGACCGCGGTGACGGGAGGAGAGGTTGGCCGTTGATGAGTCCATCCTCCCGCCTCGTGGGAGAGTCGGGCGATCTGGTCGAGTGGGATGCTCCCGCTGCGCGTGGGGATGGGGAGCACTGCGGTGTCCGAGGTCTGTGCGGTCTGCCCTCGTGAGCCGCAGGACGATGCCGAGGTGCGGTCGCCTGTAGAACTCTGCCGCCTTTGCGCCCGAGATCTCGGTGTAGAGCATCTGCTTGACGTCCCCAGCGCTGAGTCCGTAGCGTTTCAGCTTGTCCTTGTCGAGGTCGACGCGGATGCCCTTTGCCTTTTTCGGTGCAGTCAGATGGACGCTGTCGGTCGCAGGGTCGGCGGCTGACTGGGCGACCCGCTCGGCGACGCGGCGCACCTCGTCGGTGGTCGGTGCCGAAACGCGCAGCATGAGACGGGATAGTCCGCAGGAGGCCGGTCTGGATGTACTGTGTCGCGACGCGCGCGCCGTCAGCTCGTCGTCGGCGGCGTCACGAATGATGGCGGCGAGTGCCTCGCGCGCCTCTGTGTTCTTTGCCGTGATGACGAACTGGGCGCGGTTGTCCGCGTCCGCCTTCGGGTTGACGGTGAGGACGAAGGCGCGGCGTAGACTGCGTCCGATGTAGGCGACGTGGTTCTCGATCTTGTCGCTGTTCTCGTCCAGTATGGCGGTGAGACGATCCGCCTCTCGCCTGTGTGGACGCGGAGCGAGGCCCCTGCTGCAGGGTGAGCTGACGAGCAGCTCGGGGCGCAGCGAGGGCGGGAAAAAGGTCTGTTTGATGTGCGGGAAGGCGGCAAGGCTCACGAAGAAGATAAGTGCGTCGCTGACGGGACAACGGCGCGATGCGCGAGGGAAGAAGGTGAGACTGCGCCGAAAAACCGATAGAACGGCGTTGCGTACGGGTCGTGCCCGCGTTCCCCTCGATGCGCGACGAGATGGTAGCCGAGCGGCGCGACCATGACGAGAGACGATCCAGCTGAGGAGGAGCGCGATGCCGATGACGGGGAAGAGTGCGGCGCAGAACTCGCTCGCCATGCCCTTGGAGAAGGCGACGGGGATGAAGCCCGCGCAGGTGATGAGGGTGCCGTGAGCATGGGTTTTGCCGTCTGTAAAGGCGTGGCAGGCGGCGTCAAAGCGGGTCTTAGCGCGCTCAGGCTGGACGCTCATCATCTCGACGACGATGGCGTCGTCGACGAGCAGTCCGAGGGCGATGATGAGTGCACTGAGGGAGACCTTTGTGCAGGTCGATGCCGAGGGCGTACATGCAGAACGAATGTGCCCGCGAGGACGAGCGGGATGCAGCACGCGACAACGTGAGCCCGGTGCGCAGTCCGAGCGAGAGGAAGCTGACGGCGAGGACAATGACGATGGCGATGGCTAGCGTCTCGACAAAGTCGTGGATGGTGTGCTGTACGACGGCGGGCTGGTTCGATACCCGTGCGCTCCATGCCGAGCGGGAGATCCTCTCGGAGCTGTGCGGTGAGGTTTTCTGAGGTCCTCGCCGAGCGCGAGGATGTTGCCGCCGTCCTCCATGCGAGAGCGGCGATGCCGACGGCGGGTGCGCCGTTATAGCTGCATTCTCGGGTCGGCGGGGTCAATCGGGCGACGTGAGATGTCGGCGATGTCGCCGAGGCGGAACACGCGCCCGTCCGCCGCGATGGGGAGGGCACGGATATCGTCGAGGCTGTCAAAGACGCCCTGAGACGCGCAGGTTCACAGTGCCGTTCACGGTCTCCAATCGAGCCGCCCGGGAGGACGGTGTCCCTGTGTACGCAGGGCGTCTCCGTGATCGCCGTGGGCGGGATGCCGAGGGAGGCAGGCGGTCGCGTGCGATCTCGACGTAGATGTCGTTCGCGCTGGACGCCGACCAGCTCGACTTTCTGTACGCCTCGGGACGGAGAAGATGCGGCGGCGCACGTTCTCTGCGGCGGCGCGCAGCTCCTCGTCCGTGTAGTCCTCGCCCGTGACGGCATAGATGGAGCCGTATACGTCGTCAGCGGTCGTTGTAGAATTACTTCATGACGCCGTCCGGCAGTCTCACGCTTTTGCATCCTCGCCGAAGTTGCGCACGTCGCGCCACGTCGGGCGGATGAGTTTCTCGTCGACGTCGTCGCGCAGGTCGACGTAGATGATGGTCTGCCCTGCGCGTGTCTCGCCTCGTGATTTCCTTCAGCCCCGGGTGTCCCTGGAATCGCCGCTCGAGTTTGTCCGTGACTCTGCTCCTGCATGTCCTTCTGCTGTCGCGCCGTAAGCCATGCGGCGGTGATGACCATCTGGCGGATGATGAAGGAGGGATCCTCCATGCGTCCGAGGGACTCGTAGGCGGGATGCCGCCAACGGCAAAAACGATGATGAAGTACCAGACGACGGAGCGGTGGCGCAGAGAGAGCTCGGTGAGGTTTCTCATTTCGTGCGCACCCTTCTCCGTCATGGAGGCGGTGGACACCCGCCGTCACGACGACGACGTTCTGCGGGAGCCCCAGACGACGGCGTCCCGCTCGCTGGAATGCGGTCACGGTGACGGGGCAGAGGTGTACGACGCCGTCCTCGACGATGTAGACCTGTGCCTCGTCGCCCGTCTGATAAATGGCGGAGAGCGGGAGAACCGCACCGATCTCCTCCGGTGTGCCGAGGCGCACGCGCGCCGTCATGCCGAGCGGCAGGTCGGCGGGTGCATCCGCGAGGGCGATGCGCACGGTGTACGTGCCGCCAGCTGCATCGGCGATGGGCGCGATCTCGCGCACGGTGCCTGTGAGTGCCGCCTGGTTCGCCCAGAGGGAGACGGCGGCGGGCATACCGAGGGAGACCTCGGCAGACGGTCTCGGGGACGGCGATCTCGATCTCACGCTCGCCGTCCCGTGAGGGTCATGACGGTCTGCCCTGCGGCGACGACCCGCCCCTCTCGGCGAGGATGTCCGAGATCACGCCGTCTGCGCCCGCGATGAGGTTCGTATAGCCGAGCGTTGCTGCTCTGCGCTTCTGCGCGAGTGCCTCGTCGGTATGCCGCCTCGGCAGCGTTCTCGTTCGTGCGGTACTGGTCGAGCATGGCGGCGGAGACGGCCTGCGCGGCGTAGAGCTCCTCGTAGCGCGCGCGGTTGGCGCGGGCGAGGTCGAGCTGTGCGCGCGCCGAGGCGACGCCCGCGCTCGTCGCATTCACCTGCTGCTGTACGTCGCGCGCGTTGATGACCATGAGCACGTCGCCCGCATGGACGTGTGCGCCCATGCTCACGTTGCGCGAGAGTACCTGCCCGCCGACCCGAAAGGCGAGCTTGGTCTCGTAGCGTGCGCGCACGGTGCCACTGTAGTCCGCCGTCGTCGCGCCTGCTGCATCGACGGACATCGTGCGTACGACGGGAGGCGGCGGCTCCTTTGCTGTATCATTTCCGCAGCCCGCGAGCAGGCTGAGTGCTCGCCGCCAGCACAAGCGCGGTATATTGCTTTTTGCATAACGTTCTCCCTTTCGAATCCCATTCTACTCAAATTTTACCATTGTAGGGGCAGAGAGTAAAGAAGGAAATAGGGCGTAGGAAAGAAAAAGAACTGCCGCGTGGGCGGTGCGCCCGTGAAGCAGTCCTATGCATGCACGTCAACGACGCAGGAGAGCAGCGGGTGTCGTCCCCTTTTGTCTTCCGCAGTAGTGTTGTCGTCGCTTTTCTTCTTCTTTTTGACTATCCTGTGACATCTGTTTGATCGTCACATGAAACTCCGTCCGCGTGCCGTGCGGATGAGGGTCGAGGCGTTCGCGCAGGACTTTGGCTGCAGGACTCGCACGCGATCGCGTCGGCGTCGTCCAGCGCGGCGAACACACCTCCGTCTGGGCGCGGCTTCGCACGGGAATGGGATGCCGTCGTGCAGGAGGATCTGGTGAAAGAACCGATTGATCGCCTCGTCCGTCGAGAGCCCCAGTGCATGGCAGATCTCATCGACCTCCGCCCGGACGGCGGCGTCGACGCGAACCCAGCATCAGCTCTGTCTCTGCCATGAACTCCCCTTTTCACGGGAAGCGATGGATCACTATTAATATAAAGGAATCACTGATAAAATGAGGTCTGCCAGATTGGCGTAGATTTTTCGTCCGAACGAGGTGGAAAACCGGACGCAGAGTGGTGCTCTGTGGAGGATTTTTCCGCCGAAGTGCGGGCAAAAAGATGCGTCAAGATGGTTGTACCGAATTTATCAGTGCTTCCTAAAAATTGTAACATGATTTTAAGATATGTGCAAGATTGAAAGCATCACGTCCCTGATAGATACTTTCATATTCATTGCCTTTTTATCCAATTGCAGTATAATAGGACGCGTAAGGATTTCGATGGGGGGCGCAGTCCGGAGGAACATGGAGCCGAACGGATCTATGCGCGGGCTCTTCGCCCCATGGATACGACAAGGAGGAATCCACCAGTGAATCAGCAGCAGCTTAGCCCGCATGGAGCACGATAGGGCTTTATCGCCGCACTCGATCAGAGCGGCGGCTCGACGCCGAAGGCGCTGAAGACATACGGGCATCGACGAGAGCGCCTACCACGGCGACGAGGAGATGTTTACGCGCGTTCACGAGATGCGTACGCGCATCATCAAGAGCCCTGCATTCGACAAGAGCAAGATCCTGCCGCCATTCTTTTTGAGAACACGATGAGCGCAAGATCGACGGGCTCTATGCACGGCCGACTATCTCTGGGAGAAGAAGGCATCATCCCCATCCTGAAGGTCGACAGGCCGCGCCCGAGGCGGACGGTTCAGCTCTGAAGCCCATCCCGGGCTCGGCGCACCTCGACCGTGCAATGAGCGTCACATCTTCGGACGAAGATGCGCTCCGTCATCAAGGAGGCCAATCCCGACGCGCATCCGTGCCATCATCGACCAGCAGTTTGCGTTCGGTGAGGACATCATCGCGAAGGGGCTCGTCCCCATCCTCGAGCCCGAGGTCGATATCCACTCGCCCCGATAAGGCAATGGCAGAGGAGATCATGCTCGGTGTCACTCGGGCGAGAATCTCACCAAGCTCCTCGCTGGCGCAAAGCTCATGTTCAGTTCACCATCCCGAGCGTCGACGATCTCTACGCCGATCTCATGAAGGATCCGCACGTCGTCCGTATCGTCGCGCTCAGCGGCGGCTACTCAGAGCGAGGCGAATGAGAAGCTCGCACGCAATCACGGTCTCATCGCCCGCTTCTCGCGGTGCCCTCGCGCAGGATCTGCGCGCGAGCCAGAGCGACGCGGAGTTCGACGCCGTACTGAAAAAGGCGGTCGACGGATTTACGCTGCGTCGATTACCCTAAGAGCGTACAATTCACGACGAACAGGAGGGACACGGCATCCAGGGGCTATTCCGGCCAATGGATCCTGTGTGTCCTATTTTTATCGTATTTTCCCGTAACCGATATTTTTCCCCAACAAGTGATTAGAATATATGTTATAATGTTTATAGTGTGTTATCATTTGTCAATATCAGGCGTGCGGATGTCGCCGCACGTTCTCTAGGAGGGCTTTCCCTCGTATCTTGAACAGATCCACAGCCCATCGGACATCATAGTATACTCGCGCAGCGGCGTGCGCTCGCGGCGGAGATGCGTGCGACTCATCGCGCGTGCCAGCCGCATCGGCGGGCACATCGAGTCGAACCTCGGCGTGATCGAGGCGACTATCGCCCCACACACGGTGTTTGACGCGCCGACGGATAAGATCATCTACGATGTGTCGCATCAGTGTTATCCGCACAAGATGCTGACGGGACGTGCCGACGCCTACCTCGATCCCGCGCACTACGGCGAGGTGTCGGGCTTTACGAATACGGAGGGAGAGCCCGTACGATCACTTTAACATCGGGCACACCTCGACCTCGATCAGCCTTGCGACGGGGCTCGCGAAGGCACGCGATCTCGCGGGGCGCAGCGAGAATGTCATTGCCTTCATCGGCGACGGTGCGCTCCGGGCGGCGAGGCACTTGGGGGCTGAATGTCGCGGGCGAGATGCGGTCAGAAACCTCATCATCATCCTCAACGACAACGACTGGTCGATCTCTGAGAACCACGGCGGCATGTACGAGATGCTCGCCGTCTGCGCGAGACGAACGGGGCGGCAGCGGACAATCTTTTCCGCGCGATGGGGCTCGACTACCGCTACGTCGCGGACGGAAACGATACCGAGGCGTTGATCGCGGCGTTTGCTGCGGTAAAGGACAGCCAAAAAGCCCGTCGTCATCCACATTCACACGCAGAAGGGCAAGGGGCTCTCCTTGCCGAGGACGATCCCGAGGACTGGCATCGTCATGCGCCGTTCCACACGGAGAGCGGTGCAGTCAGCATCCGTCTTCCCCGACCCGTGCCTTGCCGCAACGATCGATTTCGTTCTGTCCGAGGCAAAGCGGAATCTGAACTTTGTCTATCTCGGCGGGCATCGTCGGCGGCATCGGGCTCACGCCTGCTGAGCGTGCGGAACTCGGTGCGCAGTACGTCGATGTGGGCATCGCCGAGGAGCACGCCGTCGCGATGGCGTCGGGGCTCGCACGCGGCGGGCGCGCCCCGTCTTTTGGCACATACAGCACGTTCTATCAGCGCACGTACGATCAGATGGCGCAGGACGTCTGCATCAACCGCAGCCCTGCGGTCTTTTCTCGTGACGGGGGCGTCGCTCATCGCTCGACCGATGTGACGCATCTCGGGTTCTATGACATCTCGATTTTCTCCCATGTTCCGAACCTCGTCTTTTCTCGCACCGACGAGCATCGAGGAGCACCTCGCCGTCCTGCGCTGGGCAATCGCACAGACGGAGCATCCCTGTCATGATCCGCACGCCGCTCGGCGGCTATGCGGAGAGCCCCTATCCCGTCCGCGCGGACTACAGCGCGCTCCATCGCTCCATCGTCGTCACGGAGGGCGCGGAGGTCGCACTCATCGGCGTGGGGAACTCTTGCCGCGCTCGCTACGGCGGCGGCAGAGGAGCTCGCACGCGACGGCATCCACGCCACCGTCGTGAACCCGCTCTACCTCCGGGACTCGACGAGGCACTTCTCACGCGTCTCAGAAAAAGCACCGCTCATCGTCACCGTCGAGGACGGCATCCTGACGGCGGTTTTGGAGAAAAGATCGCGGCGTTCTATGGGGCGGACAGGGACGTCGAGGTGAAGAGCTACGGCCTGCCGAAGGCCTTCTTCAACCGCTACGACCCAGATGCCCTCGCACGCGCACATCACCTCACCGCCCCGCAGATCGCGGCGGATGTGCGCGTGAGGCTAAGGTATTGATTCTGCCGCTGTTTGTGGTATAATAAAGACACGCAGAAATGACGTACATCCATCTGCACAGAAAAAGCCCCCACAATTGCCGTTGCGGGGGCTCTCTTATTTGACACGAGGAAAGAGTTCAAGAAACCTCAGGCTGATTGCCGTTACTCTCCGTCCAGCCATTTGCAGACATAGTGGGTGACTATGCCCGCCATAACGGAAAGTAAAAATGACGTACACTGCTCCATCGGCACACCTCCTTTCGGTGCCGGTATTGGAGGCGGCAACACATTCAGTATAGCACGACAGCGAACATAGTGTCTATCCTCTCTCCATGTAAAAAATTCGCTTGCATTTTCCTCCCGCACGGGTTATAATAGCCCCTGTCAGTCATGGGGACGTAGCTCAGCTGGGAGAGCACCAGGTTCGCAATCTGGGGGTCGAGAGTTCAATCCTCTTCGTCTCCACCATCTCGATGACAAAGAGGTATCCACGCGGATGCCTCTTTTTGTATAAGGAGTAAAATATGTTCCATCCGATGCGCCGCAAACGCCAAGAACTCACAAAGGAAATGACCGAGGAAATCCTGCACCGCAATACAGCGGGCGTTCTCGCCCTCGCGGGTGATGAGGAGTTCCCGTACGCCGTCCCCATCAGCTACGTCTACGACGGCACGCACATCTACTTTCACACGGCGGTAACGGGACACAAGGTCGATGCCCCTGCGTCAGAATCCGAACGTCTCCTTCGCCGTCATAGATCGCGACGAGATCATCCCCGAAAAATACACCACGGCATACCGCAGTGTCGTCATATTCGGACGCATTCGCTTCATCGAGGATGATGCAGAAAAACGGGCGACCGCACGTCAACTCGCCCTCAAATATGCTCCGCACAACACGGAGGAGCAGCACACACGCGAAATCGACGGCGAATGGAAAAGGTTCCACATGCTCGAAATGACCATCGCCCATATCACAGGCAAGCAGGGCAAAGAGCTCGTCGGAAAAGAATAACGAACAGCAAAAAGAGCAGCCGCACGACGACTGCTCTTTTTCTATGAAAAATATTTATCCCTCGACGTTCAGCACGATAAGCTTTTCCTCCGTCAGCTCGCGGATGGCATAGGCGGGACACTCGCGGCCGATACCGCTGTCCTTGACGCCGCCGTAGGGCATGTTGTCCATGCGGAAGGTCGCGCCGTCGCCGATGATGACGCCACCGACCTCGAGGTTCTCGGCGCAGTAGTTCGCGACGGCAAGCGAGCGCGTAAAGACGCCCGCCTGCAGGCCATAGCGCGTGTCGTTCGCCATGCGTACGGCCTCCTCGATCGTGTCGTAGGGGATGATGCTGAACACGGGGGCAAAGGTCTCCTCGGAGACGACCTTCATCGCGGGGTGACGTCCGTGAGCACGGTCGGCGCATAGAACGCACCGCGCCGTGTGCCGCCCGTGAGGATGCGCGCATCTGCCGCCTCTGCCTCGCGCACCCACGCCTCGATGCGCTCCGCCTCGCGCTCTGCGATCATCGAGCCGATCTGCGTGTGTACGTCCATGAGGTCACCGCTGTGGAAGTTCTCCGCTGCCGTGACCGCCGCGCGGCAGAACGCCCTCATAGATGCTGCGTGCGACATAAACGCGCTGGCAGGAGATGCAGACCTGCCCCGCGTTCACGAACGCATGACGTGCGCAGTGCTCCGCCACCCATGCCACGTCGTCAACATCCTCGTGGACGATGTTCGCCGAGTTCGAGCCAAGCTCCAGGAGATGCGGCGAAAGCCCACCGCCTCGTGGAGTGCCTTGCCGACGGGAACGCTCCCCGTAAAGGAAAAACATACGAATGCGTTCGTCCGCCGTGAGAAGATCGCCGATTTTGCCGCCCGCGCCGTAGACGAGGTTGAGACAGCCGGCGGGCAGCCCCGCCTCGACGAATACGTCGCAGAGGAGCGACGCCGTGAGCGGCGTGGCGGAGGCGGGCTTGTAGACGACCGTATTGCCCGCCGCGAGTGCCGACCCAATCTTGTGTGCGGCGAGATTCACGGGGAAGTTGAACGGCGTGATCGCGCAGACAACACCGAGCGGACGGCGGATGGTGAACGCCATCCGATTACCGCAGCCGGGCGCCCCCGCGAGCGGTACCGTCTGCCCGCGCAGACGCTTTGCCTCCTCGGCAGAGAGGATGAACGTCTGATAGGAGCGGTCGATCTCACCGCGTGCGTCGCGGATGGGCTTGCCCGCCTCGGCCGAGAGCGCCTCGGCGAACTCCTCGCGCCGCTCGCGCATGAGATTTGCCGCACGCATGATGATCTCGTAGCGTTCGTACGGGCTGAGCTCCACCGTGTGGAAGGCGCGCTCTGCCGCGTCCACTGCCGCGCGCACCTCCTTTTCCCCTGCCGTGCAGATCTCCGCAATCACCCCGCCGGTCGCCTTGTGATAGACGGGGAGCGTCCTCGCCTGCGACACGTACACCGTCAATGAGCATCTCGATCGTTTTCATCGCTGCATCCTCCTTGTCGTCTTATCTTTCTATCAATTATAAACGTGCCCCTGAGAAAGTCGCAAGTCCATTATCAGCGCATCTGTAGGAATAGATCGATCATGACCGTATGGAACGTACAACTTCTGATTTGAGATCACGCAAAAACGGAGCAGGCAATCGTCTGCCCGTTTTGTGCTTTCCGTAACGAATCTATGTGCTATAATAAATCCAGCGACTGGTGAATGTCGGTTTACCCCTTTGTGGGGGTGATGTGCGGACGCTTTACGAAAAAGCTATCGCTCATGCTAGCGGCGGCAACGCTCGCAGTCAACATCATATTTCTGATCTCTAAGTAGGCAGAAAGAAGAGCCGTACGTGCGGCTCACGTCGGCTCCTCTTTCAAGAAATCTAATTTCGCAGGAGTGACCGACGTAACCACACACCAGTCGTCCTTTTATGCCGTTATTATAGAAAAATATTCCACAAATGTCAAGCACGACACATCCCGCTCGATGAGATGTGTCGTTTTCTATGGCATCCTTCTCCCTAATCTGCGTGAATATATCTATTCTATAAACTGCGATAGATTTTCATTGACAGTAACCATAAAATGTCGTATTCTCAACATGAATATTATTCGCGTTTAAGAACATATCGGCGTATTCATAGAAAGGGATTTGCCTTTGCGCATCAAAGCTTTGCTCGCATCGCCGTTCGCACTCTCCATCCTGCTCGCCCTCATCGCTGTCTGTGCTGTATCGGCGGGCAGCGTCTCGGTCCCTGCGGGCGATACGCTTGCCATCATCACGGCGAAACTGACGGGCAATGTCCCCGCCGTCGATCCCGCCGTCACAGACATCATCTGCGTCGCTGCGCGTGCCGCGCGTCCTGCTCGCGATGACCGCAGGGGCGGGACTTGCGCTTGCAGGGTCGTCATGCAGGCGAGCGTACAGAACCCGCTCGCGGAGCCGTTCATCCTCGGCATCGCCTCGGGCGCGTCCGTCGGCGCAACGCTTGCCATTCTCATTGGCTCGGCGGCGATCCCGTTCGGTGTGCCGGGCTGCGCCTTTGTCGGCGCGATCCTCGCGACACTCGCCGTGCTCCTGCTCGCGGGGATTCACCAACGCGTCTCAACGGTAAAGCTCGTACTCGCGGGCGCGGCGATCAGCGCTCTGTGCGTCGCGGCGACGAACTTCATCGTCTCACATGGCGGCGGATGCGGAGGGCATGCAGTCCGCTGCGTTCTGGACGATGGGCAGCCTTGCTGACGCGAAGTGGCACAGCCTTTTCCTGCCCGTCCTCATCGTCACCGCGCTCGCCGTCTACTTTCTTCCCAGCTGCGCACGCTCGACGTGCTGCTCTCGGTGAGGAGCTTGCCGTAACGCTCGGCATCGACGCAAGTGCAAAGCGCCGCCTCTACATGGGACTCCTCGCACTGCTGACGGGTGTCCTTGTCGCGACCTGCGGCATCATCGGCTTCGTCGGTCTTGTCGTGCCGCATCTCGTACGCGCGTTTACGGGCGCATCCCATCGACGGCTGCTGCCCGCCGCCCTTCTCGTCGGTGCGATCTTCCTCGTCGTCGCGGATCTCCTCGCGCGCACGCTGCTCCCCGCGGGCGATCTGCCCATCGGCATCATCACGGCACTCATCGGTGCGCCGCTCTTCATGAAGCTGCTCTTTGGCAGCGGCGGAAATTTCGGAGGCGGGAAATGAAAAACATCCATATCGAACATCTGAAATTCCGCATCGGTGCAAAGGAGATCCTGCACGGCATTACCGCCGATCTCCCCGCCGACCGCTTCGTCGCCCCTGCTTTCGATCCGAACGGCTGCGGCAAGTCCACCTTGCTCAAGCATCTCTACCGCGTCCATCGCGTACAGGAGGGGCAGGTCACAATGGACGGCACGCCGATCGCAGAGATTCCCCTGCGTGCCGCGGCACAGGAGATCGGCGTTATGGGGCAGTTCCACGCCGTTGACTTCGACTTCACGGTCGAGGAGATTGCCCTCATGGGGGCGCGCTCCGTACAAGGAGAGCTTCGAGGAGGACACGGAGGAGGATCTTGCGGCTTGTCCGCGCCGCACTCGAACGCGTCGGTATGGCGGACGCGGCACAGCGCAGCTTCAACGAGCTCTCGGGTGGTGAGCAGCAGCGCGTCATGCTCGCGCGCTGCCTCGTGCAGGAGCCGCGGCTCCTCATCCTCGACGAGCCGACGAATCATCTCGACATCAAGTACCAGCTGCATATCCTGGCGCTGGTCAAGGGGCTTGGCATCGGCGTAATCGCGGCGCTACACGATCTCAATCTCGCGGCGATGTACGCCGACCTCCCTCGTCGTGATGAAGGCGGGACGCATCGAGCGCATCGGAACGCCGCGCGAGATCATCACGGAGGAGATGCTCGCTGCGATCTACGGCGTGCGCGCAAATGTCAGCTATGATGCGGCGGGACTGCCGCTCGTCGACTACCGCACGGAGCAGACGCTATGAAGGGCACGCAGACAAAGGGCAGAATGCTTCGCCGCATCTCCTCATATGCTGAGTCTCCTCCCCTGCTCGCACTCTCCGCCCTCATCCTCTTGCTCTCCGCGACGGACGGTCGCGGCTCACACGCACCATCGGAGCAGCCCGTGGACGGCATCACCTACACGACCGCGGACAGCGAGGGACGCCCCGCCACGTTCACGCTCGCCCATCCGCCGGAGCGCGTGCTTATCTCCTATCCCGGCGCGACAGAGCTGCTGATCGACCTCCGTCTTGAGAGCCGCATTATCGGCACGATCGCGCCCTACGGCGCGGAGCCGCCCTCGTATGCGGACGCCCTACACTGCGCTCCCCATTCTAGCCGCGCCCCTATGTGCCGAGCCGCGAAGAGGTCGTGGCACTCCGTCCCGATCTCATCATCGGGTGGTCGCACCACTTTCACCCCCGAGGCAGCTTGGCGATGTGTATTCCTACTTTGACCGCAGCGTGGGTGCGTACATCGTCCCCGCCACCGTGCGCAAGGGGCGTCCGACATTGGAGGAAACCGTCTATCCGTTTATCGCCGATATGGGACATCTCTTCGGCGTGGAGGATCGTGCGGCGGCATATACGAATGGTCTAAAGGAGCGTGTCACTGCCGTAGAGATGCGGACACAGGCACGCGGGCGGCGATATACCGCCATGATTTTGCAGGCACACGGCAACAGTCTCTACAGTATGTACGGCCCCGCCTACATCATCGACGACATTGCGCGCAAGGCGGGCGCGGACAACATCATCGACCGTCAGATGCGTTCGGTCGGTCCCGAGCGCGTCCTTGGCTTTGCGCCCGAGGTCATCATCTATGTGAATGCGAAGGATCGCACGGAGGAGGAGGCACGCGCAGAGCTGCGCGGCGACCCAAACCTCCAAAATATGAAAGCCGTACGGGAAAACCGCATCATCATCGTGAATTTTTCCGACGTCAACAACGGGAACGGGCGCTGTATCACGGCGCTTGAGGATATATCCGCGGGGCTGGATGCCCTCAGGGATGAATAGAAAGGACAAAAAGGATGAAGAAAAGTGTATTGAGCGGTCTCATTGCAGGGGCGCTCACCGTTGGCATGAGCTATTCTGCTCCCGTCCACGCCGAGGCGGCAGACGGAGGTACACAGGCCTACCAGACCGAGGCCATCGTCGTCACAGCGGGCCGCAGCGAGACCGCCATCAGCGACGTGCCGGCAGATGTCACGCTGATCTCAAGGCAGCAGATCGAGCGCGGCAACTACAAGAGCGTCTCCGATGCACTAAAGGGCGCGAATATCAACGTCGTGCAGAAGGGGTTTGCCGCCCACCCGATCATCAACGGTGACTCGCGCGTCCTCGTCATGGTGGACGGCAAGAAGGTCAACTGGGATCACCTCGTCGTCAGTGGGGACACGAACGCCGTCGACGTGGATCAGATCGCCATCGGCGACGTGGACCGCATCGAGATCGTACGCGGACCGAACTCCTCGCTCTACGGTGAACGTGCCGTCTCGGGCGTTATCAACATCATCACAAAGCGTCCGACGGCGGGAAGCCCTCCGGCTCCATCAATCTGCAGCTTGGCTCGTGGGGCGAAAAGCGCGCAGGGGTGAACGTCAGCGGTGGTGATGGGAAGAACAGCATCAAGGTCGGTGTCTCGCACGAGCGCCGCAGGGACTTTCAGTATAAAAACGCCTATGGTGAAAAGCGCACCTTCGAGAACAGCGACATCAAGCGCACGGACTACAACGTCGGATTTGACCGCATCATTGGCAATGACCGCCTACGCCTTGAGTTCAGTCGTCATGAGGCAGACGACGGCTACGGCGTAAGCCTGAAGAACCCGCGGACGGGCGCATCCTCGTATCAGGGGCGAAAAAATGTCATTGATACGGGCTATGGCGTCACCTATATGTTTGGCTCAGAGAAGGAGGGCGAGGGCACCTTCCTGCGCTACTATCGGAACGAGTCAAAATCGGATGGCGGATTTAACTCGCAGTACGATCACCACCTGCGCCGCAACCCTTTGAGGGGCAAAAACTATGGATGCTCGGCGACAAGAATATGCTCATCGGCGGTTTCCTCTGGGCTCAGGAGAAAATCCACGAGATGAGCGGCTACGTCCCGATGGATGCATCTGCTGTCACAAAGGCGCTCTTCCTGGAGGACGATTGGCAGCTTGACGGGCTATGCACTAAAGCTCGGCTCGCGCCTTGAGCATCACAGCGACTTTTGGCACGGATGTCACCACACATCAGCCTGAACAAAAATTTGACCGCAAAACACATGCCTACGTCTCCTTCGGGCAGGCGGTCAACAATCCCTCGCTCAAGATGCGCTATGCCAACTCTCCCTATTGCGTGGGCAAGGAGGATCTAAAACAGGAACGCTCGCATACCTTTACCATTGGTGCGGACAGTCAGATCACGCGCAAGTGGAGCGTCTCGGGCAGCCTCTACTGGAGCAAGGTGAAGGACGCTCGCTGGGTGAACGGCTACACGAATCCGATCACCTCGCTCTATGTGCGCGGCTACTATAAAAACGTCCAGACCGAGGATCGCCGCGGGCTCGAACTCAGCACGCGCTACCGCGCCGATGATCGCTGCACCGTCCGTGCGGCATACAGCTATGCCCATGTCGACTCCACCGACCCTGACAAGGGCTATCTTCCACCAATACGCGCCCAAACGGCTACAACCTCGGGCTCTCCTACACGCAGGGGAAATGGGACGCCGATCCCGGATCTGAACTATGTGACGGGACGCAGCACGGCACGCTTCACAGATTCCCGCTATCTGACGCTTGATGTCGGCGTGAACTATCACGTCACGAAGGATTTCAAGGTCTATTTAAAGGGCATGAATCTCACGGACGAGAGCTATGAATCCATCGGCGTAACGCCGTCCATATGGACACCTATGGGCGCCTACGCCATGCCGAGCCGTCACTTCATCCTCGGCGGAACGTACAACTTCTAAGCATACTAAGCAATGAAAACCACCGGTTGAACTGGTGGTTTTCATTGTTGCTGCATGAGCGCATTGCATTTCACCCCTACTTTTCGGTAGAATGAGGGCAAGGGAGGATCTATCATGCTGAAAAAAATTATTCTTGCCGAGCCTCGTGCTCGTGCCGCTCCTGTTCCTATACCCGTACGGACAAGTTCAGGCAGAAAAGCCCCTTCCCAAAACAACGTCAGTCCAGCCGGTTCCCGAGGATGCGGTCGGCCGCTCAAGATTTTCATCGGCGACAGAATACCTGAGATTCCGTGACCAGGGCTCCGCCCTCACGATGTCAGTACCTCTCATTAATGCTCATTTTTATATCTATAGGCTCAAAGGCGGCATTACCCTATTTGTCAATGACAAATTTTTAAATGGCGATGTGCCGCTGCGCCTTACAGCGCTGCTCACGCATATGCCTGCTCCTGCAGGAAAGGCACAGATGACAGCCGAACCTTTCAAAGACGACGCTGACCGCACCATTCTCTCTTACCAGACATCGCCCCTCATGCGCAATGTCAAGATCCTCAACAACGAGACACTGACACAGAATGGTTCTCCCGCACGGCGCCTAACGATGAGCGTGTTCACACACGAGAGAGATACCATGGTCGAAATCCTGTGGATTGGCGATCCATCGGGAGCATGGCTCGTCCAGTTTGACTGCAATGCTGATGATACGAATACGGTCGATCTTTCTTCCTCGCCTCCTCTCCTCTGTGAGCGTCGGCGAAGATACAGAAAAATAACCCTCATCTATGGTCGCTGGATACCGAGAGGAGGACAATCATGGATTCCGTCGAAAAACTTCGCACCATCCTCAGCGCCAGCCGCCGCGCAGTCTTTTTCGGCGGGGCGGGCATGTCCACGGAGTCGGGGATCCCCGACTTTCGCAGTGCGGGCGGGATATACAGCGAGACGCTGCATCAGGAGTTCCGTCCCGAGCAGATGGCGTCGCACAGCTTTCTCATGGCGCACCCGGCTGAGTTCTTCGACTTCTATCGGCGGCGCTTCGTCTATCTCGATGCGGCGCCGAACGCGGGGCACTACGCCCTCACGGAGCTCGAGCGGCGCGGCATTCTCGCGGCGGTGGTGACACAGAACATCGACGGCCTCCATCAGGCGGCAGGCTCGCGGACGGTCTACGAGCTGCACGGCTCAATCCGCCGCGCGCACTGCATGGACTGCGGCACGCACTACGCGCTCGACTACATCATGGAGCACACGCCCATCCCCTGCTGCTCCTGCGGCGGCATTGTCCGTCCCGACGTCGTGCTCTATGAGGAAAGTCTCGATCCCGCAACGATCGAAGGGGCTGTCGCAGCGATCCGCGCGGCGGACACGCTCATCATCGGCGGCACATCACTCATCGTCTACCCTGCGGCGGGACTGATCGACTACTTCCGCGGCGATCATCTCGTGCTTATCAACAAGAGCGAAACGCGTGCCGACCGCCGTGCAGAGCTCATCATCCGCACGCCCATCGGCGAAGCACTGCACGCAGCACTGCCGGAGGAAAAATAATATTCACGTCCGTGCACCGCCCTAGGGGAGCACTGTGATCAGGGATTCTCAGCACAATGTCCCCTTACCTCAAAGCAAATGGGTATGTCTCGGGAAGCCCCGGTGCCAGTTCCCGCATCGCGTTCCGCAGGTGCTCCTCCGCCTGCGACGTATCGGATGGCTCTCCATCCAAAAATCCTCCCACTGCGCCATCAAATCGGCCAGCTGAAGAAATCCCAGGAAATCAATCGCCAGCTCCGTCAGCGGCGTCTCCCACGCCCCGTGGTCAAAGAAATACATCGCCCCACGGCGAAGGTGCATCAGCCAAAGATCCCCCTGCCCATCATCGGCAATCGCAAGATACCCTCCGCGAGGGCGGGGAACCCATATAGAGCTCCTGCCCAACATCGGCGAAGAATGACACCTCCGCCGAGATCGACACGCCCAGCAGACGCGCGAGGACATCACGCACACAGACCGCATCGTCCCCACAACGTGACAACTTCTCCTGCGTCGCGGACGGCAGGGGCGTCGGCGCGTGCCCCCACCGGTGAGAATCGCCTCGGCGCACGGATAACAAACTGCTCCATAGATAACCTCCCTGTTATTCCATCGCTACGCTTCCTGACGCAGAGACAATATGTATAACATGAAGAAAATACGGATATCATGACCGTATGGAACGTACAACTTCTGATTTGGCATCTCACACAAAAACGGAGCAGGCAATTGTCTACTCCGTTTTGTGCTTTTCTGTAACGAATCTATGTGCTATAATGAATCCAGCGACTGGTGAATGTCGGTTTACTCCCTTTGTGGGGGTGAGTGCGTGACGCTTTTTGAAAAGCTATCGCTTCTGATTGCGGCGGCAACGCTCGTAGTCAACATCATATTTCTGATTACTAAGTAGCAGAAAAAAGAACCGTACGTGCGGTTCACGTCGGCTCCTCTTTCAAGAACTTAAAATTCTGCGGAGAGACCGGCGATTCCACACACCAGTCGCCCTTTTGTATTCTCATTATATCGATTCACCAAAAAATTGTCAAGCAAGGAGGTTCACATGGCATCGCACAGCTTTCTCATGGCACATCCCGCTGAGTTCCTTTACTTCTATCGGCGGCGCTGCTGCCCGAACCGCGCTGATCCGCCCCTGCACACAGCAATACAGACACAAAGCGAGGTGCTCCCATGTCCATCAAAAAATTTCTTGCAGCAATCGTCTGCGCCCTTCTCCTTACTGCAGCAACGGTCTCGGCACAGGAAACGGCAGAGACCAACCCGTGGACAAGCTCTCTGCAGGCAACGACACTGGAGGGGTTCGGCGCACGCCTCACCATCGATCTGCCGCCGCTGGAATACTGCCAGCTGGGACGTTTTTTTCGACGAAATCGGAGGGAAACGATTTTGGATTTGTCGGAAACACATTCTCGTCAGGGGATGCCCGTGATGTCCTCTACATTGGAATCTCCTGCAGAAGAAAATGCCGCCTTTTCCAAGGACGGCAATACGATAAATCAGCTCTCCGACTATGCGCACCATTTTATTTCCACCATCCCCGCGTCCAATTCCGCCCCCCGCGTCATCCGTGAATATTTGCTCCCACAGGACAAACATCCTGCATGGATGATCAGCCTCTCCTATAACGGGGGTACCATGCGGCGTGACTTTCTCTTTATTGCTGACGTGGGGAGGATCTGGCGCATCAGTACATTCTGTTATTCCCTTGACGCACAGCAGGAAAGACGTATCGACACGATACTGACCTCTGTCAAACTCAGCTCTGCCGAGGCGACAGAACCTCGCGTTCACACGGACGGCATACAGCCCATCGAGTTCACAAAGAGAGCTGCTGAGAACGGCGATGCATCTTCCCCCGCGCTCAGCACGACAACATTCCGCGACCGCGGCAGCACCCTCGTAGTGCAGCTGCCAACCTCTGGGGCGCCGTTTTCCGTCGACACCTCGCGCACGGAAGGCACATTCTTTACCAGCAACCGATTCTCACACAATGACACACCTCTTGCCCTGTCCGCCGTGCTGATCCATACGCCCGATACGGACGCAAAGCAAACGAGCGGATCCATGGAGGAGCGCCTGAACGAACAAACGACGCTACTGACCCAAGGCATCCTGACCTCCCCGCAGGGAAGCGAGAAAAAGATCCTCCGCGATGAAGTCCAATCCCAAAACGGCCGCCCTGCACGTCGACTGACCGTGCAAGCGCACTATCATGGTCAAAACATCATCACTGAGATCCTGCTCATCCGCGACAAAACGGATACATGGATCGCCGAGCTAACCTTTTTATGCAGAGGATACCGTACTGGCGAAGCTTGTTCCCATTCTCTTATCCTCCATAAAAATTGGTGCATAGGAACCTGCCAAGGGCATTCAGACAGCCGCCCTTGCTGCATTTTTTCCATGCTTCGACAGAACTTCTCCACACAGCCCTTGCTGTGCGTCCCTTTTTTTCCACCTCATTCGGACGAAAACGTCCGCGCCGACCAGCCGACTCCATTTCATCCGTGTTTCATTAAGGAAAGGAATTTGCAAATGTTTCGACGAATGATGCCGCTATGTCTTACGTCCCTATGTCTTTTTGCCTGCGCACCGGTACATGCAGAAATCCAGTCATACTACGATACAGAGTCAGCATCGGAGTGAAGTGCGCCATTTCCTGAACCGACCACCCCACTATGTCCGTCATAATTGGCGAATTCCACGACCACGGCTCTGTCCTAACGATGGACATCCCCTCGACCGATACACCGTTCGTCAAACAGCATCTTCGCAATGGCGACACCGTCTTTATCAACAATCAATTCGCGAACTACCACAAAACGCCTCTGGCATTGGCCATGGTACTCTCCCACCACTTTCCTGCGTCAGACGCAGCCTCAAAAACGGAAGACCAATGCTTGGACGAAATAGTTGCTGGATTTCTCGACAGCATGATGACATCTGCAAAGCTGCAAGAGAAGGAACTACAGCGCAATGAATCCCTGCTGCAAAACGGTTCTCCGGCACGACGACTAACAATACGATCATTGGTAAACGGACGGGAAATCATCACAGACGCCCTGTTTCTTTCCTTCAAAGGCGATATGTGGAGCATCCAGCTGATGTACGACACCAGTGACCCGATTATCCCCTACCACGCAGCCGGCCTTCTGGACAGTGCCGTGATCGGCACGGACGCAGAGGAATTATCCCCGCGCCGACGGCAATGAGGAGCTTACCTCGTGCGCCCGCTCCGCCGCACATTCTGGAGCAGTATCCCGCCCATGATGAGCACGAGCGCGAGGAGCGCCGCCCCCGTCATGCGCTCGCCGAGGGTAACGGCGGAGACGACGAGTGAGAGGAGCGGCACGGCGTAGGCGAGATTCGCGACGGCGGCGGAGTTCGTTGCCCTGCTGGAGCGCCATTGCCCACCAGAGATAGCCCACGGCATCAATGAAGATCCCGAGCCAGAGGAGACCGCCCCACTGCGTCCACGAGAGCGTGACCCACTCCTCCATGATGAGCGTTACGGGCAGGGAGCACAGTGCCGTCACGCCCCACGCCACGACCATCATCACCGTCTGGTCGATGTTCCGCCGCTTGTTCAGCACGCAGAACAGGCCGTAGCAAACTGCCGCGAGGATGCAGGCGATCATCCCCATGACAGCGTTCCCCTCTGCGTGTCCCTCGCCGCCGAGCGTGAGCACCACGACCCCCGAGAACGAGAGGAGGAGGGCGGCGGCGGTGCGAACGGTGATCCGCTCCCCGAGGAGGAACGCCGCAAAGAGGACGATCATCATCGGCCAGAGGAAATTGAGGATGCATGCCTCCTGCGAGGTCAGCTGCGAAAGCCCGTAGTAGTAGAGCCCCGAGTAAAGGAATATCCCGAGAAAGCCCAGTCCCACCATCGCCGCATAGCCGCGTACATCATAGGCACGAAACACGCGCTCGCCGCCGCGCACGAGCTGCATGACGATGAGAAAGAGCGCGCCCGCGAGACTGCTCACAAAGAGCGCCTCGTACGTCGGTATTTCCGTGAGAAGACTCTTCACCAGTGCCGCCGTCGTCGACCACATGAGAACCGCACTGATCGCATAGAAATAGACACGTCCCTGCATCGTCACTGCTCCTTCACGCACAAGATGATTTCTTCCTATTTCTCCCACCATCCCTTATATTCCTTCTCGAAGGCAAAATCGTTTAATCATTCTCACGTATCAGGAATACAAAAGAGGCTTCCGATCTCTCGGAAGCCTCTGCGTTTCAAATGGAGCTGATTATAGGACTTGAACCTACGACCTGCTCATTACGAATGAGCTGCTCTACCAACTGAGCTAAATCAGCATACCGCCTCACAGGCGATAGTGGAATTATACCGAGTCGTGCGCTCCTGTCAACCCCGCAGCAAATATTTTTTTACGACGGGAATCATCTGTGGCTAATCCCCGTTTCACTTCACTTTAAGGATTATTTGGAACAATACGAGGTAGCTGATTCAGCATCTCGGGGCGTCTCATGCCCCATCAAGGAGTGAACTGCATGATCGGACATATTCTGCGTGCCCTTTGCTGCGCGCTGTTTCTCCTCACCGCCGCGAGTACGGCACTCGCCGCCCCGCAGACCATCGAGGCGGAGGGCGTCTACACCGTCGGTGACAACGACTCGCCGAAGATCGCCCGTGACGCCGCACGGCAGGAGGCGATGCGCTCTGCGACAGAGCAGGCGGGCGTCTACGTCGAGAGCTATACGGAGACGCAGAACCTCACCCTCACCAAGGACGAGGTGCGCATGGTCGCGGGCACGGTGCTGCGTGTCCTGCACGAGGACGTAACGCCCGAGCTCGTCGGCGACGTGTGGCGTTACCGCGTGCATCTCGTCTGTGAGGTGGACACGTCAAAGGTCGATCTCGCCGCCCTCGCCCAGAACAAGGCGGAGCTGGCACGTCTCCAGAAGGAACGCGACGAGCTGAAACGCCAGAACGACGAACTCCTCGCACGCTACGAGCAGGCACGAGGCACAGAGAAGGCGGAGATCGGAGCACAGCTTGAGGAGAGCTACAAACTCGGCCGCATCTTTGACGACGCGACCGCCATGATTCAGCGCGGTGACGAGCAGCACGCCATCGCCGACCTCTCCCTCCTCATCGAGGATCCCGCCGTCACGGGAAATGCGCGTGCGTATGCGTTCTACCTGCGCGGGCGCGCCTACTACGAGCTCCGCAGTGACCGTCTCGCGCTCAATGACTTCGACGCGGCCGACCACACACCGCACACGAACACGCCCCTATCCCATCTGGCAGCTGCACCGCTACCGCGGACAGATCTACTTTGACATGGGTCGCTACGACGATGCGGCCGCTGAGCTGCGCACGGCGTGGGAGGCCTCCGACAAGACCGACGACGAACTCTGGATGAAACTGCGCCGTGCCGAGCACAAGGCGGAGCAGGAAGCACGCCACGCCGAGCGCGGCGACGGCGGCGCGCGGGGCGGCATCGACTGGACGCGCGTCATCACCGAGGTCATCCGCGGCGCAATGCAGCAGGGACGTACGACAGAGTAACGCCGCACGCCGATCTTCCTTGACAGAGACTTTCATCTATCATATACTTTTTTATAATGAAGGTTTTATGTAAAGGAGGATTTCCATGCTGCACATATTTCTGCGGCGCGTATGCGCTGCCCTCGCCCTCTGCATAATGCTCACCGTGCCGGCCATACTGCTCACGGGCTGCGGCGGACGCAGCGCGGAATCCCCCGTCCCGACACAGCAGACACCTGCGCGCAGCATGGAGGAGCGCAGAGCGTCACTCGCCCCGTATATGGAGGCAACGACCGCCTACAACAGCACGATGCTTCCCCTGAGCCTCGCCGTCTCCACCACCGTCAGCGACCTGCGGCAGGGGAAGCACCTGACGAGTATCATCCTCCCACCGCTCTCAAAACTCCGCCGTGAGCTCGACGCGGCGCACGCTGCGCCCGGCGGCACGGGCGTCTCACCCCGACGTCGATGCGGCGACAGAGGAACTGCGCAGCACGTTGGAGGAGCTCGCCCCGCTCGCCGACCAAATGGAGAACTACTACGCCGCCGGGGCGTACACGGCGGACGGCTACGCACAGGCCGACGAAATGACGGCACGGTTTCTCCCGCTCTATGACCGATTCGTCTCAGCCTACGACCGGCTGGATGCCATCGTCACCGACCACTACAAGGAGATGCGGCTCGCCCAGATCGACGCGATGCACAACGACGGCAGAGAGAACGCCGCCACCTTCCTCGAGCTGCGCACGAAGGCACGCGAGCTCGTCCACATGCTGCGCAGCGGTGAACACGATCCGAAGCCACCGAGGCGAAAAATCCGCGAGATCAACGCCCTCATCGAGAAACTCCCCGCCGGTGCCGGCTACCCGTGGCCTACAAGAACGGCATCAACAGCCTCGTCGCAGCAGTCCGCGCGTATCATGCGGGACCTCCCGACCCGAACAAACTCGACAACGTCGTCGAGGAGTTCAATCGCCTCGCCGCCATGGGCAACAACGTCGACGTCAACGCGCTCGACGCGAAAAAAATAGCACCGAAAGCAAGGTACATCACGTCGCATACCGTTTGACAGAAATTCTCACCTGCGTTATACTTATTGCAATTATTTATCCTAGGGAATCGCTGATAAAATGAGGTATGCCAGATTGGCGTAGATTTTTTGTCCGATTGAGGCAGCAAACCGGACGCATAGCAAGAGCTATGTGGAGGATTTGCTAACGAAAAGCGGGCGAAAAAGATGCGTCAAGATGGTCGTACCGAATTTATCAGTGCTTCCCTATATTCAGATGCTTTCAGCAAGGAGGATTTCGACGACCCATCCATCGATTCGGCGTGCCCTCTCCATCCTCACCGCGTGCAGCCTGCTCGCCGCCCCTGCCGTACTCCTCACTGGCTGCGGCAGCAGCAATAGCGACAGTGCCGCATCACAGCAGACCACGGCAAGCAACGCACCGTCGCGCGAGGCGGCACTCAATCCCTACCTCGAGGCAACGAACGACTACAACCACAACATCGTCACCTTTGACTTTTCCATCGCCCCGTCCCTCGACAGCCTCCGCAAGGGAGAGCACAAGGAGCACATCTCCCTGCCGAATTTTGAAAATCTGAAAACCGCCCTTGAGGCGGCACGTTCCGACCCGAAAGTCGCAGGTGTCTACCCCGACATCGACGCAGCGGCAGATGACCTGCTCGCCATCCTGAAGGATCTCGAGCCGCTCGCCACAAAGCTGAAGAGCTACTACTCCGCCAAGACCTATATGACCGACAACTACGCGCAGTCGGACGAAATGGTCGCGCAGTTCTTCCCGCTCTATGACAAATTCGACGCGGCCTACGACAAATTCGACGCCGTCGTCACCGACCGCTACAAGGAACTCCGCCTCGCCCAGATCGATGCACTGCACAGCGAGGGCAAGGAGAACGCCGCCTCCTTCCTCGAGCTGAACGGCAAGACACGCGAGCTCGTCGAGATGATCAGCGGCGAGCAGGTCGACAAGAACGCCGCCGAGGCGAAGATCGGCGAGATCAGTGCCCTCCTCGAAAAGCTCCCCTCCGGCACAGGCTTCCTCTCCTCCTACAAGAGCCAGGTCAACAGCTTCATCGGTCAGGTGCGTGAGTATACCTCCGGAAGCCCCGACCCGAAGAAGTTCAACAACGTCATCGAGGAGTTTAACAGACTCTCCTCCACCAGCAGCAACGTCGACATCAACGAACTCGACGGAAAGAAGAAGTAAAGGAAATACTTCTGAAACACGAATCCCCGCAGATGCTCTGCGGGGGATTTTTCAGCAGGAACGAGGCGTGACACCATGACCAAAGCAGCAGACCAAGAGTATATAACAACCGCTATCGGCAAAAAGTACCGCGTGGAGAAATCATCGGACTTTGAGTACGTAACCACCGCCATCGGCGAGGAATGCTTCCTCTTCGGCGTGGACGTATTTGCCCACGAATGGACGGACACACGCAAATGCATCCGTGTCCATGATCCGCTCTACGGGCAGCCCTACACCATGAACGTATACGAAATCACCGTGGACGGCAGCGTGCACCGCTTCGCCGCCGGCGAATTCTCCAACAACGTGCGGGGCTTCTGGCTGCCAACGAACCGCGCCCGCCCGGACGGACACGACAGCGCACCCATCCCGCCGGATAAAAGCAGCGCGCCGCACACAAAGGAGCAGGAGAAACAATCATCATAAGGTAAACACAAGATACGAACCAGCAAAAAAGCACCTACCATAACAGCAGGCGCCGATATTCAGTTTTTATTGAACGGATCACATCGCGCTAACAGATCAGGTATCCCCCCGCAAAATCTCCAAGTACTCCGCATACGAATAAATCCGTGTTTTGCCGACCTGCGTCTGCTGCTCCAAGATCCCCTTTTCGATCAGTACCGCAACGGCACGCGAGACGGCGTTATAGGATGTTCCCAGTACCTCGGCAGTCTTTTTCACTTCGATCAGGGGATGTGCTTCGAGGTAGGAAAAGAGTTTCGTCAGAGTGGTAAGCTGCTTTTTATTCGTCCCATCCGTGAGCACGGTCACATTCTTTTCATGAAGCGCATGCAGATCGTCGATCGCCGCTACAGCATCCGCTGCTGACACCGCAACCGCACGCAGAAAGAACAGGATCCACTGCTCATAATTTCCGGTGCGCCGTACCTCGGTCATACGATCATAGTATTCGATACGGTTTTGCTTCAGGAAATAGGAGATGTAGAGTGCAGGCGTACTCAGGAGATTTTGCTCCATCAGGAAAAGCGTAATCAACAGCCGTCCGATGCGTCCATTCCCATCAAGAAAGGGATGAATCGTCTCGAACTGATAGTGAACGAGTGCCGTACGAATCAGTGGATCGAGTGTGTCCTCTGCGTTCATATACGTCTCAAGTGCGGACATCGCCGCATTCATATCCTCTACATTCGGCGGAATGTAGCGCGCGTTCTTGAGCGTACTGCCCGTTCCGCCAATCCAGTTCTGCGTGCGCCGAAACTCACCGGGATATTTCTCCTGCCCACGCACGCCTTCCATCAGAACGCCGTGCATCTCACGAATCAGACGACTGCAAAGTGGCAGCTCTCTGCGACGGCGTAGTGCGAACTCCGTCGCACGGATGTAGTTCACAACGTCCGCAACATCCCGATTGGCATTTACGTCCACGAGCGGATCGAGCACATCCTCAAGTGTCGCCTGTGTCCCTCAATCTGGGAGAGAGCAGAGCTTCCTTGCGAACGTACATGGAGACAAACAGCTCCATATTCGGAATACGCGCCGCAAGCCCCTCAAGCAGTGCAAGCTGACGATGCGCCGCAACGAGGAGTTCCACCCCCTCCGCATCAAGCACGACGGGCGGGTTGGGCGGCAAGGAGCTTGGAACAAAGGAAGAATAGGCAAGCTCTCCTGTCAGATTCTGGCGAAAATATCCTGCACGCGTGTTCATACCGCTCCCTCCCATACAAACGGAAATTTCTATGCCCATTATACCTTTTATATTTCCGTTTTTCAACAGAAACGGAAATACCGCTCCGATGGAGCGCTGTATTTTGGCATTCAGTAGGCCATTTTGTGTGAAACGCGCTCTCTCGATATGCTATCGTAAAAAGAAATGAATAAAAAGGAGGTGAGCCGTATGGCGGGAGTTACCGTACCGGTTCATGCGCCCGTGATCGACTGGATCATGCAGAATGTCCATGAAGATCAGGTCGCTCCCGATGTACTCGACCAGCTGAACGCATGGAAGACCGGCGAGAAACAGCCCACGTTGAAACAGCTGGAAGCGATGAGCAGGAAGACACGTATTCCATTCGGCTATTTCCTTCTACAGACACCGCCTGACGAGGGATATCGCACTTGCCGAATACCGCACCGTAGGAAGTAAAAAAAGCCAAAAGCCGAGCCGTGAACTCATCGATATTTTGGATCAGATGACGGCAATTCAGGATTGGATGAGGGATGACCTCAAGCGGGAACAATCGGACGCCGCTACTTTTATCGGGAGTTGCAGCCTCCGCGATTCCACGAGTGAGATTGCACAACGGATACGAGATGATCTTGCACTCAAAACGAACTGGTACAGAGGAGAAAAATGCGGAAGATAATTTCAATCGCTTCCGCAGCACACTCTGCACAACATGGGCTTCTCGTCTTTACAGGTGGAAAGATCGGAGCAAATACACATCGTCCACTCGATGTGAAGGAGTTTCGTGCGTTTACCCTGATTGATACCCATGCGCCACTCATCTTTATAAACACAACAGACACAGCAAACGGACGCCTCTTCTCTCTCCTACACGAAACGGTTCATGTATGGCTCGGCAAAAACAGCCTCTTCAACAACCCAGAATGGTCGGATGAACACGTAAGTTTGCTCGAACAGAAGTGCAACGCCATTGCAGCAGAACTGCTCGTCCCTGTAGTAGATTTTTCCGAAGTATGGGCGTCGTCCATTCCTATTGAAGATATGATAGAACGGGCCGCACGTCATTTCCGATGCAGTGAAGCCGTAATTCTGCGGCGCGCCTATGAGATGAAAAGAATCCCACAGGATGTATATGCGCGTATGCTTGCTCTGCAAAAGGAGCGCTTCGAGCATGCAAAGGCACACCAAAAGAAAAGTAGTGGCGGAGATTTCTACAACACGCTGCTCTCGAACCTTGATCACCGTTTTCTTGCCGCCCTTGAACGGAGCGTGATTCAAGGGAACACGCAGGATACGGATGCCTACCGACTGACAGCAACCAATCGTAGAACCTACAAAGGTGTACTTGAGCGGATGGGGGGCGTTTGAGTTGAGCAAAAAGTACCCTCATCGATGCCAATCGTCTGATACGCCCTGCCCGTGCATACTATCCGTTTGATTTTTGCCCCATCTTTTTGGCAGCAGCTGCGTCCTAAAAATTTCATTGGATAAAATAGCCGTTCTAGATAAGGTGCGCGATGAGATTCTAAGGAAACGCTGAAAAACCACGGATGATGAATGTAACGATACCTACGGAAGAATCCGTATGTATCAGGCACTCAAGATCAGGCAGCCGGAGGGCATCCGTATTCCGAGTGAACACACCGTTTACCGTATCATGGAAGAGATCGGCTTAAGTCATCGTCCCAATCATAAGCCGAACGGTATCACCAAAGCAGATCGGCAGGCACAGATGTCGGAGGATCTCCTGCACCGTGATTTTCATGCCGACACACCTCTTTCCAAGTGCGTCACTGACATGACAGAGATTCCGGCGTGTGATGGAAAACTCTATATTTCAGCACTCTTTGACTGCTATGACGCCGGGGTGCTCGGACTTTCTATGGATACGAATATGAGGGCTTCTCTGTGTGTGCAGATGCTTGATAACGCCATGATTTCCTACCCGATGCTCAGGGGAGCAATCCTGCATTCGGATCGCGGCAGCCAGTACACGAGTCAGCTGTATCGGGAGGCAATTCAAAACTATGAAATCCGTCAAAGTATGAACAGTGCCGGTGGACGCTGTCATGATAACGCGCGTTGTGAGAGTATGTGGGCGCGCATGAAGTCGGAGCTTCTCTATGGACGCTATGACACAAAGAAGATGACAACAGAGAAGTTGAAGGTTCTGGTGTGGCGATACTTCATGAGCTATTGGAACAACCGTAGAATTTGTTCATCAAACGGTGGGCTTCCTCCGATGGTGAAACGTCGACAGTTCTATGACTCCATTGCTGCGACTGCTTAAGCATTCGTTTCCTTGTGAGAAATTTGTCAACTGTTCTTGACAATATCATATTCCATGTCCGTAAATGTTTGTTGCACCATTTTGTTTCTCTCCCTCATCGCATTGCTTCTCCCCTTATTGTAATCTTTTCAGAGACAAAACACGCAACAAAAGAATTTATCAGTGGTTCCCTAAATCAATCAAAAAGTGTTTCTACTTCTTTTTGATTTCAACACCTTTTCCCATAGAAGCAACCTGCTCATTTACAACAAGAGCTGGCATACTCATTACTCCATACTGCATGATTTTTTCCATGTCTGTAACATATTCAATCTCAATAGTAAGTCCCATTGAATGAACCGCTTCCTGAGTTGCTTCTAACAGTGCACGACAGCTTTTGCAACCAGAACCTAAAACCTTAATACAGCAAATTCCGTCCACTGTTTTTTTCCGTAACACTCTTTTTCCAGCTTGATTTCTGTTGCCTCACTTGTCGGGCAGCCGGCATTACAAGCACACGCAGGCAATTTTTCTTCTTTGTTTTTCTGTTAAATAATGACATAATGAATACCTCCATTTATTTTTCGCTTTCAAAGCGTTTTTCAAAACCTCATAATGATTTCGATTGCTTTTACCCCCACTATTATCCGGGAACAAGCAATAAGGCAAACTATCCGTTGTACGGTGCTTTATGACGCAAGCACAACACCTCCCATGATTTTGGCACGATATTTTTAGGACAAATACATTCTTTTTACATTTTTCGCAGTGTATTTTTTTCTACCTCATTTTCAAATTAGTATTGGCTGAATGGCGTTAAAGAGATAGCCAACCAGTATAATTCCGACAGTACAGATTGCGATAAAAATCCATAAAAGTTTAGGTTTTACAGCTTTACGAAGCATAATCATTGAAGGCAGGGACAAAGTGGTAACGCCCATCATAAAAAGATAAAACAACGCCCAACAATGCTCCCTTTGCCAGTAGTGCTTCTGCAATCGGAATTGTTCCAAAAATATCTGCATACATAGGTACTCCGGCAATAGTTGCGATACATTACACCAAATGGGTTATTAGTCTGAGTATATTAACAATGATTTCTTCCGGTATCCAGTTATGAATAATAGCCCCGATACCTACACCGATCAAGACATAAGGTGCAACCTTTTTCGCAGTAGATACATCCTGTTCCCATGCAAAATGAAGTCTATCCTTAAAGTGCAATTCTTCCTGCGGAATATCAACGGATTTTCCATTTTTAATGTATTCCTCTACTTCATTTTCAAGGTGTAGTTTTTCGATTAAACTCCCTCCTGCAACAGCAATTATAAGTCCGAGCAGAACATACACGATTGCCACTTTCCAGCCGAATATGCTCATAAGGAGTACAAAGAGAGCCGAGGTCTACCATAGGAGAAGAAATTAAAAAGAAAACGTAACCCCCAGCGGCAGCCCGGCACTGGTAAAACCGATAAATATTGGAATGGACGAACAAGAACAAAACGGCGTAACTGTTCCCAAAAGGGCAGCTATCATATTTGCCCCTATTCCTCGAAATCTCCCTAATATCTTTTTGGTTCTCTCTGGCGGAAAATAACTTTGAATATACGAAATTATCAAAATTAAAACGCCCAGCAATAGCATAATTTTTATGGTGTCGTAGATGAAAAACTGAACGCTTCCCCAACCGAGTCTCAGTAGATAGACCACATACTTCTAACAGATTTCCTATCAGTTGGTTTAGCTTATTTCATACCGAGGATTTCATTTCTGAAAGAAATCCCAAACACTTTTTAGTGCCTGCATATCCTAACCTCTTTCTCATAAATCAAGAATTTTCGATTTGATATTCCTACCGTTGCCATATTGGAACGGCTTTTTAGGTGTTTGAACACTTATTACAACTCATATTTGTTTCGTCAATAGCAATCGTATCTTTCAATAAAGCCAGTACCTTTTCACTGCCTTGCTTGCTGATTTGGTAATGTGTCCATTTACCGTCCTCACGACCTGTCACAATACCTGCTTCACATAGGATTTTCATGTGATAGGAAAGCGAAAGATTGAGGCATATTCACTTCATCGGTTAGAGTGCACTACCTTTTTCTCCATTCTGCAAAAGTTCTAAAATGCGTAATCTACGCTCATCACTTAAAGCTTTAAAGATTTTTGCTCTTTCCTCATAAATAGTTGCCATGCTCTCACCTCAAATCCAAATTTCTTGATTTAAGTATGTGCTTCAAATCGAAAAAAGTCAATATGAAATTATGGTTTTTCTAAGGATTCCTGATAAAATGAAGTCTGCCAGATTGGCGTAGATTTTTTCGTCTGAACAAGGAGACAAACCGGACGCATAGCAAGGGCTATGTGGAGGATTCTAGGGCACAGTGCGGGCAAAAAAGATGCGTCAAGATGGCGGTGCTGAATTTATCAGTGTTTTCCCTAAAGGGAACAGACGAATTCTCTGCATGGATAAATGATCTTCCGAATAGAATGTATTCTGTCGACGCAGGATATACAAATTATCCAGACGTATAGAGATGTTCTGAGCTTTATTCAGCAAAGCAATCAATACAGCGAAGCCGCGCTTCGTCTCTGGTCACGAGAAAATGTTGCTGACCCGTGGCTGATTGCTGCCGCAAAAGTATATGGCTATACACTCCTGAGCTTCGAGCAGTCAGCAGGTCGCATAACAACGCGCTCGAACAATCCGAAACTTCCCGATGTCGCACACCATTTCCAAGTACCATACACATCACTATTTAATATGATGCGAAACGAGATCCTTTATCTTATGATAAAATCTGCATTTTACTCTTTGCACAGTTTCCCATGATAAACACCTCCTGCACGTTGGTCGTACAGAGGTGTTTTTCGCGTTTTGTATGCGATTCATCGTCTCGCTGCCCGAGGGCTATTGTTTGCGTTCGCCCTCGCACGAGGCAAGTACCTGCGCAGCGTAGTAGTAAAAGCTATAGAAGAGATCGGCGGGGAAAACATCATCGTCCTCCCAGCGCAGTTCGTCCTCCTCCTCGTCGCAGACCTCCGACCAGAGGTATTCCTCCCGAAGCATGTCGGAGAAGTGTGGCAGGGGCGCGGCGTGTTCCATCTCCTCCCCCATGTGGACACATTCTGCGATCAGCTGGAAGTGTTCGAGGAGCCGCTCTGCAATCATTCGAGCGATTTCACTATCTGCCTGCGCAGCACGTGCGCGCCGAAAGATCCGCACGAGAAAGATCATAGCAAACGGGGTGGCGTGCCAGAAACGTCCCCTGATGCTCCGTATTGATCTCCAGCTCGTAGAGGGCAGCCTTCACCGCCGCAAGGTCGTCCATCGCCTCCAGCACGGCAAAATACCGAGGAAACTCCGTCGCGCGCCCATAGGGCGTCGTCAGTCGGTGCCACGGCACATCATTCACGGTCAGCGTCGCAATATAGTGTTCATTCTCATCCATGCTGAGGCTCACTTTCTGTCATGCGAATTTAGCGTTTCTTTGCGCCGTACCTTCTGCCGCATCAACGGGTCATTCCCTAATACGCATCGTCTATATAGCTGGCAGCCAGCGGTTCGAGCGTTGGATATGTTTGCCGCAGCTCTGCCAGATCAATATGTTGTGCATACATGGTAAAGAACGCATCCATTTCTCGCTCCATATTTTCGCGAAGCAACGTATCAAATGGTGCAAGATTCTCCTGTATGGCATATTCTTCCAACGCAGAAAAATATGCTTCGCGATTTTGCAGCTTAATGGACGTTGGCGGAAAATCATTTGCCATCAGATGATAGTTCATGATCAGTCGTGCCGTCCGACCATTTCCATCCTGAAAATGGATGGATCTTCACAAACTCCGCATGAGTCCACGCCGCCTTTTTCGATGGCATCGGTAAATGAATCGTGCTCCATACGATAGACAAAATCTTTCATCGCGTCCCATACCCTGCGTGGATTGGGGAGGAACATGCCGTGCGCCGCGAATATAGACGGGGACAGTGCGATAGACGCCGCCGGCTCCTCGTGCAGGAAGGACGCGCTCGTGAATGTCCTTGATCATCGTCTCCGAAAGAGGCTTTCCTCCCCGAACACAATCCTTCACGAACTGCCACGCATCCGCATGCCCGCGTACCTCGTCCAGCTCCCGCAGCGAGGTTTCCGACGGGACGACCGCATCGGTCAAGATCATTTTCGTCTCAATCAGTGTCAGCGTATTTCCCTCGATGGAGGTCGAATCATGCGTAAACTCCACGAGAAAATTCTCTTCCCAATCATTTGTTTCAAAACTGCTCAGACGTGGAAAAAGAACACGAAAGAGTTCAATTTTACGATCCAAATCACGCATTCCGCATCACCTCCACGATCGCCTATCTGTGCCGTTGAAGAGCCCCCGGTGATGTTCGACACCGTATCGTGCCCGCATCTGCATCACAGCATAGCGGCGAAGCCGTACATATCGTCTCAAAAACTCGGATACAGCCCGTCCCAGACGACGCGACGGTAGTTCGTGCGGTCGGTGTCGCCCTCGGTGGAGATGCAGAGGATGCGGGAGTCCTTCGTGAGGCCGATGGCGTCGCGCAGGTAGTCGAGGCTCGCGTTCTGCATGAGCTCGGCGACAAGTCCCGTGGTGACGGCGCCGCTCTCGCCCGAGACGACGCGCAGGTCGTCATCCAGCGGATTGCCGAGGATGCGCATGCCCTTCGCCGCGACCCACTCGGGGACGGAGACGAAGTGATCGGCGTAGTCCCGCAGGATTTCCCATGCGAGGGATTCGGCTCGCCGCACGAGAGCCCCGCCATGATGGAACCAATCTCCCCCGTCACGATGTGAGATTCCCCATCGTTCGCCGCCGCCGTCCGATAGATGCAGTCGGCGCGGTTCGGCTCGACGATGGTGATGACGGGACGCTCCGCCCCATAGTGCGCAGCAAAGTATCCCGTGATCGCCCCCGGCAGCGACCCGACACCTGCCTGCAAGAAGATATGCGTCGGCATCTCAGCGTACTGCTCCATCGCCTCATGGGCAAGCGTCGAGTAGCCCCTGCATGATCCACTGCGGCCGCTCCGTGTAGCCGTCGAATGCCGTGTCCTGCACGAGCACCCAGCCCTTTTCCTGCGCCATCTGCGAGGCATAGCGCACGGTATCATCATAGTTGTAGGTGGTGAACGACGCCTCTGCGCCGAGCCCGCGGATGTTCGCCAGACGCTCGGGCGAGCCGCCCTTCGGCATAAAGACATGCGCAAAAATCCCGAACAGCTTCGCCGCCCACGCGATACCGCGCCCGTGGTTGCCGTCCGTCGCCGTGACGAGGGTGACGCCGCGCAGCCGCTCGCGGTTCTCCGGTGCACGCAGGCGCTCATAGGTCATCTCGTCTGCGGGGATGCCCAGATACTGCGCGAGATAGCGCGCGACGGCGTAGCTCGTGCCGAGCCCCTTGAACGCGTTCAGCCCGAACCGCTTGCTCTCATCCTTCACGGCGACCCGCGCCAGCCCGAGCGACCGTGCGAGATGCCCTGAGGTCGGCGAGCGGCGTCGGCTCGTACGTCGGCAGCGTCCGATGAAACGCCTCCACACGCGCCGCTGCCTCTGCGCTGTAGGGGCGTGATATCTGCCTGCGGCGCTGCATCATGCGTGAGATGTGCCGCCTTGATTGATTCATTCATACGATTTGTTCCTCCATCCGTTGAAATAGTTCTGTGTTTTCTTCATTATACCATATTTTACCCGCGCTGATGATAAGAATCAGCTCCATCTATTTTATTCTCTATATTTAGAATATTATGCTTGACGTTTTCATCTCGACATCATATATAATGAGAAAGGTTATTATTATTTATGTGAATTGATGCAGCAAACGTCACGGACACCATCCACGATGGGAAACACAGACGGGCGATGCCGATTCGCATGATCCGAAAAGGAGGAATTTTCGATGAAGAAAACTCTGGTGTCCGCACTCGCGGCGGCTCTCGTCGTGGGAGCGGCAGGGAACGACGTTCGCGGCGGCGAATCCGTTCAGCGATGTGCCGCGCGACCACTGGGCGTACGATGCTGTGACGCAGCTCGCCAATGACGGCGTGGTTGAGGGCTACGGCGACGGCACGTTCCGCGGCGACCGCAATATCACGCGCTACGAGATGGCGCAGATGGTCGCCAAGGCGATGGCAAAGGGCGACCTGTCCGCCTCCGACCGCGCACTCGTTGACCGCCTCGCCGCCGAGTTCGCCGACGAGCTGAACAGCCTCGGCGTGCGCGTATCGAACCTCGAGCGCAACGCCGACATGGTGAAGTGGAACGGCAAGGTCGAGTACACCTACACGAGCGAGCGCACGGAAGTATCGCGTACGACCTCGGGAGCGACAAAGGTCAACGACAACAATCTGCTGTTCCGTCTGGAGCCGTCCGCTGAGGTCAACAGCCACTGGCACGTCAATGCACGCCTCGATGCCTCGATGAAGATGAACAAGGACGCGGGCGAAGAGGACAGCGACAAGGTGACGCTCCAGCGCGCATGGGCACAGGGCGACTATGACAATTTCAATGTCAAGCTCGGTAAATTGGAGCTGCTCTCGGCAGAGGCGTATGCCAAGCCGGGTGCACTCATCCTCGACCGCGAGTTCTCGGGCGCAGAGGTAAACTTTGGCAAGGATCTGCGCGTCAAGCTGCAGGCGGGACGCGTGAGCAGTGACGAGTTCCGGTATGACAAGGCGGCAAACTATCAGGGCGTAGAGCTCCAGTACAACGGACGCCTGACGGCAGGGCTCGGCTACTACCGCTTCAATGCGAAAGATCTCCAAGCAATGCTCAAGGACAACAAGAAGACGATGCAGATTTTTCGGGGTGAACCTCGCCTATCGCTTCGACAAGTACAATTTCCTCTCGGGCGCCTACGCATACAGCAAGGATTTCATGATGGGGAATATGCCCGACAAATCCTATCAGATCGCGTACGAGTACAAGGGCGCAGAGCCCGAGGATCGCGGCTCGTGGGGCGCATACGTCGCCTATCGCCAGATCGCAGGTGCCTCCTATGAACCGACGACGGATGGCGCGATGGAGGGGGTAAGAGGCGTCGAGATCGGTGCCGACTACACACTGCTGCCGAACGTCGTGCTCTCCGCGAAGTATTTCCGCGGCAAGGATCTCTACGCGCGTTATCTGGGCTCGGACAAGGACAGGGCATCGAAGCTCTTCGGCCGCGTCGAGTTCTTCTTCTAAACGATTTCCATTCGGTCAACTTCCTTCTATATACAAAAGCCTCTCCCGCCTCACGGGGGAGGCTTTTCGCACGCCTCTTGACCCGTGCCCCATTCTGCGCTATAACGATAGAAAGGAGATGAATGTATGATCCCGCCCCGCACGAAACAATTCCTCGCCGCGCTCCTCCTCGCTGCCGTCCTCCTCCTGCCGCAGGGGACGCTCTCTGCACCGAGCCGCACAGAGGCGTATGGCATTGTCATGACAGACGATGCGAAACAACTCTACATGCGCGAGAAGATGCAGGCGTTCTATCGCGGCACGGCAGAGGCGGCTCCGCTCACGCTCCCCGCGGGATGGACAGCGGAGCACGAGGCGCTCGGCGGTGTTCCCGTTGACCGCTATACGCCCGCCCACGCCGCACATCCGCGCGTCCTGCTGCAGCTGCACGGCGGCGGCTACATCATGCGGCTCGGCGACGTGCATCGGGCGCTCGCCCTGCGGCTGGGGGTGCTGATGAACGCCTCGGCGGTCTACTGCGTGGACTACCGCATCGCGCCCGCCCATCTCTACCCCGCCGCGCTGGAGGACGCCGTTCGCGTCTACAGAGCCCTGCTCGCACGCGGCACGCGCGCGGAGGATATCGTCCTCGTCGGAGACTCGGCGGGCGGCAACCTCGCGCTCGCGCTCGTCCTCGATCTGCGGGCGCACGATCTCCCACAGCCCGGCGTGATCGCGCTCGCCTCGCCGTGGGCGACGATGGAGCACCGTGCGGGTACGTCACGCACGACGAATGCCGATGCCGACTGCGTTCTCGGCAGGGGGACGCCGCTCTACCCACTGCTCCAGACGGGCGACTACAGCGGCGGTGCATGCGCGCGCAATGATCCGCGCCTCTCGCCACTCTATGCCGATCTCAGGGGGCTGCCGCCCCTGCTCATCCAGACGGGCGGCAGCGAGGTGTTCCGCACGGAGGACGAGGAGCTCGCGGCGCGTGCGGCGGCGTGCGGCGTCCCCGTGACGCTCACCGTCTATCCCGGGATGCCGCATGACTTTGCCCTGATCTTCCCTGAGCTCGCGGACAGCAGCGCGTCTTTGCAGGAGATCGCGGATTTTGTTGAGAAGTATATGAAGGAAGAACGCCCCCGTTCGCTCCTGCGCGGCGAAGGTGATGCTATGCCAGAAAGTGATGTGCCCCATGAATAAAGCGGATTTTGTCGCGCAGATTTCTGCCGCCGTGGAGGAGTTTCTCCGCGCACATCCCCGGGAGAGTTTTTACGCGCTGGCGTTTGACTGCAATACAGCGTATGCGGAGTTTCTTGTCGGGATGAACACAGAGGAGGCGTTCCAAAAGACGCTGATGGAATACCAAGAGGGTAGCGCGCGTGATCGCACGGATGCGTCTGCCATCGAGAATCTGCGCTACAACCCCGGCGACTGGACGTATACGGATATCGCAGAGGCAGAACTGTTCGACGAGGATGAACTCATCGCGCGCTATCAGGACAACATGGAGAAGCAATGCGCCGATATGCGCCGGCTGTGCGAGGAGATTTTAGCGGATTTCCGCCAAACAGATACGTTCCGAAGCATACCGAAAACAGCGGATTTTGTCTCATACTGCATCGACCACGATGAGGATCCTGCCGATGCACTGGCGCGATGCCGCTGAATCGAGGGACGCTGCCCGCATCCGTACGCAAATATCGCGCCAGCAGACCGAGGCTGTTATCCCTTGACAGTAATTATATAATGAAGATAATACTTATCATAGGAAGGGGATCGAATGCGAAAGGAACGATTTTCAATATCACAGGCATGACCTGTTCGGCGTGCTCGGCGCGGGTCGAGCGCACGGTGGCGAAAATGGCAGGAACGGCGGATGTCTCCGTCAACCTCCTCACAAATAGTATGAGTCTCGCCTATGACGAGAATGTCACGAGCCCCGCCGCCATCATCGCGGCGGTGGAGGAGGCGGGCTACGGTGCGAGCGTCAAGGGCGCATCCACTGCGCAGACGGCGCAGACTGCCGCCCCCGCCGCTGCGCAGGCAGGAAACGCGGAGGACGATGCGGCGGGCAAGGCCATCCGGGCGATGCGGACGCGTCTCCTCATCTCCATCCTCTTTCTCGTGCCGACGGTCGCCGTCTCGATGAGCCATACATTCGCGGCGTGGGGCATCCCCTACGCGCCCGCCTTTTATGGATATCTTCTGGGGCGCGGAGAATGCGCTGACCTTTGCGCTCGTACAGTTTCTGCTCATTCTGCCGATCATGTATGTCAACCGTGCATACTATGTCAACGGTTTTCGCAATCTCCTGCACGGGGCGCCGAACATGGACAGCCTCGTCGGCATCGGCTCGATGGCGTCCGCTCTCTTTGGCGCATTTGCGATGCTGCGCATGAGCTACGGTCTGGGGCACGGCGACCTCGCTCTCACCGCGGAGTACGGTACGAATCTCTACTTTGAGTCGGCGGGCATGATCGTCACCCTCATCACGGTCGGGAAATATCTGGAGGCGCGCGCCAAGGGGCAGACGACGGACGCCCTGCGCGCGCTGATGAAGCTCGCGCCGCAGGAGGCGACTGTCCTCCTCGACGGGGTGGAGCTGACCGTCCCCGTCAGTGCCCTCGCCGCGGGTGATACGCTCGTCGTACGTCCCGGCGCACGCATCCCTGTCGACGGCACGGTCACGGAGGGCACGACGAGCGTCGATGAGTCCGCCGTCACGGGGGAGTCGATGCCCGTCAGCAAGACGGCAGGGGACACGGTCACCTCGGGCACGCAGAACATCGAGGGGACGATCCGATTCACCGCGACGCGCGTCGGCGAGGATACGACCATCCGCCAGCTCATCCGTCTCGTGGACGAGGCGGGCGGGTCAAAGGCGCCGATCGCACGTCTGGCGGATCGTGTCGCAGGGGTATTCGTCCCCGTGGTTATCGCCATCGCGCTCCTCGCGGGCGGCGATCTGGCTGATGATGGGCGCGAGCCTTGAGTTTCGCGTTCTCCATCACGATCTCCATTCTCGTCATCTCCTGCCCGTGTGCGCTCGGGCTCGCGACCCCCGTCGCGATCATGGTCGGCACGGGACGCGGGGCGGCGCACGGCATCCTCATCAAGTCGGGCACGGCACTCGAGACGGCGGGCGGCATCGACACTGTCCTCATGGACAAGACGGGTACGCTCACCGAGGGGCGTCCGCAGCTCACAAGCATCCGTCCCGTCGGCATCACCGCAGACGAGCTGACGGCGCTCGCCGCTGCCCTTGAGACGGGCAGCGAGCACCCCATCGCGGCGGCGATCACGACATACGCGGCGGCGCAGGGGCAGAGCATCCCCGCTGCGACGGACTTTCACGCCGTATTCGGCAAGGGCGTGCGCGCCCGCGTGGACGGTGCGGACTGCGCGGCGGGCAATACGGCGCTCCTCGCGGAGCTCGGCATCGCCCTGCCGCCCGCCATCGAGACGGTACGTGCCGAGATGGCGTGGCGCGGCGAGACGGCACTCATCGTCGTCCGTGCGGAACAGATCGTCGGGCTCCTCGGCGTCCGCGACGCGGAAAAGCCGACGAGCGCGGCGGCGATCGCCCAGATGAAGGCGATGGGGCTCACCCCCGTCATGCTCACGGGCGACGACGCACGCACGGCGCGTACGATTGCCAATCAGCTCGGCATCACGGAGGTGATCGCCGGTGTCCTGCCAAAGGATAAGCAGGAGCATGTCAAGAGGCTGCAATCCGATGGACACCGTGTCGCCATGATCGGTGACGGTGTGAATGATGCGCCCGCCCTCGTGCAGGCGGATCTCGGCATCGCCATCGGCGCGGGCACGGATGTCGCCATCGAGAGCGCGGACGCCGTCCTCGTGCGGAGCGACCTCCTCGACGCGGTCAGTGCGATCCGCCTGTCGCGCAGTGTCATGCGCAACATCAAGGAGAACCTCTTCTGGGCGTTCTTCTACAACGTCATCGGCATCCCGCTCGCGGCGGGCGTGCTCTACCCCGCGTTCGGCATCAAGCTCTCGCCCATGATCGGGGCGGCGGCGATGAGCCTGTCGAGCATCTGCGTCGTGCTGAATGCCCTGCGCCTGCGCTTTTTCTCCATCACGAAGGAGACGGCAGAGCGCACGGAGGCAGCCCCCGCCGCACCGAGTATCGCCCCCATCGACAGCGACGGCGCGCCGGACGCACCGTCCCCATCCATCACCAAAGCCGCGGCAGAATCTGCCGCCGACAGAAAGGAAGCAACTACCATGGAAAAGACCATTCACGTCAAGGGCATGACCTGCCCGCACTGCGTCAAGCACGTCACGAAGGCGCTCAGCGGCATGGACGGCGTCACGGACGTTGCCGTCAGCCTTGAGGCGGGCACGGCAACCTTTAAGACGAGCCGCGACATCCCTGACAGCGAGTACGCTGCCGTCCTCGACGACGCGGGCTACGAACTGGGCTGATCGCCAGAGGATATACAGAGAAAAAACGGTCATGCGGGAACATCTTCCTGCATGACCGTTTATTTTATGATGTTTTTTTATATCCCTGCCCGCAAAAAAATACGAATAATCGTAACGATACCACCCGTTTCATCAATACGATAAAAGATACAATAATGATCCACCGGCATCTGGCGCATTCCCCGTGATGCCCAAGGCTCCCCAGTCCACCGCTCGATAGCGCTGTGGAAACGTGCCGAGTGCGCGGATCGCATATCGAATCCGCTCCGTCTGTGCCCGCGCAGTTTCTTCCACCATCAACTCAAATGCAATATAGCGATAGATGGCACGTAAATCATCATAAGCGGCAGGAGAATACTGCACCCGATAGCGGCTCATGCGCCAAATTCCCTGCCTCAATGCGGCATCTACTTCATCCGGCGACATTCCCCGTCCCCGTCTCCAGTGACGCCATGCCCTTTGCAAGTGCCGCATCCAGAGCGGCACGGCTCATGCTGCCCATGGCAACGGGACGATGAACCGATGCGTCCCCATTTTTCCATCGATTCTGCCGGCGGATTCAACGCCATCGCATGTGACATCGCCTACACATCCTTTCCTAACGGAGCACGGATCAGTGCTGCACCGTCATATTCGCGTCTCTTTTTTCGCGCTTCAGCGAAAAAAATATATCCCTCCGAGGGACGATTCGATCAAGATTTCCCTTATTTCCTCCATTGTACCAGTTCTCTCTCCTCTTGACAATCATTTGTCTTGGTGCCCCGACATTTACAAATGGCGTGATTTATCTTACAATAAGAGAATCAAATGACAGTCATGGGCAAGGTGATAGGATTGATGGAGCAGGACATCGGCGCGTCGCGGCGCGCGGTTTTTCTCGCGGGGGTGCATGACGGCGTCCCGATTGCACTCGGCTATTTCGTCGTGGCGTTTACGCTCGGGATTCTCGCCAAGACGGCGGGGCTGACGCCGTGGCAGGGCTTTCTCACGAGTTTTGTCAATCTCGCGTCGGCGGGCGAGTACGCAGGTTTTACGGTGATTGCGGCGCAGGCGCCCTATCTTGAGATCGCGGTGCTGACCCTCGTCGCGAATGCGCGCTACTTCCTCATGTCGGCAGCGCTCACGCAGCGGTTTGCGCCCGATACCTCCCTCCTCCATCGCCTCGCCGTGAGTTTCGGCGTGTCCGACGAGATCTTCGGCATCACGGTGGCGCGCGGCGGCATGGTCAATCCCTACTATAACTATGGCGCCATGGCGATTTCCGTCCCCGCGTGGGCGATCGGCACGTCGGCGGGCATCCTCGCAGGCGGTATTCTGCCGGCGGCGGCACTCTCCGCGCTCTCGGTCGCGCTCTATGGGATGTTCGTCTGGGTCATCCTCCCGCCCGCAAAGAAGAGCCGTCCCCATCGCGGGGATGGTCGGTGTGAGCTTCGCTCTCTCGCTCGCGGCGACGTACGCCCCCATCACGTGTGAGCTCTCGGGCGGCACGCGCACGATCATCCTGACGCTGCTCATCGCGGGCGTCGGCGCGTGGCTGTTCCCCATCACGGAGCAGAAGGAGGATGCCGATGCGTGACGTATGGATCTACATCGCGGTCATGAGCATCGTGACCCTCGCCATCCGCCTCATCCCGCCGCTCGTCCTGCGCAGCGAGATCAAGAGCCGTTTCGTCCGCTCGTTCCTGTTCTACGTCCCCTACGTGACGCTCGCCGTCATGACCTTCCCCGCCATCGTGCTCGCGACGCGCACCCCTCTGGCGGGCGGCGCGGCATTCGTCTTTGCCCTCTTTCTCGCATGGAACGGCGCGAGTCTCTTTCGCTGTGCGGCGGGGGCGAGCATTATGGTCTTTGTGGTCGAGGGGCTTGTGATCGGCTTTTTAGGGAAGCCCTGATGCATGCGGCGCGATCATCTTAGGGAGGTCGGAGCCCTTCGATGAGGAAATTTTGTAAAATTTTATTTATTTTAAGAAATCGTTGATAAAATGCTGAAGGGAAGCTGTATCAGGAGAAAGGAGGCGAGGGATGTCCATCGAGTTTGACTGCTGGTCCGGCATCATCATCGGCGGTGTACGCTACATCATCGCGGAAAAGATCTGCTACCGCGAGCAGAAGGGAAGCGACACATGGACAGAGTACGGGCTCACCCTAGAGGAGGACAAGGACAGCGAGGCGCGCATGTGGCTGAGCATCAGCGAGGACGGCGCGGAGTGCACGCTCTCCACCCCCGTCGCGCGCGTCGTGCCGGCGAAGTCCTACCGTCTGATCGACACGGGGATCGAGGTCGTCACGAGCGCACTCGGCGACACAGAGGCCTCGTACGGCGATTGCGCGGCCTACGAGCAGTACGAGATTGACGACAATCAATACTTCTTCCTTGAGGACTGGGACGGGTCAAAATACGGGTCGCGCGGGGTGAGAATCGATGCACATCTCATTCAAACCTTTGACCCCGGCCCCCAAAAGCGCCATGGGTTCCTGACCAAGAAACAGAAGGCCATCCTAAGCAAGCTGTTCTCCAGCAGTGCCGTATGGGGGGTGACCATATTTCTCGTCGTCATCATGCTGGATGTTGACCTGGACATCAACTCCATCCACGACATACGCCGCACGTTCGGTTTCCCGTATGCACTTCATGAGCGCCTCTCGGATGCGCCATACTACACGGAGGAGCCGGCGGAGGGGGATGCTCAGGTCTACCGTGCCAGTATCGACAAGAACGCCGTCGCCCTCGATCTCATCGAGGGGCTGGGCGGGTACGTGGATGAGATCGCCGAGAGTGACACGGATGCGCCGCAGCAGCTGATTTTCCTCCGCGCGGAGAAAGAGAACCTGCAGATCTCCGATGATGGCGAGGGGAAGGCGCGCATTGTCGTCTCACACGCGCCGCTGCCTGCGGATCGCGTGGCGTCGGTGACCGCCCGCACGCTCGGCCACTATGCCGAGACGGTGCGCGGGTGGAGTGAGACCGGCCGCCGCGGTGTTGTCGAGCCCGGCCCGAATGAGGCCCCCCTGCCGCTCCCACGATCCATCTATGCACCGCCGCCGAAAAACGCCGCCTGCCGCCCCCGCCGCCCCATGCGTCCACAGCTGCGCCCTCTGATGCGGCAGCGGCACAGGACAAGTCATCTATCATGACACGCGCCGAATGGGATTGAGAAAATGCAGGCGGCGTCCGATGGGAGAGCGGTAAAGCCATCTCTGCATCTCGCACACTAGGGAATCGCTGATAATATGCAGTCCACTGACGATAGGAGAACCGCTATGATTGATCTGTCCACCCTCTTGCTCACCGCGTTCTATGCGCTCTTTGGCATCCTGCTGATGATCGTCTCCAATACGATCATGGATTTCTTCGTCCCCGGCGATTTCGCCGCTGAGATCAAGCGCGGCAACTGTGCTGTCGCGTGGCTCTCCGCCGGCTCCTTCATCGGCATCGGGCAGATCCTGCGCGCCGTGATCCTCTCCCCCTCCTACGACGCCATCCCGCCCGACTTCCTGCAGGGCGTCTTGCTCAGCATCGTCTACGCGGCGGTCGGCATCGTGTTCTTCGTTCTCGGCTTCTTCATCATCAAGATGTGGCATCGAAAGTACGCACTCGCCGAGCAGATCATGCGCGGCAACACGGCAGCGGGCATCTTCCTCTTTGGCGTATTCGTCGGGCTCTCCCTCGTCATCAGCGGAGCAGTGCACTAAGGAGCGGGCGCATGGAAAATATGGGACGCAAGGCTGCCATCCTCGCCGCTGCCGTCGCGGCCGTCGGTGCTCTTGGGGCAGGGTATTACTATCGTAACGACATCATATATAAAATATGTGACATCGTACATCCCGAATGGAATGAGGGCGAGGCACGGCTCACGGATGATCTCGACCGCCGCTGCAGCCTCCTCAACAACGGCGACGGCACGGAGACCGTGCTCTACGACAACGATACGGCGGTGACCTTCCGGCGCGACGAGGGCGGCGACCTCGTCTGGCTGTACGGCACGGCGAGCATGATCGCTCCTCTGGCGGCAAACTATTTCGCCTTTCACGGGTTCTCCTACCCCGGCGGTCACATGGAGCTCGCACAGATGACCTACCGCATCGACGGGGACGCTCACGCCGCTGCCCGAGGCCATCCCCGTACGGTCGGGCCGGCATCATCGCACGACGGTCATCAATAGCGGCGGCGGTCGCGGAGGAAACAGCGACAACGACAACTACGAGCGGAACAAGAGCCGCCGCATCAAGGACATCAGCAAGCAGTCCGGCTTTGGACGGGCAGGCATCCGCTCCTCCTCGGGAGCATCATGATGCACCCAGCCACCTATATTGATCAGCTCGATCCTACGGTTTTCCCCTTTATCCAATACGCTGACTATGCAGATCGCTATCCTACGCATACAGTGCAGGCATTCCCGGCATCATTCTATGAGGAGATGCGCACGGCATCGGCCGGGCTGTTCCGCGTCTTCTGCAAGGCCGCCGAGGTGCTCCAGCGTGCACCGAACGACTTCGCACGCGCGATGGATATGCCGCGCGAGATTCTGCCCTATCTGCACACGGTGAACGCCTTTCACCTGCCGACGTGGCTCTCGCGGTTCGACTTCGTCCTCGACGAGGCGCAGCAGCTGCACATGGTGGAGATCAACGCCGATACGCCGTGCTTCGTCATCGAGTCCTTCTACGCGAACGGCGTCGCCGCCGCATACAACGGACGCCGCGACCCAAACGAGGGGATGGAGGCGCAGCTGCGCGGCTTCCTCACGGAGGTACACAACCGTCTCTCCTCCCCCCTAGCCGATCTCGGACGGCGCGCGCTCACGCGGCGGCCGTTCGTCTTCTCTGCGTTCGACGACTATCCCGAGGATCTCGGGACGACGCTCTACCTCATGCGGCTCATGCAGGAGGGCGTCCCCCACGGCGACATCCGCTTTCTCTCGTTCTATGATCTCGCAATCGACGCACGAGGCATTCCACTAGAGGACAATGCATACGCATCAGCACTCTATCGTCTGCACCCGATGGAGATTCTCGTGGATGAGCGCACGGAGGATGATGCACCGCTCGGGACGATGTTCCTCGATCTCTACCGCGCAGGCAGCTTTGCCATGATGAATCCGCCCGAGGCGATTCTCCTGCAGAACAAGTCCTTTATGGCACTGGTCTACGCGCTCGCACGCACGGGGCAGCTCTTGACGCCCGAGGAATGTGCGCTGGTGGAGCGTTACCTCACGCCGTCCTATTTCGAGGACGATTTTCGATGCGCTGCGGGACGGCACATACATCCGCAAGGAGATTTGGGGGCGCGAGGGAAAGAACGTCCGCCTCGTCGAGAAGCGCGGCGGGCGCGAGGAGATGGTCTACGAGCGGCAGCCCGACAGCCCCGAGGAGATCATCTGCCGCGCGAGCAAGAAGGCGATGTATCAGGACTTCGTCCGTCAGCCGCGTTTTACGCATACGGTCGACTCTGGCAGCCTCACGGGCTGTCTGACGCTCTCGTGCTTCATGCTCTTCGGCGCCCCGTCCGCCGTGGGCGCACGGTTCTCCCCCGAGGAGATCGCGGGGACGGAGGCATTCTTCGTCCCATTGGTCATCTGCATAGCAAAAGGGGAATAGGCAAATCGCCTATTCCCCTTTTCGATCAAAAAAGAACTGCCCGCGGTTCGCGGCTCCTCTTCAAGTTAAAAACACTAGAGGGTGACCGACGCAACCACTCATCAGCCGCTCCTTTATGTCTCTATTATAGGTTTCGGCAAAGAAAAAGTCAACCGAGACCTCCCTAACGGAACATCTGTGTTATATTGGTAATAAGTGACTGACGCCCGTGGGTTTTCTCCCGCAAGGGAGGTGATGTGCATGAGTCTGTACGAAGTACTTTCACTCGTGCTAGCGGCGGCAACGCTCGCGGTCAACATCATATTCTTGCTTGTAAAATAGGCAAGAAAAAAGAACCTTACGTAAGGTAACGAAGGCTCCTTCTTCAAGTACTGAAGATATGGGGAGAGACCGACGTTCCCACGCGTCAGTCGCTCTTTTCTATCCCTATTATATTCTACCCACAAACTCCTGTCAAGTGCGCTCGCTGTGCCGCCCCACATAGCTCCCCGCGAGAAAGAGGACGAGGGAGGCGGTGATGCCGACAGAGATCGGATGCAGGCCGAGCGGTTTGATCCCGAGTGCCATCGCAACGCAGTAGATGACCGTGCCGCCCGCCATCGCGGCGAGTGCGCCCGTACGGTTTGCCCAGCGCGTAAAGAGGCCGAAGACGAGCACCCAGAAGAACGCCGTCTCTAGGCCGCCGAACGCGAACATATTGATGAGCCAGATGAGCGACGGCGGCGACACCGCCAGGATAAAGACGATCACGCCGAGCACGGCAGTAACCCCCATGGAGAGACGGCGCAGCCGCTCCTCGGGAACGTCCCTGCCGTGCTTTTGTGCGTGGTGGAGGTAGACGTCCTTCACCACGGCGGAGGACGCAACGATGAGTACGCCCGAGATGGTTGAGATGGAGGCGGCGAGCGGCCCGATGATCGCAAAGCCGAGCAGCTCCGGCGGCATGACATGCGCCATGAGCTGCGGGATCACGCTGTCGACACCCCCGAGTGCCTTTGCATCCACGCCGAGCACGCCGCGCCCAAGCACGCCGACGAGGTTGACGGCGATATTCATAAAGGCAATAACCACCGTCCCGATGATCATGGCGCGGTGCATATCACGGCTGCTGCGGTAGCTGATGCCGCGTACGACGGACTGCGGCAGGGCAATGGTGAGCGCCCCCACGAGCAGCCACTGCGAGACATAGAGCGAGATGGGCATACGCCCCTCCGCCGTCGGGGTCAGCATCGCGGGATGCGCCGTACGTAGATTTTCCAAAATCGCAGCGAATCCGCCGCCCGCCGCGAGGACGTAGTAGAACAGCAGGACGATGCCGAGCATCATCACGATCGCACAGCAGGTGTCGGTGAGCGCAACCGCGCGGAATCCGCCGATCGAGGTGTAGATGACGACCACGATACCAAAGAGCACGAGCCCCAGCTCGTAGGAGTAGCCCGTCACCGCGGCGAAGAGCTGCGCGCCGCCCACGAACTGTGCGACCATCGAGGCGGCGAAAAAGAGGACGATCACGAACGCCGCGACTGCCGCGAGCGCGTCCGACCGATAGCGGTGGCGGATGATGTCCACGATGGTGACCGCGTGAATCCGCCGTGCAAGCCGCGCGACGCGCGTCCCGAAGATACCGAGCACGAGGAATATCGTCATGGTCTGAATGACCGCCATGTAGATCCAGCCGAAGCCGATCTCATACGCCATGCCGGGACCGCCGACGAAGGAACTGACCGAGCTGTAGGTCGCGACCATCGTCATCGCGAGCACGAAGCCGCCGAGCGACTGCCCGCCGACGAAGTAGTTTGAGAGGAAGCCGCCCGCCGCACTCTGCCGCCGCACGTAGAAACCAAGCGCGAGCATCCCCGCCATAAAGCCGAGGAGCGGCAGGAGCACCATGAGATTCCCGTTCATCGCCGCGCCCCCTCTCCCGCCTCATCGTCGAGGGGAATATCCTCCGCCGTATGCGCGAGATAGACGGCGAGCACCGCGCCCGTGACGAGCACGCCGACCGACGACGTAACCGCCCAGAGCGGCAGTCCCATGACCGTCACGGGGACGGCAGACAGCCCGAATCCGAGTACGATCCAGATGAGCGCAAAGAGTACGCCCACTGCCGCAGTACGCCTCGCCTCACGGCTGATGGCGTCTGCCCTTGTTTCATCCTGCATGATGAACCTCCTATGAAATTGAATGACTATGCGCCGTATCCCAGATGCGAGGCAGTCGCCCCCATGGATATGGCAGAGATGCCGTCACGCGGAACAGAGCCTGCGCGCGGCACGGATGTTATCTTAACACATCTCATTTCCCCGTGCAAATTACTCGACAACAATTTTCCCAAAAATCCTACGATGGCATCCAGTGTTCCATCCTCGTTCGACGAAAAATCTGTGCAAGTCAGAAACGCCATTTTATACATGTTTTTTTAATGTATTTGCTCTTGATTCCAGAGCAAAAATCACGATATAATTTATTAGAAGTGAATAAACGTTACATTAAGGAGGGGAACCCTATGACCATCAGGACAAAACTTCTGCTCATGGGTGCCGTCATGGCGATTCTTGTCGGCGTCATCTGTGCCATCGGCTACCACGAGTCAAAAACAGCACTCGAAGAGAGCACCTCGTCGGAGATTACCGCCACGGTGGACGTCGAGGCCGCCACACTGAACGGCTGGCTGCTCGAAAAGAAGCAGCAGGCGCAGAGCGCGGCGGATCTGCTCACCGCCATGGACGGCAATCCGATGCAGGGCGATCACAGTCTCCTGAGCCTCGCGTCCAGCGACAAGGAGGTCATTGAGTTCAGCCGCGGCTCCGAGGACGGCACATTTCCTCTGCTGGGTGGACGGGGATATCACCGGAGAGATCGATCCGCGCACGCGCGACTGGTATAAAGATGCAAAGGCAAAGAATACGACCCTCTTTACCTCCGTATACCAGGATATGCTCAACAAGAAGCTGATCGTCACCGTCGCCGCGCCGTACCATACGCAGAGCGGCACCTTCGCGGGGGCAATCTGCTCCGACATCGCACTGGATGCACTCTCCGCGCGCGTACAGGAGCTGAAATATCACGGTGCAGGCAAGGGCATGATCGTCGACCCGTCGGGCGTGGTGATCGCCGATGTTGACGGCAATACGCTGCGAAAGGTGTCCGACGATCCCATTCTCAAAGATCACTTTGGAGAAATGCAGGAGAAAAAACAGGGGCACTTCGTCGCGTCCAAGGACGGCGAGGATCAGATCATCGCCTACACGACCGTCCCCGAAACGGGCTGGATCGTCGCCATCGACGTTCCGGAGAGCATCGCCTTCGCCCAGCTCGCCTCCCTGCGCGTCTCCTATGCAGGGCTGACCCTTGTCGGCATCCTGCTCGTCATCGGCATCATCATCCTCCTGCTCCGCTTTGCCGCGACCATCACGCGCGCAACGGCGGCACTCTCGGAGCACGTCGATGCACTCGCCCACGGACGGCTGAACCTCGCCGATCTCCCCGTCACCTCGAACGATGAGCTCGGCCGGCTTGCCGCGAACTTCAACACGATGGTCGGGAATGTCCGCAGTCTCATCAAACAGGTCGCATCGATCGCCGAGCAGCTTGCCGCCTCCTCCGAAGAGCTGACGGCGGGCGCACATCAGATGGCAGAGTCCGCCACGGAGATCGCAGGCACGGTCTCCGCGACTGCGACGGGGTCGGAGAAACAGCTCCATGCCCTCACGGCGGCACGCGACACGATCCACAAGGTATCGGACGACATCGGGGCAATGTCCGCGAAGTCCGACGCCGTCGCCGATGAGTCCGCTGCGACCGCCGACGCCGCCAAGAAGGGCGCATCCCTGATGAACGACGCCATGGACAAAATGACCGCCATCGAGCAGAGCGTCCAACGCTCGGCGGAGGTCGTCGAGAAACTCGGCGAGAGCTCCCAGCAGATCGGTGAGATCGTCGAGACCATCTCCGCCATCGCCGAGCAGACAAATCTCCTCGCACTCAACGCCGCCATCGAGGCGGCACGTGCGGGCGAGACAGGACGCGGCTTCGCCGTCGTCGCCGAGGAGGTCAGAAAGCTCGCCGAGCAGTCGCGCGACGCCGCCGACCAGATCAAGGAGCGCATCTCCTCCGTCCAGAGCGATACGACGCACGCCGTCAATGCCATGCACACGGGCACCGAGGAGGTGCAGGTCGGCGCGGGCGCGATTCACGCCGTCGGCGAGCAGTTCGACAGCATCATGCACAAGGTCGATGCGATCAATACGGAGATGGCAGCGATCAATGCGGCGATGCAGAACGTCGCTCAGGGCGCAGAGGAGATCGTTCACTCTGCCGGCGAGGCCGACGCCATCTCGCAGACCACGGCGGCGCACATGCAGACCATCGCCTCCGCCTCGGAGAGCCAGTCCGCATCGAGCGAGGAGATCGCCGCCGCCTCACAGGCACTCGCGACCCTCGCCACGGATCTGCAGAATACGACGCAGAAATTTACACTCTAAACGACTTCGTATGAAGAAGTGGCGGCAGTACAAGGGGAAACGCCCTCGTGCTGCCGTCTTTTTTACATCCACGTGTTCTATCGTAGATAAAATATTCTTTTAATTTCAATTCATTTCGTTTTATCCAAATGAAATAAATATTAGTGAAACATCTTGCCTTATTCCTCCAAAAGGCGTAAAAATTATCTTATCATAGGGAAGTATACTATTCTAAGGAGAGAGAGACATGAGCATCAGACTAAAACTGCTGCTGACGGGCATCGTCATGGCCGTCCTCGTCGCCGGAATCTGCATCATCGGCTACATCACGGCAGAGCGCGCCCTCACAGCAAGCATCTCAGGGGAGATCAACGCCGTTCTCGCGAACGAGTGCAGCCAGCTCGACGGGTATCTGCGCGAAAAGGGGAAATTGGCGGACGCAACCGCCAATCTGCTCGAGGAGTTCGTCGATCGTCCCGAACGCCTGGATCATGCACTGGTGAGCCTCGGCTCCAATGATCCGGAGGTGTTCGACATCGTCAACGGCACGGAGGACAACCACTTTATCGGGTGGGTCGGCGGCGATGCGAGCGATCGGGTCAACCCGCATGACCGCCCGTGGTATCAGCAGGCCGTCAAGACGAGCGGGCTGTCCTTTACCGCCCCGTACGAGGACATCACGCAGAAGAAGATGATCGTCTCCGCCACACGCTCGTACAGTGATCGCACGGGAGCGCTGCGCGGCGGAGTCTGCGTCGACATCTCGCTCGACACGCTGGGCGAACGCGTTAAGAAGCTGAAGTATCACGGCGAGGGCGAGGGGGTCATTGTCTCCTCCGATGGGCTCATCATTGCCTCCTCCGAGGGATACGCCATGAAACGCGCCGAGGACACCTCCGTGCTCAAAGCGCACTTTTCCGAGATGATCCAGAAGAAGAGCGGCTATTTCTCGATGGAGAAGAACGGCGAGGAGCAGATCATCGCCTATGGCACGGTGCCCTCGACGGGCTGGATCGTCGCCATCGCCGTCCCGAAAGAGCGTCGCCTTTGCCCAGCTGGAGAGCCTCAAGATGACCTACGGTGTGCTCAGCGTGGTCGGCATTCTCCTCGTCGTCGGCATCATCATCCTCCTGCTCCGCTTTGCCGCGACCATCACGACCGCGACAGAGGCACTCACAGGACACGTCGATGCGCTTGCCCACGGACAGCTAAACCTCCCCGATCTCCCCGTGACCTCGGACGACGAGCTCGGACGGCTCGCCGCGAACTTCAACACGATGGTCGGGAACATCCGCAGTCTCATCCGTCAGGTCGCATCGACCGCCGAGCAGCTTGCCGCCTCCTCCGAGGAGCTGACGGCGGGCGCACATCAGATGGCAGAGTCCGCCACGGAGATCGCGGGCACGGTCTCCTCCGTTGCGACGGGAACGGAAAAGCAGCTCACGACGCTCACCGCAGCGCGTGACAGCATCCACAAGGTATCGGACGACATCGGGGCAATGTCCGCAAAATCCGACGCCGTCGCCGATGAGTCCGCTGCGACCGCCGACGCCGCCAAGAAGGGCGCATCCCTGATGAACGACGCCATGGACAAAATGACTGCCATCGAGCAGAGCGTCCAGCGCTCGGCGGAGGTCGTGGAGAAACTCGGCGAGAGCTCCCAGCAGATCGGCGAGATCGTCGAGACCATCTCCGCCATCGCCGAGCAGACGAATCTCCTCGCGCTCAACGCCGCCATCGAGGCGGCACGTGCGGGCGAGACGGGACGCGGCTTTCGCCGTCGTCGCCGAGGAGGTCAGAAAGCTCGCCGAGCAGTCGCGCGACGCCGCCGACCAGATCAAGGAGCGCATCTCCTCCGTCCAGAGCGATACGACGCACGCCGTCAATGCCATGCACACGGGCACCGAGGAGGTGCAGGTCGGTGCGGGCGCGATTCACGCCGTCGGCGAGCAGTTCGACAGCATCATGCACAAGGTCGACGCGATCAATACGGAGATGGCAGCGATCAATGCGGCGATGCAGAACGTCGCTCAGGGCGCAGAGGAGATCGTCCACGCCGCCGGCGAGGCCGACGCCATCTCGCAGACCACGGCGGCGCACATGCAGACCATCGCCTCGGCCTCGGAGAGCCAGTCCGCGTCGAGCGAGGAGATCGCCGCTGCCTCACAGGCACTCGCGACCCTCGCCACCGACCTCCAGAATACGACGCAGAAGTTTAGATTCTAAATCCCGCATGAAACAGGGGCTGTTGCGCGAAGCTATCAACTTCGTGCAACAGCCCTCTTTTCGTAAGAAACAATTGCTTTTCACCGAATTCACGGTATAATAACCACAGAACGCCCCCAGACAAACGGCGGTGTCTTTCCGACAAATCTCACCGCAGAAAGGAAGCCCTATGACGGATATCATCGACCTGCACACCCACACCGTCGCGAGCATGCACGCATACAGCACCATCCGCGAGATGGCGGCAGCCGCAAAGGAGAAGGGGCTCGCCCTCCTCGGCATCTCCGATCACGCCCCCGCCATGCCCGGGACGTTCCATGAGATCTACTTTCACAACTTTCCAAGGTGATCGGTCACGCCTCGTACGGCGTCGAGATCATGATGGGCGCAGAGCTGAACGTCATGGATGAGACGGGACGCGTCGATCTCCCCGAAAAGGTGCTGAAAAAGCTCCACTACGGCATTGCGAGCCTGCATGATCTCGTGATCGCCCCCGGCAGCACGGCAGAGAATACGGCGGCACTCGTCGGCGCCATGAAAAATCCCTACGTCACTATCATCGGTCACCCCGATAATCCCGCCTACCCCGTGGACTTTGACGCATTGGCGCGTGCCGCCGCAGCGGAGCACGTCCTCATCGAGATGAACAATTCCTCCCACGACCCGCACGGCAGCCGCCCCGGCAGTGATCGCCTCGCACGCGATCTGCTCGCCGCCTGTCGCCGTCACGGCGCACATATCCTCCTCGGGAGTGATGCGCACATCGACGCAGACGTCGGGGAACACGGCTATACACACGCCATTCTCGACGAGATCGGATTCCCCGCCGCGCTTGCCCTCAACGATGATCCCGCACGGCTGAAGGCATGGCTGACGGAGCGCCGTGCAAAAAATGGTGTGCAGGCCTTAAATTATTTTTCTTAATTGTTTCGATTTTATTGTAATTTATTTATATTTATCGTTATTTATTGTTTTTCACGGATAACGTGAGCTACTGCAACAAAAAGCACCGACCAAGAATCTCTTGATCGGTGCTTTTCTCGTCGCCTCTTACTCCTCGCCCTCACCCCACGAGGTATCCGTGAAGAGATCGAGCGACTCTCCGGGCAGCGCGCGCTGCGCGGAGATCTCGAATGGAATTTTCTGCGTGCGCACGCACGCAATAGCGAACATATTGATCGCCGTCGACATATTCATCCCGACCGCACCGCAGAACTGCTCAAAGCTCTTTTTGAGCTCGGCATCCATGCGGATACTGATGCTGGTCTGTGCCATGTATGCCATCCCCTTTACAAGTTCACACTTTCCTCTAAGAATATCATATTTCGTGCGCCGTTGCAATAGGGAGAGCTGCACAGGCACGCAGTTTTCGCAGGAGATTTGCCTTGCTCTTGGAGAGTGCCCCCGCACTCGTGCCGAGGAGTACCGCGATACGGCGCAGTGTGAGGTCGCGGAAATAGTGGAGATCGAGCACCTCCTTCTCCCGCGCCGTGAGGCGGTGCATCGCACGCGCGAGGATGTCCTCGGCGAGGAGGCGTTCCTCCGCCCGCTCCATCGGACGGTCGACGGCACACCCCCGCCACAGTTCCTGCCCGTCCGCCTCCTCCGGCGGCGCACAGGTGCGCGCCCGCCGCCGCAGCTCACGGCGGAAACTCCGCGATGAGCGCATGGTGGACGCGCGCCTTGACAAAGCCCGCAAACGGTACGCCCTGCTGCGCATCGTAGTCGTGCAGTGCCTCGATAAAGGCGAGCGCGGCGACGTTCTCCGCCTCTGCCGCGAGTGCCGTCCCGCGCAGATACGGTGCATACGCCTCCGCGACGATCAGCCCGCGGTAGCGCGCCGTCATCTCTGCCATTGCACCCTGCCTCACCGCGCACGGCGCGCACGATGACAGCGTCCTCCTCCGCCTTCGACAGAGGCGCGTGCCTTACTTTCCCATCGAATGTCATTTGATACTCCTCCTTCAAACATTTGTTTTGTTATCTGGAGTATATCAGCTCGATGGATGCGGTGCAAAAGCACCATCCGTGTGATGGCAGAAAAAAACCGCAGATTTCTCTGCGGCAGATGTCTTTTCTATGCATTTTTTCGCCCATGCAGCACGCACACAATTTTTTTCACGGCGTCGCGCTACCCGCGAACGAGGCCAGAGATGCGTTGATGACGTTCTCATCGACCTGCTGGATGCAGGAGATGATGTAGTCACGGGTTCTCCACGCGGAACGGGATGAGGTGGTGCAGCCGCAGGACGCGCGTGCCGTCAGGCAGCCGCTTGTGCAGGAGGATCGTATTCTCCGCATCCGCGTGGAGGAGGAGGCTCTGTAGGTGCTCCATGCTGAAAAACGGCGATAGATCGCCAGCTCGGCGGGGAGTACCATCGCTTTGCCGTAGCGATCGAGCAGCTCCTCAAGCGGGTCAAATTTGTTGAGATAGCTCGGCTCGGTGACGGAGCAGTACACCTGCGTGAGCCTCTGGCGGTCGAGGTCGAGGAGGTCGACGCGGTCGTAGAGCTCGATGATCTGGTTCATCGCCTCCTGCATCGATCCTGCCTCGGGACTGAACCGCGAGATGTTCACGGTCGCCATGAGGAAGACAGCACGCGTGTCGTCCTCGTCACGCGCGATGAGCCGCAGGCGGACGCTGTTAAAGGAGTTGCGCGTGACGAAGTCCGTATAGACCTCGCGCTCCGTGCGGTCCGCCTCCTCCATCATGCGCGCGATCATGCGCTGATTTTGCTCAAGGCGACGCTCGTAGTGCGGGGTGTCGACACTCCCCTCGTCGAGCTCGATGCTCTTCATGAACAGGCGAAACATGTGGTTCTGATAGAGGTACTTGAACGAGCCGTCGCAGTCCTCGAGAATGGCAAGCGCGAGCGCATCGCCGATCTCAGGGGAGCCACGCCGCTCGAGCGGGGTGTTCGAGAGCACGTTGATCGCGCCGACACGCGCGTAGTAGCTGTTGAGACGGAACGGCTCCACCTTGACCCGCGCCGTAGGTCCATAGCAGTAGGCAATCGCCTCCGCCAGCGAGATCGGGGGGCTGAAGAGATAGCCCTGCACCTTTTCGCAGCCGATTTCCCGCAGGAACTCGAACTGTGCCTCGGTCTCGACGCCCTCGGCGAGCGTGTGCATCCCGAGCTCCTTTGCCATGTTGACGATGGAGCGAATGACAATCGCTGATTTCGGATTGGTCTCGAAGGAGCGCAGGAAGTTCATGTCGATTTTGAGCACATCAAAGACATAGTCCTTGATGTTGTTCAGCGAGGAATAGCCGCTGCCGAAGTCGTCCATCCAGACCTCGTAGCCCAGCGCACGGAAGCGCGCGATCTCGCCCTGCAGGAACGTCTCGTCGTCACCCTGCACGCCCTCCGTGACCTCGATGTTGAGCATCTGCCGTGCCACGCCGTGGCGCAGGCGGACATCCTCGACCGCCTGTACCATATCCATCAGGCGGAAATCCGCCCGAGAGAGGTTCACCGAGATACGCAGAAGACTCCAATCGGGTATATCGCGCTGGATCTGTACCATGGACGCGCAGACCTGATCGATGACGTAGAGGTCGAGCTGCGGCGAGAGATGCGCGTCCTCCAACACGGGGACGAACACGCCCGGCGAGATAGTGCCGTAGACGGGATCCTTCCAGCGCGCGAGTGCCTCAAACCCGCAGATCTCGCGCGTCATCGTACGGACCTCGGGCTGGTAGTAGACCATGATGTGCCCGCCCATGATCGCCTTGGAAAAATTGCGGACGATGTAGCTGCGGAAGTTGAGCTCCTCCTCCATCGAGGGGTCGAACACCGCCCACACGAGATCATAGGTGTTCTTGATGGTGTTGCAGGCGATCTTGGCACGATCCACAATGCGCGCGACGTCCGTCACATCCGCATCGGGGCGGTAGATGCCCGCCTTTAGTTCGAGCGGAAGATGCGTGTCGTAGATGCGGACGTGATCGTGGATGAACCGCACCTGACGATCCGGCTGCTCGATCGGCGTCGCCACGACGAAGTGATCGTCGTTGAACCGCGAGACGAGATCCCCTGGAAACGTCTCACGCAGGAGATCCGCGACATAGCGCAGGAAGCGATTGCCCTGCTGAAAGCTGTAGCGCTGGTTAAAGCTCTTGAAAATTTTCAATATCAAAGTAAATGAACGTCAGCGGCCGCGTCATCGGATCCTGCAAATGGAGCGACGCATGCCGCATGAACTGCATCATATTGAGAAGGCCGGTCACGGGACAGGCCTCTTTTTACTATAGTTTTCCAGTAATGTTGTCCCCATACTCTCCTCACCTACCCGCTAAGGGAATCACAATCACCTCGCCGTGCTGCAGCGGGGTGTCTTTCCCCGTTTTCTGTACTGCAGTCACTGCCCGGCTGCAGCGATATGCCCGGTATGATGCCGCAGCCGAACGGGAAAATTGGATCTGTGATTTCTCAGAGCGAGATACGCGCGAACTCCTCGACCATGTCGCGCAGGCTCATGCCGCTCGTGCCGCTGAGCACGCCCGATCGCTCCCCCGGTGCCTGCTTCATCTTGGCGACGATGGCGTCAAAGAGATCGTCCTCGATCGAGCCCGGCACCAGCTGCTCCCCAGTTCGCGGCATCGTACGGGCGCTCCCTTGACAGCGTTCTCGGGGCGACCCGTCACCTCGAGCTCCGAGATGAACATGATCTCGCGCCGCTCGGGGCTGATGTAGTAGTGCTCCAAAAAAATACTTGTTCGGGCGCACCTTGCCATCCTCGGCAACGGGGCCGCCCGTCGTGTTTTCCACGAGACGCACCCACGCCTCGATCATGCGCTCCCTGCCGCTGTTCGGACGCAGCACCCAACGTGAGTTTTTGGAGTCCAGATAGTAGGTAAAGCCGTTGTCTACAAAAAGGGTCTTGTATCGCGCCTTCTTCTCGCGTTTTTCCTCTGCTTTCTTCGCGTCACGCGCCGCCTTCTTCGCCGCCTTGGCGTCCGCAGCGGAGCGTTTTGCCGCAAGGCGCGCAGACAGCCCCATCGGCGCATCCGCAGTCTCTGCCGTCGCCGTGCCCTGCGCCTGCTGCCACAGCCTGTGCGTCCTCTGACGCGGCGGCACTCACGCCGCTGCCGACGGCAAACGCCATCAGCGTCCCGAGCGCGATTCCCTTCCAACATCTTGTCATTCGTCGTCCCGCCCTTCCTGTCATCATTCATCATCGTGTCCGCCGTGCCCGTCCCCACGGGCGGCGTACATGGTGTATCAGCATATTTACGTCATTCTAATTATTTTCGACACGAACTGCGTAAACCCTTTATAAAAAAAGGCAGGATTTTTTTAGCAGTACGGGTATTGTATCACGCTTCCGTATAAAAAGATACTGCTGCACGATGTTTTTCCAACTTCGTACAGCAGGCATGCTATAGGAATCGCTGATAAAATGAAGTCCGTCAGATTGGCATAGATTTTTCGCCCGAACGAGGTGGAAAACCGGACGCAGCGTGGTGCTCTGTGGAGGATTTTCCGCCGAAGTGCGGGCGAAAAAGATGCGTCAAGATGGCGGTGCTGAATTTATCAGTGCTTCCTATAAAAGAGGCCGGCGCGTCGGTGCGCCCCCGCCGCGCGGATAGGCGGCGGGCGTCTGCCGCTCCTTGGTCACCGTGAGAATCGCACGCACATCGTCGAGCCCCGGCAGATGCACAGGACGCGCCGTAATGCGGCCGCCGCCGAGCACCTCCGCCGCACGCCGCGCCTCCTTTTGCTCCTCGGCATAGGCGCGTCCCTTCAGCGCGAGCAGGGTGCCGCCGACGCGCACGAACGGCAGCGTATACTCGAGGAGAACGGGCAGCCGCGCCACGGCGCGGCTCACGGCGATATCGTACGCCGCACGGTGCTCCGCCGTGCGCGCCGCCTCCTCCGCGCGCGCGTGGATGCAGCGCACATTCTGGAGCCCCATCGCCGCCGTCACCTCCGTGAGGAAGCGCACGCGCTTGTTGAGCGAGTCGAGGAGCGTCACCGTGAGATGCGGCGCATAGACCGCAAGCGGGATGCCAGGGGAGCCCCGCGCCCGTCCCCACGTCGATCAGCGTCCGCGCCCCATCAAAGAGTGCAGCGTCGTACGCCGTCAGGCTGTCGATGATATGCTTGACCGCGACATCCTCGGGCGCGGTGAGTGCCGTGAGATTCATGCGCGTATTCCAGTCGAGGAGCATTTCATGGTAGACCGAAAACTGCCCGATCTGCTCCGCCGTCAGCGGGATGCCCGCCTCGTCCGCGCGCGCCGCTAGGATCTCCTCAAACGCCGTCATACTGCCCCCTTTCTGCTCTCAGCCGCGAATCAGCAGCACCGACACATCGTTCACATTCGTCCCCGTCGGGCCCGTCACGATCAGCCCGCCCACATCGTTCAGCGCGGGATAGGCATCGTTCTCCGCGAGCGCCTCCGCCGCACTCCGCCGCTCCCGCGCGAGTGCCGCCGCCGTGCCGCCGTCCACGTAGCCGCCCGCCGCATCCGTCGGGCCGTCCGTCCCGTCACTCCCGACGCTGAACACCGCCACGTTCGGGATGCCGGCAATGCCGTCCGCCGCCGCGAGCGCGATCTCCTGATTGCGTCCGCCGCGCCCCATGCCCTTCAGCTGCACCACCGTCTCACCCCCTGCGATATAGGCAAATGAGCCCGCGTGCGCATGCGTGCGGGCAATCGCCGCGAGGAAACGCCCCGCCTCACGTGCCTCACAGTCGAGCTGATCGGTCAGGAGGACGGGGGTGTAGCCGCGCCGCTCGGCCGCCTCGGCCGCCGCCGCACACAGCTCACGCACGCTGCCTGTGATATGCGTCGTCACATTCGGCAGCTCCGACGGCAGCGGCGTATCGAGCAGCTTTGTCGCGGCAGTAGATAGACGAATGCCGTACTTTTTCACGACAGCGTGTGCATCCTCTGCCGTCGATGCATCGGGGTATGCGGGGCCCGATGCAATCATATCGAGCGGATCGCCGAGAATATCGCTCAGCACAATCGTAAAGACCTGCGCGGGCGCACAGTGCTCTGCAAACCGCCCGCCCTTCACGGCACTCATCCGCTTGCGCAGCGTATTCACCGCCACGATGTCCGCGCCCGAGGCGAGCAGCTGCTCCGTCAGATCCTTCAGCTCCTCCGCCGGGATCAGCGGCTTTTCAAAGAGCGCACTCCCGCCGCCCGAGAGGAGAAAGAGCACCGTATCCTCCGCCGTGAGCCCTTCGGTCAGGTCAGGCGCCTCCTGCGTCGCCGCAAACGAATTCGCATCCGGCACGGGATGCCCCGCCTCACGGCAGGCAATATTTCGGTATATCGCCCTTGATATGTCCATACTTTTGTAATAACAACGCCGCGGTCAATACGACTGCCGAGCTCATCTGCTGCCGCACGCGCCATCTGCCACGCCGCCTTGCCGACCGCGACCAGCACAATGCGCCCCGTGCCGAACGTATGCCCACGCAGAGCCTTCTCCACCGCCGCATCCGGCAAAATCGCCGCCAATGATTCCTGTATGATGCCATCCGCATCGCTGCGCAGATTCATATCATCGCTCCTTTTCTTCTTTTTTTCTATTATATCACACGGTTCAAGAGGTGCCCTGCCTCTTGTCAATCCGTATATTACCTGTTATAATAGACATAGAAAGAACGTCCCTGGCGGCATCTTTCCAAAATAGAAGATTATTTACGAGAAATAACCGCACATTTGGTCGATGGGGCGGTTATTTCTTTTGGGTTATTGCAAGTAAATACCCAGTTGCCACGACAAGCAATACAATCGCGTCAAATTCGGTCATACTCACGCACCCCCTTTTCGGGGAAAGAAGCCGCCACAAGTCCGGGGACGTTCCACGTTTATTATAGTGGTACGCCCACGCCAAAAGTCAAACATATTATCGAAAAAGCCTGTTCGGAGCACGCACTCCAAACAGGCTTTTTCATTTTATCCGTGCTGCCCTAGTTTTTCCGCTTGTCAAGCTGTATGTCACCTGTTATAATGGACATAGAAAGAACGTCCTAACGGCATCTTTCCATAATCGCTTATTGTTTTATCAGATAACCGCTCATTGGTCAGAATGGGCGGTTACTTTTTTTGTTATCGCGAGCAGATAACCGGTGGCAACGATCAGCAGACAGGATCGCAGCCATCTCACACATTTTACTCACCCCCTCTCGGGGGAAAAATGCCGCCGCGAGATAACTCTCGCCCAAGGACGTTCCTCATCCATTATAGTGGACCCCCACACGAAAAGTCAAACATATTATCGAAAAGCCTGTTCGGAGCACGCACTCTAAACAGGCTTTTTATGATCGGAATACTCTCAGTTTACGACGTTCTCGGGCTTCCCTTCGATAAACGACCGTACATTGTCCGCCGTCGTCTGCATGATGCGCTCACGCGCCTCCTTCGTCGCCCACGAGATATGCGGCGTAATGATGCAGTTTGGCGCATGGAGGAGTGGGTTATCCGCCTTGATCGGCTCGGTCGACACCACATCGAGCGCGGCATACGCGACCTTGCCGCTCGCGAGCGCCGTCGCGAGATCCGCCTCGACGATGAGCTGCCCGCGCCCGTTGTTGACGAGGATGACACCGTCCTTCATCTTTGCGATACTGTCCGCATTGATGAGTGCCTCCGTCTCCGGCGTGAGCGGGCAGTGGAGAAAGATAAAGTCCGCTTCGCGCAGCAGCGTATCGAGCGGCACATATTCCGCGAGCGCCCGCCCCTCCGCGCGCTCCGTGCGGCTGTAGGCGAGCACGCGGACGTTCATCGCGCGCAGGATGCGTGCGACCGCCTGACCGATGCGCCCAAATCCAACGATACCCGCCGTCTTGCCGCTGACCTCGATCAGCGGACGCTGCCAATAGCAGAAGTCGATGCTCCGCGTCCAGTCCCCCGCATGCACGGAGCGATCGTGAAGTCCGACCTGCGAGCACGCCTCGAGGAGGAGTGCTATCGCATACTGTGCGACATTGTCCGTACCATAGACAGGCACATTCATGACAGAAATATTCTTCTTGCGTGCATACGCCGTGTCCACGACATTGTAGCCCGTCGCGAGAACAGCAATCGCCTTGAGGTTCGGGCAGGCGTCGATGACCGCGCGCGTGAGCGGGGTCTTGTTCGTCACGGCGATCTCCGCATCGCCGATGCGCTCCGCGATCAGCGGCGACTCCGTGAGCGCCGTGCGGTCATAGACCGTCACCGCACCCAGCGCCTCCAGCGGCGCCCAGCTGATGTCCCCCGGGTTCTCTGCATATCCGTCGAGCACAACAATCTTCATGGCATTTCCTCCTCGACTGTCCTCCGAATCAATCTTTTTATCGCTTTTTCTATTTTACACGAATTTTCTCTCACAGGGAAGAAAATATTTGATTGACAAGTGCCCGCCTTCCGTCTATCATCGTGACGACTTAGGGATTCACTGATGCGTTCAGCACCAATCCAAGGGACTTCATTTTATCAGTGATTTCTTAGAAAATCGCGGCGGAGGCAGGCCACACGTTCACGCCTCGGCATTTCATCAACAGGGAGGAAACGATGACGCGTGAAACACCACAGCACGGCGAGATCTGGCGGCACTTCAAAGGGAATCTCTACCGCATCGAAACCGTAGCGGAGCACACGGAGACGGGCGAGATGCTCGTCATCTATCAGGCACTCTACGGGACATACGGCATCTATGCGCGTCCGCTCACGATGTTCCTGAGCGCAGTCGACCGCACGAAATATCCTGACGCCGCGCAGGAGTATCGTTTTGAGCGCGTCATTCGGAAGGAATGAGAAGCTTTATCGCGAAATATACCAAATAATATAGATAGATAAATTCGGGCATGATGGGGGATCATGCCAAGAAAGAACTGAACTGATTGGGAATGGAGAAAAATCTATGGATCAGGCAACACTGACGCTCATCGTCCTCGCCGTCGCGGCGGTACTCTTTGCGACCGAGGTCATTCCGCTCGCCGTCACGGCAATGAGTGCGGCAATCGTCCTCAGGGCTGCTCGGCGTACTGACGCCGACACAGGTCTTTGCGGGGCTGTCGAACCCCACCGTCGTCCTCTTTGCGGGCATGTTCATCATCGGTGCGGCGATGTTCCGCACGGGGCTGGCACAGCAGATCGGCATCGCCGTCGTCAAAAAGTCGGGCACGGACGAGCGCGCGCTGATGGCCGCCCTCATGCTCATCACGATCATCCTCTCGTCGGTCTCCTCGAACACGGCGACCGTCGCGTGTCTGATGCCCGTCGTCATCCAGATCTGCCGCACGGCACAGATCCCCGTCTCGCCGCAGCTCATGGCGCTCGCCATTGCCGCGAACGTCGGCGGCACGATCACGATGATCGGCACACCGCCGAACATCCCTCATGAGCGCGACGCTGGAGACGGCGCATCTGCGCCCCTTTGGCTTCTTTTGAATTCGCGTGGATCGGCATCCCCTCTCCCTCACGGGCATGGTCTACATGCTCACGATCGGCCGGCGCCTCTGTCCTCGTCACCTCGCTCTGGAGAGCGCCCCTGAGGAGGCCGCGGAGGAGAAAAAGGATCCGCGCAAAATGGTCATCTGCGCCGTCATCCTCGGCACCGTCGTCCTTGCCATGGTACTCGAAAAGAGCATCGGCATCGCCATGGAGACCACCGCCATCATCGGCGCGCTCGCCTGCGTCCTGACGGGCTGCCTGACGGAGAAACAGGCGTATCGCGGCGTCGACTGGACAACGATCTTCCTCTTTGCGGGGATGCTCCCGCTCGCCAACGCCATGGAGAGCAGCGGCGCGGGACAGCTCATCGCGGACATCGTCGTCGGACTCATGGGGGATGCGCCCTCGCCGATGCTCATCATCACGGCAATGTTCATCCTCTCGTGCGGGCTGACCCAGTTCATGTCCAACACGGCGGCAGCGGCACTCCTCGCGCCCATCGCCATCTCCATCGCGCAGACCATCGGCGCGGCACCGTACCCGATCGTCATGGCCATCGGCATCGCCGCCTCCTGCGCCTTCACCACGCCGGTCGCGACCCCGCCGAACACCCTCGTCCTCGCCGCGGGACAGTTCCGCTTCATGGACTACGTCAAAATCGGCCTCCCGCTCGTCCTCCTCGCCCTCATCGTCTGCGTCGTCATCATCCCCTCGTCTGGCCGTTCTGAGCGCGCGGCGTATACCCTAACGACAAACACCCCGACGGCATCCGCCATCGGGGTGTTTTTCACTATACGGAAGTCAATCAGAAAAGCGTAGTTTACGCCGAGGAGGAAGGATCGGCCGATCGTGTAATATCTTCCGCTGTTCGTATAGTCGCGGCGGTTGAAAAGATTGTCCACGTCGAACGTACCCGTGAGATCGGGCGTAAAGCAGTAGGCAAGGTGGAGATTCGACACAAGCAGATTCGTCGTAATCGGCGTAAAGGTCACACGTTCTCCGCTCGTTCCGTTGTACCCCGATCTCCCCAGTAGCTGAGGTTCAGCGCCGCCGTGAGGTCGCGGTTCTCATAGTTCACACCTGCCGTCATCTGATAGCGTCCGAGTGCACGCACAAAGTCCTGCCCCGCCTTGTACTTGCGCTTTGGATTGCCGACGGTAAAGCCTGTATTGAACGAGACATGCGCGTCGATATCCTGTGCGTAGGATACCTCCAGCCCCGTATTCTGATAGGGACGCCGCATTCGTCGGATAGTTTTTGCCGGTGCTGTCCTTCACCCCGACGATCTGATCGCGCACGCTCGTATGGAACACTGTCGCGGTAAAGCGCCGGCCCTTACCGTCATACTTATACCCCGCCTCATAATTCCAGCCGAACTCCGGGGTGAGGTTCGGGTTTGGCACCATGACCGAGCTCGCATAATAAAAGATTGCGGAAGTTCGGCATACGGAAGAATCTCCCGATACTCGCATAGACGGCGCTGTCGCGGCTGAGACGCGTCGTCACCTGCAGCTGCGGGAGGAAGGCACTGTAGTCGCCCGCCGAGGACTTCACCCAGTCCTGCCGCATACTCAGGATCGCCGCCGTCACAGGACTGAGGTCGCGGTCATAGGAGGCGGTCAGTGCGTATTCATTCATCCCGTAGGGACCAAACTTCGCATAGGGTTTCACAGCACTGGAGCTGTTCATCGAGCTCGTATATTTCTGATTGTGATTGTCGTACGTCTGTCGCTTGGCCGAGACCCCGACAAGGGTGGTACTGAAATCATTCTTCCAGACCTTCTTTATCTCCGTACCGTACTGGCGGTGATGGCTCCGCTCCCACTCCACCGTCCCCGGATTGACGATAAAAGTAGTCCGGGTTGAAAATGGAGCGGTAATTGTAGTACGCGCTGCCCGACCATCCTTTTTTATCCTGATAGCTGAAATTCGCGAAGTGCTCGTCATCGTCGTAGCTGAACAGCTTGAGCAGCTTCCCCGCCCGATCATTGTAGTGAATCGAATGGTTCTTGCCGCTGTACATATAGGAGAGGCGCATCCTGTCGTTGATCTTGTACGTCAGATTCACGTGATCCTTGCGGCTCTTGCCAAAGCCGACCATATAGGGCGTCGCGGTTCCGTTGATCGTCAGATTCCCCATTCGATCCGTCAAATTGCCTGTCTTGCCGTAGTACGAGCGGCTGACGGCCAGCCCAACCTTGCCGAGGTCAATGGTCGCTGCGTAGTCACGCTGCCCACGGTCTCCCGCCGCGACGCGCACCGTGTTCTTATACCGCTCCTTTGTGATGACGTTGATCGTACCGCCGAATGCCTCGGAGCCGTAGAGCACGGAGCCGCCGCCCTTGACGACCTCCACGCGCTCCACCGCATCGAGGCTCATCATGTCGAGATGGCTCACATTGTTGAACGATGCCGGCACACCATCGATAAGGACGAGCGTCCCATTCTCGATGCCACGCAGGTTCACCCCTGCATTTCCCGTGATCCACGTCTGTCCATCGGGGCCCATGTTTGTGAAATGCACACCATTCTTGAACTTCAGTGCAGAGATCACATCATGCGCGCCCGTTTTCTTCAGTTCCTCCGCCGTGTAGACCGTCGCATCCGCCGGCGTGTCAAGCGTCGGCTTCTCGTAACCCTGCGCCGTGACATTGATCTCAGGTGTCGTCACAACATTCTGCCCCGCATCTGCCTCTGCCGCCTGTACCGCAAGCGGGACGGCGCAAAGCGCACACGAAAGTCCTGCCGCCCACTGTTTCTTTCTCATCATATTCTCCTTACATATAAAAAATCCTTTATTCCGCCACGCTCAGATGTCGCCCCATAGGCAGCTCCACTATGTCCCCGTAGGCGAGGTGGGCGATATCCTGTGCGCCAAACACCATATCCTGCGAAGCGTTGTAGATATAGCCCTCACGCGGGCGTACAATCTGCTGGGTGCGGATTGCCTTCACCGTTTGGAGTGCGGGATCCTCCAGATACTCACGGTTGAACTTGTCAATGTCATAGCTGCCGTGGTCATTCCAAACGGGCACGATCATGACATCCGGGTTCACCGCGAGGATGTGTTCCTTCGTCAGCGCCTGTCCCGCCGCGAGGCCAATCTCTGACGCACCGTTGACGACCCCCGCCATACTGCATAGATGGTCGAACAGGCCGCCCTTGTTCCCAAACGTCGGCGACATCGAGATCACGAGCACGGTCTTTCGCTCAGCGGGCGGGATCGCCGCAACACGCGCAGCAAGTGCCTGACACTCGGCATCGTAGAGAGAGATCAGCGCCCGCCCCTTCTCCTCCTCGCCGAGCGCAGCTGCGACGAGAGAAACGACCGCGCGTACCTCCTCAGCCGAGCGTGGCTTTTTCACAGGCGACGACACGTATCCCGAGATCGCGCAGGCTCTCCGCGACCGCCGCGTCCCTGCCCGCATCGAGAAAAACGACATCGGGATGCAGTGCAATGACCTGCTCCGCCGACGGCTGATTCAGCTTCACAGGAATCTGCTCCGCAATCGCTGCGATATTCGAGCTGTTTGGATCGTCTGCCAGATGATCGATACCGACGAGCCGCTCCGGAGGAACAAGCCCGAGCACAACATCATCCAGCCAGAGCGCGTAGTTCAGCACGCGCACGGGCTTTCCATCAAAAGACAACGGTCTGTCCCGCCGCATCGGTCACTTGGTAGCCAGCCACTGCTCCGCCGAATCTGTTCCGCAGCCTAGTGCGGCAAGCAGAAATAGCGTAGAGAACAGGAGCACAGACACACGCTGCAGCTGCATCGCGGCCTCCTTTCCTACTCATCCTTCAACAGGCGCACATGCTTCGCCCCGTCCTCGATGGTAACACGCGTGTGTACGCCGTACATCGCCGCGATGTTCTCCTCGGTCAGCACCTCCTGCGCCCGCCCGTGCGCGAATACATGCGCATCCCGCAGCATGAGGATCGTATCGCAAAAAGAGCGAGGCGAGGTTGAGATCGTGGATGGTCATGAGCACGGCGATATTCTCTCTCTTGGCGATCTCCGTGATGAGGCGCAGGATAAAGAGCTGGTTGTGCAGATCGAGGCTCGCGGTCGGCTCATCGAGAATGATGAGCCCCGTTTCCTGTGCGAGTGCACGCGCGATAAAGACGCGCTGACGCTCGCCCCCGCTCATCTCCTTGACGTCGCGAAAGACAAAGTCCGTGAGTTCCATGCGCTCGATCACGTCGAAAGGCGATCTGCTCATCCTCTGCGCGGTAGCGATAGCCCGCATACGGCAGACGTCCCATGAGCACCGCCTGCAGCGTCGTCATCCCAAATGCGGCGTTCGTGTACTGCGGCACATAGGCGATCCGCCGGGCGATCTCCCCGCCGACAGCGCAGCGAGATCCATGCCGTCCACACGCACCGTTCCCGCCGAGGGCGCAGCAGCTGCGCGATACACTTGATGAGCGTCGTCTTGCCCGTTCCCATTGGGAGCCGAGCAAGCCGAGCACCTCGCCCGGGCAAACGCGGAGCGACACATCGTCGAGAATCCGCCGCTCCGCCCGATAGGCGAAGGAGAGATGCTCCGCCATGAGACGCATTGTTTCACTCATGTCAGCGACCTCCCCTGCGCAGGATCAGATGGATGAAGAGCGGCACGCCAAGGAAGAGATGACGATGCCCACGGGAATCGTCACGGGGTAGAGAATCAGCTTTGCCGACCGTATCCGACACGAGGAGTAGCGCTGCCCCTGAGCACCGCCGTGAACGGCAGGTAAAAGCGATGATCCGTCCCGATCAGAAACCGCGCCATGTGCGGCGCGATCAGCCCCACGAAGCCGATCACCCCCGTAAAAGCTGATGATCGTCGCCGTCATGAGCACCGCGACCAGCCCCGCGATCGTCCTGAGACGCGCAGGATTCACACCGAGACTGCGCGCCGTCTCATCGTCGCTCACCGCCATCACATTCAGCGGCAGCGCATAAAAGAGGGCGGCGGCAAGCCCGAGCGTGACGATGACGCCGCCGATGGCGACATACTCCCATGAGGCGCGGTGCAGCGAGCCGAACGTCCACTGGATGACCGCCGCGAGCTTGTGCTCCTGCGCAAAGAACTCCAGCGTCGCCGTCAGCGCACTGAAAAAAATAGTTCAGTGCAATGCCAACGAGCACAATCGTCGTCGGACTCAGCCCCGAGCGCTGCGCGATGCCGTAGACAATGAGTCCGCAGGCGCACGAAAGCAGGAACGCCGACGTGATGATGCCGAGGTCGCTGTCGAGCGCCGTCCCCGCCGCGAGCACGATACAGAGCGAGGCGCCGAGCGCCGCCGCCGAGGAGATGCCGAGCGTAAAGGGACTGACGAGATAGTTGCGCGTCACGGACTGCATGAGCGCCCCCGCGAGTGCCAGCCCCGCACCTGCGATGATGGCGAGCAGCACGCGCGGCAGGCGCAGCAGCAGAATGATCTTGTTCATCGCCGCATCCGCCCCGCCGTCAAGCGTCCCGTCAAAATAGCGCATCACGGCGTCCACCGTCTGAAAACAGCGCCGCGTCCTTCATCCCAAGTGTCGTAAAGAGATAGGCAGCGATGAGCGTCAGCACCGCGCCCGCCGCGATCACGAGCATGCTGCGTCGCGTACTCGCATGATATTCCTGTTCCAGCATAAAGACCTACTCCCCCGACAGCGGGAAGGCAGGATAGGTATGCCCCGCGACGTATGGGAGATGCTGATATTTCTCCAGCCAGACCTTGAACACATCCTCCGGATGCAGATCCGGCAGTTGCTCGGGGTAGAGGAACTTTGCAATATACATCGTCCCAACGAGCTTTGACGCACCGCCGTGCACATAGTGTGAGAGCAGGAGAATGCGGTCGTTCTTCACCGCGTCGATCGTATCCCACCCCTCGCGCGACTTCAGTTCACTCATGATGCGCACCTCATCCTCCGGTGTCGGCGGGATATAGGAGGAGTTCACCTTCGGCTCGGACACCTTTACGATATAGGCAGGATTGCGCTCGATGACTGCCTCCGGATTCACCTGCACATTCTTCGCATCGTCAAAGATATTGTGCGCCCCGGAGTACTCCACCATGTCAAAGAAATAGTCCCCCGGCACCGTCGTCTTGCCCTCTGTGCGGTACTCGAAATAGAGATCCTTCTTCGGCACATCGGCGGTCTGCCGCTTGATGTAGTCGAGCTTTTCTGTAAAGAAGTCCGAAAGCTCTGCCGCCTCCGCCTCCTTGCCGAAGAGTTTGCCGATCAACGTGCAGTTGTCTTGGAACTCCCGCGTGTAGTAGGCATCCACGACAATCACGGCAATGCCGAATTTCGACAGTTTTTCTTCCGCATCCTCCCAACCGCCGTTGCCCGTCAGGATGAGCGCCTGCGGCTGCAGCTCGATGATCTTCTCATAGTTCAGCTCCCGCTGATTTGCGCCGATCACCTGATCCTGCTTGAACTTTCCCTTGAAGCCCGCCTCATCGTTAAAGATGTAGTTGTCGACGCCGACCACCGTGTCGATCGCACCAACCGCGTTGATGAGCTCGGCATTGTAGGCATTCGAGACGACGACGCGCGTCAGTGGGTGGGGTACGGTGACCTCACGTCCGATGCTGTCCGTGACCGTGATTGTGTCCGCGACCTGCTTTTGCTCTGCCGTCTCCTTCCCACAGCCCACGAGGGAAAGCAGGAGACAGAGGAGCAGTCCACATAGAAATAGATTTTTTTCTCATCGTACCTCCTGAAAAATTCCCTCCCCACACGGGGGGAGGGGGATCCCATCAAACATCCATCTGCATCGAGAATACGAGACTGCGCGGCAGCCCCTGGATGGCGTAGTTATAGCTGGGCGAGACATCCAGTACTGTTTATCGAGGATGTTGTACGCCGTAAGGCCAAACGTCGTCGGCACCTTGCCGAGCGTTGTGCGATACGTCATGCCGAGATCAACCGTCACATAGGCGGGCACCTCGAGCTGTTTCTGACGCGTTCGCGTAGATTGGTGCCTTGCCGGAGTAGACCATACGCAGAAACGCCGCCGTCTTTGCATCCGCCGCGTACTCGGCGGCGAGCATCGCGCTCCAGTCCGCAATCCCGCTGACTGCCTTGCCGTTATACGCCGTATTCGTCTGCTGCTCGGTGGAGAGATGCATCAGCCCGCCCGTCAGCGTCCACTTCGGTGCGATTCTGCCGGAGACGCTCAGCTCGATGCCCTTGAGCTTGTTCTTGCCCTCCATGACTGCCGTCGGATGCGGATCTCCCGTATAGGTCACGTCCATCGAGCGATCCTGCTCGATCTGGAACAGACTCAGCCCCTGCGCTGATCCCGTTCTTCCGATACTTCACACCGATCTCGTTCTGCTTCGTCTTGGCGGGTGCGATCATAGCGCCCGTGTTCATACGATTGCTGCCGACGACAGAGCCTTTATCGAAACTCTGCGAGTGGTTCGCATAGAGGCTGAGATTCTCCGACGGCTTGTAGACGATGCCATAGGTCGGAGCGTTCGCGCTGCTGTGCACGTTGGAGGTCGCTGCCCCGTCGCCTTGTTGTAACTCGTAACGTCCACGCTGTGGTGATGAATCCCGAGCAGCAGCGATGCTTTGCCGTATTCTAATGTATCGGTCAGCGAGATCCCCGAGTAGCGTGTCTGCGCTGTCTTGATCGGTCCCGTCACGGCAGAGTACGGATAGTTCTGCGTGACACTCGTCACCCCGTCGGCAAGACTGCCCGCCACACTGCCGAATGACGTAAAGCCCGTTGCTCCATTGATGATCCCGTTGGCGCGGAATCCCCAATACGCGCGATACCAGTTCCGGTCAGCGGCGAGGACGACATCGTTCTTCACCTGCCCGATGTGGAATGTCCCCTGCACACCGAGCTGCACATAGGAATTGCGCAGGGCAAATTTCTCCGCACTCAGCGTATTCTTGAAATGCCCCGCCTCATCGAGCATATAGAGGCGACTCGCCGCAGTCTGCACATAGCCGCTGCCGAGATTGTAGCTGTGCCCCGCATTGAGGAATGCCTTCCAGTTTTCATTGATCTTCTGCTCGTGGTTCAGCACAGCTGACCACGTAGAGACGGTGATCTGCTGTCCCGGGAAGCTATAATTGCGCTTGCCGTTCGGTGGATCAGGGAGACGATTACCCGTGTACGCATTCGTTCCTGTTCCATCAAAGGCAAAGTAACGCTGTCCGCCCTCGTTCTTCGTGTAGCGATAGCCGGCAAAGAGATTTGTCGTGCTGCGATTCCCCACATGGTCAAGGTTTACATAAATATCACGCGTCGTAAGTTTCTCGCGCTCAACTGCCGTCTTGCCCTGAATGTTCTCCGCACTCACGCGGACGCCCCACTGCTCGTTTTTGCCAAAGCGCTTGCCGATATCAAACGCCTCGCCGAGTGCACCGCGCCCATTGATCGTCTGACGGTAGGTGATGCGCTCCCTTGCCGTACTCCGCCTTCTTCGTCGTGAGGTTGACCGAGCCGCCCGCCGACTCCGAGTTCGTCGTTCCGTGAATGCCGATCGCAGGGCCTGAGACTACCTCGATGCTCTCGACGAAGTTCGCGGGCATATTCGTCTGCGAGAAGAGCCCCGGCACCCCGTTGACCTTAAACTGGTAGGCATTCATCTGGAATCCGCGAATGGAGTAGTCATTGTACATCGTACTCGTGCTCGTACGCACGGACGGCGACATGAGCAGTGCGTTCGGCAGGGGTTCGCACCGTCGTCAAACTGCGTGATCGCCTTCTGCGTAATATTCGTCGTTGTGAACGGCACGTCCATCGTGTCCTTCGACCCGAGGAAGCCGACCGAGCCGCGTCGCGTGACGAATGTCCCCTTCCCATCCTGACGCGCCGCCGTTACGACGGTCTCGCCGAGGTTCGCCTGATCCATCTCCGCGTCCGCCGCGCTCTCCTGCGCCGCCGCCGGCGCCGTCCATGCTGTGCCCAGTGCCGCCAGTGCGACCGCAAGTGCCAAATTCCGTTTTGTCATTGCTGTTCCTCCATACCATACACATACGTCCGCTGTACGCCCGCAAAAAGCCGTCCCGGAGGGGGCGGCTGCATTTTTCACACGAAAAAGCCTGCCGTCCTGTCCATCGCAGGATGCAGTGGCGCGCACCAAGGGCGCACCGGCGTACGAGATTCGGTAGGTCTTCCGGCTCTGCTTCATCGTTGCCCTGCCTTCCCGGTTTCCCAGTGACATCATAGGGCATTCTCAGCATTACGGCGGCGGGACCGCATCGGCATTGCACCGATTTCCCTGTTACGCCCCGAGGGGCACCGAACCTGCTTATTCATATTTGCTATCGTAGTATACAGTAGGTATATCGTGGTGTCAATTCTTTTTCACGGATTTCATTCATGTACGCAAACTAGTTCAATGCGATATCTTTTTTGATGAGATATCCGCACCTCCTTTATTCCTTTCCTGCTAAAAATACTGTATAATCGTATGAAGAGGTGATTAAAATGAATCTGCGGAACGAATTTGAACGCATGATGCGAGAGCAGAACGAGATCGCGCTCGCAACGATGAGTGACGGACTGCCGCACGTCCGTATTGTCAACTTTTACTACGACCCAGCAAAGCACTGTGTCTACTTCGCGACGGTAAAGGACAACGAGAAGGTCGCCGAGCTCACCGCAAAGCCCTCCACCGCCTTCACTACCGTTCCGAACAACGGAACAACCGAGCACATCCGTGCGCGCGGTTATGCCGTTAAGTCCTCACGCCCGATCACAGAGATCACGGACGCCATCATCGAAAAGACGCCGCGCTTTCAGGAGACCGTCAACGCGGTCGGCGCCGACCTCATCCTCTACGAGATCAAGCTCTATGAGGCAATGGTGATGGCTGCGCGGAGCGACTGGGGCAGGATTGTGTTCTGAAAAATATGAAGGACTGGAAAGACCTAACGATCAGTGACGACTATATGTTCAAGCTGATTATCAAACGGAAACGCATCTGCAAGCAAATGCTTGAGCGCATCCTGCACATCGAGATTGAAGATCTGTCCTATGTCGGCACGGAGAAGGTGCTTATTCCCGTTTACGGGAGCAAGGGCGTCCGCATGGATGTCTATGTGAAGGATGGAAAGGGCACGATCTATAACATCGAGATGCAGGTGAGAAAGCCCGAGGGGGACGGACTCGCGAAGCGTACGCGCTACTATCAGGCGATGATGGACGCTGACCTGCTTGCCGCAGGGGCGGACTACGATCGCCTGAACCCGACGATTATTATTTTTATCTGTTCCTTCGATCCATTTGATGCCGGTCGGTACATCTATACGTTTGAGAATCAATGTCTAGAAGATAATCACATCCAGCTGAAGGACGGCACGCGAAAGATCTTTCTCAACACCAAGGGAGACGGGCGAAATCGACGCATCCATCAAGGCGTTTCTCCGTTACGTCGACGGTGCGGTGACGTCAGATCACTTTGTGCAGGAGATCGATAGGGAGATTCATGCGATCAAATCTACCGCAGAAGAGGAGGCGAGTTATATGAGCTACGCGATCAGTCTCGCAGAGGAGCGAAAAGAGGGAATCAAGGAGGGAGAAGTCAGAGGCAAAGCGAAAGAGCGCCTTGCCATTCTTCGCCGTCTCGTCTTTATGTCGGGCATGCCGGTCGATGAGGCACTCTCGATGATTGGTGTCCCTGCTGATGAATGGGAGCATTATCGCCAAGAGCTAAAAGAAATAAAATAGGATAGGACGCTGCGCGTGTATGACCTGTCAAAAAGGATAGCCATCAGGCTATCTTTTTTATGATAATGATCGAAATAAAACATCTACGGATACGGATTGCATTATTTTGCGAAGTTATATCATTGATTCCCGTCGGGTACACGGTCCAGCGTTCGATCCGCCACGGATTTATTCGCACAAGCACAGGCTTTTCACGCTTTTCGCAATATGATATAATGAGAATCAAATTATATGATGCATCGCTGAACAGGAGGCTACTGCATGGCTGACCGCATTATTGCGCAGGCGGATCTTTCCGGGATACGGAACTGTCTGCGGGAGCTCGGTGAGTACATCGACACAACCAATTCCAACGTCATCACCGTCGGCAAGAATGTCGACGCGCTGCAGCAGGATCTCGATGCGCTGACGGCGGACTTCCACGATTTCGTGCAGGCGCACCGTCTCTCCGCGCGCGCCCAGCTCGCGGAGACCCGTCTCGTCAAGCTGCGGCAGGAGCTCGAGCAAAAGTACGGGCACTACGCCGAGATCCGCCGCACGACGAAGGGCATCCTGCAGGCGAACGATCTCGCCATCGTGCGGCAGGAGACGGTGCGCGCGGCGGGCGAGGAGCTGATGCTGCGCGCGCCCGAGTACTGGCTCGCGCCCGCGCTCGTCGCCCTCTCCGCCTGGATCAGCGACCACGAGGAGATCGCCGTGCGCGCGCTCCGCGAGGCACTGCGCCGTGACGAGGAGAAAACGGCGCTCTTCTTTGCCCTCGTCTGCCGCCGTGCGGGACGCTGTGCCCCGCCCTGCGATGGGCGCAGCACTATCTCATGCGTCAGGACGAGACGGCACTCGACCGCAAGGCGATCCTCATCGTCGATGCGTACGCGAGCGGGCTCCTAGGCGTGGACACGGAGGGGCTGATTGCCCAGCAGCTCGACGCATGGCTCGCCCGCCTCTCCGAGCAGCCGGGGTTTGTCGAGGCGCAGGAGAGCCGCTGGAAGGAGGCGCTCTCCGTCATGCAGCCCGAGACGCCCGCCGCGTTCCACTATCCCTATCTCGAGGAGCACAGCCCGACCGTCGCCGATCTGAAGTCCACGCTCGCCGGCGCGGAGCTGCACGGCAAATTTTACGCGCACGTCCAGCAGATCGTCATGCAGAACCCGCCCATGCGCACACTGGTGCAGGAGCTCGACCGCGTCCTCACGAGTCTCGTGACGGATTTCGACGCGGCGGAGCAGCCCCTGCGCGAGGCGGTGACGTTCGAGCAGCTCGTCGCGGATGAGGGCGGCGACGAGACGCGCGCAAAGAAGGAAATGCAGCTCAAGCAGGAGGCGTTCGAGGAGCGGCGCGACTTTATGCAGCTCCTGACCGACGCCGCCATGAACCCGAAGGAGGCGCAGGCGAGCGTCGCAACGCAGAAGATGGCACTCGCCATCTCCAAGGACTGGATGCTCTCCGCCTATCGCGACCACATCGCGGAGAACCGCGCCGCCGTGCCGCACAGCATTGCGCTGCGCATCGGAGAGTTCGAGGGGGAGACGGAAAACGGCGAGAACGAGGAGGAGCTCCTGCGGCAGTTCGCCGCGTGGAACGACGCCATGCGCGACCGCGAGCTGGCAAAGCTGCGTCTGACCGGGAAGCAGGAGCTCTGCCAGTGGGCGGGCATCGTCCCCATCGTCCTCGGGTTCTATCTCGGCGGCGCGGTCGGGCTCGTCATCGGCGCGGTCATCGGCGTGCTCATCTACCTGAACTACCGCAGCGCAAAGCGCGCCCTCGAAACGCAGCGCGAGGAGCTGCAGCAGCACTTTGCCGAGCAGGGCAAAACGGGGGCGGAGATCGTGCGCGGCCTCCTCGCCGAGGTCGTGGACTACCGCGAGGCGTACCGTACGCTCGACGCCGACAGCAAAAAGACGCTGGATTACCTCACATCACTGGACGTTTCCGCCTTCCGCACCGTCCGCGAAGGCGGCCAGCAGGATGCAGATATAGGGAGGCCTACGATGAACGAGCAACATCCGTTTGCCGCGATCCCCACAAACGGTGATACTGCGCACGGCGCAGCGACACCTGCCGCACAGGACGCACGCAGCCCGCAGGAGAGCGCGCGCGCGGCGAGTCCGAGTGCTCGCGGCGGGGCTGCCCGCATGGAACCTCGAGACCGCCGACCGCGCCCGTGCGCAGGAGACGCGCATGATCGCCCCGCCGCGCACCCTACGCCCAGTGGGCGGCGCTCCTAACTACCTTCGCTGCGGGGACGGCGGACGAGGAGGCAGTGCACGCCATGCGCGCGGGGACGCTCGTGTGGCAGTCGGGCGTCGCCGAGCGGTTCACCCAGCGGCTGCTCGATGCCCTGAACACGCGCATCCAGAAGGACGGCGACACGTTTCTCGCGCGACCTCGCGCGCGCGTCCGCCGAGCAGGATACCATCGCGGCACTCCTCGCCCAGCGGCGCAGATTTCGCACGCTCTATGCGGCGGCCGACCTCCCGCCCTCCCCGCCGAGACGCGCAAAACGACCATCGCTGCCGTACAGACGGCGGCCGACCGCACGCAGGAGTCGCGAGGCCTCCGCAAAGACAGACCGCACGGGGCGCATGAGCGCACTCGTGCGCAGCCACAGGGTAAACGTGCACTGGAAACGGAGGCGTTCTCGCGACCGCACGACAGACGTGCAAGGAGCTGCTCGCGCGCTACGGCATCGCACGGATCCCCTTTATCACGCTCCACACCGTCGAGCGCGCCCGCGCGCTGACACTGCTCAAAGAGGTCGCGGAGGAGCTCTCCTGCCCTTTGCATCCATACGCTGTCCAGGGCGTCTACGACCTCGCCACGGACAAGGTGCTCAGCGACGACAAGTCCGTCTACGGCGCGCTCGACTTCATCGGCGAGCAGATGAAGCACCGCGCGAACACGACCCTCGTCCTGACCGAGACGCCCGACCTCTCGACCGATACGAACGACGCGCGCCAGCTCCTCGACCTCGTGACCCTCGCGAACGAGACGGGCGGGCAGATCATCGTGCTCACCACCGCCCCCATCTGGAACCGCCTCCAGCGCCTCGGGCTGCGGCTCGAGCTCCCGCTGCCCGACGAGGACGAGATGGAGCAGATCGTGCGCAGCTACATCGACGACTATCGCGGCGAGATCACGATCGAGTGGACGGACGCCGACATCCGCGAGGCGGCATCCATCCTCTGCGGCGTCACCGCCATCGAGGCGGAGAACGTCATGGCGGCGCTCATCGCGAAAAATCCATTCGGCGGGAGGACATGGACGAGGTGCGCACGGCGAAGGATCGCCTCTTTTCCGATATCTCGGGGCTGGAGAAGATCACCGTCGACGAGGTGTCCGCGACGTGGGCGGCCTCACGGGACTACGGAACTGGCTCGACGAGAAACGCCTCCTCTTTACCGCGGAGAAACGCAGCCTGCTGCGGGAAAAAGGACTCAAAGTCCCGCGCGGCATCCCTGCTCGTCGGCGTACCCGGCTGCGGCAAGTCCCTCTCGGCCAAGGCGATCTCCGCCAGCTGGAAACTCCCGCTCTACCGCCTCGACTTTGCGACCGTGCAGGGGCAGCTACGTCGGGCAGACCGAGCAGCAGCTGCAGAGCGCGCTCCAGACGGCGGAGAAACGTCGCGCCGTGCATCCTCTGGATCGACGAAATCGAAAAGGGACTCTCGGGCGCAGGGCAGCTCAAACGACGGCGGCGTCTCCACGCGCATGGTTGGGCAGTTCCTCTTTCTGGCTGCAGGAATGCCGCAAGCCGGTCTTTGTCGTCGCGACGGCGAACGACGTCTCCATGCTCCCCTCGGAGCTCCTGCGGCGCGGGCGGTTCGACGAGCTCTTCTTCATCGACCTGCCGACCGCCGACGAGCGCCGCGACATCCTGCACCTCTACATGCGAAAGTATCTGGGGCTCGACTTCGCGGGCACATTCGCCGACACCCTCGTCGCAATGACCGACGGCTTTACGGGCGCGGATCTCGAGTCCACTGTCCGCGACCTCGCCTACCGCGCCATCGCGAACCCCGCGTTCAGCCTGAGCGCAGAGAACCTGCGCAGCGCCTTTGAAAACGTCGTCCCGCTCTCCGCGACCGCGCCGGAAAAAAATCGCCGCCATCCGCGACTGGGGACGCGAGCGCGCTGTCCCCGCGAGCGGACGCCCCATCGGCAGCGAGACCGAGCTCAAAAAGTCCGCCGAGATGCGCACGCGCAAGGTACTAGTATAGCCCCCGCCCCCCGACAGAAAGGAACGAACATGCCGCGACCACTACTCCACCGAAACCAGACGGAACAGAGACAGGAAAGCCGCACGAGCCTGACCGCCGTCCCCCAAGAGGCGCAGAGAGAAACGCAGGAAAATGCCGTGCAGCTCGCGCGCCGTCTCAAAAAGCCGCGCTCCAAGGCCTACATCGACGCCATCCACAAGCTCGATGCGGGCGGCGTCTCCATGAGCGCAACGGAGCGCGACGCCATCGTCGACGCCATCCGCGCGGAGTTCCCCGACATCGTCAGCATTGCAGCCATCCCCATCGGCATCGTCGCACAGTGTTTTCTCGGCGCGCCCTACGAGGTGCACACCATCAACATCACCGGGGGCATCATCGCGCACTATAAGCGCGGCGAGCCCTCCCCGAGGGCATGGAGGGCGCACGCTCGCTCGCCGCACACGGCGGCTACGAGGTTCGTCGAGGTCTACAGCGACGGCACATACCGCGCCATCAGCAGCGACGGCGCCGTCTCCGTCGTCCATCCGCACTGAGGGAGCGGCGGTGCTGCCCTCATCGGGCGCGCTATGCACAGTGAAAGGGGCGCATAGCGCATCCCTCGCCGCCCTGATAGCAATATTCAGAAACGTCAAAAGTGGGTGACCAAACGGAAATATTGTGGTATACTGTGGGCATGGAAAAATTGTCAACAGTATCCTTTCTTTGTCGATTTTTAAGGAGAATTGCCCATGAAACGCGAAGAAGTCGTCCATCATCTTGAAACCTTCGACCCCCGAGATCTACAACCTCCTGCAGGAAGAAACGCCAGCGCCAGCGCTCACACTCTCGCTGATGCCGAACATGAACGCCATGTCGCCGTTCGCGAAGTATCTTGAGGGCAGTATCCTCACGAACAGCTTCTTTGACCGCAGCGACGAGACCCCGACCGGCGGCCTCCACCTTGAGGCCATCGTGCGCGACCGTGCAAAGCAGCTCTTTCACAGCGACCACGCCATCGTCCGCCTCGGCAACATCGTCGCCGCCTCGCGCGTCGTCTTTCAGGCACTCCTCACAGAGGGCGACATGGTGCTCTCCTCAACCTGCGCAAAAAGGATCACGTCGCGGGACTCTCCTACCGCTTTGAGAACTACGGCATCGAGCCCGGCACGCAGGAGATCGACTGGGGTGCGGTGCGCGCTCAGGCGGAGCGCGTCCGGCCGCGGCTCATCATCTTTTCCCCGGTCAGCTTCCCGCGCACGATCGACTACCAGATCCTCTACGAGATCGCACAGACCGTGGACGCCTACCTCTGGGTCGACATCAGCCAGAGCGTCGGTCTCGTCGCGTCCAAACTCATCCCCTCGCCCGTGGCGCTCGCCGATGTCGTCACGTTCTCCACGCGCGACTCCCTGCGCGGGCCCGATGGCGCCGTCGTCCTCACGAAGGCAGAGCTCGCCTCGCGCATGGATGCCGCCGTCATCAACACGGGGCATGAGGCGCTCCACATGAACCACCTCGCCGCACTCGGCGTCGTCCTGCGCGAGGCAGCCAGCGAGCGCTACCGCAACTACGCCGCACAGGTCGTGCAGAATGCACAGGTGCTCGCGCGCACCCTCGCCGACCACGGCGCATCCGTCCTCTGCGGCGGCACGGACACACACCTCGTCCTCGCCTCCACGGCGGCAGGCGTTGACATCGGTACGGCGGTCAAGGTCATCGGACAGATGGGCATCCGCGTCAAACTCGACACCATGCCCACGATGGATCCGGGACTCTTCCTCCACGCCCTGCGCCTCTCGACCTCGAACCCGACGACCAGAGGAATGCGCGAGGAGGACATCGCCTACATCGGCTCCCTGCTCGCAAAGCCGCTCTCGACCGTCCTCACCCCGGAGCAGATCGAGGCAACGCGCAAGGAAATCGTCGCCCTCGTCAAAGACGCCCCTCTTCGCCGACGAGTGGATGGGCGACTCTGAGAACTGACCCGCGCCCACACACAGATAAAAGAGCGCCCCTCCGCCCATGCACGGAGGGCGCGTTTTCGTATGTGCTATGCCCTTTTTGAGCATCTCCTGCATCTCCCCAAAGGGTCTTCATCGGATCGGCATAGAGCGCATACCCCATCATGGATGAGGCCGCGAATTTGATGGCGAACGGATACGGCTGATGTGCAACAAGATTTGCCATTTGCTCAACCGCTGCTCTTAGCCTTGTCTTGTCCGGATCATGGTTCGCGATGAGAAAGATCAGCTCGATGTTCTCCTCTGATATCGTGATATGATGCTTTTTCCCCGCCATATCCGAAATCAGTCCAAGCTCGCATTTCTGCCGGAACACCTTTGCCATATCCGCACAAAACGCATCCATCTCCGCACCGCGCACAAAGGCATCAAAGTCACTCAGATGTTTTTCGCGACCCCGCCCCGCCGACCATCCAGGCATCATCGCCATACTTCATCTCGATCACAGCGAGCGTCGGTGCTCCCTCGTCCTTTCGGGCAGACGCGGTCGACGGCCATTTCACAGCGACCATATCAAACCGCGCATTCGTCCCCTCTGCATCGCGATAGACATACTCCACATCAGCGATATAGTAATCCGTCGCGTGCGAGATCGCGCCATGCCGATTATTCTCCCGTACAACGACCTGCTGGAACTCCCGCTCATACTTCCGATTCTTCGCGAACCAGACATCCATCGCATGCTTATACAGCGGGATATGTTTGACCGCCGTGCAGATCGAAGGATTTGCCGCCATCCCCGCATCATACTTCGTATCGAACGTGAGCGTATAGCCCAATCGCGCTGCGGTCAATGCGGAAGAGACTGCCGCCGCGATAGTAAATATTCGCCGCGTACTCCCCTCGAAATTCCAAATCAAGGGTGTCATCATTCTGCACGTACGTGAGTAGGTCGTGAAGCGGGCCACCCTTTTGAAAATCGTTGAACATCTTTGTGCCCAATGCTCTTTGATACAATCCCCTCACCTTTCTCTCTCATCAAAAGAATATTGCTTCTACAGTATAAAATACGATTACTTTTCTTTCAACTTCTGAAAAATATTTTTCTTTTTCTACTTGACATTATAAACCAGAGCATATATAATCTAAATATGTTCACAGACAACTGAATCATTTCATCAAGCAAGAATATATGAGGAGTGTTATCATGAAGAATATCCAGCTCTTACTGAACGACGATGAGTACGCCCATATCGCAGAGGCAGCGGAGAAGCAGGGCATTCCTGTCCTCGCACACATCCGCGCGCAGCTCCTCGGCACGGAGGATGCGTTTGCGGCGACATACGCCGACACGCTGCGCCGTGTCGAGGCACTGACGCCGGGGACAAAGTTCAGTCTAAAGACCCTCTTCGGCACAGACTGGACAATGCCGCGCGGAATTAAACTGACCCTCGGCAGAGCGTTCTACGACATGGTCGACGGCGGCAAGGTCACCGCGGCAAAGGCACTCGGCAAGGACAGCTCGAACATCATGCAGTATGTGCGCGTGTAAAGGAACACGCACGGAATAGGGAGAGAACGGAGGAGAGCATGAATCTCAAGGAAGCATTCCAGATGCAGAAAATCCTCAGTCGCCTGCTGGAGGAGGCTGCCTCATATCTGGACGATACGGACAACGTCATGACGGTGACGGAGAAGCATCTCCGCAGCAAGGTCGTCCCCGAGCAGGCGGACGAGGACGTGGACTGCAGCGAGAAGTTCGCGCATGGCGTACAATCCCATGACGGTGCTGCGCGCATGGCACGCCCTCATGGAGGAAAAAGGAACGGCTTGGGCGCGCCATTACACAGGCAAAGACGACAATGACGCTGAACTTCGACACCGCCGCCGAGGAGAACAAAGGCACGCCGCCGCTTCCTGCAAGACGCTCGCGCACCTATCTGAGCAGCGTTCCACGAGCAGGATGAAACGCGGCGCGGGAAGGGCTACGTCTTTAACAAGGACGGCAACCAGACGCCCCTACTGCTACGACATCGAGGTCGTAAGGACGATCGACTATGATCGGAACGCCGTGCGCCGCATGCAGGGAGCACTTTCCAAAACGGCAGCGGATACGTCCCGCGCGCTTGACGAGGCGCTCCTCAATGCGCAGGTTGACTTCGCGCTGCAGCTCCCGATCAGCGATGCCTACGCTCGGCGAAGACAGCGCCGAACGCCGTCTCATTGAACGCATCTTCGGCTGCGATGGGCACCTCCCTCACGGAGATCATCGAGGCACTGGAGGGAAGTAGAGAAAACAAGAGCGCCCCTGATGTCAGCTGTCGCTGCGGGTCGTCGCTACTTCCCGCCCCAGCGAAAGCGACGGGGAGGGAAGCGAATATCCCGCCATTTCAGCCTCCCCTGCGCGAGCGGGAGGGGACCACATCAACGGTGGTGGGGGCGAAAACGGAAAAGATGCACCAAGATAACGGCTGCTCCGGCGAGGGGCAGGGGTTCCACTCCCGGTTCAGGTGCAGATGAACAAAGAGGCTGCACACCCCTCTGTGTGTCCGCACACAGAGCCCAAAAACATGGTATAGACACTCCCCTGTGAGGAGAATTCAAATACCACCCCCGCGCCGCGCCTTGGCATCGGCGGACCATGTCCATAGGGCGGATGAAACGCGGGGGCCGACGGGAGAGACCGCCACCACGCTTCGCCGTGTAAAACGCAATGGCCAAAACTACCCAACGGCGTCCCTGAATGCACAGGGTACGGATGCAGACTGCGCCGTACAGCACCCTGCCGCAGACACACGCTGCGTCAATGCCCCGTCCGCACGCACTTTCCCCAACACCAACACACGCTTTCGCCCCCTGAATATATGCTCGTTTTCGCCGCCTCCCTGCGGGAGTGCGGCACAATGAGAACCCCTGCCTCTGCCGGAGCAGCTGAAATCAAAAAGACGCCCACACAGGCGTCTTTTTGTGGAACTAGTCTTTATCCGATGTGCCGCTGCCGATCCGCACGGATCTCCTCTGCCATCGGCGTATGTTAGCACGGAATGTATGGTCTCAAAAGAATCTCCGCGCGGATATAGCCCTCGCGCACACCACCGTCGCTGCACGTGATGTCCTCGGCGGCGAAGGTCTCCGCGAGGACGCGGGCGATGATCATGCCGGGGACGATGTTGTGGAGGCGGTCAGGTGCGGCGCGTAGGAGGAGAGCGGTGTCGCGCTCCTCCAGCGGACGGCCGCTGCCAAGCATAGCGATCATCGGCGCGAGTGCTGCCGCAGCGATACATCGTCTGTGGCCCGTCGGATAGAGGAGCGCATGGAGGCGGCTCGTGCTGCTGAGCACGCCGCCGAGCCCGACGAGATGCTGCGCGCGCAGGGCGCACACCGCAGGCGTCTCCGCGAGGATCTCCCGCACATCCGCCTCGATCTCCGCACACTCCGCGGGCGTCGGAAAGAGCCCCGTCACATGGGCGCGTCGCAGCGCGAGCGAGCCGAGCGGCAGACTCCACCGCTCCTGCATCGTGCCCCCCGCAAAGGAGACAATCTCCGTGCTGCCGCCGCCGATGTCCGCCATGATGCCATCCGCATAGGGGATGCTCGCCGCCGCCCCGCGAAAGGCGTACGCCGCCTCCTCCGCGCCCGAGAGCACGCGGATGCGGACGCCTGTGCGCCGCTCGATCTCCGCGAGCACGGCAGCGCGGTTCGTCGCTGTACGCAGTGCCGCCGTCGCAAAGGCATGGACGCGGCCAATGCCGAGGGCGTCGATGAGCTCCACGAATCCGCCGAGGATCCTCACCGTCAGATCAACGCCCTCGCGCGTGAGTCGCCCATCGGCGAGGCAGCCCGCAAGTCCCGCCGTGTGCTTGCGCTTCATGAGCATCGTAAACGCATCGCCCTCGATCTGATAGACCGCCATGCGGATGGTGTTCGAGCCGATGTCGATGATCGCGTGGAGCATCGTGCTACCTCTTGAGGCCCGCTGCCCGGAATCGGCACAACCACACGATAGTTGTCGGGCATCCCCTCGGTAAAGAACGCCCGCGCCCCCGCGAGCGCCGCCGCCGCCGTCAGCTCCGCATAGATGCCGCGCTCCCCGAGCGCCTTTGCCGCCGTCAGGGATCGCGCCGTCCTCCACGGCGATCGCGTCGCCCTGACTGCTGCGCAGCGCCCAGAGAATCGCCTCCATGCGCGGCGGCTGCCTCCACGCGGATGGTCTCGGCGATCGTATGCCGATACGGCGTGCGCGGAAACCCGTGAAACGCATCGACGACAGGCGCGCACTTCGTACTCTGCACACCGACAAAATGCGGCAGGCGGCCGATCTCCTCGAACCCCTGATAGAGCCCGAGCAGCATCGTCCCGTTTCCGATGGGGACGAAGATATAGTCGGGCACGGTGCCTCCGAGCTGGTCATAGATCTCATACGCCATGCTCTTGACCCCGTCGATAAAGAGCGGGTTGTAGATATGGGAGGCGTAGTAGGCATCGCCGAGCTCCTCCTGTGCCATCGCCATAGTATGTGCACGGCCATTCGGCACACGGACAATGTCCGCCCCATACGCTGCAATCTGCTTGACACGCTCCGCCGATACATCGTCGGGGACGTAGACGCGGCACGCGATCCCCGCCGCCGCTGCGTACGCCGCCACCGCCGCGCCCGCGTTGCCCGCCGTGTCCAGTGCCACCTTGTCGATGCCGATATGCGCCAGCTCCCCGATGAGGCGCTTTGCCCCGCGATCCTTGAACGAGCCGGTCGGCTGACGATCCTCCATCTTGAAATAGAACCGCCGCCCGTCCATCATGCGCGGCAGGAGGGGCGTCGGCATCTCGCCGAGCGTCACCTTATCATGGACATCCTTTGCATCCATCGCACTCTGGTACAGACGGAACAGGCCGCCGCACTCACATTGAAAAGAATGCGTCGCAACGGGATACTCCTTTTTGCATTGCTCACAGAAAAAGTGCATCGTAATTCTCCTATTCCTTCCCATCCGCAGGCGCCGCAGGTATGCCCGCCGCATACATCGGCGGATCGACATCCTCGGTCAGCGCATGCGTCCCAAACATCGTCGTCAGCGTCTCACGCGTAAACCCGTACGTGGGCGCCGAGAAATCCTGCCGCGGGTCGTAGCGGTTGTTCGGCGCACCGAGGAGGCCGCAGACCGTATCGTACATCATATCGTTCGTAAGTACGCATCCCGCCGCCCCGGTCAGCGTCGCCGTGCGGCGCGGCATCGCGACGCGGTATTCGGGTGAGAGGTAGATGAACATGGGAATGCGCACCATATCAAACTTGAACACATCGGGATTGTGCGAGATCTGCAGATTCTCTCCATGATCGGAGAAGTAGACCATCGCGCGCAGGTTCAGATTCTTCTCCGCATAGGCAAAGATCTCCGCGAGGATATGATCCGTATAGAGAATACTGTTCGCGTAGGGACGGCGCACTCGTCGCCGTCAGTCGCCCGCTGCCGAGTCGAACTTTCGCCCACGTATCGGGGTAGCGGTTGTTGTAGTAGATATGACTGCCCATCAGATGCAGAACGACGAAGTTGTTGCCTTTGGGATCAATACGCGTCAGATACGGGAGCAGGCTCGTCATACTTTGTCGTGAAAATTGTAGGAGTCGTCCGTCCACTCCGCCACGTCTCGCCGTCTTGGCGACCATCGTGATCGCACTGTCGAACTGCCCACTAGCGCCCCTGATTGCTGAACCAGTATGTCTTGTAGCCGATCTTCTTCGCCACATCGAGTATCGACGCCGACTCATAGAACTCGTTGTCGTTGTACTGGCTCTTCTCCGTCAGCGCGCGCTCCAGCACGAGGGACGAGTCTGCGTCCACGAGAGTAGACATTCTGATGAGATCAGAGATCCGTCCCGCGCCGCTGCTCTCCGGCCACGGCGTATCCTCGTACGGGAAGCCCGGCGTATAGGCGTGCATATAGTCGCGCGACGCCGAGCTCACCGATGATGAAGATCACCGTCCCCGGCGCACGCGCGGCGAGCGGCATTCTCAGATCAATGATGAGCGACTCGTAGCGCTCCCCGATTTAGTCCATACGACTGCGTCTCCTCGACATACGGATGTCACGTCCTTTGTATGTCCCTGATCGAGCACTCGGGCACGAGGGCAAAGAGAACGCCTGCCGCGACCACCATGACCGCGACGAGCGCGCCCATGCGCAGCCCTCCGCACTCGATAGATGCGGCGCGCGAGCACGAGATAGCTGCGGTAGAGGAGATAGATAAAGAGGAGCAGCAGCACCCGATACCAAGCGCGGGCAGCGTCCCCAGCGTCGATCGATGTGATCCCACCCGCCTCGTGCAGTTCGTCAGATGAGAGCGCCATCAGTGAGGCGGGGCTGAGCGCGTGCCAGACCGTCATATAGTACGCGATCTGCATCAGCGGGATGAGCGCCATGAGGAAAACCGAGCACGGCGAGCGGTGCCGTCACGCGCCGATGACCGAGCCGCAGGAACGCCCCGCCGAGTGCGGCGAGCGCGATCATCTCCGAGTCCCGATAGAGAAGTCAAAAGTAGATCAGCGACTTGTATGCCAGTCCTGATGGTACGTCCACGCATAGAGCAGTGGAGACGTCAGACACCAGAGCATGCCCCGGCACCATCGCCCCGAGCATTCCGCACGAAAGGGCGAACGCAGTCCCATACTGCAGCAGCATAAGGACAACAATGACGGGAATGAGCCCGGGAGAAAATACTCCGCGCCCATGTCCTGTCCGATATTGATATAGACGGCGACCGCGACCAGAAAATAGATGCCCGCCGCCGCCGCATAGCGGATCCACTCATTGGTCCGCTCCACACTTAGCTTTCATGAACGAATACTCTACTCCATAATAAAGATCTCAAGATCCCGTCGACCGAAGGACAGCGCTCTCCGCGTGTGTATCAAAAGGCAACGTCGATACGATAGCCGACTGATTGCATAGCCGATGTCCTCTGCCACAGCCTCACCGTAGCCGGGTATAAAGACGTGGGTCCCGAGCGGGATCACGGACGGGTCAACGGCGATCACGCCACGGCGCACAAGCGTTCCTGTCGCCGTATGTTTGCCGTTGCCGGGATCGTACGCACTGTACGCCGTCGCCGACACATAGACCGAGCGTCCGCCGCCGCGGCTCACCTGCAGGGGCGCTCCTCGACGATGCCGAGGGCCAGGGTCATAGTCCGCCCCGCCTGACAGCGCGTGGTAGGTCGCCTCGCCGCAGATCCCATCCACGGTGAGCTGATGCGCTCGCCTGACAGCGCTCGATCGCCTCGCGCGTCATGGGGGCCCGCAGTCCCGTCCGCCGCCCCTGCAAGATAGCCCCCTGAATCAAGAGCTCCTGCACGTAGCTTTACCGCGCCGCCGCGCATCCCCTCCTGAGCGAGGATATGTGCTGCCTCGGCGGGCATCTGCACCACCAGCGGTGCACAGACTGCCAGTGTCGTTCCTGCCGCGAGACTGCGGCGCGGCGTCCTCTGCGTCCGCCGCATCACGCGCCGACGACCAAAAATATGTTTCAGAGCGAAAAGGGTTTTCGTATCTGTGTCATTCGGATGCTCCCTTCATTTCTCAGCGCGCTGCAAGCCATTCCCCCATCGGCGGCGCACCTCATACGCCTCGATTGGCCGTATGGAATCCGTGCCCTCCACGCAGCGCATCCATCTCTTTTGATAGAAATATTTTACTATAAAGAGGAAATCCGTCAAACCTGCGCCAACTCAATCGCCGGGCACGCGCGATCAGGCCCGTCCTCCGCCGCGTACCGGTAGAAACAGCGCAGCCTCCAGCGTCTCCGCGTCAGCTGCCAGACCACGGCGTGACCGAGATACGCCGTCAGCTCCGCACGCGTAAAGCGCCCGTCCGCGAGCACCTCGCCGATCGCCGCGTCCTTCACGCGTGCCCATTGGCGGAATGCCCCGTGATGCGCCCATGCACCATGCGGAGTGCTGCGGGATGCGCCGCCGCGAACGAGCGCGCCGCCGCCCAGATCCCGAACACCATGCGCAGTCCCGTCAGCTGCTTCCACTCGCGCGCGAGATCGTAAATATAGATCCTCGGGCGGATGACGGTAGAGCTCCAGCGCATCATCGCCGATGAACATCGACGCCGCCGCGCCCTCCGGCACGGGGTCAGCGGGCGTGAGCGGCCGCACCTCGTACGTCGGCGCGGCATCATAGCGGCGGTGCAGAATGATCTTCAGCAGCACATGGGACGAGGCGGACTTATCCGAGAGCAGGACGCGCTGCATCCCGATCTCCCTCCGCCGGCACGCGGCTCACGAGGAGCACGCTCCGCACGTCACCGTCCGAGGCGATGCACACATCGGGCAGGATGAGCAGATCCTCCGCATGGCGTGCATAGGTGATCGACGACACCCCCGACACATCGAGATTCTTCGCCTCAAGCCGATCGTTCAGCTGCGCGGGCACGGCACGCAGGATATCCAGCCCCTCCGCCGCCCCATGCGCGAGCGCATACGTCAGCGGCAGCACATTGAGAAACGCTATATGACCCACGCGTGGCACCATGCGCAGCCCTCCTTTTCTGAGTTACACCTCTATTATAATCCCAATGCGCCAAAAAATACAGTATGTTAGGGAAACACTGATAAAATTATCCTCGGTTGCCTTCCATGCGCCCCTATGGTATAGTGAAGGCAATAAGAACATCCTCTCCACCGCGACGAGAACGCATGGGCGCGTGGCGGTAGCAGCGGATGAGCCGTCACCCTCACCGCTGACACTGGATGTTCTTTTTGCGTGCCTTCCCTCGTGCGTGTTTCTCTTAGGCATAAAAAATAGGCTATTGCGCGAAGCTACAAACTTCGTACAACAGCCCTTTTCGTTCTTATACTGCGACAGGACTCCGAACCTCTGATCGAGGCATCCTCCCGCTGGCTTGGCATCTCCAAATCTCCCCAGATGCTCTCACCATGCAGGAGTTTTCCCTGCACTCCTCCGGCGTGAGCGGTCTGTCGTCGATAGGACTTCTTGGCTTATTTACTTCTTCCATACCATATCCCCCGCCTTTCCGCAAGATTTCAGAAACTCATGCGCTGCGCTTCTTGGTTCTCTTCTGTTCCATCCTTAGTGCAACTGATACTTCTCGATCAAAGAAGTCAGCAGTTCCCTGCCCTTATTATACTCGAAAAGCTCTCTCTTTTGCAACACGTGGACATCACCCTGATTTGTTACCACGGTCATCAGCCCAATGCTCAGATCAAAAACAAATATGGCAATGTCTGCGAAGGAAAAATTCGACGTTGATGGATGATTATGCGCAAGAATCAATTCATGTGCATAAATTCGTTTCTTTAACGAGGCAAGTTCTGTATTCGACTGGAGCGAAACGTGGTCTCTTTCCCCGTAGATGATGACTTACTGGAAAAATCCAATGGCACAGCATAGACAACCTCATTGCTGTCATTATGAATCTGTGCATCGCGAAGCAGTTCCTTATGCAACGACCTTAAAGATTCATTCTGCGCCAAGGAAAATCCAGGAACCTCAACAAGAGAGACCTTGCTGACAGCAATATCTGTGATCCTGATCTTGTGATCGCGTTTCTTTGCCTGTTCCAAATTATCCCCCCACGCTCTTCCTATCAGGTTCTGCACCTTCACGCATCACATCAGCACATTTCTTCTTCCACGCCTCACAACGCAGCATCTCTCACCTCGCATCGCCTTCCCCGTCTGAGGATCACACGCGGAATGAGCCTCGCATTTCTGCGGTAATCTCCGCCCGTGTCATATCTTTTCGAGGTCGCGGCGGATGGTCTTCGATGACCCGAAAAACCTCTGCCAGTTTACTCTACTACACCTTGCCGTCATGCGTCAGCATCTCCATCACGCGCTGCCGCCGCTCTACGCCCAGCATAGTAAACCTCCCGTCGATAGAATGAAAATGCCGATTCCCTCCACGTGAGAAAGGAATCGGTATCATTATACCCATCTAATCTTTCGTATACAATATTCCTTTCTCCTATTGGCGTGCTTTATCTGACAGCTTACTATATAATTGTCGTTGTATTCTTCTGTGTTTTCTGTTTTTCCTCGCTATACCGAAAGGAGCTTCTCATGCGGAAAGAATCATCTCCCTGCGCCGCCTCTCCCTTATCATCGGTGCAGCGTTCCTCTTTGGAACGCCTGCGGCATATGCGACCTCAAACAACACTCCTACTCCCCCATCGCCGCCGCTGCACACGAGACCGCGGCGCCCCTATCACCAACGCACCTGCCGTGCCCCCGCAGAGAGCCGCGCTCTCTCCTGCGGCAACAGCACAACTGACAAAGCGCCTCGATGCAATGATTGGAGATACGGGCACAAAGGTGCCCGGGCTTGGTGTTATTCTCTACCGCAACGGGCAGGAAGTGTACAGTCACTTTGCCGGCAATCGTCGTTTTTCTCAGCCAGAACGCAATCGCAGCGGAGCCGATCACACGCGATACACGTTTTCCGCATCGCCTCCGTCTCCAAACAGTTTACGGTATTTACCCTGATGCAGCTCGTCGAGGAAGGAAGGCTTGGTCTCGACGACGATGTGAGCTGCCATCTCGGCTTCTCGCTGAGAAATCCCGCCCACCCCAACACCCCCCATCACGGTGCGGATGCTCGCGAGTCACACTTCATCGCTGCGCGATGGGAAAGTCTATAGCATCCCGCCATCGGTCAGCGTACGTGAGTTCTTCACCCCCGAGGACGTTACTACGAAAACGGCGACCACTTTGCCCCTGCAAATGAAGCTCCCCGGACAATATTTCTGCTATGCCAATATCAACTACGGCCTACTCGGCACGATTATCGAGAAAGTAACCGGCGAGCGCTTTGACCGCTATCAAAAAGGAACACATTCTAAAAGCAGCTGGACACCGCAGCAGACTATGTGCCCGGCAATCTCACGAAGCGTGACTTTTGCAAAGCTCGGCACAATCTATCAAAAAGAAAGACGAGCACGGCAACTGGAACGAAAAACAGTCCATGGTACGGCAAGGCGGACGCCTATAACGGTCAACAGTCCGAATGCGGAGTCCATCTATCTGCAAAATCCATACGCAGAGGACATTCAAGGCTGGTTCTCTCCTCGATAATTATGTACCCGGTACAAATGCAACAATGCTTTTCCCCCACAAGGCGGTCTGCGCATCTCCTACGAGGAACTGACGCACTGTATGGAATTGCTGATGAACGGCGGCACCTATCGTGGAAACAGATTCTCTCCCGCATCCATCCAGGAAATGCTGCGCCCCCAGTGGCAGTATAACGCTGTACAGAAAAACGGAAGCACTGCCGGCGGCACCCTGCTTTCCTATGGACTTGGCGAACTGCAAATTGCAGGCAACAGCACAGCTCGTGTAAACCGCAGCCACGCAGTCGATCTTGTCGGGCACAACGGCGAGGCATTTGGTCTGCTCTCCGGCGTATTCTTCCGCCCTGGAACGAAGGACGGCTTCGTCTACATCATGAACGGCGAAGCCGTCGCCGAGGACGACGACCCGCGCAGTGCAGGCACCTTCAGCAGCAACTACATCTGGGAAGAGGAGATCATGGACGCCCTGACCGAGGCTCTGCTCTCGAAAGATTAAAGGCTCTCTGATAAACCAGCTCCTCGAATCGGCGTAGATTTTTCACCCAAACGAGATGGAAAAATTCACTGAGATGCCGGTGATGGAGGTATCCGTGCTTTCTTAAGAGGCTGTGGCACAAAGGCAAAATCACCTTTGTGCCACAGCCTCACAGACATGGCGAAAAAGATGTACGAAGACGGCGGTGCTGAATTTATCCGTACTGCCTTAATTCTGACTTGCCTTTTTCTTCTCACGCTCATTGACAACGTAGTTGTAGATAAGGACGAAGATGAGCAGCCCACCCCAGATGATCTGGCGATAGAGTTCGAAATACTCTCATACATGTTGAGCCAGCTCGATATCATCTGGACAATCAGGATAGCGACGATCACGCCCTTCATGTTGCCTTTGCCACCGTGAGGGATCAACACCGCCAGCACAGCGATCAGGGATCGCCTCCATCAAAATAGGGACGCGCCGTAGTCCGCCTTTGCTGAGTTGAAGCGTCCGAGCATGATCAGCCCCGCAGCCGCGCTCAGAAGTCCGCTGACCATGTAATTGGCAAGATAGAGACGCATATTGTTAAAGCCGGAGAACGTCGATGCCTTTACACTTGTCCCCAACATGCGCAGCTTGTATCCAAGTGTCGTACGCTCCATGACAAAGGCCGATGCGAGTGCAAGAACGACGAAAATAATAAATGGTGTCGGAATCCCGAGAACCTTCGCTGACATCGTGCTCGCAATCTGTGGCGGCAACCCTCCAGGCGTACTGCCATTCGTCAGCACAATCGCCGTTCCATGAAGAGTGCCTGTGTACCGAGGTCGCGAGTATTGGCGTGATGCCGACTGCTCCAATAAGAAAACCATTGATGGCTCCACAGAGCATCCCGAAGAGAAGCGCTCCCACGCACGCGGCGAGGATGAGCAGAATCACCGTAGATTCCGGAGTCTCAGGCGTGATGAGTGTTGGCAGCACCTTTGCAACGAGCACGGCTGAGAGATTTGCCACGGCAACAACGCTGAGGTCAATCCCGGCCGTATAGAGTGTAAACGCCATGGCAATCGCCAGGAGGCCGAATTCAGGGAACTGTTTCCCCATGGACTGAAAGTTTGATACACTGAGGAAAAGCGTCCCCTTTAGAGCGGTGCAAAAAGCAAAGACCACGAGAAACACGATCATCAGGCGCATGAGATTTTTATCTCTGCGGAAGACTTGACGCAAAACCTCCATTATGATTTTCCCTCCTTCCGCATCCGATACATGGACGGTGAGCTTACGCTCATTTCTCCGCGCCTGCAGGGCGGAGATCGCCGTGCCGAGGATGATGACCGCGCCCGTAAATACCTTTTGCCATGTCGTAGAGATATCGAGAAGGATCAAACTATTGTCCATAACGGTGAGGAGTGCCATGCCGAGCATCGCGCCCCACACCGTTCCCTTGCCCCCCTCCATACGGACACCACCCAGCACGCAGGCGGCGATGACGGTCAGCTCGAGTCCCTCGAGGTTATTCGGATGGACGGCAAGCAACATGGTCGAGCGAAGCACACCGATGAGCCCTGCCATGCAGCCCGAGAACGCATAGATGAATACGATGGTCTTAAACACGTGAAAGCCTGCGCGCTGCGCCGCACGCTCGTCACCGCCGATTGCATAGATACCACGCCCGAGCATGGTGCGCTCGAGAATGAACCAACCGATGAAGATGAGCAAGACCATGAGAATGATGCCGACGGGCATATCTGATGTGAGCCCCGAGACGGGATTGGTCACGGAGAGCAGCTTCATTTGACCAAGCTCGTAGAGTGGCTGGCAGAGAGGGTACTCGCGTGACTTAAAGACCCCCTGCATGATGCCGAAGCAGATACTGCTCGTTCCGAGCGTCACGATGAGTGCGGGGAAGCGGAAACGCGCAATGATAAAGCCGTTGACAAGCCCAACGGCAAGACCGATGAGCATCGCCGCAGCGAAGAACAGAATGGGGTTATCTGTCACATGCTCAAGCTGTGAACAGACAATGAACATCGCCATCGATGCAATAGCCGGAAAGGAGACGTCCACGCCACCCGTGATGATCGAACATCTCACCGATGCAGAACATCGCCGGCACGGAGAACGCACGCAGCAAATCGACCGCATTGTTCCCGTGAAAAACTGCCCGCTCTTCATCTGGATCAGGAGGCAGAGCAGCACCAGTACAATACCGACGTAGAACTCCGTCGATGTAAACATCCGCTTTTTCATGCGGCATCCCCTCCTTGATGGGCAAGATCTGCGAGTGTACTCCGTCTAGATCCTCCGTCGATAATGTCGCAGCGAGCCGGCCCCTGCCGCATCACCATGACACGGTTGCAGTTCGTCAGGACCTCGGGCAGATCATCCGAGATGATAAGCACCGTGAGTCCCTCGCCCGCAAGCTTGCGCACGCGCTCGTAGATATCGAATTTGGCGCCGATATCCACGCCAACCGTCGGTCCGTTGAGGATGAGTACATTCAAATCGATGGCGAGCCACTTTGCCAATACGCATTTCTGCTGATTGCCGCCCGATAGCGTGCCGACCGGCGCCTCCACATCATGCAGCGCGATCGATAGCTCCTTCTCCCAGTAGTGCGCCATCTCCTCAATCTTCTTCTGATCCACCGCACCGAATACGTTTGCGTACTCGTCCCATTTCTTCGCCGAGATATTATCCGCGATCGACTGGCTCAAAAACAGTCCCTCGGTCACGCGGTCCGGCGGCAAATAGCCGATACCATTCTCTATAGCGTCGCTAATGGAATTAATTTCTATTTTTTGGCCATTTATTTTTATTTCTCCACTTTGTGGGTGATGGTAGCCGAAAAAGTGCCTCCGCAAGCTCTGTCCGTCCGGATCCAAGAAGCCCTGTTATGCCAACAATTTCTCCTTTTTTCAAGGAAAAACTCACATCTCGGAATCCATGGTCGAGGCTGAGATGATTCACCTCGAGCACGGTAGGTGCTGCATCGTCCTGATAGGAAAAGCGTTTGCTGACGATCTCACGTCCCGTCATATAATAAGTAAACTTATCCTGATCAAGTTCACGCGTGCTGCCCTCTGCAACATTTTTCCACTGCGGAAGATTGTATAGCGTTCTGCAATCTCGAATACTTCGTCCAGTTTATGCGAAACAAAGAGGATGGCAATGCCACGTGACTGCAGGTCACGAATCCAGGCGAAACAGCGTGTCCACTTCTTTTTGTAAGACCTGTTGTCGGCTCATCCATGATGATCAGCCGTGCATCATTGAGTAGTGCTCGGCTGATGGCGATCATCTGCCGCATGCCGAACGTCAGGGTTCTCGACGAGCTCATCGAGGTCGACATCCAGATTGATTTTCGCAAAGTGCTGCCTGTGCCGTCTGCCGCATCCGCGACTTGTTGACAATACTGCGACCAGAGGCAGCCTCCATGTTCAACGCAAGATTTTTCTGCACTGGTAAGATTCGGAAAAAGGGATAAGTCCTGATAAATGACCTGGATGCCACTGTTAATCGCTGTCTGCAGGCGTCGTATGGTCGAACACCTCGCCGTCGATCTCGGAGTCCCTCCATCCGGTGTATAAAAATCGAAATTACATTAATGATGGTTGACTTTCCACAGCCATTCTCCCCCGCTAGGCAGTGTACCTCCCCTTTACGGATGGATAGATTGACCCCGTCCAGTGCCTTGACGCCGCCGAAGTATTTTTTGATTCCGGTTGCCTTCAATATGTAATCAGACATCCCCAGCTCCTCCTTCCAATATGGGCATATAGAGCAAAAGCGCAGAAGCCCGCCAGAGGGGACTGCCGCGCCTTCGCTGATAGTCGAGGGAATCGCTGATAAAATGAAGTCCGTCGAATTGGTGCAGATTTTTTGTCCTGTCAAGGAGACAAACCGGACGCATAGCAAACGCTATGTGGAGGATTTGTCGACACGAGACGAGGGCGAAAAAGATGTGCTAAGACGGCGGTGCTGAGTTTATCAGTGCTTCCCTAACTCATAGATTAGAAATTATAGTTGTCAACGTTGTCGCTTGTTGATGGCGATCCAACCGGCGCCCATGAAGAGGTGCGGATTGTCAGGGGCTGACCTGCAGATTATTGTGGGACTTCAGGCCGAGATCCATGCCAGCCTGTGGGGTCTTCCCCTCGAGGATCTGCCGTGCGAGAACGCACATTGCATAGCCGGCCTCAGCCGGATCCCAGAGCGTAATGTAGGAGAGTGAGCCGTCCTTGATCAGCGTACGGCACTCGTTCGGCATACCGGTGCCGACGACGAAGACCTTGCCTTTCAGACCGAGCTCGTTGATTGCACGCGCAATGCCCGGGGTATCCATCGAGCTGGTACCGACGAAACCGTTGACCTCCGGATGAGACTTGATGACTTCCTTCGCAACCTGATATGCCTTCTCCGAATTGTTCTCCGACTCGACACGCTTCGGGTTATCGAGAAGTTTCAGATCCGGGTACTTTGCCATCTGCTGAGCGACTGCGCCGTTTGCCCACTCATTCTGCGAGGCGTTCGTCAGATGTGCGACCATCGTCGTATAGACGCCCTTGCCGCCCATCGCTTCCTGCAGCTTATCCATGATGAACGCACCATAGCCTGCATTGTTAAATGCCTCAAGATCGTAGTCCGAATTCTTGCACGTGGACCCCTCGTGTGTGATGACAACAATGCCTTATCTCGTGCCTCCTTCAGCACAGGATCGCACGCTGCAGGATCGACGGGGACAACGCAGGTGCGTTGATGCCCTGGTTGATAACATCCTGGATGACCTGCACCTGCTGCGCCGCATCAGTTGCCGCCGGGCCCTTCTGATAGGCATTGATGCCCGTGTCGGCAGCATACTGCTTCACACCCTCATCCATACGGGCAAACCAGCCGTTGGACGAGTCCTTGACGACGACGGCAATTTTCCAGTCCTTCTTCTCGCCCTGCGTCGCCACATCCGTGGTCTCGACGACATGCGCAACGGACTGTCCGCCGTGCCGCCCTCCTGCTTTCCGCTGTCTCCGCCACAGCCGGCGAGCGACAGGCGGCAGGTAACGCCGAGTGCTACCGCCAAGAGTTTCTTTTTCACGGTCATGATGAAATCCTCCTCACCTTATTCCGGGGATGCCGAACGACACCCCCTTACATAACGCCTTTTGCAGCAGCACGCAGCCATGGGGCTGACGCTCTCCCGTGGAGATTGTGACAAAAGACGTCTTCGCCTTATCGTAAAAGCTGAAGCGATCGATGAACCCGACGCGGACTCGCCCTCGGGCACGTGACGTTTCACCGCTGCGATAAAATCGTCCCATACCTTGGGACGACCGATCTCGCGCGCTTCTCCTCCATGACATCCACGATCTGCACCCAGGTGTTTCTCATACTCCCGTATCGAGCGGCATCAACGTCAGGATGGCATCCAGCATTTCCGCTGCACCAATGCCGTCCGCATTGATCGTGATCCCGTTGCGTGCCATCGACACCGCAGGATAAAAGTCGTCCGCGATGACGACAAGATCGCCGTGTCCCATATCTGCAAGAGCCTTCAGCAGATCCGGACTAATACATTTTGGAATCCCTTTAACATAATGTACGGCCTCCAATCCGATATATCCACAGCTGGCAGAAAGCAGCATCACTCGATGTTGCGGTGACGTGCCTCCATCGTCTGCGGTGTCTCATGCAGACGATCCACCAGCAGCATGACCATAAGATCAAATAACAGGAATAAGTGTTGCTCAAAGAGATTGCCCATCGGCTGCTTTGACGGAATCGTACGCGGGTCAGTGCCTTTGTATACCATTGCCGGTACAAAGAGCGACACTTCTGCCTCCGACGGAGTCCGTTCAGCGGGAGCCCCGTAATGACAAGGCGCCGTGCACCGGTCTTTCCCGCCTGATCGAGAAGATAGTCGATATGTCCAATACAACCGGAGCCATTGACGGCGATAAGGAGATCGCCCGTCGTCATTCCCGGAGTCGTATCGTCCCAGAGCCAATGCACTTCCTTACCAAGATGCATCAGTCGCATCGCGAAAGAACGTGCAGCAATTCCTTCACGCCCTGCGCCGATGACAAAGATACGCCCTGCTGCCGCGATCTCTGCAAGAGCGGGCCTCGAGCTGTGTCTGATCCTGCGCCGCGAAAAACGCTTTCATGCTCGCGAAGGATCTGATGATAGAGTCCTCGTATTCCTTCACATCGATCACCTCCTGTCCATTTCTCCGAGCCACGCAGGACGAGGTTTGTCGGCAGAAAGATCTCCTGTCGTCCGCACACATCGTCCGCGTTCTCTGCTCTCCTGAATCCGCCGTATCAGGAGATGCATCGCATCCTGCCCCCATACGGTAGATGTCCCGATCGACGACGCTGAGCGCCGTGCCGCTGTAGTGCAGCATTTCGATCTCATCAAAGCCGATCAGGGAGACATCCACCCCAGGCGCATCCCGTGCTCGTGAAAGTAACGGAGACAGCCGAGCGACGTCATGTTGTTTGCCGCAAAGATGGCCGTCGGTGGATCGTCCTGTTCCATGAGCCCATGCATGGCAGCATAGGCACGCTCTCGATGAAAGTCCCCTGCGCCACATAGCGCATATCTTGTGGGATATTCCACTGGCGAGCGCCGCCAGATATCCCATCCACCGTTCATTGCCGGGCGGGAACTCTCGGGCCCGCGGATCGTCGCGATGCGGCGATGTCCCTCCCACAGGAGGCACTCCACCGCATCCATTGCACCACGGAAGTCCTCAGAAAAGACACCGTCAAAACGTCCATTCTTCAGACTGCGGTCAATCAAAACGACGGGCACATGCTCCGCTTCAAGCGTACAAAGCCACTCACACGTCTTCTCGTTTCCTGCATCCACGGGAATCACGAGAATCCCGCAGCACGTTCCGTACGCACCACATCAGAAGCGGTGCTCTTTTTGCCACATTATCGTCCGTACCATACAGGAAAATATTGTAACCACTTTCATCTGCAGCATTTGTCACACCGCGCAGAAGCTGTGAGAAGAAAGGGTTCTCCACATCAGGAATCAAAAACCCAATGTTCCACGTACGCCCCGTGCTCAATTTACGTGCCAGTGCATTCGGCGTATAGTCCAGGGCGTTGATGGCGTGCATGACACGCCGCTTCGTCGTCTCCTTGACATGAGGACTGCCGTTAAGCACACGTGAGACCGTCGCCGATGACACCTGCGCACGGCGTGCCACATCGTAAATATTTACGCGCATCGCCGCACCTCCTTCGAAGGACGACCCGAGCGAACGTCGGCACTGCCATCTCATCGTGCACAGGCAATCAAGCCCCGTGTCCTACCTTGTAAGCGATTACATAAATATTGTATTTCTTTTCTTTGAAATTGTCAATATAATCTTATCCTTTGATGATATCTCTCATTGTCCTCCCTGCTGTGCGAGAAAGGCCGCAAACGTCGCTCGATCGGGATACGACATCTGCGTCCCCTTGCGCGTCACGCTGAGTGCCGCGAACGCACTCGCCTTCCGAATGGCTGCCAGGGTATCTCCATCCTGCACATAGAAGCTGGAAAAGCATCCGATAAAGGCATCACCTGCCCCGGAGGTATCCGTCGCATCCACGTGGCACGCCGGAACGTGAGTGCTTTTCCGTCTTGGTCATCCAAAGGACACCGCGCTCACCGAGGGTAACGATGACATTTTTCAGTCCCTTACCGAGGAGGAACGCCGCCGCATGCTCAACATCCTCCTGCGTCGCCGTCGGCATCTCGGTGAGGATGGCGAGCTCCGTCTCATTCGGCACGAAGAAATCGCAGGCACACACGCAGTCGATAGCAAGATCCTTGGTCGCAGGTGCCGGGTTCAGCAGTACCGGAATTCCACTGCGTCGCCCGAGCTCGATCGTATGATAGACCGTCTCGGTGGGATCTCAAGCTGCAGGATAATCAGCCCGCACGACCTGATGTCCGCTTCCGCCGCATCTACCTCCGCCGGCGTGAGGGCGTTATTCGCCCCTTTGATGATGAGGATGCTGTTCTGTCCATGTTGATCCACGAAGATGGGGGCAACGCCGCTCGACATTCCCTCCACTTTCTTAACGTGTGTCGTATCAACACCATAGGCCTTAAAATTTCGGATCGTATTATCCGCAAAGATATCCGTCCCAACCCGCGAGACCATCATAACATCTGCGCCGCACAGAGCGGCGGCGACCGCCCTGATTGGCTCTTTTCCGCCGCAGCCCAACGCGAAGTCCGGTGCCTCCAGCGTTTTCACCCGGAGCGGGCATCCGCGTGATATAGGCCGTCAGATCGACCATATTAGATCCAACAACAGCGATTCTCATGGTCCCAGCCCTCTCCGTTTACAATCTTTACGCCACTGCTCGTTCCGAGGCGCGTTGCCCCGCAGCGACCATCGCCTCGGCATCCGCACGGCTGCGGACGCCGCCCGACGCCTTGACCCCCATCGAGGGACCAACGGCCTTGCGCATCAGCGCAACATCAGCCGCCGTCGCGCCGCCCGTGGAGAACCCCGTCGAGGTCTTGACAAAGTCCGCCCCCGCCTCCTGCGCGAGGCGGCAGGCCGTGCGCTTCTCCGCGTCGGTCAGAAGGCACGTCTCGATAATGACTTTTTGTAAGCGCTTTCTTTTTGCTGCAGCGACGACGCCCGCAATATCCGCGCGCACATAGTCATAGTCCCCATCCTTCAGGCGACCGACAGGGATCACCATATCCACCTCTTCTGCGCCATCGGCGATGGCCTGCTGTGCCTCGAACGCCTTCACTGCTGTCGGCGTCGCGCCCTGTGGAAAGCCGATGACCGTAGGTCTTGACCCCAGAGCCGCGTAGTCTGCTCTGCCGCATAGGACACCCAGATGGGGCTGACACAAACGGAAGCGAAATGATACTGTTTGGCCTCACTGAGCAACTGATCGATGCCGGCTTTTTGTCGCATCCGTTTTCAGCAGCAGTATGGTCAATCATCTTTGCAAAAGTCCATAAGTCCCTCCTGCTAATATTAGGAATCTTCACAACAAAATTCCAGCACTATTGGGGCAATTTGTAAAGAAACCGTTTGCATGATATGGAATGGATGCAAGAAACCACAAAGGATTTTCGACGCGAAAAAGCCACCGTGCGAAAGTCTCTTCTTCGCACGGCAGCCATCGCACCGCTCATCCGTTGTACGTTAGTGCATCCCCAGCCGTATTCTCGACGGAGCGCCGCACGATAGCGCGCAATGAATTTCTGCGCGCCGCGCACGCCCTACCGCGATCGGGGGCAAGCGTCTCCCCTCTGCTGTTGCGAATACCTCCCGATCCAGAAAAATCGGCGAGATCCTCTCCTCTCCCACGAAGCGCATAGACTGCCAGCACTGCCATCCCCCACGCACCGCCCTCTGCTGCCGTCTTCATCACCGTCACCGACACATCAAGCATATGGCAAGTACCTGCTGCGCAATGTACGGCGTGCGAAACAAGCCTCCGTGGGCAATCATGCGTTCCATTCGGATGCCTTCCTCCTGCGTCAAGATATCAAATCCTATCCGCAGCGGAGCAAACGCCGCATAGAGCTGTGTCAGTACAAAATTTGCCAGCGTGAATGCACTTTTGCGGTGTGCGGACGAACAACGGTCTCCCCTTCTCCGTCCGCGTGAGATTTTTCCCCCGAGAGGAAGCTATAGTTGAGGAGTCCGCCACCACCAGGGTCCGCCTGTTCCACCTGCTGAAATAACTTTTTGATACAACGTATCCGCAGGAACGGAAGCCCCAGTACAGTGGCAATCTCTGAAAAAATCCCGAACCATGCGTTGATATCTGAGGTACAATTATTGCTATGCACCATCGCCGTCGGCTTTCCGTGTGGCGTCATGACAATATCGACGTCCCGATAGACCTTTTGGAACGGTCGCTCCAACACATTCATCGAGAAAATGGATGTACCAACGGAGATATTGCTCCCGTCCGCTCACGAATGCTGTTCGTGGCGATCATCCCCGTTCCTGCATCGCCTTCCGGGGGCACATGGGACAGCCCGCCATAAGATTGCCGCCTCATCCCAGAAGCGCCGCCCCTCTGGCGTGAGTTTACCCGCTGCCTGTCCTGCCGCACACACACGCGGCAAAATGTCAGCTAGATTTTTGGGAAGTGCCTCCGCTGCCGAAAGCCCGGAAAATATTTTTCAGCATCTCCATATCGTACGTTCCCTGTCGCGGGGTCGATGGGGAACATCCCGGATGCATCGTCAATGCCCAGCACCTTTGCCCGGACAGCTTCCAATGGATATAGCCAGAGAGCGTCGTCATATAGTCGACCTGCGCCACATGCGTCTCGCCAGACAGTAGCGCCTGATAGAGGTGCGCCACACTCCATCGTTCGGGAATGTTAAACGCAAGCACGCGGGTAAGCTCCTCTGCGGCCTCTCCCGTCGTATTATTCCGCCACGTCCGAAAGGGAACAAGCAAATCGCCAGCCGTATCGAAGGCGAGATACCCGAGCATCATTCCACTAATTCCCATCGCAGCAACACGCTGAATGGATATCCCTGCACCGCTTTTCCACACACTGTCGAAGATCTGTATATGCGCTGCGCAGGCCACGCCAAATCTCATCCTGATGATAAGACCAATACATCCCATCAAAAATGATTCTCCCACGCATAGCTCCCTTGTGCAATCACATTGCATTTCGCGTCGATCAAAACGGCCTTGATCCGTGTTGAGCCCAACTCGATGCCCAAGAAGGCTTTCACCATTACGTACGATTTCTGCTGCTGTCACATCCATTGACAGTGCCTCCTCATCTATGCAGGGTGCTCTGCTTCAAAATACGTCAAAGCACTTCCGTATGACACTTGTTCTTATCATTATCGTACGTCCCCTTTATCCATGTCAACTCCAAATACGTCTATATAAAAAGATTATGGAATCACTGATAACTTTGGCTCGATCATTGTTGCAACGTCCATGTGTTCCTCCTGTCGCTATGAAAAGATTTTTCAGCTCATCGTCCACAGCACTTCTATATTTCTTCCCGCTCCCACAGGGCAGGGATCGTTGCAGCCGACCTTCTCCTGCCCTGCAGGGGATCCCAAGCTCTGCCGCGACGCGCTCCAGCTCCTCCAAAAATGCCGTGCGCACGCTCTCATGGGGGAATTCCTGCGTACGGAACTGCTCGCGTAGCTCCTCCACCGTCATCGTCCCGTGCGCGAGTGCTTCGCGCATCCGCGGACCGATGCTCGCCGTCTGCCGCTGCGTGAAGTCACGTGGCATCAAGGTGGAAAGCTCGGCCGGCGTATGGCCGCGATTGGAAAAACAGACGCGCGTGGTTGGTGTAGTCCACGCAAAGCGCGACAAATTCCTCGACCTCGCTGTCACGCTTCATGACAAGCCCCCACTCCTCCGCCGCGCCAAGGAGGAGATGAACATCGCCGTCGACGCGCACGTCGAAAAAGGCCTCCCAGAGTGCGCGCTCTCGCTCACCTAGGTACCAGTTCTTCGGCATCCGTTTCATCAGAAAGGCCGCGAGTTTTTCTGCCACGGCGTCGCCTCGACGTACCGCCAATCCGCATAGTACAGCATCTCTTCCTGCGTCGCAGGCACATGAGAGCGGCTTTCCCCGCTGCCGGTTGAGCATATCGGCATACCCCTCGTCCGTATCGAACAGGATACCGCTGATGATGCTGCGCTCCTGCGGCGTTTGCGGCGGTTCATCCGCAAAGCACTCGTCCAGCCCCATGATGTCATAGCCCTCATCCTCGTGGCGCGCCAGCTCGGCAAACGACCAGAACTGCTCCTCCGTAATCGCACCACGCGGATGATACGCATGAATCAGCTGCCATGCCTCCGCCAGCGAAATCGTACCGTAAGATTCGCCATCGCGCAGAAATAGTTGCGGAGCAGGTACGACTTGCGGTCGGGCACTCCTGCCGCACGGTACATCTTGTTCAGGCGTCTCCCTGTCATACGTCTCTGGGGAACTGAATGAACCGCTGTTTGTTTTTCGTTTTTCCATGGTACCTCCTCGCGGATGGCAGGAATATAGTGTTTTTACAACTTCTTTTCACCTACATATTACGTTGCTTTTTGCAGCACTGTCAAAGAAAATTCACGTACAAACGATCTGCCGCATCGCGTTCCTGTCACCCGCTGTTCTTCCAGTTGAAAAATGCCCCCTCCCGCTATAATAAAAAGGAGAATACATCAGCAAAAAGGAGCGCTCACATGAACGAACTCACCCTCAAATACGGCTGCAATCCGAACCAGGTGCCCGCACGTGTCTTTGCCGACGGCGGCCTGCCCTTTACCGTGCTGAACGGACGGCCGGGCTACATCAATCTGCTCGACGCACTGAACAGCTGGCAGCTCGTGCGCGAGTTGAAGGAGATGTCGGGGCTCCCCGCAGCGGCGTCCTTCAAGCACGTCAGCCCGGCGGGTGCGGCACTCGGTCTGCCACTCAGCGAGACATTGGCGTGCGCGACGCATGCGGCGGGCGCAAGCTCTCGCCCGTGCCTGCGCCTATGTGCGGGCGCGCGGCGCGGACCGCATGAGCTCCTACGGCGACTTTGCCGCCGTCTCCGATGTCTGCGACGAGAGTCTCGCAGAGTTCCTGCGCGGCGAGGTCTCCGACGGTATCATTGCGCCGGGCTACACGGAGAAGGCGCTGGAGATCCTAAAGTCCAAACGCAAGGGCAGCTATCTGGTCCTCCAAATGGATGAGAGCTACACGCCGCCCGCCATCGAGCGCAAGGATGTGTACGGCGTCACGTTCGAGCAGCAGCGCAACGATGTGAAGATCACACAGGACTGCCTCACGGATCGCCCGACGGCGAACAAGGACATCCCCGATGCGGCCCGCCGCGACCTCCTGCTCGCGCTTATCACGCTGAAATACACGCAGTCGAACTCCGTCTGCTACACGATGGACGGACAGGGCGATCGGCGTCGGCGCGGGACAGCAGTCGCGCGTCCACTGCACGCGCCTCGCGGGAAACAAAGCGGATATCTGGCAGCTGCGCGGAGCCTCGCAGGTGCTCGCGCTCCCGTTCCGTGACGATGTGCGCCGTCCCGACCGCGACAACGCCATCGACGTCTACGTCGCGGGCGACGAGGAGGACTACGCCCTGCTCGCGGCGGACTGGCAGCGGCTCTTTACGGAAAAAGCCCGCGCCCTTTACGCGCGCGGAGAAACGCGCCTACCTCCGCACGGTCACAGGCGTCGCGCTCGGCTCAGATGCATTCTTCCCGTTCGGCGACAACGTGGAGCGTGCCCATCAGAGCGGCGTCTCCTACATCGCGCAGAGCGGCGGCTCGATCCGCGACGACAACGTCATCGCGACCTGCGACAAATACGGTATTGCCATGGCAATGACCCACATCCGCCTCTTCCATCACTGAGGAGGCCGCCCATGCGAGAGGATTGTTGGATGAAGCGCCGCCTTCATCCAGCAGTCCCTTTTTGGTGCCCCTTTCGCCACTGACGAGAGCGCTTCTTTCCTCTTCCCCTTTTTCGCGCGCTATGCTATAATAAAAAGAAGTTAAAAATTGCGGAGAACAGCGATGAAGAACAAACGCATTCCCCTCCTATTTCTGCTCGTCCTCGTGGCGATCCTCGGCGTCAGCACATCCGTGTCAGCGGTGCGGCCGCCCGTCTCGGCGCCCAGCTCATCATAAAGCCCGTGCGCACAGAGCAGGGCAAGATGCGCCGTTCCTACTATCAGGTCGGCACGGGGAGATAAAGGCAACGCTCGCACAGATGGGCACGCAGATCCATTTCACCCTATGGGAGGGCAAGCAGAACGTCTTTCACTTTAGTGCACCGGCATCACGTCTGGGGCTCGGCCTTCCGGAGCGTTTATGAGCGACGGGCATCTGTTCTTTACTGCAACATCAACACACGTGCCGGCTGGCGTCCGCTGGCGCTCCGCCCGCCTCAGGACGTGCGGTCATCGTCGGAAAAATCGCCGGTGGACGGTGTCTGGCGCATCTACGTCGACAGCAGCGACTACTACAATCCGGTGCCTGACGATTTTCAGGTCTACATCGGATCCGTGCAGCACAGCGCAGATCATCCGTACATCGCGCTCGCATTCGGCCGCGAGCTCTATACCGACACGGGCCGGCCTGCCGTGCGGTATCGGCTCGACTATCACGCGGACACAGATCAGTTTACATACGAAGAGGAATAAGCACGAGGAGGTGGTTGGTCGTGATCGAGGCGGCCAAGACATTCGAGGAGTATATTAAAAAGGAAAAATATCACCGGTTTTGCCATCCGTGAGGTGGGCGACGACCGCGACACCACCGTCTTTGAGAGCGAGATCGAGGGCGGGTGAGCGGCGCCCTGCCCATCGCCGTCGTCATCGACAGCACCGCCTATGCGACCATCCGCGTCCGTCTCGCGCAGAACGCCGTCGACGACACGAACGCTATGCTGCTCACGGGCTGGCTCATGCGGCAGAACCAGGACAGCCGCCTCATCAAGTTCTACCTCACCTCCGATACCGCCATTCTCGCCGACGTCGTCGTCCCGCATAACCCTGCGAGCGTTTTGACCCCGAGGTCATGACGAGCGTCCTGCGCGTCTTCATCCGCGATATCACGAAGCTCATGCCCGACCTCGCCATGCTCCTGCCCGAGGAGTGAGCGTGTTTGACAAACGCGAGCGAATCTGCTATCATAGCAATCACTGCGGGCGTAGTTCATCGGTAGAATGAAAGCTTCCCAAGCTTTAGAGGTGGGTTCGACTCCCATCGCCCGCTCCAGCGAAAATACAGCACCATCCGAAAGATGGTGCTTTTTGTCTGCGATATACGTTTTTTCCTTTATCTTATCTCTTCCAGTTCCTGCCGATACTGCGCCCATTCATCGGCAGGGACACCAATCATCGAGAGTGCCTCATCGGTCGGCATCCCCGACATCTCCCTTCTTTTCTCTCCTCTGCAAGACTGATCGCGTAGCTCATATAACTCGCCTCCCTCATTTCTTGATTACAGGAGGCTCTTATAGAGATGGCGGTCTGACTGCGGAATGTCAAGCAGGTCCATCGCTTGTTCCGCTGATATTCTGAGTTTTGTGATCAATTTTTTAGGGCTTCCAGACGAGCTTCCTTTCGCTCTTCTTGCCTTTCTTCTTTGATCTTCATCCTCGAAAGTCATATAACTCACCGCCTCCGCTTCAATCATTTTTTACTTTTTGTATTTCTTTATGAATCTCTTGAACAAATTGATCTGATGAAATGACACCATCTACATAGTGAAGAAACGCCTTGATGGATGCGTCGATTTCGCCCGTCTATTCCCTCACGCGCCTCATCCTACCCGCGCACCTCGATCTGGCACGCCCGCATCGCGTTGAGCGCAGTCGTGTGACTCTCGGGCGTGACGCCCGCGCAGCAGGCGGCGTCGACGCTGATGCGCTTTTCGAGGGTGAACGCCTTCACAGGGAGGGCGTTCGAGATGACGCAGATATCCGTGCAGAGCCCGACGAACTCGATCGCATCGTGAGTCCGCGAGAGCGGCGGGGAGTTCCGTCGCGCCGAACGTGGGCTTTTCGATCACGGCGGCCGCCGCATCGGCAAAGGGGCGGAGTGCCTCCACGATCGCCCAGCCCACCGTGCCGCGAATGCAGTGCGGGACGGGCAGATGCTCTCCCTCCTGCGTCGCGAGATAGTCCGCGCCGTGCGTATCCATGGTAAAGACGAGCGCCGTCCCCGCCGCACGCGCCGCCGTCAGCTTCTCCACCATGCGCGGCAGCATTGCCTGCGCCTCCCGCCGTGCCGAGTGCGCCGTCCACGAAGTCGTTCTGCATATCCACAACGACGATTGCCTTCTTCATTGTATGCCCTCCATTTTCTGATGCTCCCGCCGCTGTCGGCGCGCGGGAGCTTTTCTGTTCTCTCAGCTCTCTCAGTGCGCTCTCTGCCCCATCCCATAGCGCGCCTCCCATTCATCATAGATGGGACGGAGGCGGTCGTCGAGATAGGAGAGTGCCTGCGCGCGGATCGCGGCGGGGATGCCATAGTACGCCTCAGCGATCGCGCCCGTGATCGCGGCAATGGTGTCACTGTCACCGCCGAGCGAGATCGCCGTGCGGATGGCATCCTCAAAGGAGCATGACTCGAGGAAACACTCAATCGCCTGCGGCACAGTATGCTGGCAGGTCTCGTTAAAAATATAGTCCTCCCGAATCCCGTCAATGGTAAAGTCGAGCGCGTAGTAGTGCTCCACGATATGGGCGGCGATCTCCTGCTGTGTGCATCCCGTCCGCGCCATATAGACGGCGACAGCCGTCGCCTCGCGCCCTTGATCCCCTCCCGGGTGGTTGTGCGTGACCTCCGTCACCGCCTTGGCGAGGGCGATAGCCTCCTCCATGCTGCGCGCGGCAAATCCTGCGGGACTGACACGCATCGCCGCACCGTTGCCGAAGCTGTCGTAGGGCGCAGGGTTATCGGTGATGAACATCCACCAGTAGAATCGCCCGCCATAGCCGCAGTCGGGATAGTGCTGCCCGATGCTCCGCATCCAGTACACCGCATTCGCGCGCAGGCGCGCATAAAACGCCTCCGCCGCATCTCCTTCATCCGAGAGCCCCGCGGCATCCGCCGCAGGTACGTCCGCTGCCTCCCGCTGCGTCTCCATGATCGCCTTCGCCACGGACAGCGTCATAATGCTGTCATCCGTCGCAAAACAGCCCTCCGCAAAAAGCTCAAAGTCCTTGCTGCGGTGATTGTCGAACTCAAACCGCGAGCCGACAATATCGCCAATGATCGCTCCCAGCATCATATGGCCTCCTTAAAGGAATCACACAGGTTATTCTATTTCTTTTCCTTTTCTCACAGGAGCAATCTCGTTGTGCCATCTCCTGTGTGCGATGCTCGGTAGGAAGGCACAGCCCCTGCTGAGAAAGTGTTCAGCACAGCGCTCTTACCGTACGCACAAAGCTCAGCACAATCACCACACTGCCCCTGCCGTGTGCACCTCCTTATACTCCATCACGCTCTCTTCTTATTCTGTGCGTATTTTACTTCATTGCTTCTAATTATAACACAGGTAAAATACGCGCGCCATTATCACAATTTTACAGCTTTATACAGATCGCGGGAAATCGGCAAAAAGGGCGTTTCCCCTTGCATTTTTATTTTTTTCCTTACAATGTGGATACTGTCACACAAGGAAATGGATGAGGGAGGGATGCACGATGACGATGCTGCCGCGCCAGTACATGATGCTGTTTGGAATCACGATTACGGCGTTTATCTTCAACACGTCGGAGTTCATGCCGATCGCGCTGCTCATCGATATCTCGGAGTCGTTCTCCGCGACGACGGCGGCGGCGGGGCAGATGATCACGATCTATGCGTGGGTGGTGGCGCTGCTGTCGCTGCCGCTGATGCTGCTGACCTGCCGCATGGAGCTAGAAGCTGCTGCTCCTGATGGTGGCGCTCTTCGGTATCGGGCAGATGATCTCAGGGATCGCGACGAGCTATGAGATGCTGCTCGGGGCGCGTATTGTCGTCGCCTGCGCGCACTCGATTTTTCTGGTCGATCGCCGCGCCGCTCGCGACGCGTCTCGTGACGCGCGAGCATCAGCCGGCGGCACTCGGTATGATCGTGACGGGCAGCTCGGTCGCGACGATTGTCGGGCTCCCGCTCGGGCGCGTGATCGGGCTCGCCGCAGGGTGGCGCATGACGTTCCTCCTGCTCGCCGTGGTCGCCATCATCGCGTTCGTCTATCTCGCCGTTCTCCTGCCGACGCGCTCCGCCTGGAGAGGGCTTCTCTATCGGCTCGCTGCCGTCACTCATTCGTCAGCCTGCGCTGGCGTGCATCTATGTCATGACGGCGCTCTTTGCGACGGCATACTTCACGATGTATAGCTACATTGAGCCGTTCCTGCATACGGTCGCAGAATTCTCGCCCCATCTGATCACGGTGGTACTCATGCTACTGGGGTGAGCGGCATCATCGCGAGCTTCGTATTCTCGCGTATGTACGCCAGGTGCCGTTTGGCTCTGCTACGCTGGTGTCTGGTCGGGGTCGCCGTCATGCTCTTTCTCTGGCAGGCGGCAGCCATCTCTGTCGGCACGATGATCGTGGTCACGATGGTGCTCGGCGTGCTCGCGACGCTCTACAATACGATGTTCCAAGCAGAGGTGCTCACCATCGTCCCGCGCGATGCATCGACGGTTGCAACGGCGATCTACTCGGGGATCTTTAACCTCGGCATCGGCGGCGGGACGTACATCGGCGGGCTCGCTGCGGGGGCTGACCACCTCGCCCACATCGGCTACATCGGCGCACTGATTGCCGGTGTCGCTGCCCTCCTCTGCCGTCTGGTCTACCTGCCGGCGGTGGAAGTGCCTCACAGGAATCTGCGGTGAGCTAGAAAAGCACGGATAAAGTACACATAAGGGTATCGCATCCATGCAAACCAAAGTGATGCGGTATCCCTTTCTTTGCACCAACGAGCAGCAATTTTCTTAGCAGGACAAAAATGTTGCATCAACCTGACAAACTTCGTTTTTATCAACGAATCATGACCACCCGTCAAACGGGTGGTTTGCACGCCCCTATAAGGGGGATAATACCGGCCAGCGTCTAAAGGCGCTGGCTTTCACTTTGTTCAAGCCATATTGCCCTTGACTCGTCACTGCCCTTAAAAGGGCGGTGGTACTACCTGCTTCCCTTAAAAGGGTCTTCGTACTCTTTCACGCTGAGTTTATCCAAGGCAATGTCATGCTTTTCCTGCTCTTGGATATATTTACGTATCGTTGCTTCATTCAACCCAACGGTACTTACGTAATACCCTTCCGACCAAAAGTGCCGATTCCCAAACTTGTATTTCAAGTTGGCGTGTTTATCAAAAATCATCAAGGCACTTTTCCCTTTGAGATATCCCATAAATTGTGATACACTGATTTTCGGTGGGATACTTACCATCATGTGTACATGATCCGGCATAAGGTGACCTTCCAGTATCTCCACACCTTTATATGCACATAGCTGCCCTCAGGATATCTCGAATACTCTCCTTGTATTGCCATATATGATTTTTCCGCCGATATTTCGGGGTGAACACGATATGGTACTTGCAGAGCCACTTTGTGGGATAAACTGTTTGCTTTCTGTGCCATTAGCATCTTTCCCTTCTTTTTCTACTGGCTGAACATCCTTAGTATAAGCGGGAAAGATGCTTTTTGTATAACTTTTTATCTTCCACCCGCATAGCGGGTGGGTTTTTGTTTCGTTCGCTACGCTCTCTCAACTGGGTCGCGACCCATACAAAAATCCCGCCGCATTCGGAACATACCGAACGCGACGGGATTTTTATGTGGAATGTAACGATTCCTTTATTCCGCTGCTTTCTTCCCCATGGTCATGAAGAGGAAGAAGATCGAGAGGACGCAGGAGGCGAGGAGGCTGATGAAGCCGCCCGTCCAGCCGAAGTGATCGACGACGAAGCCCATGTAGACACCCGCGAACGCAGAGCCGACGATGTAGCCCATGAGGGCCCCGTAAGGCCGGTCGCGCCGCCCGTTGCGACACGCGGCACCATGTCCGCCGCCTGCAGTCCGATCATCATGACCTGCCCGTAGATGAGGAAGCCGATGGCGATCAGCGCGAGGTTGTCCACGAGGACATTGCCGGGTGGGTTGAACCAGTAGACAAGGATCGCGACGATGACGAACGTCATAAAGATCATCGTTGCGGGCGCACGCCGTCCGCGGAATACGCGGTCACTGAGGTAGCCGCTCACGAGCATGCCCGGGATGCCCGCCCACTCATAGAGAAAGTATGCCCAGCGCGAGCTCTCCTTGGAGAAGCCCTTGACCGCCGCGAGATACGTCGGCGCCCAGTCGACAACGCCGTAGCGGATGAAGTAGACGAAGATGTTCGCGATCGCCAGATACCAGAGCAGCTTGTTCTTGAGAATGTACTTCATCAGAACTTCGCTTTGCCGTCATCTGCTTTTCCGCGACGGCACCGTGCTCCCTTCGGGTAGTCGTGCTTGTACTCCTCGATCGGCGGCAGACCGCAGGACTGCGGCGTGTCGCGCAGGAGGAAGAAAGTGATGAAGGCGAGGACGATGGAGATCAGCGCAGGGAAGAAGAAGATACTGTTCCATGTGCCAAAAGGGCAATACCTGCCGTCGCCAGCGGTGCGATCAGCCCGCCGCCGAGATTGTGCGAGACGTTCCACCACGACCACCACGCGCCGCGCTCGGTCTGGGAGAACCACGTCACCATGGACTTTGCATACGGCGGGTAGCCCATCCCCTGGAACCATCCGTTCATAAAGCTCAGCGCGCACATGATCGGAGTGCTCGTCATGACCCCCGGCACAACGCCGAACGCGAGCGTCACGAGTGCACTGAGCAGGAGGCCCAGCGTCGCAAAATACTTCGGATTCGAGGCGATCCGAGATGTTGCCCATGACGAACTTGCTCACGCCGTATGCAACCGAAAGCATGGTCAGGACGATGCTAAGATCCGCCTTGGAGTAGCCGTAGTCCTGAATCATGTAGGGCATCGCGAGACTGAAGTTCTTGCGAATCAAATAGAAGGTCGCATACCCGATGAACGTCCCGAGAAAGACCTGCCGTCGGGTGACTTGTACCGCTCATCAATCTGGTCGGCGGGCAGCCGCTCAATGTGCGGTGCCGGTGAAAAAATTGACATATAAATCCATCCCCCTTGCAAATTTTATGCTGTCTGCAGTATAGCGAATGCAGCATTTTCCGACCATCGGCAAAGTTCTGTTTTTTTCTTAGATTTCTTCCCATTTTTTCATCAGAAATACAGAACCCCACATCAGAAAACATCCGATGTGGGGTTCTGTTGATACGTCTCTACACGCTACTGCAAAAGCCCGTTCCGCAGAGCGAGCGTGACAAGTTCACTACGTCGACTGCAGTCTAGTTTCTCGTAAATATGCTTCTTATGTGTGTCCACTGTCTTGACACTGAGATGTAGCCGCTCGGGCAGCTTCATCCCCGCGCGGATCAGTAAATGGTCATCCACAATCATCAGATTCATCCGTCAGCCCTCCCCTTCCGCGCAGCTCAATGCGATAGACTGTTGTCCACTCCGGCAGCTCAGCGGAGAGCTCCATGCGCCCCGCGAGCAAGCGTACACGCTCCACGATCCCATAGATCCCCATGTGGTTCTCCCGTCGCGCCGCACGGATACGCTCTGGTGCGATGCCGTCGCCGTTGTCCTTCACATAGAGCACGATGCGTTCCTCTGCGATCAGGCAAATCTGTGCCCGTGTCGCATGGGAATGACGTACGATATTCGTCAGACACTCCTGGACGATCCGATGAGACCGCCAGACTCTCCACGTCGCCGGGAATCACCTCGATCGTACAGCTGAGCTCTATGTCCACCGCGTGTTTGCGTCGATAGTCCGCGACCAGCTTCTCCAGTGCCGCCGCGATTCCCAGCTCATCCAATGCCGGCGGATGCAGCTCCACCGCGAGACTCTCAGCCGCGCAAGCGTATCTGCCGTTTCGTCACGGATCGCAAGCAACGCCTTCTGCATATTTTCATCGTCCGTCTCGTTCGCGAGTGCACGCAGGGAAAAGAGCAGTGCCGTCAGCGTCTGCCCGCTCTCGTCGTGCAGCTCCATTGCGATCCGCTTGCGCTCCTCCTCCTGCGCCGTGATGATGTGCCGCAGGGAGACGGCTGAGCTCCTGCGCACCCTCGCGCAGATGCCGCTCCATATCGTTCATCGCATTCGCCAGACGCCCGATCTCATCCGTCGCGGGGAACGTGATCGCACGCCCCGAGAAATGCCCCTTGGAGATATGCTCCGCACGTTCCATCAGATGATGAAGCGGACGCGTCAGGATCTCCGACAGGCGAAAGATCAGCACCGCCGCGAGGAGCAGGATGACCAGCGTTATCCCGAGCATTTTTCAGCACATTGGAGACCAGCAGCTCCCGCAGCGCATCCTCGCTCACACCGACGCGAACCACGCCGAGCGCGCCGCCCTCAATCGGCCAGCGGATGTCCTGGATCTGTCCGAGGCTCGTGTCTACTCGCAGTACCTCCGGCTCTGCGCCGCTCTCCCCATGCAGTTCGCGCAGATGCAGCGGCATCCCTTTGGTAAAGGTATGCGCCATCACACGTTCGTCTGTGTCCAGCAAAAAGATATACGATACAAAGTCATTGTTGCGCTTCTCTGTGTGGATCAGCTCCTCGAGCGCAAAGAGATTTCCCGTCTGCAACGCGTCGCTGCTGAGCTCCGCCACCTCTGCCGCCACGCTCAGCCCGCGCCGCTCCAGTGACGCACGCATGATGTCGGACAGCGTAACGAGCATGAGCGCACCCGAGAGAATGGCGAAGAGCAGCACAATCCCCATCACGATCACCGTCAGCTTGCCCGCAATGCGGAGCTTTGCAAAATACTGCATCAGATCCCTCTTCCGGCGAGAACCGCGGATAGAGCTCCGGCTGCGGCGGCACGAAGCGGTCGATGAGCAGCTGCTCCATCGCCTCCTTTGCCTCGGATCTCTGTCCAGATGCAGCAGGGATCTCCTGCACGCATCCGCCTCCCTCAGATCGCGCCGCGCCACCACAGGCCCCATCCCGCTCCCCGGCAGCACCTGTACGATCCGCACCTGCTCCAGCATCGCGGGCGCATACTCCCGGTAGTAGTCATATGTCAGGCTCGCAATCACGCCGCCGTCTACCAGACCGTCCGCCACCGCACGCAGTGAGTCATCATGGCTGTAGGTAAAATAGGAGGAGCGAAAGAAGGTCTCGGGATCTTCGCCCATTTTCCGCAGATATGCACGCAGCTCAAGATAGCCCGAGTAGCTCATCGGATCCACATAGACGAAATGCCGTCCGCGCAGCTCCGCGAGCGAGGTGACGCTGCTCGCACGCGGGACAATCACATACGAGAAATAGTAGTTCGTTCCGCCACGCTCCGGCATCGCCAAGAGTCGCACATCCTCCTTTTTCCCATACACCATATACGCACCGCTCGACAGGAACGCCACATCCGCATCCCCCTTCGCCAGCAGCTGATTGATCTCCGCGTAGCTGCGGCGGTGTAGGAGCAGTACCGGCCGCCCGAGCAGCCGCCCGAGGCTGCGCACCATCTGACTTTGATAGCCCTCCGTACGCGCGTGGTTCAGCACCGAGATCATCGCCACCCGCAGCGGCGGCTCCCGCATCTCCATCTTGTACCCCGGGATCGGCTCCACTTGCTCGAAGTCGATCTGCGCCCGCTCCCGCGAAACCAGCATGAGAAGTGCCCCGCCAAGGGCGAACAGCAGCACCCCGACCCATAGATAACTACGCCGCATCGCCCCCTCCTCTCACCGACTCTATGAGAAATGATCTCCATGCCTTTTTGTCCCCATTATAGCACAAAAAGGCAAAATCACACGAAAAAAACCTGCCCCAAACAGAGACAGGCAGAGCTTTTTCATCATGTGCAAGGAAGATCCCCGGTTCTTCTCATGCGAGGATATCGCCGCTCGTCACTCCGTCAGCATCTCGCGGTAGAAGTCGTCGCGCGTGCCTCGGGGGTCATCGTCATATACTCCTTCGACATCACGCTGATCCACGCGCCGTAGACGGGGTTCGGGAATACGATGTAGCGAGTGCCGAAGTCCGCCTTTGCCGCGTCGATGAGGGCGTTGCGCTCATCGCGCGTCTTGCCCTTCGTCCCGAGGGGAGATCGCCCGCGTTGTCGCCCATGTGAGACGACGATGTCATAGTCGGCGGCGATCTTGTCAAAACACGGCTGCTTGTCGCTCTGTGTCCGATCCTCCGCGAGGAGAACGTGCTCCGCGTCGACCGAGGGGAAGCCGAGCACCTTCAGATTGTCGATGGTCGCGTCGTAGTTGACCTCACTCCAGCGATTACTGACGTAGAAGATGGCAACGCCGCGCCGCGTGACCTCATTCAGGAAGTCGGCTGCTCCCGGCAGTGCCTCGGGCGACCCTCATGCACAGTCGCCCGCCACCAGAGTGCGTCAAGCGCCCGTTCCCATCCACGACGCTCTCCGCCATCGCACGCGTATTGTCCGTGACAGTCTCGTCGCAGTCGAGCACGATGGCAAGCGGCTGCCACTGCGCACGGCGGGATTCGCCTGTACGCGCGCGATCTCTGCAAGCGCCATGTTGTAGCCCTGATAGCAGAGCGCGCGGTACTCTGCCGACGTGCGCATCCAGAGCAGCGCCATCTTCTCCGCGTCCGCGAGCTGCAGCTCCGTCTCCTGCTCCTCGGTCAGCGGCAGCGTCATCGGCGCATCTGCTGCATTCTCCGCATACGTTGTGCCGGACGTGACTGCGGGCGTTCCCCCGACACTTGCCGCCGTCTCCGAGGCAGGGCAGCTCCGCCGCCCATGCCGCCCCGCTGCCGAGCAGAAATGCTGCAGCGCCGAGTGCGATTGATTTTTTTCCATAGATTCATGTGATGAGTCTCCTTTATGGCATAACCTTCTATTTATTATAACATAACAAAAGGAAACTGCTCCAGATTATCTTGTCTTTTTACATTCTACTATATGATATAAGTATTAAATTGCGCGAATTTCCAGAAAGGAGCATTTTCATGAAACTCTTCGACCGCCTCCTCCCTATGACAGCGCATGACGCAGGAAGACAAATGCGCCGCTCCATCCTGCGCGCTGTCAGCGCTGCACTCTTCGTCCTCACCACGCTCGTCACGCCGCAGATCGGCACGGACACCGCCCCTCCATCGGACAGCCCGCTGCCGCCGCAGAGGTGCGCGAGCAGAAGCAGCCCGCATTCTGGCAGATGTACTACAACTTCGCCCCGCCGACCGATGAGTTCATCGCGGAGCTTGCCGCCGAGCAGGGCATGGCGTAAACCCTCGGCAAGGAAGGCGAGGCGCGCTTCTACGCCGACGACGGGCGCCCCATCTACCCGACCAACAACGGCGCGGTCGGCGTTATCGTCACCATCACCCTCCCTGCGGGCGATGTCCTCACGCGCTACGGCAGACCGACGGGACGCTACGTCTCGCCCGATGGCATGACCTTCGACGAGCGTGCGCTCCCGAGCAGCACGAGCGAGGGCGACTTCCACATCTACATTGTCAAGCGCAGCATTGACGGTGTGGAGAAGGGCAGGACGTCCCGTGGTTCGGCCGCGCGGGCGGCGGCATCCAGTACAAACTCCCCGACCGCATCGTCACACTCATGGAGGCACAGCCGCCATTTCTGAGTGAGATGGAGGAGGAGAGGAAAGCGGCGTAAGAAAGTAATCATACAAACAACAAGGGATATGTACGGATCTTCGCTTCGTACATATCCCTTTTCAGTTGAATATTTTTAGGTTACGTTATCCGATTATTCGTCGTGCTACCTTTTTCCATAATAGACTGTATTTGTTTTTCAGAGATTTTTTTCTTTTGAAACTAAAAAAAATTTTTGATGGGCTTCAATAATAAATCTCAGCTCTTTGATATATCTCCTGCTCCTGATCTTATCTTTCTACCTACTCGGTATTTTTCCCATAGTTTTGCGAGATCCCCATACAACTGTAAGAAAAAAATAAAAATGGGACTCTGACATAAACAACAGCATAGTCAAATGTTTCTTTTTTCCCCCATCCCATATTTTTAAAATCATGACCAGCCATTCTATCACTCGTATAACTAGGCATTGATATCCCCAAAGTAGGAATCATATAGGAAGTTACTTCTTTGATACTATTAAAATCCTTGTTTAACAACCAAATACGCCACTGGTTGAGCGTATTTCTTAATATAATTATTTCGTTATCAGTGAAGTCTTCCAACATCTCTTTATCAAACTCAAAAATCATATTGTAAGCATCGCCATGCCATAGATAATATAAAAATATCTTAATTTATCATCATCCGATTCAATTACAGCATGGCTGTCATTAGTGAATGGATAGTAGAATTTGTTTGCAAAATACGTTTCAAAATTCATTGAATGTTTTTCGCACTCTTTACATAAAAATCTCAGTTTTAATCCATCTTCTACACGTCTGTTAGGGGTGATTGTCATCCTCATTCCCCCTGTTAAAGAATTACTTTTTATATAGTCATAAAAACATTTTAGGAACAATATGACTCATTGATAAATCTGTTTCATTCATACATAATCTGCAATGTCCCACGAATGATTCCTCCTTCTGCAAACACCTGCTACATTTACCCCATCTGAGGTTTGACGAACTCCAGTGCCGTACTCTCGGAACTGTTGGAGATGATCGTCATCAATCGGTGCATTGGCGTCGCGATACCACAGGCCTTTCCCGTTCGGTAATTCGTACCAAAGTAGACATAGCTCCGCCGCTTCAATGTAGCGTTTTCATGGATATTATACCATATACCATTTCTCTTTTTGCGCGAAAGTTGTATAATAGATTAGAGTAATTTTTCATCCGAATGAGGGAATGCGCATGAAAAAGAATAACAACACACCGCAACTCGGCAACGTGTTGCAGCAGACAAAATACAAGCAAAGCGCCAATACGCCGACCGCAAACATCGCCATCGAGAACGCCGCCCACGGCGACCAGCTCGTGCGCTTCCACGCGCGGCAGGGGCACGGCTATGCCGCAGAGCGGACAAATCACCTGATCGACCGACTCCACGGGAGGGATGCGCGCATTCTCGGCGATGACAATGCGAAATCGGGACCCGACCGCATGGTGGACGGACAGCTCATCCAGACGAAATACTATGCGAATGCACGCGCCTCGGTCGACGCCGGATTCCGTAACGGAAAAGTATCGCTATCTGGATGCCAACGGTAAGCCCATGCAGATCGAGGTGCCGAGCGACCAGTATCAGGATGCCGTTCAGATCATGCGCAAGCGGGTCGCCGAGGGCAAAGTCCCAGGCGTCAGCGATCCCGACGCCGCCGAGAAACTGGTACGCAAGGGAAACATCGACTACAAGACCGCATGCAGCATCGCAAAGGCGGGCACGATCGACGCCCTCGTCTATGACGCAGCAAACGGCGCTGTCATCGCCTCCGGCGCAGCGGGCATCTCTACGCTCATCACCTTTGCCAAATCCGTATGGGACGGCGACAGCGTCGAAAAAGCCATCGACATCGCCATGTATCACGGACTGCAAACAGGCGGTGTCGCCTTCGCCGGCTCCGTCCTCACGGCACAGCTTGCACGCACTGGCGTCAGCAGCGCACTGGCGAACCCATCCATCGAGGTCGTCCGTATGCTCCCCAGCCCCATCCGAAAGGGACTGCTGCGCGTCATGCGGGACGGCGCCGTCATCTACGGGAATGCCGCAACGCGGAATCTCGCAAAGCTGCTCCGCAGCAACATCATCGCCAACGGGGCTATCGTGCTGGTCATGTCGGCTGGCGACATCACGAACTTCTTCCGCAACCGCATCTCTGCCAAGCAACTCTTCAAGAATCTGCTGAACATCGCAGGGGGCATCGGCGGCGGATATGTCGGCGCACTCGGCGGAACAGCCCTCGCGGGTGTGATCGGCATCGGCACCGGCGGACTCGGGACTGCCGTCATCCTCCTCGGCGGTGTCGCAGGAGGCGGCATCGGTGGCACGGCAGCAAGCAGGTCGGGGATCACTTTGCCGAGGACGATGCCGAGGAAATGGTGCGGATCTCGACGAGCGCTTCGTTCTGCTCGCGCAGGGAGTACCTGCTCAGTCAGGAGGAGATGGACATCATTGTAGGGCGAGCTGCGGATGCTCCTCGCAGGGGACAAATTACTGGAGATGTACGCGAGCGACGACCGCACAGCCTTCGCCGACACGCTCCTGACCGAGGCGATTCAGCGCACCGTCCGTTGGCGCGTGCGGATACACGCCCCCAACCATGCGGAGCTGGTGCAGGGGCTCGGACGCGTACTCGCACTGAGTACCGACCCGGACAGCTTACAGCAGTATCTCGCGCGGAGATCGGTGGATACCACCGCACTCGGACGCGACCTGCTGGAGCAGAGAGGTATCCGAACACGCCGCAAACAAGGCATACTATATCACAAGCAAATGAACGCCGTCACCACGCAGCAGGAGTACAGCCTTCATCGGATGGGTGCGGCGGAGCAGGACTTTACCCTGCGCGCACAGGAGAACGCCGATGCCATCGCAAGGTATCGGGCAGAGTTTGATATAATAGTGGAGGGAAACGACCATGAGTAACGAGCTTCAGCTGATCCAGACCGACGTTCTGAGCCCCGAGGAAAAACGACATTGGGCACGGAGATCGACCGCATCATCGCCGCACATAAAAAAATAATCGGCAGGACATCAACCGCCTCGTCTTTGAGAGCGTTGCCGCCATGACGACGGCAGACGAGGCAGCATCCGAACTCTCGGGCAAGGGCTTCTCGCCGCCTGATCGGCGGGCTCACAGGAGACAATCAGCGTTTGCAGAACAAGATCAATACAAACCGCGCGGCAGCACAGTATGCTTATCAGCAGACTTTGCAAAGACTCGCGGAGCAGAATCTCATGTCGTTCGACCTCATCACCGCCGTCAACAACAAACTCAACGCCTCCATGGTCGCCGTCGGCGAGAGTTTCAACGCATCTACGAGGGACTCGGTAAATTCCTGCAGCATAATCGCAGCGAGCTGGTACGGCTCGAAACGCGTCTCGATAAGGTCGAGCGCAATGTCAACCTCCTGACGTGGCAGAGTTCCATCGAGTATCAGACACTGGACGGGTGCGAATACGCAGAGCTGGATGACGCGAGCAAGATTGTCTGCCCTCGCGCGCGACTTCTACGAGATTACGAAGGGACATTGGACGACGAGCGACCTGCTGCTCCTAAAGACGGCAATGACAGACATTGACATCCGCCCGAAGGATCGCGTCAACTATTTCAGCGCATTGCGGGAGATCGCCGAGAGCCCCGTCCTGACCGCCAAGCTGCTCGGCAATCGGGAGATCAAGCCGCTCAACGATCCCGCCTATCTGATTGCATTTGGTACACTGAAAAAGCTCGACAGCCTGCAGCAGGATGAGGCGTACATCGTGAACACCGTCGCCGATTATCTCGGGCGGAACAGCGTTGCGGCGGCAGAGGACGACATTCGGACGAACCTCACCGCAGAGTATATGAAGGAGAACACGGGCGTATCACTCGATACGGAGATCGAATGCTATGACCTCATCCTCGACCTCCTGTTCAACCTCCAACAGGCGGAGTCCGAGCAGCTGCTTATGCTCCCTGCAAGTTTGGTCGCAGAGCAGCTGCACGAGGCGGAGCGTCTGCACATCGCCTACGAACTTGACAAGGCATTCCCCATGTTTCAGTCGCTCGCCGAGGCAGGAAACGGGCGCGCCATGTACTTCCTTGGGGAGTATTATGCACATGGCTATTACGGCACAAAAGATACGGAGGAATCACAGACGTGGCGCAAGCGCGGTGCGCAGGCGGGGGATGTGCTGGCAAAACTAAACACAATATATGATCTGCCGGAGGACACCGAGGAGAGAGATGAGATTATCAGAGAGGTACTGCCATCCTTACGGGCGCTTGCCGAGCAAGGCGATGTCTTTGCAATGGATGAGTTGGCATATGTCTTAAAGAAGGATAAGGATGGGGAACAAGAGGCACAGCGTCTTTATGAGATTGCTGCGCAAAGTGGATATTGGCACTCAATGAATAATTTGGGAGATATGCTTTATAACCACAATGAATACGAAAAGGCAAACGAATGGTATCAGAAAGCCGGCGAGGCGGGATATGACTGGGGTTGGTGGAATTTAGGCGACAGTTATCATAACGGTAAAGGGAGTTCCGGCGGATGACCAGAAAGCCATGACATATTTCAAAAAAAGCATACGAACAAAACGAAACTGCTGCTGGTCGTGCGGCTATCGATATTGGAAACCTACTTTATAATCATAATGAATACGAAAAAGGCAAACGAATGGTATAAGAAATCTGGCGAAGCAGGATTTGATTAGGGGTGGAACAATTTAGGCAACGCTTATTACAACGGCACCGGTGTTTCAGAAGACAAACAAAACTGCCATCTTATATTACAAAAAGCATACAAACAAAATGCTGGTGCTGCCGGACATGCAGCAAAATAACATTGGTCTGGTCTTTTATAGTCTTGAGGAATATGAGAAGGCAAATGAATGGTTTGAGAAGGCTGGTGAAAGCGGGACGTGACTGGGGGTTAGTGTAATTTAGCCAGCTCTTATAAAAATGGCGAAGGATTTCCTGTAGACAAACAAACCGCCATCTTATATTACAAAAAAAGCATACGAACAAAATGGAGATGCAGCTGGCAATGCGGCAAATCAGATTGGTCTGGTCTTTTACAGCCTTAATGAATATGAGAAGGCAAATGAATGGTTTGAGAAATCTGGTGAGGCAGGATATGACTGGGGTTGGTGTAATTTAGGCGATAGTTATCAAAAAGGTGAGGGTGTTATAAGGGACAAAGAAAAAGGCAAGAGAGTATTTTCAGCGCGCATACGATATGCATGGTGAAGCAGAAGAGAAAGCGCGTAAATCATTGGAGCAGCTCAACTGACCCCCTTTCCTTCAGACAAAAAGCGCAGGCAGCAGCGATCCTTATTGCAACGGCTCGTTGCTGCCTGTACATTTCTTCCCTACCTCACTCCGTCAGTGTCTTTGCATAGAACTCCTCACGTGCCTCGGGGCTCATGGTCATGTAGTCCTTGGCAGCGCACCGACCCACGAGCCGTAGGCGGGGTTCGGGAAGACGATGTACTGTGTGCCAAACTCCTCCTGTGCTGCATCGATTGCGGCATTCCGTGCGGCGCGGTTCATGCCCTTCGTCCCGAGGGGAGATCGCCCGCGTTATCGCCCATGTGAACGACGACATCGTAGTCCTCTGTGATCCGATCAAAGCGCGGCTGCTTGTCGCTCATCTTCCGATCCTCCATGAGGGAGGACGTGCTCCGCACTCACGGAGAGGGACGCCGTGTGTACGTCAGGGACGGCAGAGCGAGAATACTCGCTCCGTCGTCCCTTTTTGTCGGTGAAATCACATTCACTCTGCTGGCCGAACCTCTGCAATCAGCGGCACGATCTCCCCGCGCCGCACATCGACGATGCCTTTGTCCGTCAGCTTGACGTCAGGACTGACGGGGGAGTGCGAGTGTCGCAAAGGACATGATGGCATTATCGCGACGATAGCCGTTTTTCCGTGAGAGCATGACGCACATCCGCGATCTCAGCAGCGAGGACGGGGGAGCGGGCGGTCGGAAAGGATGCCCGCGATGGGGAGCGGGCACACGCCGTGACGCTTCCGTCCCGTGCAGCGGCGATGCCGCCCTGCATTTCGATGACTGCGTTTGCTGCCGCCGTCATATCCGCCGCGGTTTGTCCGAGGACGAGGAGGTTGTGGCTGTCGTGCGCATAGGTAGTCGCCGCCGCTCCGTGCGTGAGCGCTGCCCCGCCGACGAGCGCCATGCCGCAGCCGCCATGCTTGCCGTGGCGTTCAAAGACACAGGCGAGGCTGTACGGACTATTCTCCCAGTCAATCACGCCGCCGTGCACGGCGAGCTCCGCCCGCTCCTCGCGGACAAAGGTCGTATGCTCCTCTACTTCGAGAATGCGGCAAATCACCGTCCCTCCGCGATCGGCGCACGCAGGACGAAGTCCTCTGCTGTGCGCGGCGCAAGATGGACGCTCCGATAAAAATGCGGCGGAAATGATGTCGCGCGCGGCGCCTCCTCCTGCTCCGCCCCGCGTACATAGACCTGCCGCCCTGCACGCCAGACCCGTGCCACCGCAAACGCCTGCAGATCGGAGAGCACAGCAAAGTCGGCGATGCGTCCGGGGGCGATTGCCCCTTCTCCCGCAGCCCCATGTGCTGAGCGGGTGCATAGGTCGCGGCGTAGATTGCCTCCTCGGGCGGCAGACCGAGCGCCATGCTGCGCCGCACGAGATGATCGAGCTGTCCGCGCCGCATGAAGTCGTCGGGCATGGTGTCATCTGTAACGAGAGCGAAAACGCCCCGCAAGACGATGCTCCATGAGGTAATCGAGGAACTCCTTCTTCAGCGTCTTCTCCTGCAGCTGGATGAACATACCGTTTGCCGCACGCTGAGCAAGTCCATCAAGGCTCTGATCCGTATGGTCAGAACGGATGCCGCGATAGAGCAGCTCTGCCAGCTCCCATCCGACGAAGCGCGGACAGTGTCCCTCGATGGAGAAGTCCGGCCGTCCGCGCTGGATCTGGCGGATCAGACGATTCGTCTTGGGTGCGCGTCTGCAATGACCTCGCGGCAGTCCATGACCTCGCCGAGGCAGATCACCTGATCCATGTGCATGAGCGCTTCGACATCATCACTCTCAATCGCAGCACCTGCTGTCCCAAGCGCATCGTTCGTCGAGGGGACGGAGGAGGAATGGCGATTCGGACATCGACGGGACCATCCTCCGCACTCGCCATCAGTGCACGGATCCCCTCCACCCCAAAGACATTCGCGATCTCATGCGGCTCCGCGATAAGCGTCGTCACACCGCAGCGCACTGCCGCGTTCATAAATGTACGCGGCGCACACATCGTGCTTTCAATGTGCATATGGCAATCGATCGGTCCCGGAACGACATACCGTCCGCCGAGATCGACCGTACGCTTTACCGGATGTCTCGGCGTCTCCGTTCCAATGTAGGGCAAATCGATCCCCACTGAGTGCAGCGGATCCGGGGACAAACGTCTTTAAATAGCTGTTGTATATCGTTCCATTAGTCAGAAGAACGTCAATATCCATACCATACTCCTATTTTACCCCTGCAATGGCGTAGAAATAATACGCGAGCAGGAGGCGCAAGCGATAGTGTCCCTTGTGCAGCTCCGTCGTGCGCCCCATGGCAAGCTTTGATGATGACGAACGAGATAAAGGCGACGGAGATCCCGTTCGCAATGTTGAACGTGAAAGCGGTGAACGCAACGCAGAGAAATGCGGGGATATACTCGGCGATATCCGTATAATCAAGATTACGCATCCCCGCCATCATGCTGACGCCGACGTAGATAAGGACAGGCGCCGTCGCCGCTGCAGGAATCATCAGCGCGAGCGGCGTCACAGCGAGGATGAGGAGGAATGCGACGGCCGTCGTGCACGCCGTCAGACCCGTGCGTCCGCCTGCCTCGACCCCGCGCCGGACTCAAGATAGGTAATGAGCACGGGGATCGTAAAAGAGTGAGCCGATCGTCGCAGCGATGGAATCCACGTGAAAGACCTTGTCGAGCCCCGGCAAATCGCCGTTCTTATCGAGGAATCCTGCCTTGCCCCCAATGCCGATCGCCGTGCCGAAGCTGGAGAAGAAATCCGGCAGGAAGAATGCAAAGAGGAACGGCAGATACGCGAGATTGAGCGCACCTCCGAGGTCAAAGTTGAAGAAAATGGGCGCGATGCTGTCCGGTATACGGAAGATGCCCTCGGGGAGCTCGGGTGACGCCCGATGGGGATACCGATCACCGTTCCCGCGAGAATACTGATGAGCGCACCGCCGCGCACCTTACGCGCCGAGAGAACTAGGAGGATAATGAACGTGATCGCCGCGAGGAGAACAACCGGCTGCGTGAGATCGCCGAACGAGAGCGCGACCTTCTTTTGCATTGACCGCGAGCAGCTTTGCATTGCGCATCCCGATCACTGCGAGGAAGATACCGACGCCCGCGCTGATTGAGATCTTGATGCCGCGCGGGATTGTCATGACAATGGCTTTTCGTATGCCAAGCACTGTCACGATGATAAAAAGCAATCCGCTCAGAAAAACGATCGCACTCGCCACACCAATCGGTACATTCTGCAGCTGCACCATCGTGATCGAAAAGATCGCGACACCGCCCATGCCGGGCGCGAGGGCAAGGGCGGTTCGTATGCAGCCCCTATCGCCATCGATGTCACGAAGATCATGAGCACCATGCCTGTGAGCATCGCCCCCGTCGGAACGCCGGCCTCCCCCATCATGTGCGGGACAACGGCGAGCACATAGCCCATCGTTGCGAACGTCGTGAGCCCTGCGATGACCTCCGTCGAAACTGTTGTGTGATTCTCCTGCAGCCGAAACTGCTGCTCAAAGAATGAATTCATTGGACACGCCTCCCAAGCGATGCAATAAAATAACACCTTATTATAATATCTTTGCACAAACATTTTGGCAATAGTGCGAAGACATCATCTTTCACGAGCGAAAAACTGCCGCATGAGTGAAGATCTCCTCATGCAGCAGTCATTTACTTCGATATCAATGTTTCATTTCTCTCAGTACCCGCGCTCCCGATAGTACTGTGCCTTGCCGCGGAGGATGTCGCCGCCGCGCGTGCCGTCCTCCGCCCACGGGGCGAAGACGGGCTCTCCACTGTCCCGAGGTACTCGAGATCCCAGCGCTCACATGTCGTGCGCGGCCCGTGAGGGCGCGTGGGCACAGACGCCGTCCGCGTTGTCCGCCGCCTCGCCGTGAGTGAGGATGCGTTCATGTCGATGGTGAGCCACAGACCCGTCGGCGAGTGCCGCGGCCGCCATCGCCAGTCCCTCGATCTGCGCGGCGGTCGGCGGCTCCGCACCGAGATCCTCCGTCGTCGCTCCGATGCAGCCGAGGAGGGCGATGCTGACGCTCCCGCTGTTGCGCCGATAGGTCGCGGCGCGCAGCGCATCGAGTACGCCGTCCCCGATCACATAGATCGCGCCGTTCGCGTCGATCTGGACGTGGTAGTCCGCGAAGAACTGCCCGTAGTGCCCCGCCGTCCAGTGCAGGTAGGTTTCGTCTCGCGTGCGCAGCGTGCGGCGGCATAGGCGAGCGGCAGACGGTACGCCGCCCCGAGGAGGCGCAGCTCACGGCAGGTCACACGCCGCATGGCAGACGCAGGAAGCACCGCACTCATCGCGCCCCTCCTTTTCCCCGCGCATCGCGACCGTGCGCCCGAGAAAGCCGATCAGCCCCGAGGCAATATTGCTCGTCAGCTCCGCGCTCCCATAGAACACCGAGAGAATCGCGACGACGACCAGCCCCGTCCCGACCATCCAGTCCACGCGCGGCAGATAGTTTCGCATAAAAATCTCCTTTCCTGTCTCACATGTACCTCTATCGAGAGTAGTTGCTGTGAGACGAGAAAAGGAGAGTGTGGGGTGGATGTTTGTTTACTTATGAATCGCCTTAAATGCAGCTGCCTGCTTGGTCATACCGCGCTCAGAAGCAAGTCGCTCGATGGAGGAGGCACCAAAGAATCCGTCGATCTCGGGAACATGCTCAATGACATACGCCGCATCCTCGGGATCAGCAATGGGACCCGCCGTGACAGATGACCATAATGTCGCTACGCACGCTGCGTCCCGCCTTGATGATCGCACGGATTTTCTCACAGCAGTCGTCGAGCGTCACGGCAGTTTCTGCGCCGATCGAGCCCTTGGTCGTCAGTCCCATGTGTGCCACGAGGATATCCGCACCGGCTTCTGCCATTGCCTTTGCCTGCTCCGGATCAAATACGTCAGGGCAGGTCAGCATGTCAAGTTCATGTGCCATACGGATCATATCGACCTCAAGGCCATAGCCCATGCCAGTCTCCTCGAGGTTTGCGCGGAACTTTCCGTCGATCAGTCCGACCGTAGGGAAGTTCTGCACACCATTAAAGCCCTGTGCCTTGAGATCGGCGAGGAAGAGATCCATCACGCGGAACGGGTCAGTGCCGCACACACCGCAAGAACCGGTGTCTTTTGACGATAGGCAGAACCTCCCGTCCCATCTCCTGTACGATCTGGTTTGCATCGCCGTAGGAGAGAGCCCTAGAGAGAGCCCCGCCCCGCCATCCGGAACCGCCCTGAGTTGTAAATGATGAGCATATCAACATCGGCTTTTTCACTGCACGCTGCGGTGATTCCGGTACCTGCGCCAACGCCGACCAGGATTTTCCCTCTTTGACCTGGTTCTTGAAGTCCCTGCAGTATTTCCGTCTGGATTTTTCTAAGCATGGTAATTCCTCCATTTCATGCTTCCATCATTTGTACAAGCCGCTCTGCCGCTGCCTGCGCAAACACCTTATCATTGATATGGCTGTCCATCATGACGATTTCCGTCTTGGTGGGATCGACCTTTTCCTGCAGCGTATGGAATGGCGCTCATCCTCTGCCGGTCCATAGAACGCCTGCCCCTCCGCATCGAGCATGGAGACGCCTTTCTTAGGAAGAAACAGAACCGTCCGTCCCGGGTGCTGTGCCATGTTCAGGTTTGTCTCACAGTGTCGAAGCGATGGCGATGTTCTCATCCACGGTTGTGCGCATGAGTGTCACCGTCGGATTGTGCCGATAAAAATTGCGTCCTGTAAACTGCTCGGGCACAGTCTCCGGCGCACTGAAGTTGACCATATCCACCGCCCCCACAGAGACGACCTGCGGTACACCTGCTCGCACCGCTGCCTCAGAGCGGTGCGGTCCGGCGACAAGGACTCACCAACCAGCTCATCACACCACTCGGTTGTCGTCAGATCCAGTACACCTTTAAAATATCCCGATGCAATCAGGGCCTCCATCGTCCGTCCTCCTGCCCCTGTTGCATGGAAAACGAGCACCTCATATCCGCGCTGCTCCAGTACCTCCCGTGCGGCATTCACACGGGGTGTTGTGACGCCAAACATAGTGGCGGCGACAGCGGCTTCTTTTCCGACCTGCTCGCTGGCAGCTCATCACTGAGGCGCAGCATACCGCCGTAGTGAGCACGGCATTACGGAAGATTGTGCGTGAGATCGCATTGAGTCCTGCCACATCAACGATGGACGGGATCATGATAATGTCACTCGTCCCTACATACTGTGCAACATTCCCCGATGCCATCGTGGACACCATGACCTTCGGCACCGATCGGCAGAGCGCGCATCCCCGGCGTCACAAGAGCCGTTCCACCGGACCCTCAAGGAGAGAATTCCATCAAAGCGCTTCTCCTGATAAAGCCTCGGCAACAAAGCGGCAGCAAGCCCTCTGCAAGAACCGCTGTGGCTCTTGCCCGATCCGCTGCGCGGCGGCATTGCCGCCATATCCTCGCTGCGGCCTCCCGCAATCGCACCATTTGTGACATCGACCGCTGCGCCAGCCTCGAGATACGCCTGTGTGTATGGTGAAACACACGCAGTCCAGAGCCTCCAACAGCTGCTTTACGTAGGAAGTTCTTCGCGCTTCGTATCAAAGGTACCGGCAAGTGCAACTGTTTTCATCGAATACCTCCTTTTATCAAAGGTAACGTTTCGATCGGCCAATCAGAAACAATCTTTATGATACGATAATTCTATCGTTTTTACCAAATTGTATATGTTGTTTTATCTATAAAGTATGTGTTTATATTTTATTTCTGTGTATTCTATGGATTTTCGACTTGTGCTTAGCGCGAGCGCACATCTCTTGGGAAACTCCTGATATTTGCGGAACATCTTCGAAAACTGCGCATAGTCCATATAGCCCGACCGTGCCGCGGCCTCCTTGCAGGAGAGTTCCCCCGCCTCCAGCAAGGCGCGTGCGCGCTCCATGCGATACGATAGGAGAAATGTGGTGAAGCTCATTCCCGTTTCCTGTTTAAAGCGAGCACTCAGGTGGGAGGGCGATACGTGAAATACGATTGCGGGTCGCGCAGTCGGATCTCCCGCCCGTAGTGCTCATGCGCATACTGCTTGACAAAATCAGCATCCTGTACCGCATCTCTGCGGCAAAATGCTCGGAGGGCATATCCAAACCAGTCTGCTTAAAGGCACGGATGGTTTGCAGAACTGCCTGTTCCGCAGGGATGCGGTCGAAGGTAGACCCACCGATATACCCTTGTGCCCCCGTATGGCGATAGAGGTAGTCCACATCCGGCGGCGTGTTTGCAGGGCCTGCGTAAATCATACTGGATGATCTCGGGACGAGTACGTTCGCAGGGTGTGAAGATCCGGTCACAGATTTGCTTCGCCTCTGCGAGCGAGATGTATTTCTTTTCCCCCATAAAACCGCCCTTGGTCAGACCAAGATGCACGCAGATCACGTCGACACCCACGCGAAGCATGGCGGACGCCTCCTCCTCACATGTGACAAAAGCTACAGTAAAAGTCCCGTGGGTGATGCGCCAGCGCGAGCGCCTCAACCTCACGCTCATAGACGTTTCCATCTTCTTCGAGCGCACGGCGAAACTGTCCGTCAATCAGCGCAATCGTTGGAAAAATTTGTCACCCCGCAAAGCCGCGCGACTTAATTTCCTTTAAGTACTCATACAGGTGAATAAAGGGATCGCTCGCTGCGAGTCCAAACAGGATCGGCGCATTGGGGAGGATGGGCAGAAGCTCGCGCGTCCCCAGCTCCATTGTGATCTCGTTACTGCTGCCGTAACAGTAATAGCCGGCATAGGAGCCTCGCCCCATAATGCGGTAGCGCCCGGAGCTGAGTGCAAGCAGAAAGTCCGCACCGCCCATCATCGCATACGATCCGATCAGCCCGGCACCGGCTACGACGCCGACCAGATGTCCCTGAATCCGAAGCTGTGCACGGAATCGCTCAAGCAGATCTGCGTACGGAATCATATCGCCGCCTCCTATCATGCCGCATTGTCGTATGGAGATGTATGATGCCCTTTGCTCCATTTTAGAATGATTATATCATATTCATATACAAAAGAGCACCCACCCCTGTAGGGTAAGGTGCTCTTGATGTACAAACTTTCTACTTCATAAACCGCCGCCCGCGCTCGAGTTTCTCGAAATAGTGGCGCGTCTCGTGGACGACGACGCCCGAGAGGGCGATGAGCGCGATGAGGTTCGGGATCGCCATGAGGGCCGTTGACGATGTCGGCGAGACCCAGATCGCATCGAGTTTCAGGAAGGCACCGCAGGCGATAAGCGCGATAAAGACGAGGCGGTACGGCAGAATCGCACGCACGCCCGCGAGGTAGAGGATGGCGCGCTCGCCGTAGTAGTTCCACCCGAGGATGGTCGTAAAGGCGAAGAGGGCGAGTGAGATGGTGAGCAGTGCGCCGCCGATGTGCCCGTACGCGCTCGTGAACGCCGCGCCCGTCATCGCCGCCCCGCAGTGTCGCTCTGCCATGCGCCCGTGAGGACGAGGACGAGCCCCGTCATGGTGCAGATGATGATCGTGTCGATGAAGGTGCCCGTCATGGAGATCAGTCCCTGCTCGGCGGGCTCCTTCGTCTTTGCCGCTGCCGCGGCAATCGGTGCGGAGCCGAGTCCGGACTCATTGGAGAAGACGCCGCGCGCGATACCGTTCTGCATCGCCATCGCGGTCGTGAGCCGCAAAAGCCGCCCGCTGCCGCCGTGCGGTGAATGCCCCGTCGAGGATCAGACCGATCGCCGCGGGATGCCGTCGATGTGCATCACGATGATACCGACGCTGATGACGATGCAGAGAACCGCCATAAAGGGAATGATGCGCGAGGCCACCTCGGCAATGCTCCGAAGGCCGCCGATGGTGATCGCCGCGATCAGCACCGTGAGGGCGATATCCGTCACGAGACGCGGCACGCCGAAGGACAGCTCCGCCGAGTCCACAATGGCGTTGACCTGTGGGAACGTCCGATGCCGAAGAAGGCAACGAGCACTGCCGCACACGCGAAAAATCCCGCGAGCGGACGATATTTCTCCATGCCGTGACGGATGTAGTACATCGGGCCGCCGGCAATGTCGCCGCGCTCGTCGGTCGTGCGGTACTTCACGGCGAAGCAGGCCCTCCGCGTACTTCGTCGCCATGCCGAAGAACGCCGCCATCCACATCCAGAAGATCGCCCCCGGGCCGCCGACCTTGACCGCCGTCGCGACACCGACGATGTTGCCCGTGCCGATGGTCGCGGCGAGCGCGACGCAGAGTGCCTTAAAGCTCGACACGTCGCCCTCTCCACGGTTTTTCGCGCGCAGGATGAGCGCGAGCGCACGCGGCAGGCGGCGCACCTGGAGCAACGAGGACGCAGCGTCAGCATGATGCCCGTCCCCACGAGCGGGACGATGAGCGGTGCCCCCAGAGGAAGAGTCCACCGCATTCAGTACGGGAAGAAACGATTCCATACAAGATCCCTCCGAAAATAAAAATATGCGCACATTTTACCATGATAAAGCACTAAATGTCCATGGAATCTGTATGTATACAGGAAGCAGTGTGCCCCCACCACCGCAAGCGGTCCCCCTCCCCGTCATACGGGGAGGCTTCGAGAGTAACGGCATAATAGCTTCCTCCGCCTACGGGAAGTGGCGAGCCCAGCGAGCCGAAGGGGCGTGCCCCCTTCGGGGATCGGCCAGATGAGGGCGCTGCCCCCTACGTCATTGATACGGATCGTCGCATCACTATATCTTCATTTTACATCCGGCACAAAAGGGCGTACAATATACCATCACGAAATGGGAAAAGGGTGGGACGATGCTCCTGGTATCGGAATCATCGCCAACGTCGCCGCCATCGCGCTCGGCGGCGTCCTGGGACTCGGCTGCGGCCGCATCGCGGAGCGCGTGCAGGAGACGCTGATGCGCGCCTGTGCGCTCGCCGTGATGTTCCTCGGGCTCGGCGGCACGCTGCGCACGATGCTCAGTGCCAATGCAGACGGGCAGCTCAGCTCGGCGGCGTCTACATGATGATCACGAGCCTCATCGTCGGTGGTCTCATCGGCGAGCTGCTGATCATCGAGGCGCGCATGACCGCGTTCGGCGCGTGGCTGAAACGCGTCTCCGGGCAGCGCGGCGACACACGGTTTATCGACGGCTTTGTCACCGCCTCGCTCACGGTCTGCATCGGCGCCACTGGCAGTCATCAGCCTGATCAACGACCGCCTGCTCGGCGACCCGTCCGTCCTCTTTACCAAGAGCGTCCTCGACGGCGTCATCATCATGCTCTCACGGCGACCCTCGGCAAGGGCTGCATCTTCTCCTCCGTCTCCGTCGGGCTCTTTCAGGGCGCGATCTTCGCTCTCGCGAGGGCTGCTCGCGCCCCATATGACGGACAGCGCTCTCGCCGGGCTCAGCTGCGTCGGCAACATCCTCATCTTTGCCATCGGGACGAATCTCCTCGGCCTGCCGAACATCCGCGTCGCAAATTTCCTCCCTGCCCTCGTCATCGCCGCCCTCTGGGGATGGGGTGAGCACAGGCGCTGCTGCTACCGTACGTTCCGTCGGACTGCCGTGTCCTCAAAAGCAGAAATACTCCGGGTGATGACGGGACTGGGTATACTCGAACTGGACGCCCTCGGCATTGTAGGTTCTCCCGCTGACCACGGCCAGGCAGTTGTAGTCCCCCATTTCCAGCCAGCGCATATCCAGCACACCGGCACGCTCCACTGTCATGCGGCGGCGGCTGGTGACGATGGTCATGCCCAGGTCGTTTTCGATGTAGTCATAGATGGAGTGCGCAGCGATCTCCGGGGTGAGATCGGGCACGGCCTCACGCAGGAACAGATTGATATCCAGAATCAGGGCTTTCCCCTCCAGATAGCGGATGCGGCGCACGTCGTAGATGTCGCTGCCGAGGGGGAGCCCTGTTTTTTCTGCCGTCTTTTGATCCACAACGTCCTCGGCGAAATGAACGACGCGGGTCACCGCCTGAAAATGATTGCGGGCAGCGGCCTCATGAAAGGACTCGATGCCGCCGATCCGAAACTCGTTCTGCTCGGTCGGCTGATAGATCACGCGCATCCGCCGCCCCTGCCCGGCCTGGATATAGCCGTGCTCGATGAGGCGCGCCAATGCGCGGCGCAGCGTGGCGCGGGAGCAGGCATACGCCGCCGTCAGTTCGCTTTCGGAGGAAACACCGCCTCGGAGGGATAGAGGGTCCTCCTCATTTTCGCTCCATGTCCTCGTAGATGCTCTCATACTTCGCCGTCGGCATTCTGTTCACCCTTTCTTGTCTATACATCTAGCATAAACAATGCAGGGAAAAATAAAATATGTATCCGCAACCCCAGCCATAAATAAAGGAAGCACTGATAAATTCGGTACAACCATCTGACGCATCTTTTGCCCGCACTTCGGCGGAAAAATCCTCCACAGAGCACCACTCTGCGTCCGGTTTTCCACCTCGTTCGGACGAAAAAATCTACGCCAATCTGGCAGACCTCATTTTCATCAGTGATTCCTAAAAAGCTTTTCGAGTTGTTTTAAATGATCTTGCACTAATGTGTGTGAATACATTTTTAGGTTGATCGGAATCACGAACAATTCGCCATGGGATAGCAGCTGCCTTTTAATTTTTGATTTGAACTTGTCATTTATGGGATCAGCGCAGGAAATCTTTTAAGAAGCGGTTCCATTCGCATGCAGAAGAATCATACTTTGCATACGTCGATATCCCCTTATATACATTCAACATGTCCTGTATAGTAAACGATGTGTCGATCCGCTTTCACCTTTCGCCATGCGGTCGCCATATCGCTGTAAATTTAAAAGGGAGCAACCCTCGTCAGATTTGAGAAATATGTTCTAAACTTTGTGTTGAACGAAAAGTTGCAAAAGCAAGTAATGGTGTGTCCAGGAAATCGCTCAGATGATATCATCTGCTCTTTTCGGGGAGTGGCTTTGACTATGTTCCCTTTAAAGTATTCTGCAATGTTGTGATTGAGATCTTTTTACCCCCCTGTGCAATTCCAATCTTTTGCAAATCTCTACGAGTTCTGTTCGATACCAATAATATTTTATAAACTCCTCATATGAGCGAATCTCATCAAATGCAGGACGCTGTGCCATAATGACATCTCCTTTCGTAAATAGCAGGTCAGACAAATAGATGTTTATCATAATATCACATTTATGGTATGACACAGCGCATGATTTCGAGATGGGGCAGGCGTGTGTTTTTCGGTGTGCCGCATCACTGCGGTGGAGGAGTGTATGGATGTGGCGGGGATGCCTCTCGTCCTTTGCACACCCCTCAAGAGGAACTTTATCGCCATGCAGATGCTCTCTCCTTTGTTGTCGAAATTACAGCAAAAAGGACGAGATAAAGATCACTATCCATCCATGCGACTTGTGGAGGAGAACAATAGGCAGACTTCAAGAATAAGGTCGTTTATCAGATTTTACCCAAGTCGTTCAAGGACTCCAACGGCGACGGTATCGGGGATCTGCGCGGCGTGATCGATGCGCTGGATTATCTGGCGGATATGGGGGTGGATCTACCTTTGCTGACGCCTTTTTCGTCTCGCCGCAAAAAGGACAACAGCTGTGATATCGCCGATTATCTGGCCATCGATCCGCATTTCGGCACGATGGATGACTTTGATGCGCTGGTCAAGGCCGCCAATGCCAAGGGGCTGAAAATCATGCTGGACATGGTGCTTTGCCACACCTCCGATCAGCACGCGTGGTTTCCAGCAGGCCCTCGCGGGCGATGCGGATTACCAGCGCTACTACATTCTGCGTGACGGCCGCAATAAAACGTGCGCCGACGATCCGGGGGAGCCGCCGACCAATTGGCAATGCGCGTTTGGGGGCAGTGCCTGGCAGTGGGAGCCGCGCCTGGGCAAATGGTATCTGCATCTGCACGATGTGAGTCAGCCGGTTTGGATTGGACGAATCCGACCGTACGGGACGAGCTCGCCAAGGTGGTACGGTTTTTGGAAGGAGCGCGGCGTCGCCGGATTCCGCTTTGATGTCATTAACCTCGTCGCCAAGCCGGAGGTTTTTGCCGATGACACCCAGGGGCTGGGGCGGCGCCTGTTTGCCGACGGGCCGCATATTCACGAATATTTGCAGGAGCTTGTCCATAGCGCCGGCATCGGCGATATGGTGACGGTTGACGAGATGGCGTCCACGGATCTCGAGACCTGCATCCACTATACCCGCCCCTGCCAATCATGAGCTGTCCATGACGTTCAGTTTTCATCATCTGAAGATCGATTACAAGGACGGCGACAAATGGGCCCTGATGCCGCCGGACATGATGCGGCTAAAGCAGCTCTTTGCTGCATGGCAGACGGGCATGGCAAGGCTGGCGGCTGGAATGCGCTCTTTTGGTGCAACATGACCAGCCCCGCATTGTCTCGCGCCTCGGGGATGACAAGGAGTACCGTGAGGCGTCGGCCAAGATGCTGGCGGCCTGCATCCACCTGATGCGCGGTACGCCGTACATCTACCAAGGGGAAGAGCTGGGCGCGACCAACGCGGGCTATACCTCCATCGCGGATTACCGGGACGTGGAGAGTCTGAACTACTACCGCATCCTGCGGGAGCAGGGCAAAAACGGAGGCGGAGGCGCTGACGATCCCTAGCCGCGCGCTCCCGCGACAACGGACGTACGCCGATGCAGTGGTCCGCCGAGCCGTACGCAGGTTTTTCCACGAAAAGAGCCCTGGATTCCGCTGGCGAAAAATCACGCGACGATCCATGTGGAGGCGGCGCAGAGGGACGAGGATTCATTCTGTCGTTTTATCGGCGCCTGATCCAGCTGCGCCATGAGACGCCCATCATTGCGGAGGGCGATATCCGATGTATCGAGGAGGACAATCCCGACGTGATCGCCTACGAGCGCACGTGGCAAGGGAGCAGCTGACGGTGCTCTGTAATTTTCGCCCACGGCCGTTCGGCTGCGCCATCTGTCTCTGCAGGATTTCGCCGACGCCCGGAACCTCCTCGGGAATTACCCCGGCCGGGAGGAATGCCTCCGTCCGTATGAGGTGTTGGCGCTATATCGCCGGGCGTAAAGCCCTCCCAATAGCCTGCTGATGCCGCACGCATCGGAGTAAAAACAGCCTTCTGTACCGACGCGGGCACAGAAGGCTGTTTTTGCATACGTCGACAGATTGACCGAATCACTCCGATCCGACAATTTCCAATCGAAGTGATGAAGCCCTTTTGGGCGGTGAATGTTAGGAATCGCTGATAAAATGAAGTCCGTCAGATTGGCGTAGATTTTTCGTCCGATTGAGGAGGCAAACCGGACGCATAGCGGAGGCTATGTGGAGGATCGCGGGCAAAAAGTGGGCAAAAAAGATGCGCTAAGATGGCGGTGCTGAGTTTATCAGTATTTCCCTAGCCCCGTATGATACTGATCACAGTAGACGAAATCCCTTTTTCTCCCATACATCCATACGGGTCGGCAGAAACATCTTACAGTGCCAGAATCTCCGCACGCGTCAAACCGCTCGACTTCTCGATCACCTCGAGAGGACGTTCAGCTTTAGCAGCGAGCGTGCCATGTCCAGCATTCCCTCACGGTGCCCTTCGGCACGCCCCTCAAGGCGACCTTCGGCACGCCCCTCGAGGCGCCCCTCTTCCATCTTCTTTTCGCCAAATTTTTCCATCAGTTCACACATGGCATTGACCCCCTCTGCTTCTGCCTTAAAGTAATCAGCTCGTTTCGCAAGTTCCACATAATTCATCTGCTCCGGACGCTCACAGAAAAAGTCCTGCATCAGTCGCCCGAGCGGTGTGTCGTCTCGGTTCGCTCCGTTGGCATAGAGGATATGCGCCCCATCATCGAATGGACGCTGCGTTTCTTGGACGATCCGCTCGACGTGATACAGCGGGCATCCCGCCCCATAGATGTCGTTTTCTGTGATGAAGATCACCCATGTCTCCGGAAGTGCTGCGAACTCCGCTCCTTTTGCCAGCTCGCGCGAGTCCATCATGCTGCTGTTGTATCGCGCTCGACGCGCAGTTGCGCCTTCGTTTGCCCGCTGGACTTCGCAGTCGTAGAGTTTCCCCTCGCTGTCCTCTGCCAGCACATCGAAACGCACCCCGCGTCCGTAGAGATTGTCCGCACTCTGCTGCGTAACGACGCGCCGAACAACAAGATCATCTCGATCAAAGAAGATGCGCAGGAGCTGCATCCCTCGGTATAGTTATCCAGCATACGTTAAGGAAGCACTGAGTAAATTCAGCACCGCCATCTTAGCGCATCTTTTTGCCCGCTTTTCGTTAGCAAATCCTCCACATAGCCCTCGCTATGCGTCCGGTTTGCTGCCTCAATCGGACGAAAAATCTACGCCAATCTGACGGACTTCATTTTATCAGCGATTCCTTAAAAAACGTATCGTCGATCAGGCGGAGTTTTTGAATCAGTACACGGTACTCCGCAGGAATGTCCTTCTTGATGATGCTCACTGATTCGATCCCCTCCTCTTACTCTACTATCATAGTATGCACGGCGGCAATGGTTGTCAAGGAGGGAAATATGTCTACCATCATAAAAAGAGCTTTCAAACGTCCGACGGGACGAATGAAAGCTCTCGCTGTGTCGACCACAGAAAAAGCAGCGACGAATGAACGATCGGCGGTTACTTGATCCGCTCGAGTACGGCGTAGTAGCCATCCGCACGTCGGAGGCCCTTGAGGGTATCGAGATAGTAGACCAGATGATAGACCCCCTCGGTACCCGTTGTTTCGATACTGAGGGATACGAGCAGCCCACTCAAAGGTAAGTGCCGGCGGGCCATCATTGACCGCACCGAGCATGTATCCATTCGTCGAAAGGGAAAGAACGGAATGACCAAAGGCTGGCATGCATAGTTGTCGCCGAGGAACACGCCCGTGTCATCCATCAGTGCGACGGCTTCGCCTTTTTCCATAGGGGAGCACACAAAAGTGAACGAGGCCCGATGTGGGTTTTCCTCTGATGAGCATTGTGCTGATGTCAGCCCGCTCAGGATTCTCCGGATGCGGTATCGTATGAAATCCGTATGGATCTGTCAGCAGGAATACGTGCCCCATCAGCTCCGAGGCGGCGGTACGGCGTCCGACGCACGGGCCCAGAGGAATAGTCCGCCCAGCGCATCGTGGCGCAGCGCTCGGGTGGATCGGCGCTCTGCACCCGTGCATAGATGCTGCTGCGGCCCCATGTATGCCTCTCGCCGCGCGGCACGTTCCGCCGCCACGCGTTCCTCGATTTTTGCGCGTACTTCGTCGCAGACCGCACGAACCTCAGGTGTATCGTAGCGCGTGCCCCGCACCATCTTCAGATCTTCCGCCGCCGCGTCGTACTCTCGCGCTGATACCGGCTCATGCCGCGGACGAGCTCTGCCATGCCGGCGACACCGGCCTTGGTCAGCTCACGGGCGCTGCGACGATGGATGGCGGTGTTGGCATCACGCTCGGCGGCCTCATAGTCGCCCAGTTTGTAACGGCGGTAGGCGCGCTCTGCGTAGCCGCCGATCCGCTCGTCGATGCGAATCACCTGTGTGTAGTGTTCGATCGCCGCCGTGTAGTCGCCCGCCTCGCGTTCTGCGTCCGCCTGCGCAAGCAGCCTCTGTGCACGTTCCTCATCGGCGGCGGTCACGCTGCGATACACCTTTTGGTTGGCCTGTACGGGAGCCATCACAGCGATGCTCCAAACGCACGCAGCAGAGGTGCTGCTGCGATGGTCGCTAGTGAGATTGTTTTTCCGCGTCCTCATGTCCTCACCTCAGACGTGCCATGTATGTCGCGGGATGTCCTTCGCGCTCGGATTCGCCTCGTGGTATGCCCTTGTACTCCACGAGGGCATTCTCCTGGCCCCTGTGCGTCGAAGATGTCCCCCGCGACCTTATAGGCATAGGAGTCGACATCCTTTGCCGCGAGCGCCGTATTACAGTCGGCAAGCGCGCGCTCGTGGTCGCCCATATCACGGTAGATGATCGCGCGCGAGACATAGCCGCCGCCCCATGTGGGTGCTTTGGTGATGACTTCGTTGACGAGCGCCAGTGCGCCGTCATAGTCCTTACGTGCGCTGAGTACTGTCGCCATCCCGCTCTGTGCCCGCAGATTGTTCGGATCGAGTGCACTCGCCCGGCGGAACTCCTTTTCCGCGAAATCCGTGAGACCGAGTTTCATGTAGGGAAGCTCGCCATTGAGGGCCTTGTACGGCGCATCTTTGGTGTGCTCCGCCTGTGACCTCCGCAGCGCCGCGTTCTTTTGACTGCGCTCGAGCTCCGCTTTGAGGAATGTCGCGCGGGCGTTGGTCTTGCTGTCGTTTTCATAGGCGCGTTCCACCATCGTCTGGAACCGTGCACCAAGCCCCGCCTCTGCGCGCAGGGCATTCTTCAACGGCTGATAGACGGCGTTATCATCGAGAAATCGATCCGCCCATCCTCCAACGTACGGAAATTCAGTCCGTAACGAAACGGTGGTCATGGAATCCCTTGGCAATGCCGCCCGCGATCAGATACGCCATCTCCTCGGCGTCCTGCGCACCGTCCGGCTCGGCGGTCAGCAGCAGCTCCTTGTCAAAGTAGACGTCGTTCACGTTGCGTACCTCTGGGTGCCCAATGCCGTAGGCCGTGAGGAGCGCCGCCATATCTTTCAGCCGATTGCGCGTATCCGGGTGATCGGCCGGTTCAAAAAAATCCGTGAATTGGTCACGGTGTTCCGTATAGTAGCTCATGCGCGCCATGGCGGCCGCCGGGCCACGGGATTGAATCCCGCACTCGCCATGGTATAGAATCCATTGCGGTCGGCATCCTTCTCGTCCGGCACGTTAATGTTCTTGATCTTGAGGAAGTTTATCCAGTCGTCCGTGAGCTCCGATCCAACACCGAAGGTCGCGCTGCTGAGGGCATCGCTGGCGAGATCCCCGCAAAATCTGCGATGACCTGCTTTGCCGCCGCATTCGCGATGTGCTGCTTGTACCCGTGCGTCATCTCATGGCCGAGGATGGCAGCGACTTCGTCGCGGTTGTAGCCGCACGCCGTGACGAGGCCGTCGTTCATGCAGATGAAATCGGTGAAATTGCAGTACGCGTTGAACTCGTTGTTCGGAACGACCTTCAGACGGAAGGGGAGAGAGTCGTTGCGCAGGACATAGTCTCCCTTTTCGAGGAGGATGGCAAATACATCCTCCGTGACTCTCACCGCCTCCGGGTCTACCTCGCGCACGGCATTACCCAGCTCCTTCTTATACAGCTCGTCCTGCAGGACGGGATTGTCGCCCGCATCCAGATATCCCGCACGAATAGCAGACGATTTGCCCGCTGCATTGACCGCACCGCCGAGATATCCCCCAGCCCAATGAACGCCTCGGCGCGTGGCACGCCCAGAGGTGCGCCCGACAGGAGCGCCGCTGCCGCTGCGACGGCCGCCATCCGCTGCCATCTCTTTCGTAACATCTGTTGTCCCTTTTTTTCATCACACACCATACCCTTTCTGGTCGCCCCACATTTCCTGTTTTGTTATAATCTGCCATCTAATATTATCATTTATCTTTTTCCTTTTTCAAGGAAGTACGGATAAAATGCAGGGCTTTCGCACCGCACGTCGAATTCATACCATAATATAGGGGAAAGAGGAGGCCGTGCCATGTCCATCGTTGCCGCATACGCCGTACCGCACCCGCCGCTCCTGCTGCCGGAGGTGGGGCAGGGCGAGGAGCAGCTCCAGCTGATGCAGAACGCCCTACGAGCGCGCGATGAAGGAGGCGGCGGAGCTCGCGCCCGAGACGGTGATTATCGCGAGCCCGCACACGGTGATGTACGCGGACTATTTCCATATCGCGCCGGGCGAGATGGCGTCGGGGGACTTCGCCGCGTTCGGTGCGCCCGATCTGCGCGTCATGGCGGACTACGATGAGCCCTTTGCCAAGGAGCTCGCAAAAGCGGCGGCCGCCGAGGGATCGCAGCGGGCGGCGTTGGCGGGCGTGGTGCCGCGCTCGATCACGGGGTGATGGTGCCGCTCTCCTTCCTTGAGGCACACACGGCGGACTTTCGTCTCGTGCGCGTCGGCGTCTCGGGGCTCTCACCCAAGGAGCACTATGTGTTCGGCCGATGCATCGCCCGCGTGGCGGAGGAGCTCGGACGGCGGGCGGTCTTTTTCGCGAGCGGCGATCTCTCCCATCGCCTGACGCCTGACGCACCGCGCGGCTTTGCGCCCGAGGGGCCGCGGTTTGACAAGGCGTGTATGAAGTACCTCGAGGAGGGCGATTTCCTAAAGCTCCTGCGCATGGAGCCCGCCCTCTATCAGCCGGCGGCGGAGTGCGCCCTGCACGGGCTGTGGATGCTGGCGGGTGTGCTCGACGCACGCGCACTGAAGATCAAAAAGCTCTCCTATCAGGGGACGACGGGCGTCGGCTACGGGCTCGTGTCGTTCAAGGTGACGCGCGAGGATCCGCGCCGCAGCTTCGTGGAGCGATATGAGATGCTGGAGCAGCGCGCCCGCGAGGAACGCCGCGCGGCAGAGGACGACTACGTGCGGCTCGCCCGCCGCGCCGTGGAGACGATCGTTCGCACGGGAAACTGCCGCCCGTGCCCGCAGAGCTCCCAGAGGAGATGGCGGGGCGCGCGGGGTCACGTGACGCTCACGCGGGACGGCGCGCCGCGCGGGACGTACGGCACGTTCGAGCCGTCGGCAAAGAACATCGCCGACGAGATCACGCGCAATGCCGCGCACGCCGCACGAAACGATACCCATGTCGCCCCCCGTGACGGAGGAGGAACTGGACGGGCTCGACATCACGGTCGACGTGCTCAGCGAGCCGGAGCTCGTGGGCGGCGCAGAGGCGCTCGACCCGAAAAACCTACGGCATCATCGCCGAGTCGCGCGGGCGCAAAGGGTGTCATGCTCCCCGCTGCCCCCGGCATAGAGACTGCCGAGAGCAGCTGCGCGCCGCACGCAAAAAGGCGGGCATCCCCGAGGACGCCGAGATCCGCATCTGGTGGTTCACGTCGGAGCAGCACGCGTGACGGCGGTCTGCGATCTCTGTCCCCCACGCCTGCCGCCTGCGTGAGGATGAGACGAGGGTTCTGCCGCGCGCGCACGAACGTCGGCGGCGTCATCCGTCCGACGAACTACGGGCGGCTGACCGCGCTCGCGCTCGACCCCATCGAGAAGAAGCCGCTGCATCACTTTCATCCCGGCCATGCGATCCTCTCCGTCGGCAGCTATGGGTGCAATCTCGCCTGCCCGTTCTGCCAGAACGCGGACATCGCGGCAGCGGATGCCGCCATACCGACGGAGAACGTACCGCCCGCGCGTCTCGCCGCCCTCGCACAGGAGCTGAGCGCCGCCCGCACGGCAATCTCGGCGTCGCATTCACCTACAACGAGCCGCTCATCTCCTATGAGTACATCATGGACTGTGCGCCGCTCCTCCACGCGGCAGGGCTCGCCGTCGTCCCTCGTCACGAACGGCACGATCTGCGCGGAGCCCGCTCGCGCGCCTCCTCCCGCACGTCGATGCGATGAACATCGACCTCAAGGGCTGGCGCAAGGATTTCTACCGACGGCTCGGCGGCGACCTCTTGACCGTGCGCGAGACCATCACGCACGCCGTCCGCGCGGGCGTCCACCTCGAGGTGACGACCCTCATCATCCCCAGCATGAACGACAGCCCCGCCGACATGGACGCCGAAACACGCTGGCTCGCCGCGCCTCGCCCGACCTCCCGCTCCACATCAGCCGCTATTTCCCGCGCCACCGCATGCAGACGCCGGCGACGCCGATCGCGACCATCGACGCACTCACCGCCGTCGCCGCGCGTCACCTGCGCCATGTCCACCGCGGGAACTGCTAAGCGCCCTGATTCGTACATCGTCTGTGCATTGTATCGCTTATAGCATGACGCATGATGTCAATGCACTCAGAGATGGTGACAGACAGCATCTCCCCATTCTCATCCATTTCTAGCGTAATTTCCATTTTTCAGGACATTTAACCCTACCTTTTTCCCTGTGAGCGGTGCTACACTGAGTATGTGCACTGTTCCGATGGGGAGGACGTGGCACGCAGAGCATGTCTCTACGCAGTCTTTTGGGAAAGGGGCGTTCCTATGGGAACAATGAAGATATCGAATCTGAGGCAAAAATCATCGAAAAAGCCGTACAACTAGAGCAAAAGGTTGTAAAAATAAAATGAGCACCCTCGGCACGGTTGCATCTGTGCTCGCGATCTGCATGTATGTGTCCTACATCCCGCAGATCATCGGGAACCTGTCGGGGCATCCGGGCGACTGGATCCAGCCGTTCGTCGCCTTTATCAACTGTACCCTGTGGGTCATCTACGGACTCTTTCGTAAGAAGCCCGAGTGGCCGATCGTCGTTGCAAACGTACCCGGCATCATCTTCGGCCTGACCGCCGCGATCACCGCGCGGATGTAAAGAAAGACAAAAACCCGTACACCTCCCATGGTGTGCGGGTTTTTCGATAAAGTTCCATCCCTACTCCAAAAGATGCGGATCGATGATGATGCGGTGCACGCCGTGACGGCGGAACTCCTCGGCGAGTTCCTTCGTTGTGAGGCTCATCAGCGCCAGCGGTAGCGAAAGCACCATCTTTTTCATGTGGACGCTCCGTCGTAGAAGAACGACCGGCTCACCGTCCCGTCGTTCAATACGATCTGCATCTGCCCGTATGCGAGACAGGGCTGCGCATCCAGTGATGGGTAAAGCGCACTCACGGATCTGATCGAGCGCGTATGTCTTCTCGTGCATTCCGGGAAGGAGTAATAGAATACGGTCAGCCGGCCGTTCTCAAACTGTAGGAATTTTTGGTCGCCCCGCCGCGCAGTCCGCGGTACATCGACCACAGCGCTGCGCCATGCCACCACGCCGAACAGGATCAGGACAAACATCGATGTCATCATCTTTCGCCATACCTCCTGAGGGAATGCCCCGTGACCGAATCACTTTGACGATCATGATAGCATCGACGGATTAGATTCGTCTAACGAAAAAGCACGGCCTTGCCATCTGCCGTGCTTTTTGATTACTGCTCGTCTATTCGTCCGCGATCGCCTGCAGGCCCCTCGTCGCCCGTACGGATGCGCACGGCGTTCGTGAGCTCGTAGACAAAGATCTTGCCATCGCCCGGCGCCCCTGTGCGCAGGACGCGCTGGCTGTATCCGTCAGCTGCGTGACGGGCACCTCACAGATGACGGTCTCGATCTTGACCTTTGGCACGAGGTTGATGTCGTACTGCGTCCGCGATGACTTCCTTGTGCCCCTTCTGCACGCCGCAGCCGTAGACCTGACTGACGGTCATGCCGAGCACGCCGATCTCGTTGAGCGCTCTTTGAGCTCCTCGAGGTTTTTCGGGCGCGTGATGATGTCGACTTTATAGAGTTTTCTTTCCACTGCGTCTCACCTCTCCTGTCTGCATGGGACATTGATGCGATTCATTTTCGCCGTCGATCATGGGTTATCCTTCCTCAGGGGATTGTTGTCCCCAAAAAGGAGAGATCGGGCTGCCGGTCGTGATGGACTCGACGTAGCCGCGCTCGCCGTGCTCGGTGACATCGAGCCCCTTGATCTCGTCTGCCTCGCTCGCCCCGCATGGGTGCATAGGCGTTGACGATGCGAAAGAGGACGTACGAGCCGACGATGGCAAGGCCGTAGGCGACGAGGGTCGAGAGGATCTGCGCCCACAGGAGAGTGAGTCCGCCGCCGTAAAACAGTCCGTTTGCGCCGTCGGGATTGACCGCCGTCGTCGCCCACAGCCCCGTGGCGAGCGCGCCCCATGTGCCGCCGATGCCGTGGATGCCGAATGCGTCGAGGGAGTCGTCATAGCCGAGCCGTGCCTTGACGATGGCGACGGCCGTATAGCAGACAGCACCGCCGATCAGGCCGATGAGGACGGCGGGGAGTGCCGTGACGAATCCCGCCGCCGGGGTGATGGAGACGAGCCCCGCGACACAGCCGGAGACGGCACCGAGGAGGGTCGGCTTGCCGTCGCGCCGCCACTCGGTGAATACCCATGAGAGTCCGCCTGCCGCCGCTGCGACCTGCGTCGTGAGGACGGCGTTCGCGGCGAGTGCATTCGCGCCGAGCGCACTGCCCGCGTTGAACCCGAACCAGCCAAACCAGAGGAGCGCCGCGCCGAGCACGGTCATGGGCAGGTGATGCGGCAGCATGGGGCGGCGTCCGTAGCTGCTGCGCTGTCCGAGGAGGAGGCAGAGAACCAGACCCGAGACACCCGAGAGGATGTGGATGACGAGTCCGCCCGCGAAATCGAGTGCGCCGAGCTGCGCGAGGAAACCGCCGCCCCAGACCCAATGCGCCATGGGGTTATAGAGGAAAACGACCCAGAGCAGGACAAAGAGAACGAAGGGGCCAAAGCGGACGCGCTCGGCAAATGCGCCACTGATGAGCGCAGGTGTAATAACAGCAAACATACATTGAAACGCAACAAAGGCGAGTTCCGGGATCGCTGCATTCGGCAGTGCGCCCATGCCCACCCCCGTGAGTCCGAGCTCGACAGACCGCCGATGAGGGCCGCCGTCCGCACCGAATACCATCGTATAGCCGAGGAGCACCCACTCAACGGAGATCAGCGCCACCATGAAGAAGCTCTGCATGATGGTCGTCAGCACGTTCTGCTGCGCACCATACCGCCGTGAAGAACGCCAGCCCCGGCGTCATGACGAACACCATCGCCGCGCAGATGAGCACATAGGCGGTATCGCCGCTGTCGATCGTCCTCGGCTCTGCCGCGAGCGCTGTGCGGCAGAGTGCCGCCATGAGGAGGAGTGTTCCCCCGAAATCCATCCCCATCGTTTCATAAAAATCCCCCATGTCCCTGATGGAATCATCCAAACGTGCGCGAGAATCACCGATACACCGTCCATCCGATGCACAGAGCGCCGACATCCACCGTACCGGGAGTACGGATCACATGAGGCACCGCCATCTGGCATGCCCTCATGTGATCATGATCCCTAAAATACAAAACGGCATCCCCCACCCCTGTCCCCCATTGTGACAGGAATGGATCTGCCGTCCGACATGTGTTATAGGGTAAACGATATTCGCTCTCTGTGTCAATGTTTTCTCAGCGGTGATACAATACAAAACGACCTCTCACACATTCCACTGGGTGAGAGGTCGTTTTATAGCTTCTGATCGATATACGTTAACGTCCCATCTGTTCTGCACAGATACACACGTTGCGGTATGTCCTCACACTTGATCCGGAGATATTTTTCGTTGTCGTCATATTGCCATTACGAACACGATAGCAGTGTAGTGATATTTGACTATACTCCACTCCATAGGATCGTTCGATCTGTTCCAACTGAAAGCGCTCCGATTTCGACCCCTGTGGTGCGACATCGTTGTCGTAGAGCTCAATGTACCGCACCTCATACGTACCGGGAGTCAAAATTCTGCGCCGTGAACTGCTCTCCCTGCCGAATAAAAAGGCGCGGACAGGTTCTTTGCGCCCCATATCCCAAAGACGAACATAGACCGGCATATTGTTCGCGTATTATCAACCGTCACCTCACAATATCCGTTCTTATTGGCGATGGCTTTTTCCGTGTCATACCCGGTGCGGACATTCTCCTTCGGTATAGGTGCAACAGGGGCTTTTTCCGTAGGAGGCGGAGTAGACTGTTCCTGCTGTTTTTGGCTGTTCTTTGGGCGAGGGTGGTTCTGCCACTGATGTCTTGGTCTCTTGCTGACTGCTATTATTCTGCTGTGCGGATTGCTGCGTCTGATGGGCAGGCTGCGGTGATGCTCTTTTTCTGACTGCTATAGTGCGAAGCAGAGTACCCATATAATAGAAGGATTGCAATAATGATAAACAATGCCCCCACATAGCTTGTCCCGCTGCTCCGCGACGATGTTTTCTGCGGTGGCTGCGGCCGTGCCGGAGGCACCGCAGGTCGAGGTGCAGCAGCGCGTGGCATCGCTCCACCTGTACGTCGCGGCGTTGTCTGTGGGTGAGAAATCTCTTTGGCGAGATCCGTGATTCCATGAAATCCCTTGCGCATTGTCAATCCTCCTATCCACGTATCAAGTAGGGTCAATCCAACAACACACTGAGCCGACCTACCGATCTGCCACGTCGCTCATAGAAGCGATCCAGCAGAATGGCAAGCACTGCTGTGTTCCAATCGTCCATATAGGACGCATTCGCAGAATATTGCCGCGCTTCGTCCTCCAAGTAGAAAGAGCCATCATCACTATAGCGCACGAGTGGTGTATACCAAGCAAAAAACTTCGTATCTGAGGAAAAAATTCCCGTTTCGGTCAAAATTACACCCGTATCCGAAAAAAATTAATGCCACCGATCCGTATATCCTTCCCGCTACGAAGCGCTAGAAGCATATTCACCAAGATGCTGACTCCAACGGATTTCCACAAATGCCCAATGATCTCCTGATAGCTTTTCTTATCCCTGAGATGAATCCTATGCTCGCCCGCCATGGTGGTATACCGGATATAGTAGTCCGTGCGAACCGGGATGAAGGAGATCCATCGTCGCACCGCCCCCCACGCGATGCCCGTAATATCGGCCAGCGGTGTCAACGTATCGCTCCATGTGATCCCCTGCTCGGAGATGATGAGGCGATGCTTGAGAAAAAGCCCCCGACATCCGCGTTATAAAAAGACCTTTGTGGGCGCATCATGAGGGATTCGCTCACGCCTGCGCCCTCCTCACGTGTGGGTTTTTCCCATCGGTGCGATGTCTGCGAGAGAAACAGGATATCCTCACGGATCTGCTTTTCCCGCCGCGGCAAGTACTTGAGTGCCTTCATCGCATCGAGCCGCTGCAGGATACGACATGCGTACACTGTCTGCCCGCCCTCATTGTGGAGCAGGATCGCCGCCTCCCGTATCTGCCCAAAAGGCAACGGATGCCGCATGCTCCTGCCCTTTGGAGCAATAATACATCTGGAGGGGCAGGAGGACATTCTGCCGTGTCTTTGCATACGCCGCTATATCTTCGACGTTCTGCCGCAGGCACGCGTCATCGAGCATTGCTCCCGCTCGAAATTGCGCCATATACACACGTACATGCTCGATCTGCTGATCTGCAAATTGGCGCGTCTCAATTTCATACTGCTCCATCAGGGATTCGATTAGGGCGGGGGCACGCTTTTCCGCCCGCTCTGTCCCAAGAGCGACAATATGCGTGACCGTATTGATCAAATCCTCTGGGGCAAACTGATCTAGGCATTGCTTGATCGTGTCGGTCATTGCTCTTGCACGCAGATCAAGATGGTCGAGCAGATCCTGCGCAACGACTTCCGGAAGGTGCGCCATTCGCCGATGCCGGTTGATCTCATGGAGTAGGGATGAAAAATCCTCCTGCTCCACTTCAATATAACGTTCATATAATCGAGCGGCCGCGAGGACTTTATCCCCAACACGAAGACAATCCATCGCCGTAGCAGTGGCAGATGCTACTATATGCTCCATGATCACGTTCATCTTATAATAAGGCAGCATCCGCCCATCACTGCTCACTGTGGGTGGATACCATGCGAGCTCTGCATCGAGACGCCGCTTCATATCCAGCAGAGCCTCCTTGGCAGAGCTAATCCGTGCAGGATCCTCAAAGAGGCTCTGCTCCTCCGCCCGCTCCATGATAGTACTCTTTTCCATCACATGGCGATAGCCCCATCACGGTAAATGGATTTTCATGCAGCTCCATAGCGTCCCTACCCCTTTTTCCGCTGCTAAATGCCTATGGCTGTGTGAGTGCTGCCATGGCCTCCTCCATGATGTCGTGCGAGATACAGCTGCGATGATGGCGCACGGCTCTGCGCCCTCGCCTCCTGTACCAGATAGGCAATCTCGCCATGGATGCGCCGCATAGGCGCTCTGCGATCTCTTCGAGTGAGAGATCCTCCGCCACAGGGACATCCGCCAACTTCTTTTGCAGCAGCGCAGTAATCTCGTCTTTTTGATGGCATACCGACCTCGATGATGTGGTCAAATCGCCCCTTGCGTCGAACGGCAGGATCGATCTCATCAAGGCGATTGGTCATCCCTAGGACGAGGATGCGATGCACACGAGCATCCTGCAGCAGACGCAGAAACTCACCCACTTCCTCCGTATGATGGAGTCCCGCCATACGGCTGTCACGTGCGGAGAGAAATGCCTCCATCTCATCAATGATGACGATGGAGGGCGCAGCCTCCCGTGCCGCATCGAATAGTGCAGCGATCTTCTGTCCCGTCTCGTGAATGTATTTACCGCCGATGCTCGACGCATTCACCGTATACTGCGGCCAGCCAAGATACGCCGCCAACTGCTCCGCTGCATACGTCTTCCCGGAACCGGGCGGACCATACATCAGAATCGCCCCCTGGGAAGAGGGATGCCCATACGTGCGTATCCTCCTGTCGCTCCACAATATCGATCACGTAGTCGCGAAAGAACTGCGTCAGCTCCGTTCTGCCATAAAGCACAAAAATCTGTGCGCGGCCGTTCACGCCGGCATGACATCGTCATTTGTCTCTTCTGCAGGGGCAAGACCCGCGCAGCACACAATATGGCGTATCTCCTCAGGAGGTATCCATGTCATAAGTCCTGCTATACGTTGTGCATCCATTGCCGATACGGAGACGCCGCCCGTCAGCCACTGTCCCAGTACCAGATCATCCGCCGTATGCTGTGCCGTATCGGTGAGCGGCAAAAGCCGCGTACGCTTCAAAAATATAGCATCCTGCAGGTCGGCACTGCAGCGGCGCTGCGTCTCCCCGCAGCGCCGCTGCAAAGGAAAGCGCTTCCTCCACCGACGCCGGAATGGCTGCATTCTCCACGTATTCTAGCCGTGTCCCCATCCCCGCACAGGCATAAAAGATCCCTCTGCCATAGGGACGGCACGGAATACTGCCGCATCGATGAGTGCTGCGTCACACCACTGACGGAGCAATCCATCGGAGACAGCGAGCACCAAAACGCCGCTGAATGATCGGTAGATCGCCCAGTCTTTCTCCCCGTCGATCTTTTTGCAGAGGACGAGTCCCGCCTCGAGCTTTGTCCCCCGCTGCAAGCACTCAGACATTTTCAGCTCCTGATGATGTTGACGAAGTCATCCGACTGACCTGCGCTGCCATCTCTTTTTCTGCAGCCCGTACATCTGCCAGATGCCGCGCAGCCTCTCTATGTCTCCCCGCACGAGCGCATTCTTTCCCTCCGTCATCAGTGCATGGTATGTCTGTACGTCGGTGACATCCACCGCCTCCTCCTGCAGATGCTTGAAGCAGTCGATGATGAAGAAATCCTGCCGCCAGAGAACCCGATAGAAATGTTGATACAGTTCGTCCCTGTATTCCTCGAAGGAGCTATCTCGTCGTGAAATTGCGCTCTCCATCCGGCGAAATAGGCTCTCTATGTCTGCAGCATCCTTCTTCTCCGCATGGGGCTGTACCATCCCTGCATAGGTTGACTGTACGCCGTCCAGCTCCGCGTGACGCACCTGCGCGCGGTTCTCCCGATGTACCTCATAGAGCAGCTGCTTTTGCCTCATAGATTTTTCTGCGGCCTCCTGCAGCGGCTCCGTATCGGGATCATCACTGCAGCGGATCGCAAGAACGGATTCTGTCTTCTCGCGTGCGCGATGGAGTTTCTCGTCCGTAAGCCGCCCCTCAAGACGAGCAATGCGTGTGAGCAATCCATCTGCTTCTGCAAGAATCTGATCCACGCTGCCACTGGCAGAATAATCAACTGCGCCTTCCTGTCGCGAATAAAATTCGCGATCGGAGCGAAATGACCCACCGATCTGCGGAACGGATATTTTCGATTGTGATATTCCCGTCGTCACGCATCTTGTAGTCACAGACCAGATCTGCACCCGCCGGGATCAGCCCCTGAGAGATCCCAGCCACGAATGGCAAACACGCCGATGAAACGATTGTCGTGTACGGGTTCTTCGATCTCGCCTTCCCAGAGCTTGAAATTGATCGATTCGTCTGTAGTTCTGCCTTTGAGTGCCTGCGTCGCCTTAAAGATTTTTCGTCCCTCCACAGGCAGATGATCACCGGCGCGGACAAGCCACTCCAGATGCGAGGCACGCTGACCCATAGCCTTTAGCACCTCAACACCAATGGAGTGCGATGCCGGTATGGCGGATACCGTCGGAGCCGTCCGCTCGATGGTGATTTGAGTGGATTGGAGCATTTTCCCATTTTGATCGTAGACCGATACGGTGAATGGATTTTGCACCATCAACTGTGAGCGGGAGCGTGACAACCATTCCATGTCGTAGAGAAACGCGCCCGGATGACCACCCTGGCGCATCTACCTGAAATACTGTCCCCACAGGAATCTGGCGCCTTGCATGGACGGCTAGCTTCGCCTGTGGCTCGGCTGTACGCGCTATATAGTTGAACGAAAAAGCATCCTCTGACATTTGAATCTCGCCGCGCATTGATTTATGGGTGAGCTCCTCCGCTTCCCAGTCGATGGTCTCTGCATAGATCGCAGCCCCTCGGCGACCGCCGTCATGGGATTGATCGCAAGCCCCGCAGGGATTCCAAGAGCCGTACTCACATAGTCCCGCAGCGGCTTGTAGTTCGTCGGGCCTCCGATAAAGATAATGTCCTCAAAAATCCACGGAACTAAAGGTTATTCTGCGCCAGAATCTCTCTGACGCGCACGACAGATTCTTCCAGTTTTTCCTGTATAATCTCATTCAAACGTGCGCGCGTCAATGGTATATCGAGAAATATCTCCATCCCATCCGTGTCGGTACTGCGCGTCTCGAACTCCGTGAGAGTAATATGACTCTCCGATGCCGCGGACAGCTCGATCTTCGCTTTTCTGCCGCCCACAGAGAGGCCGATACAGGGACTGATACCGATCCTGCACGATGAAGTCGGCTGGCAGATGAAAATGCTCATCCAACCACGGACGGATCACACTGCTGAAAATGCCGCGGTCAAAGTCGCGCCCGCCGCACATGGCAATCCCACCGTGCGCAATGAGTTGTACCTTGCGTCCGATACATTCTGCAACGGCGACATCCAGCGTTCCACCACCAAAATCATAGATGAGGAACATGCCGTCGTTCCGCTTTTCCCGCATGACACGCATGACCGCCGCGACCGGTTCCTGCATCAGTGCCACGCGGCCAATCCCCGCCATCTGTGCTGCTTCGCGCGTCGCACGCTTTTGCATCTGGTTAAATGCTGCCGGCACAGTGATGACCGTTCCCGTATCCGAGGCTCTGCGCATCTCCTCAGGCAGATAGCCATATAGTACCTTCAGTATCTCTGCCGAACATTCCTCCGGTGTCATATCGCATTCCAGCGACTCCATGTGGATGGGTGTATTTGTTCCCATCATGCGCTTGAAGAGCTGTGCCGCATTCTTTGGATTCTGCGGAGCAAAAATCATACGCCTCGTTTTCCGACGTACTTATTCCGTCGCCGATCAAAACTAATCACCGATGGTGTCACGTCGTTCTGCTCGTGGCTTTTCCATACACGCAGGGAACTGCCATTATAAGAGCAGATGGCGCTGTTCGTTGTCCCAAGATCAATGCCGATAAACTGCTTCATCGTTCCGTCCCTCCGTAGCATGAGGATCTCTTAAGCCGTATGGTTCAATGTAAAATCCCTAGATAAAAAGTATAAAGAAAGATGACGCTGAATTCGTCAGCATTTCTAATTTGTGGGAGTAACAAATTCGCCGAGATAGCGATAAACGATTCTATCTGTTTGCATATCATAGTTCAGTTCGTAGTCATGGTATCTCCGCCCAGGATGGTACTCAGGACCATCGTCGATATATAGCCGCAAAGGTCTGCCGTCACGCCAACCATCAAGTCTGGGCGATGGGTAACGATAGCCGGTGTGAAAATCATCGATGGTCAAATAACGCTTAAATTTACCACTGGCATTATGATACCCCCAAATATATACGTATCGATCTGATCTCAGTGCAACAAACATCTGACTGCTCTCAGTTTCCCAAAAACATAAATTCGCCATTCATAACTGAGATTGATATTTGTTTCATATATTCTGTTTTTGGTTGAAATTAACACTGAAGATACCTACTTCTCCTCGTTCATCATGAACTCGACCAAACTGAAGCTGCAACACCCCATGAACCGCCGGGTATAGCCTACCCCAATAATATTCTGTGGGATAAGCCTGATCAAAGCAACGAGATAAAAGTCGATGCGTGCGTAGAAGAAGGGCAGCGAAAGAAGATGGGGAGGATAAGGAAAAGAGCAATCATAAACTTCCTCATGAGGCGTACTCCTTTCAGGTCTAATATGAATATTGAATTAATTCTACGAAATTGAGTCAAATCCTTCTTTTAATTAGAAGAAACCATTATGGAATTTAGATTATTCTCCAGATCTCTGCACTTTTCTCCAGCGGTGTATACACTACACAAAACGACCTCTCACACATTCCACTGGGTGAGAGGTCGTTTTGTGGGGATACCCCCGTAGGAATCAGTGATGAAGGAACCTATACTTTTTAGGGAAACACTGATAAAATGAGGTCTGCCAGATTGGCGTAGATTTTTTCGTCCGAACGAGGTGGAAAACCGGACGCAGAGTGGTGCTCTGTGGAGGATTTTCCGCCGAAGTGCGGGCAAAAAAGATGCGTCAAGATGGTTGTACCGAATTTATCAGTGCTTCCTTAGGTCACTTCATGGCTAGAAGAGCAGCAGATGTCTATCGTAATGAGCCGTCAGCCGATACGATCTACAGTGTGTTGCCGGCGAATCCCGGCCGTCCCATCATGCTCTGCATCGCGAGCGATGCCAGCATGGACTGCGCGGGTACGGGCGACGGGCTGGGCAGGTAGGATGTCAGCTCCGCTGCGAGTGCCTTGCTCGGGGTGAGACGATTGCCGTGTGTCGTCGTCTCGGAGATGAGACGCGCCCCTTGTAGGCGCGCGTAACGATGGACCCATCCGCGAGCACGCGCGTGATGATGGTATCCGGTTCGCTGCTGTCGCGATCCTGAAGATCGGCTGCCTTCTCATCGCGCATCTCCTGCAGGATCTGCGCAAAAGTGCTCTCGGTATCATCCTTCGCGTGCGCGATGCTGCGCACGGGGGTCGGTGCAGCAACGCCGCGCCCGCCATAGATTTTTTCAAACTTCATTGTAATCCCTCCTTTGCGCTTCCTGCGAATATCACTGTCCCTATTTGTTTTTATCGAGATGTGATCGACTAACTTAAATAAATTCAGAAACTTTAGTTAAATTCTAAGGAATTGCCACGGTCATGTAACAAAAAGTGCATTGTTTCACAGACGGGAAAAAGAAGCAGGGGAGGGTGAGACACAGCGACCTCCTATCCCTATGTGGACAGGAGGTCGGCTGTACAGAGTCATTCGGATAATACTGCAGTACCAATGACTGCCGCGATTCCCTAGCGCGCCCTGCGCTGCGTGTGAGGCAAGCAGGGGATTCTGCGCCGCATCTTCGTCAAGCTTCAACTGGTCGACACGCTCAGAGATGAGTGACTTGCCCGCCTCGGGATTCGCTCCGGGCGTCATGGTCTCGGAGATCAACGTCGTTCCCTTTATAGATCTGTGTGATGACTGAGCCATCCGCGAGCACGCGCGTCACAACAGTGTCGCCCTCCAGATCCTCACGTCCATAGCTGTTGACGGGCTTTTGCCTCGCGCATATTCTGCAGCATCCGTGCAAATGTATCGGAGGTGTCCTCCTTCGCTGTACGGTTGCGCCGCGCAGGTGATGTGGGCTCTACTCCACCGCTACCATAGATTTTCTCAAGTTCCATGTCAATCCCTCCCTCCATGCTTCCTGTCCTGTGCTATTGTCCTTACCATTTCTATCGATTCCTCTCCCTTAAGAAAGCACTGATAAATTCGGTACAATCCATCTTGACGCATCTTTTTGCCCGCACTTCGGCGGAAAATCCTCCACAGAGCACCACTCTGCGTCCGGTTTTCCACCTCGTTCGGACGAAAAATCTACGCCAATCTGAGAGACTGTTTTATCAGTGATTCCCTAAATTTATGATATACGTCGCTCTTTCTCGAGCCAGACGAGGAGGACGGAGATGTCGGCCGGGGAGACGCCGCTGATGCGCGAGGCCTGTCCGATGGAGCGCGGGCGCACGGCGGCGAGTTTCTCCGCCGCCTCGAGGCGCAGGCTGCCGATCACTGCGTAGTCTGTATCGGCGGGGATGCGGCGTGCCTCGAGCCGCTCCATGCGCGCGATCTGCTCCTCCTGTTTCCGTATGTAGCCGTCGTAGCGCGCCATGATCTCGACTTCCTCGCGCACGTCGTCTGCGAGTGGCGGGAGGTCAAAGACGGCGGCGAGTGCACGGTAGTCGCCCTCGCGTGCGAGCAGGGCAAAGAGGGTCATGGGCGTCCGCAGCGGGGGGATGCCCGCCGCCGCCAGTCGCTCCTCGGTCGCAGCGCTCGGGCTGAGGCGCGTCTCCCGCAGCTGCGTGAGAGCCATCTCAATGGCGTCGCGCTTTGCCGTAAAGCGCGTCCAGCGCGCATCCGAGACGAGTCCAATGCGGCGTCCGATGGGCGTCAGCCGCAGGTCGGCGTTGTCCTGCCGCAGGACAAGGCGGTACTCGGCGCGGCTCGTCATCATGCGATACGGCTCCTCTGTCCCCTTCGTCACGAGGTCGTCGATGAGGACGCCGATGTAGCCGTCGCTGCGCCGCAGGATGAGCGGCTCCTCTCCCACGCAGGCACGCGCGGCGTTGATGCCCGCGATAAGCCCCCTGTGCCGCCGCCTCCTCGTAGCCGCTCGTTCCGTTCGCCTGCCCCTGCAGAGTAAAGCCCCTGCGATCTCTTTGACGGCAAGGCTTGCCTCCAGCTGCAGCGGGTCGAGGCAGTCGTACTCGATGGCATAGCCGGGGCGCATCATGCGTGCATGCTGCAGTCCCGGATGGTGCGAGAAACTCCTCCTGCACATCCGTTGGCAGGCTGGTAGACATACCCTGCACATATATTTCATTAGTATGCAGTCCCTCCGGTTCGAGAAAGAGCTGATGCCGCTCCCTTGTCGGGGAAACGCGCGATCTTCGTCTCGATCGAGGGGCAGTAGCGCGGGCCGATGCCCTCGATGACGCCGTTTGCCATCGGAGCGCGGTGGAGGTTCGCACGGATGACGGCATGGGTTGCCTCGTTCGTGTAGGTGAGGTAGCAGGGGGTCTGCGCGTCGGGCATCGCATCCGTCAGGAAGGAGAAGGCAGGCGCATCAGAATCGCCCGCCTGCAAGGCCGTCTCCGCGAGGTCGAGTGTGCGGCGGTCAACGCGCGCGGGCGTGCCTGTCTTGAACCGCATGAGGCGAATCCCTCGCCGCGCGCAGCGAGTCCGAGAATGCCATGGCAGGACGCTGGCCGTTCGGGCCGCCGTCATAGATCGTCTCGCCGAGGATGATGCGCCCGCGCAGATAGGTCCCCGTCGCGAGGATGACGGCGCGCGCGGTAAGCTGCTCCCCCGTCTCGCAGCGGATGCCTGTGACGCGCCGCCCTTCCGCCGTCTCCTCTGTCCGCAGCTCCGTCACGAGGAGCTGACGCACGTCGAGATGTGCGGTGTTTTCGAGGGTCTCCTTCATGATGCGCTGATAGAGGAATTTGTCCGCCTGCATGCGCAGGGCGTGGACGGCGGGGCCCTTGCCCGTGTTGAGCAGGCGCCGCTGGATGCTCGCCCGATCTGCCGCGATGCCCATCTCACCGCCGAGCGCGTCGATCTCGCGGACGAGGTGGCTCTTGCCGGGGCCACCGACGGATGGATTGCACGGCATCATGGCGATGTTGTCCAGCGATAGTGTGACAATGAGTGTACGCTGTCCCATACGTGCCGCGGCAAGTGCCGCCTCGACGCCCGCATGGCCTGCGCCGATGACGATGATGTCGTAGTCCTGTTCTGTGCTCACGTTATCCCTCATTAGGGAAGCACTGATAAATTCGGTATCAACTATCTTGACGCATCTTTTTGCTCGCACTTCGGCGGAAAATCCTCCACAGAGCACCACTCTGCGTCCGGTTTTCCACCTCGTTCGGACGAAAAAAATCTACGCCAATCTGGCAGACCTCATTTTTATCAGTGTTTCCTTAGAAATCGGCTCCCATTCTGCTCCCGCAGTCCTTGCTCCATCGCATCGAATGCGGGAATATAGCGCGTGAGGATCTCACGAACCATTTCCTCTGCGCGCGTACTGTTGTAGATATGCGTCAGGTCGTTGCGGGCGTGCAGCATATCGAGCCATACATCTTCCGCGAGGAAGTCAAAACAGAGGTATGCCTCCTTGATGATCGCACGCGGCGAGCCCGATGCTGAGATGCTCCGCCCCTCCTCGCGCAGAAGCTCTTTGAGCAGTTTCCACCCCAGCTCAAACTGGATGAAAAAAACTTGTCGATGATCCCGCTGACGATGAAGGTATTCGACAAGTCCTGCTCCCGCGCCTGCCGCAGGATGGACAGGTGGCGCACAAATTCATCGTATCGCTTCATAGAGAATCACTCCATCCCTGTTCCACCTCTGCCGCGAGGGCAGGGGAGACGATGCCGTCCATGTCCACCAGATCAAAGGAGAGGAGGGTGTCGATCTCCTCGTCCACGGCAAAGGAAAAGTCGCGAAAGCGCGCACAGCCGAAAACGGCGAGATCAATGTCGCTCTTTTCCCCATGTGTGCGACGCGCACGCGAGCCAAAGAGCACAATGCGCTCTGCCCCGTAGGAAGGGGGCGAGGTTTCGCAACGCATCAAATATGCGTATCTCACGCACTGTCCATACGATGTCACGATCAGATTTCATGGGCTCTATTTTCCAATACAAAACTCGCTGAAGATGCGGTCGATCAGGTCGGTATCGACGGTCTCGCCGAGGATCTCGCCGAGCGCGTCATAGGCGGCGCGCAGGTCGATGGAGACGAAGTCCGTCCCAAGGCCTGCGGCGAGGGTCTCCGCTGCCGCCGTGAGATGCGCTTCCGCGCGGCGCAGCGCCTCGATCTCGCGCTCTTTGTTCGGGAGTGCCCCATCACTGAGGTCGCCCTCCCGGCGAACGATGTGCGCGGCGATCTCCTCCCGCAGGGCATCGAGCCCCGTGCCCTCCTGCGCCGAAATGCGAAGGACGGGCGCAGCGACGGCGGAAAAAGTCCGCCGCACTCAGCACGGAGGGCGATCCTCCTTGCTGCAGAGGATGATAATGTCTGCCGCTGCTGCCGAAAGGCGCGTAAGGAGCGCGTGATCCTCCGTGGTCAGCGGCTCTGACGCGTCAAAGACGGCAAGGATGAGCTCTGCATCCGTGAGATGCTGCTCGGTGCGTGCGACGCCGATCTGCTCGACGGCGTCCTCTGCCGCGCGCAGTCCCGCCGTATCGAGAAGCCGCAGGGGGATGCCCGCGACGCTGATCTCCTCCTCGATGATGTCACGCGTCGTGCCCGGCACGTCGGTGACGATGGCGCGCTCCATGCCGAGGAGGGCGTTGAGGAGGCTCGATTTGCCGACGTTCGGGCGACCGACGATGACGGTCTTGACCCCATCGCGCAGGATGCGGCCCGTATCCGCACCCACGAGCAGACGACGGACGGCGGCAGACGCAGCGTCGATCTCCGCCGCAAGGTGTTCGGCGGAGGCAGCGGGGATGTCATCCTCGGGGAAGTCGATCCCCGCCTCGATGTGTGCGACGGCACCGAGGATCTGCGTGCGGATGTCCGTCACCGCATGGGAGAATGCACCTGCGAGCCGCTCCCGTGCGGCACGCGCGGCGCGTGCTCTTTGCCGCAATCAGCTCCATGACGCCCTCGGCGCGCGCGAGGTCAAGCCGCCCATGGAGAAAGGCGCGCTTCGTGAACTCCCCCGCCTCTGCGGGACGCGCGCCCGCCTCCCATGTCCTGAGGAGCACCTCGCGCAGGACGACCGCGCCGCCGTGACACTGCAGTTCCGCCGTGTCCTCGCCCGTATAGGAGTGCGGCGCACGCATATAGAGGAGGATACACTCGTCGATCACCGTGCCGTCCGCCGCGACGATGTGTCCATAGCGTGCTGTATGGGGCGCGATGTCCCCGAGCGTGCCGCCCGCCGCGGGCCGAAAGACGCAACGCGCAACGCCGAGCGCATCCCCTCCGCTCACGCGGATGATGCCGATGCCGCCCGCGCCGTGCGGTGTCGCGATCTGGCTGATGGTGTCCTCGGTCATGGCGCGCGTCCTTTCTACCATTATTTGATGCACTGTGCAAAAAAAGGCTGCTGCACGAAGGTTCCCTTCGTATAACAACCCCTATAAGTATCTGCATCAAAACATTACGACGGCATACTCCACGCAAACACCTCGTTACGCAAGCGGTCGTGCGCTTGTACGCTTAAATACCGACGAATTTCTTAACGCGCTTCGCTTGAACGAGCGAAATCCGTCGGGGCGTACCGCGCCCTTGTTCCGCTTGCTTCACTAAGGTTTGCTTGGGAGTATTGCCGTCCCCTATTTCCGTCCCCATTTCTCAGTGGAGCGAGGCAATCACTGTTCGTACGCCTCATAGCCGTCCTCGCTGCGGCCGTAGCGGCGGCGCTTCGGGACGATGACGACGTAGCGGCGCGGGTTGTCGCCCGCGCTGTAGGGTCGTGACACGGCGATTGTCCTGCAGTGCCATGTGGATGATCTTGCGCTCGTGGCGGCTCATCGGCTCGAGGTGGATCTCCTCGCCGATGCGGCACGCCTTGTCCGCGAGATGTCCCGCGAGGCGGATGAGGGTCTCCTCGCGGCGGGCGCGGTAGTCCTCCACGTCGAGGATGATGCGCGCAAAGCCCGTCTCCGGGATTTTGTTCACGACGAGGTTCGTGAGGTACTGGAGCGCGTCGAGCGTCGCACCGTGCTTGCCGATGAGGATGCCAAGGTTCTCCCCGTGCATGTTGAAGATCGTGCCCGTGGGCGTATCCGTGCGGTTCAGCGTGACGGAGAGCCCCATCGCGGCAAAGATCTTGCCGAGGAAGCCCTCTGCCGCCGCCGCCATCTCATCCGTGAGTGGGAGGAGCGGTACGTCACTGCGCTCGCGGCGCGGGCGCGGCGGATAGCCGCCCTCACGCTCGCGCGGCCCCTCGTAGCGCGGACGCGCATTGCCATAACCGCGCGGCGCGTCGTCCCGTGCAGGACGCTCCCGCCGTGGGGCGGCATCGCGCCGCTCGGTCTCCGTGCGCGATCCATCGCCTGCCGCAGTACGTCGTGCGGAGGAGCGCAGATCGGTATGGTAGCGCTTGGCGCGCGGGTCGAAGCCGTCGTCCTCGCTGCGCGCAGGTACACTCTCCTCGCGCGGTGCAGCGGTGATGGTCGGCGACGGCGGGGTTGGGATCTCCCGATGATGCGGACGAATGATGGGACGCGTCGTGACGCGGATGCGCGCCTCGCGTTTGCCCCAGAGCCCGAGGAAGCCGCCCGACGGCTCCTGAATCACCTCGTAGGTGACCTCCTCGCGGCCGCAGCCGAGTTTTTCCAGTGCTGCTGCGAGGGCATCCTCGACGGTCTTGCCCGTCGTCTCGATGATCTCCGCCATTACGCCGCCCCCTTTGCCGTCTTGTCCTCACCGCGGTACATCCACCACTGCTGGGCGATCTGAACCACGTTCATCGTGACCCAGTAGAGGACGAGTCCCGACGGGAAGGTGAGGCTGATCCAGCCGATGAAGAGCGGCATGACGGTCATCATGATCTTCATCTGCCCCGTCATCTCACTGGAGGTCATTTTCTGCTGGAGGAAGGTCGTCGCCGCCGAGAGGACGGGGAGGATATAGTAGGGATCCGGCTCGCTCATGCTCGGCAGCCAGAAGAACGCCGCCGCCTCCGCGCTCGGGAAGGTAAAGTTAAAGAGCGCGTAGTACATACCCATGAGGATTGGCATCTGCACGAGGAGCGGCAGACAGCCGGCGAGCGGGTTGACGCCCGCCTCGCGGAAGAGCTCGCCCGTCTTCTGCTGGAGCATCTGCGGGTCGTGCTTGTATTTTTTTCTTGGATTTTCTTCATCTTCGGCTGGATGTCCTGCATCGCCTTCATGGATTTGACCTGCTTCACGGTGAGCGGGTAGGTCACGAGCTTGATGAGGATGGTGAGCAGGATGATGGGAAAGCCGTAGCTCTCAAGGCCGGCGGCACTGGTGACGGAGTAGAACGCGCCGAGGATCATCTGCAATATATGGATGATGGGCGCAAACAGATTGCTGAAAAATTCGATCAAGGATAGTTCCTCCTACGATTGGGACGTTTGGTTAAGTCGTCGTCTGTATTTCGGATGTTCGGAATCGTTTCGTTATGGTACGGGGTCATAGCCGCCCCGATGAAAGGGGTGACAGCGCAGGATGCGGCGCAGCGCCATCCATCCGCCGCGCCATGCGCCGTAGCGCGTGACCGCCTCAAGGCATACGCCGAGCAGGTCGGGTAGTAGCGGCAGTGCGGCAGAAGAGCGGCGAAATCGCCGCGCGATAAAGCGGATGAGGAGGAGCAGGAGGCGTTTCATCCGTGCTCCCTCCGATGTTTTTCCGATGCGCCGTCGGCAAAGATCCCCGCGCGGCGGATGAGGCGGCGCAGCTCCTCGGCGGCGTCCTGCATCTTGCCGTCCGCAAGTCCCGCACGCCCGATGAGGAGGATCCCCACATCGCCGCGCAGCTCATGCTGCAGACAGCGGTACGCCTCGCGCAGGAGGCGTTTCGTGCGGCTGCGCACGGCGGCACAGCCCAGTTTTTTCCGGCGGCAAAGCCGACCTTTCCCGCGACACGCGGGTCGCGCAGGACATAGAGGATCATGCGCCGCCCCGCGACCGAGCGCCCCTTTTGATAGACGCACTGAAAGTCGCTGCGGCGCTTGATCATCCCTGCTGCGCGGCAGTGTATATCTTTTTCTGTTCCATATTCGTAAAAGAGGCCACCTGCGGTGACCTCCTGCCCAAAGTCCAGCGATATTACGCCGAAAGTTTCTTTCTTCCGCGCTGACGCCTTCTCTTGAGTACGAGGCGGCCGCCTTTCGTCTTCATGCGCTCACGGAATCCATGCGTCTTTTTTTCTCCAATGATTGTTCGGCTGAAATGTTCTCTTCACCTCTCGTCACCTCCTTTTTCTGCTGCAACGCGCGGCACATACCGCCGCGCAGGTATTCTCGCGTGTGAATCAGGGTCACATTATAGACGAAAAACGCGCGTATGTCAAGGCACACGGGCATGATTTCACCCTTTTTTTGGTGGATAAGACCAAAGCACCTGTTGATAAGTCCGCTTTTTGATAAAATATCCCTTGGTTCATTGTGGAAAACCCTGTGAAAACATCAGTGCATAATTTTCGATCTTCACGGATTACCTAGCGTTTTACATCGGAAGAGTTATCCACAAGTGTGAATAACTCTGTGGATAACAAATTTTTACGAAGGGACAAAATCGTATGTCCGAAGAAAAGAACCTCGCCGACCTGTGGCAAAAGTGCTGGATAAGACCAGCGGAATCATTCACGAAGACGCTGTAAAGAAGTGGATTTTTGCCCATTGTACCCGTTTCGCTCAAAGATAAGGAACTGCTGCTTGCCGTTGGCGAAGATATCCAGAAGCAATACGTAGAATCACGTCTGGGTGCACTGTTCGGTGATGTCATACAAAAAGGCGCTCGGTGCCGGCTATACGTTCCGGATCATTATTGATCCGGCGGCAGCATCTCAGAAAGAGCCGCCTGCGGTGAAGGAAATCCCGGTGGAACCCGCCATGGCAGAGGAGGCAGCCGCCGGGCATATCGCCGCGGACGAGCAGGCGACATACCCCACACAGGGCAGTCTCCCGCTCACGCCGCCCGAGACGCATACGCCTGCACCGGACGACGCGACGACGCTCAACCCGAAGTATACCTTTGAGGCGTTCGTCACGGGTCGCTCGAACCAGTTCCCCTACGCGATGGCAAAGGCCGTTGCAGACGCGCCGGGCTCCCCTCGCACAACCCGCTCTTCATTTACGGCGGCGTGGGGCTCGGCAAGACCCATCTGATGCACTGCGGTCGGCCACAAGATCCTCGCCGACGATCCGAAAAAGCGCGTCCTCTATATCGCGAGCACGGACTTTACCAATGAATTTATCCGCTCCATCCGCGAGAAGAATATGGACGCATTCCGCGAGAAATACTACCATATCGACGTGCTGCTAATCGACGATATTCAGTTCTTCGCGGGGCAGGAGCGAGACGCAGACGGAGTTTTTTCCAGACGTTCAACAAGCTGCGCGACAACGGCAGCCAGATCATCCTGACCTCGGATCGCCAGCCGCAGGATGTCAAGGGGCTCGAGGATCGTCTGATCTCGCGCTTCGCGGGCGGTGCGCCCGTCGATATCCAGCCGCCGGAGTTCGAGACGCGCGTTGCAATCCTCCAGAAAAAGGCACAGAGCGAGGATGTAGATATCCCCGCCGATGTGGTGACCTATATCGCGAGCCGCGTGGACAGCAACATCCGCGAGCTCGAGGGTGCCCTCACGCGCCTCATCAAATACGCCTCCATGATGCGTATGCCGATCGACGAGACGACCTGCGTCGCCGCGCTCGGCAACTATCTGCGCGGGGAGAAGGGGCGCCGCATCACGATGGAGATGATCGAGCGCATCGTCTGCACGCATTTCAAAGTGACAAGCGAGGACATCCGCTCCACGAAGCGCAGCAACGACATCGCCTATCCGCGCCAGATCGCCATGTACCTCTGTCACGAAATGACGGAGGTATCGTGGCCGACGATCGGTGGCTTCTTTAACCGCGACCACTCGACGGTCATCCACGCGCACAAGAAGATCCAGAGTCTCACAGAGAGCGATCCCGCGACCGATGCACTCATCAAGTCGCTCTCCATCCAGATCCGCGGGATTTAACGAATCGCTGATAAAAGTGAAGTCTGCCAGATTGGCGTAGATTTTTGTCCGAACAAGGTGGAAAACCGGACGCATAGCAAAGGCTATGTGGAGGATTTTCCGCCGAAGTGCGGGCGAAAAAGATGCGTCAAGATGGTAGTGCTGAGTTTATCAGTGCTTCATAAAGGAATCGCTGATCCGTCGTGCCGAATTGATCCGTGCTTCCTTAAGGAATCGACCGTGCGTCCCCTGTGGACAACACTGTGCAGGAGACGTCTCATGACATGTGGACGTACTGTGGAAAAATGACTCATCCACTACCGATCTGTGTAAACTGTGGATAAGTCAGGCATAACTTGGCCTCAATTATCCACAGGCACAGGCGCGTCAAAACTGGAGATTTTCCCATTTTTCCACATATCCACAGCGCCTACTACTACCGTTACTATATTTATATATATCACGTGGCAATCGAAAACCCCACGCCGCACAGAAAGCGAAAGGACTCATCATGAACATCACCCTGCCCAAGAGCGACCTGATCGCCGCGCTGCAGATCGTCAGCAAAGGGCTCTCGACCAAGCCGCAGACCCCAATTCTCTCTGGTGTCTATATGAACGCCAGAGAAGGACAGCTCGAACTCCAGACCACAAACTATGAGCTGGGCTTTATCGTCACCATTCCCGCCGAGATCCACGGAACCGGCACCGCCGTTCTCCCGGAAAGTATCTCACGGAGTTCGCACGCAAGCTGCCCGCCGAGGAAGTCTCGATCAACACGGAGAGCTCTGACGGGCTCGCCGAGATCCGCTCGGGTACGGTACGTTTCACCCTGCGCACGATGGAGGTCACAGACTTCCCTGTACTTCAACGTATGGACGGAACGCTGCAATTTACCATCAAAGATCGTGTTCTTGCACGTCTCGTCAAGAAATCTGCCTTTGCCTGTCTCAAGGAGGAGCAACGCGACCGGCGTCCGATCTTCACGGGCTGCCAGCTCGAGGTCGAGGGACGTGAGGTCACGTTCGCGGCGACGAATGTCCATCGTCTCGCGGTCAAGAGCGAGCAGCTCGAGGAGGAGGCAGGGGCAGATCCGCGTCATCATCCCCGCACGTTTTTAGAGGAAGTAACACGGACAATGAACAGCGATGTGCCGTCTGATGTCCATGTGTCGTGTTCCTATAATCAGATCAGTGTATCGTTCGACAACATCTATATGACCTCGCGGCTCATTGAGGGCGCATTCCCCGACTATCGCCGCGTCATTCCGCAGGATGCGAATATCCGCACGAAGGTGACGCTCGATGTCGCGGCATTTTTCTGCTGCCGTCGACCGCGCCTCGCTCATTGCGCGTACGGATCAGTACAATATCGTTAAGCTGCGCTTTGCGGACGGGATGATGTGCATCTCCTCGAACAGCCCCGAGATCGGTGAGGCGGAGGAGACGATCACGGCGCAGGTTGAGGGCGATGATGTGACGATCGCGTTCAACGCCTCCTATCTGATGGATGCGATGAAGTCGCTTGACAGCGATACGTGTATCCTCTCTGCAGGGCTCGAACGAGCAGGGGGTCAACCTCTCGCCGATCACGATCCGCGAGGAGGCCGATCCGAACTATATTTATGTGGTAACGCCTGTGAGGACGCACTGACGTGATGGATATCGCGATTCATACCGATACGATCCAGCTGGATCAGTTTCTGAAACTGGCGGGGGCCGTGGCGAGCGGCGGCGAGGTCAGTCACTCCTCGCGGAGGGCATGATCTTGCGCAACGATGTGCCGGAGACGGCACGGCGACGCAAGCTCGTCCCCGGTGATGTCATTACGATTGATGGCAGTAATACATACCGCGTCGTGCGCGTGTAACGATGCAGATCACAGAGCTGACGCTGCGCAGCTATCGCAGCTATGAGACGCTGCACCTCGCGTTCGACCCCGGGGTGCAGATCTTTCTCGGCGCGAATGCACAGGGCAAGACGAATATCATCGAGGCGCTCTACCACGCCGCCTTTTGGACGCTCCCATCGCACATCGAGCGATGCGGAGCTCATTCGCGTGGGGGGCAGACGGCGCGCACATCGGGCTTTCATTTCGGCGGCACGATGTGCCGGGCGAGCTCTCCTTTATCTTTGCCCGCGGGGCGCGGCGGCGCATCACCTACGCGGGGGAGAGCCTGCGCCAGCGCGACCTCGTCGGCATTCTGCCGATGGTGCTCTTTTCCCCGAGGATCTCTTTCTCGTCAAGGGGCGCCGGCGCTCCGCCGACGCTATCTCGATGCGGAGCTCTCGCAGGCGAGTCCCGCCTACTACGGCGAACTCCCTGCGCTATACGCGCATCCTGAAAGCAGCGCAACGCCGTGCTGAAGGATATCCGCGAGCGTCTCGCCGCGCCGGAGGAGCTCCCGCCGTGGGATGCGCAGCTCGCAAGGAGTGCCGCCTACATCGTGACGCGCCGCATCGCGGCAGTCGCGCAGCTCGGTGCGCTCTCCGCGCGCGTGCAGGCGGTGCTCGCGGCGGGCGAGGAGCTCGCGCTCGCCTATGAGATCGCAGGCGCTGGGGCGGGAGGACTTTGCCGAAGACGACATGACAGAGTCACTCCATGTATGGTATAATAAGATGCTATGCGAGGGGCGTGCGCGCGATATTGCGCGGGCGGCGACGGGCGTCGGGCCACATCTCGACGATCTCGTCCTGCGCGTCGGCGGCATGAGTCTCAGGAGCTATGGCTCGCAGGGACAGCAGCGTACGGGCGCGCTCGCGCTGAAGCTCGCGGAGCTCTTTTACCTGCAGGAGAATATCGGCGAGGCGCCGATCCTCCTCCTCGATGATGTGATGAGCGAGCTCGATGCCGACCGCCGCCGCGCCCTCCTCGACTTCATCCGTCACGAGCACATCCAGACCTTTTATCACGGCGACCGATGCGGCGTATTTCCCCGCAGAACGTATGGGGACGTATCGGTACGTGGGAGGCGGGGACGGTGCGGAATGAGAAATCACGGGGAAATAGTCTCTGGATGATTGATGCAGTATGGAAAAAGGAGGAAGAGACGTGCGTACAACACTTGGCACGGCGGGTGCGGGCGACGATGTGCGCGCCGCGATTCGTCGCCTCGGCCCCTCCTTTGAGCGCGACTACATCACGCACACGACCCTCTCCCACTGGCCGGACATCATGGGCGAGATGGTCGCACGCCGCGTGCGTGCCGTCGCGGTGCGCGACAAGAGCTATTTCTCTATGCGCCCGATGCGGTCTGGAAGAACGAGATGCGCATGAGTGCGCCCGAGATCGTCCAGCGCGTCAACAACTACGCGGGCGGACGCATGGTGACGGAGATCGCCTTTGCACGGACGATGCGCCCCGCTCTGCAGATGCCGGACGATGCCGCAGCGGAGACACCTGCCGCCTATCGGCGTGCGCTCGCACAGACGGGACTGTCGGACGCCGAGATCGCACGCGGGGCGTCGCTCGCCGCCCGGATTGAGGACAGCGACCTGCGCACGCACATCGAGCGCGCCTATCTGACGACGCGCAAGGCACGCCATCTAAAGGAAGCGCGCGGACTCACCCCCGTGCCCCGTCTGTGGCCGGCTTGTCCGCGGCGTCTGCATGGACTGCCGCCGCAGCGAGGCGCGCAGCGTGCGGCGCGAGTACGTGCCATCCTGCGGTGTGAGCCGTGGGCAACGCTCGCGGACATCACGCGGCGCATCCCCGCGGCGGATGCGCTCATGGTCGGCAGTGAGCGCGCCGACCTCATCCGCAGTATCGCAGGACGCACGGAGTACACGGCGCAGGACAGCGAGAATGCGCGTCTCCTCACCATGCTGCACCGCGGTCTGCCGCCCGGAGAGGTCACACCGAAGAAGATACAGAGTACCTTCTGGGAACTGCGCAACGAGCTCATCACCACACGTGAGTTCTGGGAAGAGATGAAAAAAACGCAAGGCGAAGAAATCGTAGGGGGTGACACCCATGATTCTCAGTATTGACGAAATCCGTGATAAAATCCGCCCCATCTGCGAGAAATACAAAATTGAAAAGGTATGGCTCTTCGGCTCGTATGCGCGCGGCGAGGCACGTGAGGACAGCGATGTGGACGTCCATATGGAAGTTCCTAAGGGGATAGGGCTGTTTGGGCTCGGTGGTATTTATGCAGACCTTGAAGAAGCCCTGGGCAAAGAAATTGATCTGATTACGAGACTCCCGGAGGAGAATAAAATATTCAAGAAATACGTCGAAAGGGAGGAGATACTTCTTTATGATCGTCAGCGAGAAGGATGCGCAGATCCTGCAAATTATCGTAAAAGCATTGTGATGAGATTATCGAAATTTCTCGTCTCTTTGGAAAATCAAAAAAAGGAATTTATAGAAAACTATGCATATCATAGTTCTTGCTCTATGCTGATTCAGACCATCGGAGAGGTTGTAAAAATTTTCGTCAGATTTTCTTGAGAAAGTTCCTGAAATTCCATGGAAAGATATTAAGAAAAATGAGGAACTTGTTCGCGCACGATTACGACCATAGCCTTGATTTTGAAATTGTTTGGGATACGATTGAACAGAATATCCCAATTCTTAGGGAGGTTTGCGCCCATATCCTGAAAGAAAATAACTATGAGATCATTCGCGTAAAAATCACTGAAATTCCCTAAATAAGAAGTTCAATACCCCCAAGGAGGATATAATGGCAAAGAAAAAGAACCAAAATGAAACAACGGACGAGCAGGCGGAGATCCGTCCGCTGACCCCCGAGGAGGCAAAGGAAGCCGCCGAGATGGCAGACGCCCCTGATCTCACGGGCATCGCGATCTCGGAGGAGGAGATGGGCGATGAGGTGACTGCCGTCGACGCGGACTACGGCGCGGGGCAGATCCAGGTGCTGGAGGGACTGGAGGCGGTGCGCAAACGTCCCGGTATGTATATCGGCTCGACCTCCGAGCGCGGCCTGCACCATCTCGTCTACGAGGTCGTCGACAACTCCATCGACGAGGCGCTCGCGGGCTACTGCGACACGGTCGGCGTCACGATACACAAGGACAACAGCATCACCGTCACGGACAACGGACGCGGCATCCCCGTCGATATGCACGAGAGCGGCATGCCCGCTGTCGAGGTCGTTCTGACCGTCCTCCATGCGGGCGGCAAATTCGGCGGCGACGGCTACAAGGTCTCGGGCGGTCTGCACGGTGTCGGCGTCTCCGTCGTCAACGCCTCTCCACGGAGATGGACGTCGAGGTGCGCCGTGATGGGGAAAATCTTTGCGATCTCCTTTTCGCGCGGCGTCACCACGACGAAGCTGCACGAGATCGGCACGTCCGATACAACGGGCACGCGCGTCCACTTCGTCCCCGACCCCGAGATCTTCACCGTCACGACCTACAGCTTTTGACACGCTGAAGCATCGCCTGCGCGAGCTCGCCTTCCTCAACCACGGCATCACGATCACCCTCACCGACGAGCGCGGCGACGAGGTGCGCAGCGAGACCTTCCACTTTGACGGCGGCATCCGCTCCTTTGTCTCCCACCTCAATCGCAAAAAAGAGACGATCAACGAGGAGCCGATCTACTTCAACGGCGTGAAGGACGACACCGTCGTTGAGATCGCCATGCAGTACAACGACAGCTATCAGGAAAATATCTACAGCTTTGTCAATAATATCAACACCGAGGGAGGGCGGCACGCATCTCGCGGGCTTTAAGATCGCCCCTCACGCGCGCAGCGAACGACTTTGCGCGCCGACTGAACGTGCTGAAGGACAAGGACGGCAACCTCTCGGGCGAGGACGTGCGCGAGGGACTGACCGCCGTCATCAGCCTCAAGGTGCGCGAGCCGCAGTTCGAGGGGCAGACCAAGACGAAACTCGGCAACTCCGAGGTGCGCGGCATCGTCGACTCCATCGTCACCGAGGGACTGACGGAGTACTTCGAGGAGAACCCCGCCGTCACGAAAAAGGTGCTCGACAAGGCACTCATGGCGTCGCGCGCCCGCGAGGCGGCACGCAAGGCACGTGAGCTGACGCGCCGCAAGAACGCGCTCGAGGTCTCCAGCCTCCCCGGCAAGCTCGCAGACTGCTCCGTCAAGGATCCCGACCAGTGCGAGATCTACATCGTCGAGGGCGACTCGGCGGGCGGCTCCGCCAAGCAGGGACGCGACCGAAGGTTCCAGGCGATCCTCAGCTGCGCGGCAAGATCCTCAACGTGGAGAAGGCACGCCTCGACAAGATCTTTGCCAACGCCGAGATCCGCACGATGATCACGGCGTTCGGTACGGGCATCGGCGAGGAGTTTGACCTCGCGAAGCGTCGCTACAGCAAGATCATCATTATGACCGATGCAGACGTGGACGGCGCGCACATCCGCACGCTGCTCCTCACGTTCTTCTACCGCTATATGAAACCGCTCGTCGACCACGGGCACGTCTACATCGCGCAGCCACCGCTCTATCAGATCCGCAAGGACAAGAAGCATTTCTACACCTACTCCGACGATGAGCAGGCGAAAAAGCTCGACGAGATCGGGCGCGACGGCGTAACCATCCAGCGCTACAAGGGACTCGGCGAGATGAACCCCGAGCAGCTCTGGGAGACGACCATGAACCCCGAGGGGCGCACCATGCTGCAGGTCGGCGCAGAGGACGCCGAGGCGGCAGACGAGCTCTTCACCATCCTCATGGGCGACAAGGTCGAGCCGCGCCGCCAGTTCATCGAGGAGAACGCACGGCTCGTGCGGAATCTGGATATTTGATTTAGAATTGAGATAGAAAAAATCCCCTTGACGCTGTGTGCATCAAAGGGATTTTTATTGATCATACGTATGTTCCTGTGCTATACTAAATGTAAGCACTGCTATTCACGGTGAGCGGCAATCTCGCCCCGAAAGGGGGATCCGTATGGAGACCTACGAGTTTTTAACATTTCTCGTTGTGTTCACCGTATTGATCATGTCAGTTAAACGATAAAAGAGAAAACCCGCCTCATGCATCCAAACTGTAGGCGGGGTTCTCTGCCAAACATAAGGGCAGCCGTCTATCGGCAGTGCCCTTTTTATGCTATAATTTTTATCATGTGAGCGTGAAATCGTCAAGGATAAGAAACGGAGGAACTATGATGAAGCAATTTCTCGACCAACTCGATGTGCCGCACGGGGACTGGACAGCGCTCTTTTCGGCCTGCCTCGGCAAGATGATCAGCGTTCAGCAAGCCTGTGCCGAGTACGTGGTGAAAAAACGAGGACTGGAACGTCGATCTGGAGCGCGGCGTGATCAGCTTCGGCACGCGCGAATACCCGCTCCAGTTCATCGGCAGCGAGTCCGCATCGAGTGGCACATGGCTCTGGGGCTGGGAGAACATCAATGATTTCCCCGAAAAAGATCATCCGCCTCGCGCGTGAGACGAGGGAGTTCGGTGAAGCGCAGCAGATCGAGGCACTGACGATGGACGAATTCGACCTAAACGATACCTATAACGGACACAACCTCTCCATCGTCACCTGCGGACTGGCGGACGGATACGCCTACTATCGCTGCCCGCATAACGGCGGCGCATTCTTCGTCGGCCTGTCGGATGTGCCGGATGCGGTCTTTTGATCCCGTTGACTTTCCGCGCTTTATTTCGACGGTATCGCAGTGCATCCAGCAGTTCGATGTGGATCACCGCCTCCCTAGTCGAGGGATTCCTGCGGTGGAATCAGACGCCGTACGAGTGGCACGGGTCACGCATTACGGCACATTTTACGCAGGATCTCATCATCGCCTTTTGAGGATGTGGATGGCGCGCGGCGCATCTCCACCATGCGGAGTGTTTGACTTTTGATCAGAAATCCCTTGATGCAGCATAGCATCAGGGGATTTCTTTATGCCGTGTATGTGTTTCTATGATTTAAAAATATATTGTACCTATTGAAATTCTATTTTATCTGTGTTATATTTCTTTTGTAATCAACGAAATTACAAAATACAAATCAAATGGAGGAATTTATGATGAAAATTGCAGTTTTGGCATCCAATGGAAAGGCGAGCCGTGCGATTATTGAGGAGCTTGTGGCACGCGGACATGAGGTTACGGCGTTTGCACGTCATGAGAATCAGAGTGCGGCGAAGCATTTTGTGCAAAAGGACATTCTGGATCTGACGAAGGGGATCTTGCGGGCTTTGATGCTGTGGTGGACGGGTTCGGTGCATTTACGCCGGAGTCGCTGCCGCTGCACACAAAGACGAGCCAGCATCTCGCCGATCTCGTTGCGGGGACGAATACGCGTCTCTACATCGTCGGCGGCGCAGGAAGTCTCTATGTCGATGCATCGCACAAGGTGCAGCTCCTGGATACGCCGGAGTTCCCAGCGGTATTCTACGCACTCGCCAAGGCACAGACCGAGGAACTGGCAGCCCTCCGTACGCGGAAGGATGCAAAGTGGGTTTTTGTCAGCCCGGCGGCAGATTTCCGTCCGGATGGAGAGAAGACCGGTGCGTATATTCTTGGCGGTGAGGAGCTGACGCTCAGTACAGCAGGCGAGAGCATCATCAGCTATGCGGACTATGCCGTCGGTATGGTGGATCTGATCGAGAGCGGTGAACACATCGGTACGCGTGTCTCGCTCGTTCAGAAGTAAGGCCGATTGACTGATACTGAAAAAGGATCCTGTCTGTAACGCTCTCTCTCGTGAACAACGGGGGAGAGTGCTCTCTTTTCTGTAAAAGTTTTCTGTAAAAGGAAGTGATCGCTGTGTCTTTATCCATCATTCAAAAAATGAACGAAATGCTCCTCACTGAGATGCCGGAGTATCGCGCGCAGGCGGCGGAGGTCGGTGTGTCGGAAGAGGAGCAGCGGCGATTTTTGCGTGCGCTGATGAATGTGCGTCCGCCGCGCCCGCTTTCGGAAGACTTTCTGGCGCTGCAGGATGAGCTGCTCTCAGCGGAGCGCGAGGCACGCGGCGTGGTGGATGTCATGGCGCTCCCATCCGTCGCCTCTGATGCGCGTATTGCCCTCTATGCTCCGTGCGGCGGACTGCGTGCTCATCGTCCCCGCGCGGCATGCGCTGCGGATAGCGATTCCTTAGTTTTTGCATCCGATTGATTTTCTTGTCCCATGCGTGTGCCTATGCTATACTATTTTCTGTATCACGACGTTCATAAAAAAACAATAATAATAAATTATAAATAATGACGCAAAATATGGAGATAGAGGATGAGCGATACCATTTACATCGAGCCGGATCTATCGTATCTGGAGGATCGTCTGGATGCGCTCGGTGATTTTGTCGGTGCGGCACACTCGGAGATCCATGCCGTCGGGCGCAGTGTCGATGACCTGCGTGGGGACGTGGAGACGCTGACGCAGGATTTTCATGCCTATGCGGCAAAGCAGGAGCGGACGAACCGCATCCAGCTTGCGGAGATCCGTCTGGTGAAGCTGCGGCAGGAGATCGAGCATCGATTCGGCCACTATGCGGAGATCCGCCGCATGGCGCGCGGCATTCTGGAGGCGAATGATCTCGCGGTCGTGCGGCAGGACACGCTGCGTGCGGCGGCAGAGGAGCTCATGCTCCGGGCGCCCGGCTACTGGTTGGCACCCGCGCTCGTTGCGCTTGCGGCGTGGATCAGCGACGAGGAGGAGGTCGCAAATCGCGCGTGCGCGGAGGCACTCCATCGTGACGATGAGAGAACGTCGCTCTTTTTTGCACTCGTCTGCCGCCGTTTCAGACGGAAAGAGGCGAGTCTGCACTGGCTGCAGCGTTACTTTGCCGGACTGGATGGTGGGGCGCTCGACCGCAAGGCAGCCATCGTCATTGATGCCTACGTGTCAGGCCTCCTCGGCCGCGATGCAGACGGGCTCATTCGCCGCCGGATCGACGGCTGGATCGATCGGTTCAGCCGGGTATATTGTTTTGCCGCTGCGCAGGAAAAACGCTGGTATGAGGCGATGAAGGCGATGTGCCCCGCTCCGCCCGCAGAGGGCAGTTTTCCCTATCTGAGGGTGCACACCGACAGATCGGTGTCGGAGGCGCTGGAGCATACGCTCTCGTGTGCGCGTCTCTATGAGAAACTCAGCACATATTTTCAGCAGATCGTCAGGCAGACGGCGCCGCCTCGCACGCTAAGGCAGCAGCTGGACAGTATTCTGGAGCGTCTGGTTGCCGATTTCGATGCGGCGGAGAAGCCGCTGCACATGGAGTCGATCCTTGAGAAGCTGGTCATCCATGAGGGCGGCAGGGAGGATCGTGCGCGCAGCATTTTTGGCGGAGAAGGTAAAGGCCTTGGACGAACGGCGCGACTTCATGCAGCTCCTGTCGGATGCGGCAATGCACCCGCAGGAGATGCAGGCGAGCCCCGCGCTGCAGAAAATGGCGCTGCCCTTGGGCGTGATTCGATTCTTTTCCGCCTTTCGCGATATTGTCGCGGAGAACCGCGCCGCCATCCCACAGACCATCAAATTTAGGATTCTTGCATTTGATAACGAGACGGAAGACGGCTCCAATGAGGAAAAAAACTGCTGCGGTTATTTGTCACGTGGAACGATGTTCAGCGTATGATCCGCATGCGTCCTATGAGCTGTCCTCACAGGAAAAAGCTTTTTCCGATGGATATGGCTCCCTTCCCGTGCTGCTCGGTCTCTACGGTGGGGAGGTATACTGGACGGCGCTCGGCATCGCCGCCGGCGCGGTGATCTTTAACGCGTATATCAAGGCGAAGAAACGCATGGACAGCATCCATGCGCGCATTACGGAGGAGTATCAGAAACAGGAGGAGGAGGGTACGCAGATGCTCCGCGGGGTGATCGCGGAGATCGTGGACTACCGCACGGAGATCGCGCGGCTCGATGCGGAGAGTGAGAAGGTCATTGACTTCCTGCAGGGACTGAACCCGGCACAGTTTGGGACGTCAGCGGACGGCAGTCGGCGCGTACAGGTATGAGGTGGTATCTTTTCGGCGAGGGATCACAAAACGGCGGGATGAACATAAAAGAAGGACGATGATAGAGGAGGATGCAGCCCCTCGCATGATCGTTCTTCTTTTTATCGTTGTTTTCTTAAAGAACTGCTGATAAAATCGGCAGAATCGTCGATCGCAATATGTTTATCCCATGAAAACGAAAAATATTTTCTTTTATCAGCAATGGATAGATATTTTTCAATTGTTTTATGAAAAATAATTGAAAAATATCACAGATTATATTATATTGTAGGAGATTTCAGACGAGTTTTATCGAAAGGAGAATTGCATTGCGTATCATTTATACTGACACCTATCAGAATATGAGCAAGGAAGCGGCGAAGATCCTTGCGGGGCAGCTCTGGGTCAAACCGGACTCGGTTCTGGGACTTGCCACAGGCAGTACGCCGGTCGAGCTCTATCAGAATCTGGTTTGGCTGCATGAGGCCGTGGGACTGGATTTCTCCGAGGCAACGTCGTTCAATCTGGACGAGTATGTCGGTCTGCCTGAGGGCGATCCGCAGAGCTATCATCGCTTTATGCACGAGAATCTCTTTGACCATGTGAATATACGGAAGGATCACATCTTCTTTCCGAATGGCATGACAAAGGACGCAGACGCCGAGGCAGCGCGCTACGAGGCGGCGATTGCGGCAGCGGGCGGCATCGATATGCAGTTTCTCGGAATCGGGCGCAACGCGCACATCGGCTTCAACGAGCCGAGTGATGCGTTCGCACGGACGACGCACAAGGTGGTACTCAAGGAGAGTACCATCGAGGCCAATTCACGTTTCTTCTCCTCCCCTGATGAGGTGCCGCGTGAGGCAATGAGCATGGGCATCGGTACGATCTTCCATGCACGCCATATCGTTCTCATGGCGAGCGGCGCGGAGAAGGCAGAGGCGGTGCGTGATGCGGTATGCGGTACGATTACGCCGCGCGTCCCCGCCTCTATCCTCCAGCTGCATCCACAGGTCACACTCATCGTTGACCGTGAGGCGGGCGCGTTGCTGCGGGAATCGAGTGATACGAAATGAGAGCCATCAAAACGGCGTTCTCATCCTGCCGAGCGAGGACGGACATTTTACCGCGCAGGAGGGGCTTGTCCTCTGCTATGATGAACGCATCACGAACATCCTGCCGGCGGCAGAGTTTCGTGCAGCCGATGCCGAAACCCCTGATTGATGCAGCAGGTGCGTATGTTGCTCCCGGATTTCTGAACGTACACATTCACGGATGTGACGGCGCGGATACGATGGATGAGGACGCGGACGCCCTCCGCCGCATCGCCGCATTCCAGGCGCGGACGGGTGTTACATCCTTCCTGCCGACCACGATGACTTGTGCCTTTGATGACGTAGAGCGCGCACTTGTGCGTATCCGCCGCGCGATGAATGCCGTTGGCACGGGCGCGCGCATCCTCGGTGCACACATGGAGGGGCCCTTTATCAGTCCCGCCAAAAAGGGGGCACAGGATGAGCAGTACATCCTGCCGCCCGCATTCGCGAAGATCGCACCCTATGCGGATGTCATCAAGATCATCACGATCGCGCCTGAGATGCTGACGGAGGAGGACTTTATTGCGCAGTGCCGAACGCACGGCATCATCGTCTCGCTTGGCCATACGGCGGCGGACTACGATACGGCGCGCGCCGCGATTCGCTGTGGTGCAGGTCATATCACACATCTATGCAACGCCATGACGGGGCTGAATCATCGCCATCCCGGTGTCCTCGGTGCGGCGCTCGACAGCGATGCAAACTGCGAGCTGATCGTCGATAACGTCCATGTCCATCCCGCCATGCAGCGCATCATCTACGCGGCGAAGCGCGGCGCGCACATCATCCCCATCACGGACTCCCTGCGTGCCTGTGGGCTCGGCGACGGTGTCTCGGAGCTCGGCGGACAGAAGGTATTCGTCAAAGGGACGCTTGCGACACTCGCGGACGGAACCATCGCGGGCAGTGTACTCTGCCTGAATCACGGACTTTCGATTTTTCATGAGAATACGGGGGCATCCATCCCTACCGTCGTGGAGATGGCGACGCGCACCCCGGCCGAGGAACTCGGTGTCTATGACCGACTCGGCTCGCTCACGGTCGGAAAAATATGCCGATATTGCGATCTTCGACGAGCAGTTCCGCGCCACATCACACAGTGATTGGCGGCTGGATTGTTTTTGAAGAATAAATATAAAACAATTACTAAAAATAGAAATAAATTAAAAATAAATTGGAGGTTGTTTCGATGAATTTCTTTGACAAGGTCAAGGGAAAACTCATTATTTCCTGTCAGGCACTCGCGGATGAACCGCTCTGCAGTCCGTTTATCATGGGGCGTATGGCGCGCGCGGCAAAGGAGGGGGCGCGGTCGGCATTCGCGCGCAGAGTGTGGCGGACATCGATGAGATCCGTGCCGTCACACAGCTGCCCGTGATTGGTCTCATCAAGCAGAACTATGCGGACTCTGAGATCTATATCACACCGACGATGCGTGAGGTAGAGGCACTGATCGGGACGGGATGTGAGATGATCGCCCTCGATATGACGGCGCGCGAGCGTCCGCAGGAGACGGATGTGCGCGACCTCATTGCACTGATTCATGCGGCGCATCGTCTTGTGCTTGCCGATATTTCGACCTATGAGGAGGGTATGAAGGCAGCGGAGCTCGGTGCGGATGCGATCTCGACCACGATGTCAGGCTATACGCCGTACAGCCCGCAAATCGCGGGGCCGGACTTCGAGCTGATGCGACGCCTTGCAAAGGATGCGCCCGTGCCTGTCTTTGCGGAGGGGCGCATCAACACGCCTGAGGAACTGGTACAGGCGATGCAGACCGGTGTTTTCGGTGCGATTGTTGGCTCTGCCATCACACGCCCGCAGCTGATTGCGCGGCGGTTTACCGAGGCGATTGCATAATAGAGAGATAAGGAATCACTGATAAATTCGGTACAACCATCTTGACGCATCTTTTTTGCCCGCACTTCGGCGAAAAATCCTCCACAGAGCACCACTCTGCGTCCGGTTTTCCACCTCGTTCGGACGAAAAAATCTACGCCAATCTGGCAGACCTCATTTTATCAGTGATTCCATAAAATTACTGAGCAATCTCTTGCAAGTGATATTGCTCAGTGAGAGATGTTATAATTTTATTCAAAGGAGAAATTATCATGAAAGATCTTAAGGGATTGTATTCTGCACTGCTCTGCTCGTTCCATGAGGACGGCACGCTCAACGAGAAAGGACTGCGCCAGATCATCCGCCACAACATCGACCACAACAAGATGGATGGGCTCTATGTCGGCGGCAGCACGGGCGAGAACTTCATGCTCTCGACCGATGAGAAAAAAACGCATTTTTGAGATCGCAAAGGACGAGGCAAAGGACGATGTCACCCTCATTGCGCAGGTTGGTTCGATCAATCTCAAGGAGTCCATCGAGCTTGCGAAGTTTGCGACGGATCTCGGCTATGATGCGCTCAGTGCGGTCACGCCGTTCTACTACAAGTTCAGCTTTGATGAGGTGCGCCACTACTACGAGAGCATCATCGCGGATGTGGATAACCGCACGATCATCTACTTCATCCCGTTCCTCACAGGCGTCAACATCAGTATTCCGCAGTTTGAGAAGCTGTTCGCGAACAAGAAGATTGTCGGCGTCAAGTTTACGCAGGGCGACTTCTACCTCCTGGAGCGCATGCGCAAGGCATTCCCGGATAAGCTCATCTTCGCCGGGTTCGACGAGATGCTTCTCCCCGCGACGGTGCTCGGCATCGACGGTGCGATCGGCTCGACCTATAACGTCAACGCAGCACGTGCCCGTCAGATCTATGACCTCGCCCATGCAAACAAGATCAGCGAGGCGCTCGAGGTACAGCACGTCACGAATGACCTCATCACGGATATTCTCGATAATGGACTCTATGGCACGATCAGCTGCTCCTCGCGGAGCAGGGCGTCGAGGCGGGATACTGCCGTGAGCCGATGAAGGCGTATACGCCGGAGATGCGGTGCACGCGCCAAGGAGATCTACAAGAAGTATTTCTGAGAAGATTGGTATCGTGTGCAGCCGCATCCAAAGCCTTCCCCGCACGTCGGGGAGGGTGCGCTGCTTCCCCCATTCACATCACAATAGGAGGAGATTTTTCATGCATGAGGGATTTACCTGGATTGATACGGCAGTCCTCATCATCTACCTGCTCGGCGTCCTCCTGGCAGGTCTCTACTATTCAAAAAGGAAATGAAGGGCAAGGAGTTCTTCAAGGGCGACGGCACCATCCCCTGGTACGTTACCTGCGTCTCCATCTTCGCGACGCTGCTCAGCCCGATTTCCTTCCTTGCCATCCCGGGAAACTCGTATCACGGCTCGTGGATTTTTCTGGTGGGCGCAGCTCGGTATGCTGTTCGCCATCCCGCTCACCATCCGCTACTTCCTGCCGATCTACAGCAAACTTGAGATCGACACGGCGTACCACTACCTCCAGAAGCGTTTTGAGAGCGGCAAACTCCGTATCCTCGGCGCGCTCATGTTCATCGTCTTTTCAGCTCGGACGCATGTCCATCATCATGTATCTGCCGTCCATTGCACTCGCGGAAGTTACGGGGATCGATGTCAACCTGCTGATCGTCGTCATGGGGGTCATCGCCATCATTTATTCCTACTCCGGCGGACTCAAGGCGGTGCTCTACACCGACTTTATCCAAGGAACGGTTTTGATTGTCGGCATCGCCCTCTCGCTCGTCGTCATGATCGGCAGCATCCACGGCGGCTGGGGAACGGTCTGGGATACACTCACCACAGGGCATAAGTTCCTGCTCGAAAACGAGGTCTGGTTCAGCCCCGATATCGTATCAAGCAGCGTCTTTATTACCTTTATCGGCGGCGGTCTCGTCACGTTCGCATCCTATGTATCCAGTCAGGACATTGTCCAGCGGTTCACCACGACGACCGACATGAACCAGCTGCGCAAGATGACGCTCGGCAATGGAGTCATCTCCATCTTTGCCGCGACGGTGTTCTTCCTCGTCGGTACCGCACTCTTCGTGTTCTATCAGCAGAACCCCGGCCTTCTCATGACCGACCGGCGCGATCTCGTGCTGGCGGCGTACATCACATACGAGCTGCCCACGGGTCTGACGGGCATCCTGCTGGCCGCGCTCTTTGCCGCCGCGCAGTCCACGCTCTCCACGGGCATCAACTCCCGTGGCGACAAGCTGGGTGCTCGATATCCAGTCCGTGCTTCATCCTGAGATGCCGATGAAAAGCAGACGCGCATCGCGCAGTTCATCTCGCTCGGCATCGGTATCCTCTCCATCGTCGTTGCCATCATCATGGCAGGCAGCGACATTCGCTCGGCGTATCAGTGGTTCAACAGCTTCATCGGGCTTGCACTCGGTGCACTCGCAGGCGTCTTCGTTCTCGGTGCATTCAGCCGCCATGCCAATGCGGCAGGTGCTGTCGCAGGCTTCCTCGTATCGACGGCAGTGGTCATCTACCTGAAGTACTTCGTCCCCTCCGTTTCGTTCTGGTCGTATACCCTCATCACCATCGCTCTCACGCTTGGGGTCGGTACGATCGTCAGCCGCCTCACAGCACCCGGCTATACGGCACCTGCGGGTACGACGGTCTATGATACGCGCGGCGCGTCCCGCTGCGATGGGCAGGAGGATGCGGCAGTGTGTCACGTACATAAATAATTCGTTGCTGTTCATTGCGCCCGGCGCACCTGCGTCGGGCATTTGTCAAAGGAGAGTTTTATGATCTACGGCAGCATCCATCATGAAGATACCTATTCCTTCCTCCCGCCGCACATTCGGCAGGGCACTTGACTTCGCGCGGACGCATGACCTCGGTGCGCTCCCCACAGGGCGCAACGAGATCGCGGGCGACGATGTTTACGTCAATATTGCGCACTATACGACGGGGAGCGCAGCGAAAAGATCTGGGAGGCGCACCGCGCCTACATCGACATCCACGTCCTTGCTGAGGGGACGGAGAAGATCGACGTCAGTCTCATCGAGCGGATGGAGACACATCCCTACGAGGCGGACAAGGACTATGTGCCGGCAGACGGCGCCGTCACGCAGACCACCATCATGCGGCCTGGGGATTTCCTCGTATGTTTCCCTGAGGACGTGCATCGCTCAGGGGTGAAGGTGGATGCACCGGCACCGCTCAAAAAGGGCATCTTTAAGGTTCGCGTGTAATCTTGGGAGGAACAGACTTTGTATATCTGCATTGACATCGGTGGGACAGATATCAAATACGGCGTCATGGATGTGGCGGGCGAGTTCGCTGTGCATGGCACCCTCCCCACCGAGGCGAAGACGTATGGCGGTCCCGGCATCGTGCGCAAGGTCTCGGACCTCGTTCGTGAGACATGCGGGGCATACGATGTGCGTGGTGTCGCCATCTCTACGGCAGGGATGGTCGATCCCGCGACGGGGGAGATTGTCTATGCACTGGAGGAATCTATTCCACAGTATCGTGGGGTCAACTGGAAAGCCATCATGCGCGAGAATTTTGATCTCCCGGCCTCTGTCGAAAACGACGTCAACTGCGCCGCACTCGGTGAGCTGTGGAAGGGGGCAGGGCGCGGTGCATCCTCACTCTTTGCCATGACCATCGGTACGAGCATCGGCGGATGCCTTATCGTGGACGGGAAGGTTGTGCACGGCGCATCGCAAAGTGCGGGCGAGATCGCCTATATGCGTGTGCCGGGCGGACGCCTCCATGAGCGCTGCTCGGCAGCGGAGCTCGTTTCTGCCGTCTGCTGCGCAAATGGGCTTCCTGCAGGCAGTATTGATGGACATTTCGTCTTTGACCTCCTCGCCAAGGGCGATCCTGCGGCGCAGGAGGAGGTGGCACTGCTCATCGGCTCCCTTGCGGATGCCATCACGAACGTTGTCTGTGTCGTGAATCCGGAGCGCATCGTGCTCGGCGGCGGGATCATGGCGCAGGGAGGAGGTACTGCGCCCGCCCCTGGAGGAGGCACTGCGTGACCGCCTTCCGCCCCTCGTCTACGAGGCAACCACCATTGCATTCGCCGCTACACAGAACGACGCGGGTATGCTCGGCGCACTCTACCACTTCCTTCAGGAGCATGGAAATCTGAGCGTGTCAGTGCTTCCATAGGAACCCATATATTGTGGATAACATGACCCCCAAAAGCCGAAACAATCAAGCTGCTTTTTGGGGGTCAGATTACAGGTCCACAAAGGAGAAAACAATATGAACCTCTCATGGCATCACTCTGCGATCGCGGCACTCATTGCGCTTTGCACCGCTTACGGCTGCGGCCGCACCCGCCGAGGTCGGCACACCGGCGATCGCGTGGCAGTCGGTCGGCACACTCTCCCCGCCACAGGATACGCGGAGAACATCGGCGTTGCGGGTCTCGTACAATCGACGGCGTGCTGCGCGTCGACCTCGTGTAAACGCAAAGCATACGCCGAACTGTGGGGGCGTGTCGTCCCTCTGACCGAGCACCTGTCCTAATGAGGAGAAAGACCACACGATTGTTTCATCCGAGACCACTGTGACGTGCTGGTGATCGGCGCGGGCATCGCCGGGATCTGTGCGGCGATTGCGGCGGCAAAAAGAGGGCTGCGCCGTCGTGCTCACGAGCAGTACGGAGATCTTTTCCGGCTCCAGCTTTTTCCCGGGGACGTGGGGACTGGGGCTGATCGGTCCTGTGGACGCGGCGGACGAGGACGACCTTGCCGCAAGCATTGCGCGGGTCGGGGCGGGGATGACGACACCCGCACTCGTCAAAACCTTCGTACACAAGATCAATCCCACGATCAACGCGCTGAAAGCACGTGGCATCCGGCTGCGGACGGCGGAAAAATCCGATGAAAAAGAGTTTATCCCCTGTTTTGACCACAAGCGGCGAAATTGGAATGGTCTGAAGCCGCCCGTATGCGTGCCGTCTTCCAAAAGGAGCTGTCGGAATACGGGGTGCGGCTCTGCCCCATCATGAGGCATTGAACTCGTTCAGCGCAGCGGACGCGTGTGTGGTGCAGTGTTCGTGGCGAAGAACCGCCTCCTCGCCATTCGCAGCAAGGCGGTCGTCCTCGCCACGGGCGGCTACAGCGGGCTGTTTCAGAACTGCCTCACGACCTCCGATGTCACAGGGACGGGGCACGCCTTGGCACTGCGGGCGGGGGCGCGGCTCATCAACATGGAGTTCATGCAGATGATGCCAGGCTTCTCTCTCCTGCGCCAAAGACCGTATTCAATGAAAAGACCTTTCGTTTTGCCACCTTCCGCGACGCGGACGGAAACGACATTTTGGCGCATCTGCCGAACCATGCCGCACTGCTGGCGCAGCGATCCACGCACGGGCCGTTTACCTCTGCGGGCGCGGATCGCGCGATCGACTTCGCCATTGCACGCGCGGAGCAGAGCGGCGGGGCGTATGTGAGCTATTCGGACGAGATGAAGCGAAATCCGCCCGAGTTTATCGCGACCTATTTCGACTGGCTGCACGAGAAAAAGGGGCTGACCCCGAACGATCCCGTGCGAATTGGGATGTACGCCCATGCAGCGAACGGCGGCATCGTGATCGACAGCGATGCCGCAACGGATGTCCCCGGCCTTTATGCCTGCGGCGAAGTGACCGGCGGGATGCACAGGGGCGGATCGGATCGGCGGGCTGTCCAGTGCAAACGGGCTGGTGTTCGGAGAGATCGCGGGCAAATCCGCCGCCACGGAGGCGCGCGGCACAATGGTTGCGGACGATGAGATCCTCCTGCGCGCGCACAGCATCCCCGATGCACACGCCATACGCAGCCGTTTCCGCAGCGTGATGACAGAGAACGCCATGATCGCACGCAGCGCGGATGGGCTGACGCGGGCGATTCGCTTCTGCACGGACGCACGGGAGGAAATGGAGCGTAATGCCCCCGCGACCACTGCAGCGGATGCCGCCGCAGTCCTCCGACTGTCCGCTCAGCTGCGGACAGCGACGGCAGTTCTGACAGCAGCTCTGCTCCGACGGGAAAGCAGGGGGCACACTACCGCACGGATCACCCCGACACACTGAAATCGGAGGAAAAGAGGATCATCGTTACCGAAACGAACGGCGCGATCACGGCGCGGCACGAAAGTTCCGAAGAACGCACGCATGAATAACATGAATAATATGAGGGTCTTTGTCAAATGTCACGAACATGCATGCTCCACGCAAACACTTAGTTGCGCAAGCGTTCGTGTGCTTGTACGCTCAAATACCGCCGGACTTCTTAAACGCGCTACGCTTGAACGAAAGAAGTCCGACGAGGCGTACCACACGAAGCGGTCAACGTCATCCAATCACACATCGCTAACGCTCGTGTTCTTGGGACGTTTTCCCATGCGACCTGTTACCCAATCAGCTTCGTCCTGTGGACTTGCTTCTTGGACAGGTCAGTATTTTCCCGCTTGCTCGTGACTGCGTGCTATCCGTGCTTCCTATGCCCCGATACAAAAAGGAGGAAATGATATGACACACTCATTCCGTCATGCCGCACTCGCGGTACTCATCGCCCTTGCCCCGCTCACGGCTGCAGCCGCGCCCGCCGAGGTCGGCACACCGGCGATCGCGTGGCAGTCGGTCGGCACACTCACCCGCCGCAGGATACGCGGAGAACATCGGCGTTGCGGGTCTCGTACAAGGGACGTTCGGCGACTATATCATCGTCGGCGGCGGCGCGAACTTCCCCGATGGTGGGCCGCTCACAGGCGGGCGAAGGTGACCCTATCCCGACGTCTATGTTCTGCATGCCACGGAGGCAGGGGCTCGTCGAGACCGATCACGCACAGATGCCGTACCCCGTCGGATACGGCGTATCCGTGACGACACCGGACGGCGTGCTCTACTTCGGCGGCAGTACGGACGAATCGGGGGCGCGTGCAGTGACACGGCTCACTGCGCCGAATGGCAAGCTCCGCACAGAGACGAGGCCCCCTGCCCTTTGCCCCTGCAGAACGGTGTCGCCGCCTATGACAAGGATACCGTGTATCTCGGCGGCGGCAAGCAGGACGGCACACTCAGCAAGAAGTTCTACACCTACGATATCAAGACAGGAACGCTTACCTCACTGCCTGATTTCCCCGGCGAGGCACGCGAGCAGTCGGTCGCGGAAATTCCTCGGCGGACGGCTCTCCCGTGTTCAGCGGCGGTGCGAGCGCAGCGTACACGGACGGCTATGCCTACGATCCAAAGACGCGGACATGGATGAGTGTCGCCGCGCCGAACGTGAACGGTACGCCCGTATCGCTTCGGTGCGCGTGCCGTACGGCTCAATGCAGACGAGATGCTCGTCATCGGCGGCTTCAATCGCGAGATCTACGACTGGGCGGTATCGAATCTGAACACCCTGCAGGGGGAGGAAAAAGGACGTATTCCGCACACATTACTTCACCATGCCGCCAGAGGACTATCACTGGAATCGGGAAATCCTTGTCTACAGTGCAAAGGCTGACGCATGGCGCACTGTCGGACAGCTGCCATTTCCTGCTCCATGCGGCGAGGCACTCGTCATCGCACGCGGCGCACTCTTTTTCCATCAGCGGCGAGGTGAAGCCCGGCGTACGCAGCCCGCGTCTCTATCGCGGGTTATTTGTGAAGTGACGAACGCCGCTCTTTGCCCTGTCGCATCCTTCGGATCGTCCAACGAAGGGACTGAGGAAAAACGCCGCTCTGGATGGACGGCGTTTTCTTTTTCAAAAAAATCTGTTATGATGAAGGGGAAAACTGCATGAGGTGATCCAATGAAGATTCTCAGCCGCCTTGATGATCTGCCCTTTCGCGTCTCGAAGGGCGACCGCAAGATTATCGCCTGCATCCGTGCTCATCTCACGGATATCCCGCGCATGACCATCCGTGAGATCGCCCATGCGAGCGGCACGGCAGAGGCGACCTGCACACGCTTCGTGCGGAAGATGGGCTTTACAGGTCTCAGCGATTTCAAGGCAGCACTTGCTGCGGAGGGAGCAGAGCTGGGACGTTATCTCGATCGTGGGAATATCCGGAATGGGGAGACACCGCGTGAGACGGCGCGCAAGCTGCTCTCGGCGAACGTGATTGCCCTCGAAAAGACGCAGGACATCATTACGGATGAAACGATTGACCGCTGTGCTCGTCTCCTCATCGGGGCACAGCGGATCGCCTTCATCGGACTGGGCTATTCGGGGATCATTGCGCAGGACTCCTATTTTAAGTTTCTGCGCATTGGCATGAACTGTATCGCGCCGCGTGATAATCACACGATGCGGATGCTTGCCGCCATTATGGAGCCGGACGACGTCATCGTTGCCATTTCGCACTCGGGTGAGACAGCGGACATCCTTGCAACGGTCGATATCGCCCAGTGCACGTGGTCTGCGGGTGATCTCTCTGACGGAGGATCATCCCTCGCGGCTGCGCGACGCTTCCGATGTGAGTCTTACCTACATTGCGGCGGAGACACCCCTCGAGACGGGCTCCATCGCATCCAAGACGGCGCAGTTCTTCCTCGTCGACCTCGTCTACACTGAGGTACTGAAGATTCTCCCGCCGAGTGCCATGGAAAAGCGCATCCGAACAACGGCAGCCGTGCGAGAGACGAAGGAGTAGAAACGGTCCATTCAGGCAGAAAAAGCTCCCCTCCATTGTGGAGGCGGAGCTTTTGCTATTTCAGTGACGGGAAGAGGAGCGCACCCTGATCGAGGCCGTAACGGATCCGCACATTGGCGTCAGAGGCGTAGTCCACGGCAAGGGAGGAGATATGTTCACGTGTGGTGATGTAGTCGCTGGATGCGCGGAGGGCTGGGATGGAGAAGGGAGGTCGCCGTTTGTCTCGTGCGTTAGAATGAGCGGCGCCTGTTCACCGCGCTCGGCGATGGCATTCAGAATGATATTGAGGCAATCCCCGCATTGATCGTGTGGCGGGATCGCCATGATGAGTGCTGCCCGATCCTCTGCATGGTAGGGTATTCAGAAAGTTATAAACGACGCGTGGCCATACTGCTGTGCTCGGTTCGATTTCAAAGTCTGGGATGAAGTAGGAGATGTGATAGTTCTTTTCACGCAGATCGTTGATGGTCTCCATGATTTCATCCGGCTCCTCTGCCGGTTGAGGGACATCGAACGCGTCAATGAATTGCTGTATATCGCCGTAGAGAAGGGGGGCTGCCTCCACGATCTGCTCTTCGGGCCAGTTCCACCACTTGATGCGTTGCAGTGCGGCAATGGTTTCCGCATCGAATCGATATTTGATGATACGTGCTGGATTGCCGACGACGATGGCGTATGGGGGACGTCCTTTGTCACAACGGAACCCGCACCGATGATGGCGCCGTTGCCAACGCGGACACCATTCAGGATCATAGCAGCGCAGCCGATCCATACATCGCTGCCGATAACGACCTGATGATAATTGATTGGATCAGAATGCGGGTTTGTCACACCATCTGCTCCGGGAAGAGCGTTTGCGTCTAGGAGCTTGTGTTGGGGATACATTGTTGCACAACGGTAGTCGTGGTTGACTGCAATCTCGAAGAGGAGGCGATGGGCAGAGTAGAGTATTTTTCCTATGAGAATGTGACAGGCAGGACTTCCTATTTCGACGGTTGCGTAGACAATGTACGTTTTTCTCCGGCGGTTACGATTGGCGTATTGTTATCGATGAGTATTTTTTTCTTTCGTCAAATTTGAAATCCATTAAACTGATATTCATTTTCTCTTCTCCCCAATCAGCAATGCAGCGCTTATTCTCATCATAGCATAATTTCTTTTATTCGCCTAGGAAAATACAGATAAAACGTCATTGAGGGTTTTTTGCAGCCACGTGACTACTGCGCAGCGCATGGTCTGACGGAGGAACGCCTCCATCGTGCGACGCATATCGCATGGGCGACGGGCGGGCGGCTCGTGCCGGAGGAGGTTTGGGAGGAGTATTTAGGGACATATCGGTGATCATTGTCATGCATTTGTTTGAATGAAAAATCACTCCGTTTCTCGCGGTGAGAAACGGAGTGATTTTTCGTCGTAGACTTTCACGACGATGTGCAACGGCAAGGACAAGGATGATGACCTTATCGTCCTGAATATCAGCAATAATGCGGTAGTCGTTCACACGGTAGCGCCACTGTCCGCTTCGATTGGCAGTTAGTGGTTTTCCATGAATCCGTGGATTACTGCATCCTTCGAGGTTTTTGCGAATCCAAGCGATGATCGTCGTATAAACATGGCGATCAAGTTTTTTTATGGATTTTTTTGCCTGTGCACTGAAAACGACGTGATAGCTCATGAAAGGCCTAATTCTTTTTCGACGTCTTCCAGTGTATAGGTGACGGGGTTTGCACGGAAGTCCGCCATGGCTTCCTCATAGGCCTGACGATCGAGTTCATCTTCCATGCGTTCGCGCATCGATGCCGCAGCAAAGTCGGAAAGGGTCATGCCGCGGCGCGCAGCGTGTTTTTAAAGAGTTTTTGCTTCGTGCGTTTTTGAGATGGATGGCAACGGACATGAAATCAACTCCTTTCTCCGTGATTCCCTACACGACGATGTGATCTGCATGATTTTCGCTCACTCACCTGCGCTGTCGACGATGCGGTTCATGGTTGCCATGGAGGCGACGCGGTCGCTTTCGGCAATGGTCATGAGTTTGACGCCCTGTGTGTTGCGGCTGATGAGGGAGATCTCATCGACGCTGGTGCGGATGACGATTCCCTCGGTGGTGATGAGCATGAGTTCCTGGTTTTCACGGACGACGCGGATGCCGACGACGGGACCAGGTTTTTTCGGTGACCTTCATGTTGATGAGTCCCTTGCCGCCGCGTGTCTGGGTGCGGTATTCGGAGGCGGTGGTGCGCTTGCCGTAGCCGCCCTCGGTGACGGTGAGTACCTCGGAGTCGCTGCGCAGAACGTCCATTGCGACGACTTCGTCCCCGTCGGCGAGGGTGATGCCGCGCACGCCGCGCGCGACGCGTCCCATGGAGCGTACGCCGTCCTCGGGGAAGGTGATCGCCTTGCCGCCGCGCGTGCCGAGCATGATGCGGTTCTCACCGTCGGTGAATTTGACGCCGATGAGCTCGTCGTCCTCGTCGAGGTTGACTGCCCGCAGGCCGTTCTTGCGGATGTTGCCGAACTCGGAGAGCGGTGTTTTCTTGACGACGCCGTGCTTGGTGCCGAGGAAGAGGTAGCGGTCGGCGCGGAATTCCTTGACCTGGATGACGGCGGTGATGCGCTCGTCGTTTTCGACGGCGAGGAGGTTGACGATGGCCGTGCCCTTTGCCCTGCCGTCCGCTCTCGGGGATTTCGTAGGATTTCAGAACGAAGGCGCGCCCGCGGTTCGTAAAGAAGAGGATGTCGTGGTGCGTGGTGGTGATGAGGAGGTCGCTGACGATGTCGGTTTCCTTGGTCCCCATGCCGCGCACGCCGACGCCGCCGCGCCGCTGGCGGCGGTAGGTGTCGAGCGGGATGCGCTTGATGTAGTTGTTCAGGGTGAGGGTGACGACAACGTCTTCCTCAGCGATGAGGTCTTTGACGTCCATTTCGCTCGCGTCAAAGGGTGATCTCCGTGCGGCGTTCGTCGCCGTATTTGTCGCGCACTTCGATGAGCTCGTTTTTGATGATGGCGAGGACTTTCGTGCGGTCGGCGAGGATGCCTTTGAGTTCTTCGATCAGTTTTAGTACCTCTTGGTACTCCTCTTCGATTTTCTCGCGCTCGAGGCCGGTGAGGCGCTGGAGGCGAAGGTCGAGGATGGCCTGTGCCTGTTTCTCGGTGAGTTTGAAGCCGTCCATGAGTGCTGTGCGCGCGATGTCTGCGGTACGGCTTTCGCGGATGGTGGTGATGACGGCGTCGAGGTGGTCGAGGGCGATGGTGAGGTCCTTCGAGGATGTGGGCGCGTGCCTCTGCCTTCGCCAGTTCGTACTGTGTGCGCCGCGTGATGACGGTTTCCTGATGGTCGATGTAGTGCTCAAGGACGTGCTTGAGGTTCATGATGACGGGCTGTCCGTCGACGAGCGCGAGCATGATGACGCCGAAGCTGTCCTGCAGCTGGGTGTGTTTGTAGAGCTGGTTGAGGATGACGTTCGGCGCGCTGTCACGGCGCAGTTCGATGACGATGCGCATGCCGCTGCGGTCGGATTCGTCGCGCAGGTCGGTGACGCCGTCGATCTGTTTGTCGCGGACGAGTTCGGCGATTTTTCGATGAGGCGCGCTTTGTTGACCTGATACGGGAGTTCGGTGACGATGATGCGCGGTTTGCCATTGCTCATCGTTTCGATGTGGGCGCGTGCGCGCATTTTGATGACGCCGCGTCCGGTGGTGTATGCCTTGCGGATTTCCTCGGTGCCGAGGATGAGCCCCGCGGTCGGGAAGTCGGGTCCCTTGATGACGCCCATGAGTTCGTCGATGGTGGTGTCGGGGTTATCGATGAGCATGAGGGTTCCGTTAATGACCTCGACCATGTTGTGCGGCGGGATGTTGGTCGCCATGCCGACGGCGATGCCCGCGGTGCCGTTGACGAGGAGCTGCGGGAATTTCGCGGGGAGGACGGTCGGTTCTTTCTCCGAGCCGTCGTAGTTGTCCGTAAAGTCGACGGTTTCCTTGTCGATGTCGCGCAGCATGAGTTCGGCGATTTTTTTGACATGCGTACTTCGGTGTAGCGCATGGCGGCGGCGGAGTCGCCGTCGACGGAGCCAAAAGTTGCCGTGGCCGTCCGCGAGCATGTAGCGCATGGAGAGTCCTGCGCCATGCGGACGATGGCGTCGTAGACGGAGCTGTCGCCGTGCGGGTGATATTTACCGAGCACTTCACCGACGATGCGCGCCGATTTTTTGTACGGCTTGTTGCTGGTCATGCCCGAGCCCTGCATCGCATAGAGGATGCGGCGGTGTACGGGCTTTTAGGCCGTCGCGTACGTCAGGAAGGGCGCGCGCGACGATGACGCTCATCGCATAGTCGATGTAGGAGTTTTTTCATCTCGTGTTCGAGGTTGACGGGGACGATGCGCCCCTGTCCAAAGTCCAGATCCAATATGTCACCTCTTTGTGTTCGTTCCATAGAAATACACACTAAGTATAGCATTTTCGCGGGGAAAAGTCCATGTTTGGGGCGTGGGCTAACACCGTATTGCACGAGGCGGAGATATTCTCTATGCGCGCTCCACGCACACAGTATTGTCTCACGATATTTTGTCAAAAGTCAGAGGCTCTCTGCTGGGCGGGGAGAAAAAGGGATTCTTCTTCCTCTCGTCGAATAGAGGTTAGGAATCGCTGATAAAATGAGGTCTGCCAGATTGGCGTAGATTTTTGTCCGATTGAGGCAGCAAACCGGACGCATAGCGAGGGCTATGTGGAGGATTTGCTAACGAAAAGCGGGCGAAAAAGATACGTCAAGATGGCTGTGCCGAATTTATCAGTGCTTCCTTAATATTGTGAAAGGCGGGATGGTATGGACGATGTGCAGGCGCTGCGGCAGGAGATTCTCCTGCGTGCCAATGATCTCTACGAGAAGCGGGAGTATGCGCGTGCGGCGGAGGTCGCGCAGGAGCTGCTGACGGTTCTGCCCGAGGATGTGGAGATGCGCTATGTTCTCGCTGCTGCGCTGACGCAGACGGGGGCATACGAGGCGGCGCGGGCGGAGGTCGCACGCATCCGCGCCGTGTGTCCCGATCATGCGGGCGCGGCGCGGCAGGAGGTCTATATCGACCGCGCGGAGGGGAAGCTCGCGACGGAGATCGCGCATCTGCGCGCGCTGATCGAGATGCTGAAACGGCGGATGGCAGAGGAGGAGGAACGCCGTGCGCACGATGCGGTGTTTCTCGCGAGTGCGTACAGTCTCCTCGGCGCGGCGCTGACGGAGGCGGGGAGGCACAGGAGGCGGTCTCGGCGTTTTCTCGCGTCCGCACAGCTGGAGACGGGGCGTGCCCAGCGGGCGGTGGAGTACAGCAACGCGCTCTTTGCCGTGAACTATCTGCCGACGTATCTGCGCCCGCTCTATGCGGGGCTCGCGTACGGCTACGATGCGCTCTTTGCCGATGTCCTGCCGCGGGCGGAGGCGGCGGACGCCACGCGTGGGCATGCGCGCATCCACATCGGCTATATCTCGCCCGATCTCTGTGTGCATCCCGTCGGTCGGCTCGTGCGTCCGCTCCTCACGCAGTATGACCGCACGCAATTTGCCGTCTATTGCTACGCGCGCTGCGCAGAGGATGCGCTCTCGGCGGAGATGCGCGCCGCGGTGGATGTGTGGCATAATGTCCGTGGCTGTTCTGCGGCGGAGACGGCGGCGCTCATCCGCCATGATGAGGTGGATGTTCTCGTTGATCTCGCGGGGCATACGCAGGGGAATGCGCTGCCCGTTCTCGCGCACCGTCCCGCACCTGTGCAGATGACGGGGATCGGCTATTTTAATACGACGGGGCTGTCTGCAGTGGACTATATGCTCTCGGATGTGTATGTCGATCCGCCGGGGGTGGGAGATGATGCGATGACAGAGGAGATTATCCGTCTGCCGCACAGTCATTTCTGCTATACGCTGCCCGATGCTCTGCCCCCTGTCATGCCGCCGCCGATGGAGCAGCGGGGATGCGTGACGTTTGGTTCATTCAATAATTTCAATAAGGTGACGGATGAGGTGCTGTGCCTCTGGCGGCAGGTGCTGGATGCGGTGCCGGGGGCGCGTCTCCTCGTCAAGAGCAGGATCTTTGACCATGGGGAGGGGCGCGCGATGGTCGCGGAGCGTCTCGCGCGCTGTGGGATTCCCGCCGTGCGTGTCGAGATGCGCGGGTTCAGCCGTGACTATCTGGCGGAGTACGGGGATGTGGATATCGCGCTCGATCCGTTCCCCATACGGGCGGGATTACGACCTGTGAGGCGCTTTCGATGGGTGTACCCGTGGTGACGCTCGCAGGGGAGAGCCACGGCGCACGGTTCGGTGTGAGTCTCCTCAAGAATGCGTATCTCCCCGAGCTCGTTGCGCAGACGCCTGCGGACTATGTGCGGATCGCGGCGGGGCTTGCCGCTGCGCCCGATACGCTGCGCGCGCTGCGACGAAATCTGCGTACGATGCTGTGGCACGCACCGCTGACGGATGCCGCAGGCTATGTGCATGATGTGGAGGACGTGTATCGGTCGATCTGGGCGAAATTCGTGCGTGCGGCGGGCACTACGTGAGAGGTGTGATATGAAGCGGCGTTTCTGTCTTTCGGTACTCGCTCTGTTCTGCTCCGTGCTGTCGGGCTGTGATTTTTTCGTCACGGAAAACAGTGATCCCTATACGGCGGATGAGGTCGCTGCGATGGTGAATGGAAAATTTCATACCTATGGGGCGCAGGTCGTGCCGGAGGGGGGACAGACGCTGCGGGAAAAGCCGTTTCAGAGGAATCGTTATGTGCTCCATGATGCGGGGAATGGGATCCGCTTTACTGCTGTGGCGGAGATCCAGCGCGCACAGTTCCCCTATCCCTTCCTTTACCGCGATACGGATGCCGCTGCGGCGTATGCAGAGGCCTATTTCGCCCATCTCTATCCCGCGGTGAATGCTGTCACGGCTGACGTTCCTCTCAGGGCGGCGTCCCCCGAGGAGGCGGCAGCGCTGCGCGAGAATCATGTGATGCACGAGGGAGTGCCGCTTTTTGATCAGGGCGATTTTATCTTTCTTCATGAGGCACGCGGAGCGGATGCCGTCGATCTGTGCCGTGCGCTGCACGCGCTCTATCGCCCACAGGGTGACGATACGCTCCTCACGGAGGCACATGGGCGCAGGATAACGTTCTACTATTTGCCGGAGGGAACGGAGGAGCAGGCGCGCGCGGTGCCGATCGCGACGTTCTATCTGCGGGCGGGAGAGGACTGGGCGCGGACGCTCTACGAGAATCCGGGGCACGCGTCGGGGAGAGGGATGCCGCGCTCCTAGAGGAGCGGCTGGCGCAGTATTTTTGAGGTGCGGCTGAAGGCGGCGAAGGCATACGTGAGAGAACATCAGAAATAGAAATAAGGGACTGCTATACGAAGTTTGCAGCTTCGTATAGCAGTCCCTTTTCGTGTATTATCACCAGTGCAGGCACAATCTCAAGTTCATGTGATCGCTTGCCATAGATTTTATGTCTTCGTGCAGCAGTCCTGTCAGTGATGTCTATGCGTCTTAGCCGAGGGTGTGTCCGAGCAGCTCGCGCGTGTGGGCGGCGACGGCGGACGGGGTGATGTCGGTGCGGCGTGCGACACCCGTGTTGAGTGCCGCCTCGGCGACAGCAGCAGCGACGGTCGGTGCGACGCGCGGGTCGAGCGGGCTGGCGATGATGTTGGTCTCGTTCAGCTCGGATTCGTGGATGAGGGAGGCAATCGCGCCGGCGGCAGCGATTTTCATCTCCTCGTTGATTTCCTTTGCACGCACGTCCAGCGCACCGCGGAAGATGCCCGGGAAGGCGAGGAGGTTGTTGACCTGATTCGGGAAGTCAGAGCGTCCCGTGCAGACGATGCGTGCGCCTGCCGCCTTTGCCTCGTCGGGCAGGGATCTCGGGGACGGGGTTCGCCATCGCCATGACGACGGGGTCCTTGCTCATGCTCTTGATCATCTCGGGGGTGAGGCTGCCGGGGCGGAGACACCGATGAAGATGTCCTTGCCCTTGATGACCCTCGGCGAGGGTGCCCCTGCTCCTTCTGATGGTTGGAGACTTTGGCGAGGCTCTCCTTGTACGGGTTCATGTTCTTTTCGCGTCCCTCGTAGATCGCGCCCGTCGTGTCGCAGAGGACGACGGTCTTGATGCCGTAGGCAAAGAGGAGGCGCGCGATCGCCTGTCCTGCCGCACCTGCGCCGTTGATGACGATGTTCGCTGCCTTGAGGTCGCGCCCGAGGTACTTGTACGCGTTGAGGAGGGCGGAGACGACGACGATCGCTGTGCCGTGCTGGTCATCGTGGAAAACGGGGATGTCGAGGGTCTTTTTGAGCTCGTTCTGATGTCAAAGCACTGGGGTGCCTTGATGTCCTCGAGGTTGATGCCGCCGTAGGTGGGGGCGATGAGCTGGCAGACTTTGACGACATCCTCGACTTTTTCGCTGTTCACGCAGACGGGGACGGAGTCGACACCGGCAAAAGCCCTTGAAGAGGATCGCCTTGCCCTCCATGACGGGGAGGCCTGCGCCTGCGCCGATGTTGCCGAGACCGAGGACGGCGGTGCCGTTCGTGACGACGGCGACCATGTTGCCCTCTTGCTCGTGTAGTCGTAGATCTTTTCGGGATCTGCCTTGATCGCGAGGCACGGTGCGGCGACGCCGGGCGTGTAGGCGCGGCTGAGGTCGTCACGGGTCTTCAGCGGGACGGTTGGCGTGACGCCGAGCTTGCCGTGATGGCTCTTATGAAGGTCGAGTGATTCTGCATCAAATTTGCTTCCCATAGTGCATTTTTCCTTTCCTTGGGGATGTCCCTCTATATGTCCTCTGCCGTCGTTTTCTAGGGAATCACTGATAAAATGAGGTCTGCCAGATTGGCGTAGATTTTTTTCGTCCGAACGAGGTGGAAAACCGGACGCAGAGTGGTGCTCTGTGGAGGATTTTCCGCCGAAGTGCGGGCAAAAAAGATGCGTCAAGATGGTTGTACCGAATTTATCAGTGATTCCCTAGGGTTCCCCTTCCCCGTAGGGGAGGCGAGAGGGCGTTATGCTTTGTGATGGATCGAGGCAGCGATTCCTTAGTTTTTCCTTGCCGGGGCTGCCGCCACTGCGCTGCGGTACTGCGGTGTCGCCGCCACTGTCGCCGCCGCTGTCAGCACTGTTGCTCTGACGCGTGCTCGCGTGGCGGCTGTTGCTCCCGCTTCCACTATCGGTGTCGGCCGATTTTTTCGGTGGGCTTGTGTCGGTGCTCTGCGTTTTGCTGCTCTTGTCGCTGCTCTTCTGGTCGGTGGATTTGCGCTCGGTCTTGCTGCTGTCGTCGGAGGAGGAGTGTTTGCGGCTCCGTGTGTCGAGTGCCTCGTCTCCGCTGACGCGGCGGCCGATGCTGTTGTCGCCCTCGGGCACCTCGGTGGCACCGGCGGGGATGGAGTTCTCGTAGTCGCGGATGGCGCGCTCCATGCGGCTGCGCTCGTTTGCGTTCAGGCTGAGGCCGAGGGTGTTGACCATGTTGCGGCGCAGCTGCTCCATGTCGGGGATCCAGTAGCTGATGCCCTCGATGTAGAGCGGGCGTCCCGGCACCATGTCGGTGCGCAGGCCCTTTGCCTGTGACTGTTTCAGTGTGCCGATGAACTCAAGCATCTGGCGAACGCTGAGGTCGGTCTTGACGCTGTCGATGACGCTCGCGATGATGCCCGGCAGGCGCGGCAGGATGGCGGGGGTGGTTACAGCGTCAACGCACGCGCGCATGAATTTCTGCTGGCGTTTGACGCGGCCGATGTCGCCCTCCTCGTCGCGGTAGCGGACGTAGGTGACGGCGGTCTTGCCGTCCATGTGCTGGCGTCCCGGGCGCAGGTCGATGACGAGGCCGCCGTCGTCGTCCCACGGATCCTCGTAGTACATGCGCTTTTCGACGTCGATGTCGATGCCGCCGATGGCGTCGATGATCTTTTGAAGGCGTGGTGTTGATGATGACGTAGTGATCCATGCGGATGCCGAGGAAGTCCTCGACGGTGCGCTGGGTAAGTTTTTCGCCGCCGTAGGCGTATGCCGCGTTGATTTTGTCGTAGCCGTTTTTCGGGATGGCGACGCGCGTGTCACGCGGGATGGAGAGGAGCGAGGCCTCGTTTTTCTGCGGGTCGATGGTCGCGACCATGAGGGTGTCGCTGCGTCCGACGTCGTCCGTGCGCTCATCGACGCCCATGATCATGATGGTCGCCTTGTCCTTGGCGGTGAGGAGCTCGTCCTTCGGGGTCTCCTTGTTGCGGTCGAGCAGGCTGCTCTGGGCAAAGAAGACGCCCGCGAGCGCCGCAAGGACGAAGATGAGGATCGTGCCGAGCACGATGTAGGGCCATCGTTTCTTTTTCGCCGTTGGTCTCTTCGGTGGTAGTGTCGTCAATGCAGAATCTGTCCTTTCCTCCCCCATCGCAGGTGGGCGCGTGTATTCCGCGCCGTGCGGTTGCGCTTCGCGTGCGTGTGGATTATACTGTAGAAATCACAGGGATGGTACATATCTACTCAGTATCACATAATATATAGCAAACGCGGCGAATATGCAAGGGATTGTTCCTTGGAAAATGGCGGAAATCTGCTGTTTTTGCCGGCTCTAGGCGGCAGAATGGGGCTGTATTCATTGTTCCGTTCGGTTTAATCGCAAAAAATACGCTGCCTGTACTACTTTTCTCCATGGTCGGATAAAATGCCGATTCGTGCCGAGAAAATTATTTTTACGGGAGTATTTTTTTGAAAGAAAACCCTACTATAATATAGGAGGGAAAATATGGGCGTTGAGATCGAGCGCAAGTTTACGGTGCGGGCGGATTTCTGCCCACAGGGCGCGGGGACGGAGATGGCGCAGGGCTATCTCTCGCGTGATCCGCAGCGGACGGTGCGCGTGCGTCTCGCCGGCGGGCGCGGCTATCTGACGGTCAAGGGGGAGACGCGCGGGATGGTGCGCGCGGAGTATGAGTATGAGATCCCTCCGACGGATGCGCGGGCGATGCTCGCGCTCTGCGATCCGCCGCTCGTGGAGAAGACGCGCTATGTCGTGGATGCCGCAGGGCGCCGATGGGAGGTCGATGTCTTTCATGGGGCGAACGATGGTCTCGTTGTCGCTGAGGTGGAACTGCCGTCGGAGACGGCGGAGGTCACGCTGCCCGCGTGGGTGGATCGCGAGGTGACGGGGGAAAAACGCTACTACAATTCGTCACTGATTGTGCACCCTTATCACTCTTGGACGGCGGAGGAGAAGTCCGGATATCCACGCGTCCCTGTGGAAAAGTAGCCCCTGATTCGACTACAAAATATGGAAAATATCAGCCGATCAACTCCCATATAGGGGTTATCCACTGATTTATCCACGTTATCCACAGAAATCGGAGGATCGTTCGTAAAAAAATTATGCACATTGTGTAAAGATGTGTGGATAAAGGCAGTTGGGGGCTTTTTGAACAATTTTATCCACAGAGTTTTACACAGCTGGGGATAACTTATGAAAAAGGTCGTATACGATATATTCTGTTTATTTTAGGAGGAAGATTTGATGGCGGAGTGGGAGGTATGTCTGCGACTCGTGCTTTCGTGTGTGATGGGCGGGATCATCGGCTATGAGCGGCAGATGCGAAACAAGTCGGCGGGGCTGCGGACGAATATGCTCGTGGCGCTCGGCTCATGTCTTATCATGATTATGTCGCAGGCGCTCTATGACAATGTGGAGGGCAAGACGAACGCCGACCCGCGCGTCTCGCGGCGCAGGTGGTCTCAGGCATCGGCTTTTCTCGGTGCGGGCGCGATCATGAAGGAGGGGCTGACGGTCACAGGCCTGACGACGGCGGCGACGCTCTGGGTGGTCGCGGGGTCGGGCTTGCGGTCGGCGCGGGGTTTTACCCGGCGCGAGCGTGACGACGGCGATCGTGTTCCTCATCCTCGGGAATCTCTCGCGGCTCGATGCGTGGGTCGATCATGAACGCCTGCTCTCCTCTCCATCCACACGATTGACCGTCCCGGGCAGATCATGCGCGTCAGTGCCTGCATTGAGGATCTCCATCTGAGCTCACGCGGGATGAAGGTCAGGACGGACGAGGACGAGGCGGAGACAGAGACGGGCGGAGAGCGGCGCATCTACCTGACCTTTGAGGTCTACAATCGCGAGAACATCAAGCCGTCCTTTATCGCTGATGCCCTGCGGCAGGTGGACGGCGTGCTGCGCGTTGATGTGGTGTGAGCCTCGTGCTTGACGAAATCGGCGGATTGAAGTAGAATAGACATAGAAAAAGGGCACTGCCGATGGGCGGCCGCCCCTTATATCTTAGAGAGAGATTCCCGCCTACAGTTTGGAGACGTTCGGCGGATTTTTTCTCGTTCTGTGCAATGCTTGACGAAATCGGCGGATTGAAGTAGAATAGACATAGAAAAAGGGCACTGCCGCTCAGCGGTCGCCCCAAATCTTATAGTAGAGATTACCCCGCCTATTGTTTGGAGACGCAAGGCGGGGCTTTCTCATTTATCGTTTAACGGATAAAACTAATACGGTGAACACAACGAGAAACGTTAAGAACTCGTAGGTCTCCATATCAATCCCCCTTTCGGGGGCTGGAGTTACCACTGCGCCTATCAGTGCCTGCTATGATTATAGCAAACAAAATGTATGCTGTGCAATACAGGGAGGAATCGTCATGATTATCTCATGGGACGAGTATTTTATGGGCGTGGCGCTCTTTTCCGCCTACCGCAGCAAGGACCCGCATACGCAGGTCGGCGCCTGCATCGTCAACGAGGACAAGCATATCGTCGGTGTCGGCTACAACGGGATGCCGAACGGCTGCGACGACCATGAGTATCCGTGGGGACGGACGGGGAGTTCGCCGAGCAAAAGTACCCCTATGTCGTGCATGCGGAGCTGAACGCCATCCTCAATGCGAGCACGTCATTGAAAGGCTGTCGTATCTACACATCACTGTTCCCGTGCAACGAATGCTGCAAGGCAATCATCCAGAGCGGCATCCGTGAGGTCATCTACCTCTCGGATAAGTACGCCGGAACGGACAGCACGAAGGCCTCAAAGCGGATGCTCGCCTCGGCGAACGTCACCTGCCGCCGCATGGAGACGGAGCTGACGGAGGTGCCGGTCCGCTTTACCGCAGAAGAGTAGATCAAAATGGGCTGTTGCACGAAACAAACGTGCAGCAGCCTATTTTTTAGGAAGTACTGATCCATTCAGCGTATCAGTGCTTCCTTTATTTTTTCAATTGTTCCGATGAATGGCAGCAGGAAGGAGGTTCATCACATGACGAGCAGCTGCTGCCGCAGCAGTCCTTCCTGCCCAGGCGAAAGTTCCGATAGACATGGCGAACGGCAAAAAAGAGTGCAGCCGCCACAAATGCACCGACGACATAGGTTGCCATAAGAATCTCCCCCTCAGAGGCGCCTATCAGAAGCCGAGTAACCGACCAATCTGATAGACAAGAAGCGAAACAAACCAAGCAATCGCGAACATATAGACGGCAGAGAAGCTGACCCATTTCCACGCGCCCGTCTCTTTTCCTAATCGTACCGAGTGACGTGACACATGGCGTGTAGAGCTGTGAGAATACCATGAAGGCAAGCGCAGAAAGGCTTGTAAAACGCTGCGCCCATACCTCGTCTGAAGCATCATGGAAGCCGTATAGCCGCATCCGCCGCTTCGGTCGAGACATCGGCAACACCATAGAGAATGCCGATTGTCGCAAACGACCGTTTCTTCGCCATGATACCGGAAAAGGACAGCCGCGCCAGCCTCCCACGTTGCAAAAGCCGTGGAATGTGAAGAGCACAGACATCCAGCCGCCGAGCGTCGCGAGGATGCTGTCCTCAATCTCGCACGGACCACTGAAGTTGTAGTTCGACATGAACCAAAGGATGACCGATGCCGCAAAGATAATCGTACCTGCCTTGATGAGGTACCCCTTACCCTTGTCCCACGTCTCTAGGAGAACCGAATTCATATCGGGCATACGGTACGGCGGGAGCTCCAACAGAAAGGTCGAGCCATGTGCCCTTGAACAGCGTCGAACCGAGCACCTTTGCCACGATAATAGCCATGACCATACCGATGATATACATAAGGAACACAACGTTTGCTGCATTGTTGGGAAAGAACATCGCCGCAAACAGTGCCATGATCGGCAGCTTCGCACCGCACGTCAGGAACGGTGTGACGAGGATCGAGATCATGCGATCCTTTCCGAGTCGAGCGCACGCGCCCCCATGATGGACGGAACGGCGCAGCCGAAGCCCATCATCAGCGGCATGATCCCCTTTACCCGTCAGCCCGCAGCGGCGCATGATCGGATCCGTGATAAACGCGATACGCGCCATGTAGCCCGTGCCGTCGAGGAACGAGAGACAGAAGAACAGGACGAAGATGAGCGGAACGAACGTCAGCACTGAGCCGACACCCGCGATGATGCCGTCCGTGACCAGCGAAACCATCCAGTCCGCGACCCCGCCGCTACAAGCGAATCCTTGACAAAGTTCAGGAACTGATCGTTGATGAGCACCTCGAGTTCGTCGGCAATGGGCTGACCGATCCATGTAAACGTGATCTGAAACACGCCATAGAGAATCAAAAGGAAAATCGGCAGCGCAAGCACACCGTTCGCAAGAAAACGATCCATTTTTCTCCGAGTACGTTGCACCGACATTCTGCACAGTTACGGCATGTCGCACAACCTGATCGATGAGTGCATAGCGCGCCTCGATGATCGCCTCTTGCTTCTCCGCCTGTACGCGAACCGCTCTCGATCTCATGGATCTCGCGATATGTGCCTTGACGAGGTCGCTCGGCTGGTACCGTGCCATGACCGTACTCGTAAAGACATCGAGCAGCGTCTTTTGTACTCTTGCTGCTGCGCCCCGTCGTCTCGACGGTGGGCATGCCGAGCGCCCTCTTCGAGCTTCGCCGTGTTGATCTTGATGCCGCGCCGCTGCGCATCGTCCCTGCATATTGAGATCAATGAGGAGCGGAATCCCTTCTCAAGGAGCTGTACCGTAAGGAAAAGATTGCGCTCGATGTTCGAGCTGTCCACGACATCCAGGACGAGATCCAGCTTCGTGCTCGTCAAGTAGTCGATGACGATTTGTTCCTCCGGCGAGCGGGCGTTGATGCTGTACGTCCCCGGAAGGTCGACAATGGAAATCGCCCGCCCCTTGTAATGCGTGTGACCAATTTTCTTGTCAACCGTGACCCCCGGCCAGTTTCCGATTTTCTGACGCGCACCTGTCAGTGCGTTGAATATGGTCGATTTACCGGTATTTGGGTTTCCGGTCAGTGCAACCGCCAATCCTGACATATCTCCGCCTCCCCTTAACCGATCTGCTCGACAGATATGAGTGTTGCGTCCTCGAGCCGCACGGCGAGATTATACGAGCGAATGCCAATCGCGATCGGGTCCCCCATAGGTGCCGAACGCAGAACCGTCACCTTCGTCCCCGGAATCATCCCCATCGACATAAGACGCTGTTTGAGCGGCGACTCGCTGATTTGCAGAATCTTCAGCGTCATTCCTGTCTTCCCATCCTTCAGTGTCAATCAAGATACCTCCTAAGATCCACATTGTTATCAATGCAAATGATAATGAAACTATCTCTGCAACGTTTATGATAACCTACTTCTTATTATTGCGTCAAGGGAGAATCGATGGATTTTTTTATAAAAATTAAAATTAGGGAATCACCGATAAATTCAACCGAGCTATCTTAGCACATCTTTTTGCTCGTACTTCTTCGTCATGCCAAGCCTCTCATAGATAACGGATTCTGAGGATGTCGTTTCGCGAATCTGTCCCTATATGAAAGAGAAGGCCGTGGCACAAAGATACATTTACCTTTGTGCCACAGCCTCTTGTATGTGGAAGATTGTGTTTTACCCGACGAGCCATACCACGAAGTAGAGCACGAGCGGGATGGTTACGCAGAAGATGCCGATAAAGTCGATGTAGACACCGGTCTTGATCATCTTTGTGATGGGGATATAGCCAGACGCATAGACAATCGCATTCGGCGGTGTGGACACCGGCAGCATGAAGCCGAGTGACGAGGAGAGGGCGATACCGATCGCGACGTGGATCGGGCTGAACCCTCGCCGACATCGCTGCCGTAATGGCGAGCGGGCCGATCATGTTCGTCGCTGCCGTGTGGCTGGTGAGCTCGGAGAGGAGCAGTGCCACCACACAGAAGATCGCGACGAGGGCGAACTCGGACGGCTCGCCGCCGAGCATCCCGACGATGCGGTCGCCGACCCACCGCGAGAGGCCCGTCTTATACATCATGCCGCCCATGGCGAGGCCGCCGCCGAAGAGGATGAGCGTGCCCCACTCGATGCCCTGTACCGCTGATTTCCACCCAGTGTGAACTTGCGCTCCTTGAAGTTGATCGGCAGGAGGAAGAGGAGCAGCGCGCCTGCCATCGCTGCGACTGCCTCAGGGAAGAGGCGCGAATACATTTTGAGGAGGGGGGAGGTGCTGCCGAGCGTCATCGAGAGAATGCCCGGGAACAACCCAGAGGAAGACGGCGACGAGGAAGCAGAAGAGCGTGTTCTTTCTGGCGCGCGTCCAGCCGCCGAGCTCTGCGACACGTGCACGGATGAACTCCTCTGCGCCGTCGATGCGCCTCGACATCGGGCGGGAACATACGGATGAGAACCACATAGGCGATGATGAAGTACGCCACCATCGCAATGACGCCCCACGTCATCCATTCAAAGAAGGAGATGTGGATGTTCGCCATCTGGTCGAGGAAGCCGAGCATGATGATGTTCGGCGGAGTGCCGATCGGTGTCAGAACACCGCCGATCGAGCAGGCATACGCGGTCGCGAGCATCAGCCCGGTCGCGTACTTGTAGTCATGCAGGTCGATCTCCTTGCCGTTCGCAGCCATCATTTCCTTGACGGCGGCAAGCAGGCCGAGGGCGATCGGGAACATCATCGCGGCGGTCGCCGTGTTGCTCACCCAGCCGGAGCAGAGCGCTGCGGCAAGACCGATCGCGAGAAAGATGCGGCGTGGATTCGAGCCGACCCACGAGCGCGAGAGCAGCCAGTAGGCAAATCGCTTTGTCGAGCCCGTGATCCATCATCGCCTTTTGCGAGGATAAATCCACCCATGAAGAGGAAGATCATCGGATTGGCGAATGCCGCATAGGCATCCTTTGCCGTAACCACGCCTGTCACGACGGCGAGCGTCGGTCCGATGAGGGACGTGACGGGGATGGGCACGGGTTCCGTGATCCACCAGAGCGCCACCAGAACCATGATGGCGAGCAGCTTGTGTGATTCGAGCGTGAGTCCGTCGATCGGCGTCAGGAGCACCAGAATCGCGAGGATTGGCGCACCAAACAGGCCGACGAGACGACGCGTGCGATCAAATTTCTGCTCAGCCTCATGTATCTGTTGGGCTTCTTTGCTTTGATCTCCACTCATTTTTTCAGCCTCCTTACTGGAAGTAATGATAATTCCTATGTGTATTTATTATACGAAATTTTGAAGTCTTTTTGCAACACTTTTCTTCACACCAATATGATTTTTTCCTGATTGTTCTGCTATAATAGAGATGGATACGGTATGTTTCGTTCCAATTAAAGGAGGAGTTTCATGCAGAGCTTTTACCTATCATTGTCCGACGGAGATCATCTTCGGCGGGGGGCGGAGGATGCCGTTCCCGCAAAACTGCGTGCGGCGGGCGCGCCGCGTGCTCATTCTCCACGGCGGCGGCAGCGCAGAGCGCTCGGGGCTGCTCTCGCGCATCGAGATGAATCTGACCTCGGCGGGCTGGCGTTCCTCGTCATGGGCGGCGTACAGCCGAATCCCGCGCGTTGCGTTCGTCCGCGAGGCGATCCGCGAGGGCTCACCGCGGATGTGAACTTCATCCTGCCATCGGGGGCGGCAGCGTGATCGACTCGGCGAAGGCAGTCGCCCACGGCATCGCAAAATCCTGACGTGGACATCTGGGATATCTGGACGAAAAAGGCAGAGCTGACGCGCACGATGCCCGTCGCGTCCGTGCTCACCATCCCTGCCGCGGGCAGTGAGACGAGCGACCCGCCGTGCTGACGAATGAGGATACGGGGCAGAAAGTAGGGCTGAATTCGCCGCTCAACCGCCCTGTCTCGCCCTTTATGAACCCGACGCTCGCCTTTTACCCCTGCCGCGTGAGCAGATCGCCGCGGGGGCATCGGATATCATGATGCACACGATGGAGCGGTTCTTCACGGATGTGAAGGAGCCGAACGTCTTCACCGACCGCGTGGCGATTGACCTCCCTACGCACCGTGATGGAGTCCGTGCGCCGCCTCGTCTCCGCGCAAAGACTATGATGCGATGAGTGAACTCATGTACTGCGGCAGCGTATCACACAGTGACCCAACAGGGCTTGGACGTGGTAAAGATTTCTCAGTACACAGCTGAGCCATCCGCTTTCTGCACACTACGATGCAACGCACGGACGTGCGCTCACTGCGCTCTGGGGATCGTGGGCGCGGTTTTGCCTATCCCTACGACCCAGCGCGCTTTGCCCAGTTCGCCGCTGATCTCTTTTGGCATTGATGCGGGCACGGATGAGGAGCGAGGCGCGCGGGCATCCGTCACATGGAGGAGTTCTTCACCTCCATCGGGATGCCGACAAGCATCGGCGGGCTGGGGATCGGCACCTCTCGGCAGGGACGATCGAGCAGCTCGCAGACGATGCGACGCAGGAGGATCGCATCCGCATCGGCGTGTTCCATCCGCTCACACGCGCCGACGCCATCACCATCTATACGGCGGCAAAATCACTGATCTCTTTTTCGAACAAAGACCTGCCCGACGAAATCAAAGACTTCGTCGGGCAGGTCTTTTGAAGATACGTTTGCTATCTTTGCCTATATATGTTATATTGAGAATGAAACGTCCTGGGCGGGAGAAATCCCGTGGCGGTGTCTTTCCCCCGAAAGGGGGTGAGTGAGATGTCTGAGATCGGTGCGATTCTTTTCTGGTCGTCGCCACAGGCTACATACTGCGATAACTCAAAAGAAATAACCGCCCATTCTGACCAGTGAACGGTTGTTTGAAAATAATTAGTGAACTCTGGAAAGATGCCGTCAGGACGTTTCTTTCTATGGTCATTATAGCAAATCCATCCATGTTTTTGCAACACCTCGTTTTATTACTGATTCACTAGAAAACAACTTCCTGCATAGACAATGCCAATACATACAGCTGTGAATAGATATTCCCGCAGCGATCCGACGGTAAAGAGCCGTATCCCGATTTTCTGCGTCGGGAGGACGGCGGGCACCTTGTTGCAGACCGCATCCTCCGCGATGTGGAGGAGTGCACCGAGGAATACCCATAGGAGCAAAGTGAGGAACATCCTGCTCCTGATGTACGCCCTCACTGTGGAGGAGCGCACCGATGAGGACGAGATAGAGCATCGGCCAATGCGACCAGCCGCGGTGCCGACTGCGCCATGTACGCCATCCGACACTGCCGGGGGTGCCCTCCACCTTGTCCGGTAGGACGGCGCCGACGCATGCCGCCGCCGCCGCGAGCGGATCGGCACTCACCGCGTAGGCAATCGTGCCCGTGAGTGCAACATGCGATACCCATGTCATGTGGCGTACTTCCTCCTCTGAAGATGGGGACGGCCATCCATATTTATAATAGCGGATATTATATATACAACGACCAATAAATAACCATATATTTGCCTTTTTCCCGTGCCTCTTTGACAACGTCGGCGAGGGAATCCTCCATTTCTTCTCCATGGCGTCTTGGATGTCCATAAGACGGTGGTCGAGTACATCGTGGATATGGCTGCCGACGGGGCACGCGGGGTTTGGGTTCTCGCGAAGCTGAAGAGGGACTGACCGCTGATACCTCTACGGCACGGAAGATGTCGGCGAGCGTGATGTCTGTGAGTTCCTTGGCGATGTGTGCGCCGCCCTCGCGTCCGCGTGCGACGGTGATGAGCCCGCGCGGCGGAGCTGACCGAGGATGCGACGGATGACGACGGATGTACGCCGATGCTCCCCGCGAGCGATTCGCTCGTCGCTGGCTCGTGTTTGCCGAAGAGATCGACACAGATGAGGACGTGGACGGCGATGGTGAAGCGGCTTGAAATCTGCATATTGTACCCTCCATTGTTCGATATTCGTATCATACAATGGATGGAGGGAAATGCAAGGAGCTTTCTAAGGAATCACTGATTCCCCTGCCCAAGTCCTCGGCAAAGCGGAGCTGGCGCCGCACGTCGTTGAGCAGTTTGAAGTGGACGGCACGCCCCTCGTGTACGAGCCGCCTCGACGGTGGGCGAGGTCCACAGGCTGTGGATGATGTCGCCGTTCTGCAGGGCGATGTCGCTTCCCATGCCGCGCCGCCGCAGGACGAGGGCGGCGTATGCCGTGTTGACGTAGCCGATGCCGCCGCGCCGCATGTTATACTATCTTGACGGGGGTGAGGACGCAGCCATGCAGGATGGGGAGGATGATGTTGCGCCGCCGTGCCATGAGACGGGCGGCATTGCGTCGGATGAGGCGGAGTGCCTTGTCCTCGCGCTCGGCGAGACAGGCGAGCACGTGCTCCGGTGTGGCGCCGAGCATCAGGCTGCTCCCCGTGCGCGCAGATCACGGCGGTGCGCGTCGTGTCCTCCTGCGCCGGAATGAGGGCGAGGATGTCCGCCGGAGCGGGCAGACGCTGCATCAGGCATTCTCTTTTCGTACGATTCATAGTGGATCTCCTTTGTTTGGGGGAATCACGGCAAAACACCGTGACTCCATGACTCCTGCCTGCCGCTGGCGGGGCGCACAGGCACGGGACACGATTCTGGATCTCCTGTTCCTTTCTGAATGTTATTATAGAGAAAATATGTTCGTATGTAAAGAAAAATTTTGCGTGAGGCTCTTCTTTTTCGCCGCAGCAGGTATTTGGGTGTAAGCAGCTTACAGCGGACGAACAAAACGGAAAGGAGTGACATCTATGGCACGCAAAGAAGCAGCGAGCAAGCTCACGCTGAAGGTGATTACGGGGGTCGGCGCAGACGGCAAGAACCTCTATAAGAACCGCACGATCGCAGGGGCTTGCGCCTGTGCTCACGGATGCGGATGCGCTCGCGGTCGGACGCGGGTTCGCGAATCTGCAGAAGCACGGGCTCGATCAGGGTGATGCGCACGGATACGGCTGTCCTGACGGACTGAGCTCCCCGCGCGGCAAACGATGAGGAACGCAGAAAGGAGGTACGACGATGTCGACGAAGAAACAGCCCGCATGACGCTGGCGCTCTCGACGGGCAAGAACCACACGGTCAGTCTGATGGATCCGAAGGATGATCTGACGAAGGCGGCGGTGGAGACCCTGCCTGCAGGATGTCATCGCAAAGAAGGCGATCATGCTCGGTGAGGCATATCCCTGTTCCATTGAGCGACATCAGTGTCCAGACAGTAGACAGCGCTCAGCTTGCCTGAGTACTGCATCGGCAGGGCATGATGAGGGACGCTGGACGAAGCAAAACGTTTCGTCCGGTGTCCCTTTTTGTGCTCTGTCGCCGCTTCTGTGGATGGAGACGGGGAACGGCTTGCACTTTTCGTCTGTTTTTGGTAGAATCAATACGTTTCCTGCGGTTGTAGCTCAGATGGATAGAGCATCTGCCTCCTAAGCAGAGGGTCGCGCGTTCGACTCGCGCCAATCGCACCATACCGATAGATACAAAGACTTCTCCTCGGGAGGAGTCTTTTTTTCCGTAAAAGCCCCTCGGCACATGGCCGAGGGGCTTTTCTGTCGATGGATGTGTTACTTCTTCCCGAATCCGAAGAGGGACTTTAGCTTTGCTGCCGATGCCCTCCGCGGGCGGTGCATCCGTGTCGGGCACGTCGTCGTAGAGGTCGGAGTTCACGACCTTCGCCGGGGGCGCGTCGTTGCGGCTCTCTGTGTCGTCGTCACCGAGGGAGAAGCCCGCGCCGTAGTTCGGCGAGAATCCCGAGATGATGGGGATGCCGCAGTGCGGGCAGGCAGTGGCGGTGGAGGGGACGAATTTTTCACATTTTGGGCAGTACATCATGGACCTCGCTTTCGTCGGACGATTCCCTTCTATAGGATATATCGTCATTTGCGAGCAGTCGGATAATACCGATGAGCGAGAGGATGCCGCAGAGTGTCCAGAGGAGGATGCTCGGAACGCCGATCATGCTGTCCACGGCCGACTGGAGCGCGCCGTCCGCGACAGTGCTGCCCTCCATCAGAACCTCGGAGGAGAAAAGCCGGGCAAACGGCAGCGGTGTGATGAGGGGTGGGAGCAGCACGGCGAAGGGGAGGAACGCCTCAGGGGGAATGTCCCAGTGTGCGCAGGCGCTGCCGTACGAGCGGCAGGAGGGGGAGCGGAAAGAGTACGAAGGGGAGGACAAAGAGAATGATGATGCCCGTGGCAAGGATCCGCGCTGCCTCCGGAATCGCCGCGATAAGGATCATGAACACGCCGACCATGGACTGCAGGATGAGCTGTGCCGCCGGTGGGAGGACAAGCCCCAGCACGAGGAGGAGGAGGAGGCTGCGGCGGATGAACGCCGTGCGCGTCACCGTCCCCGCACAGGAGAAATACGCTGCGCGCGTGGGCGGCAGTACTCCTCGACGGGGATCGCCCCAGCGGTTCGCCCTCGGGTTTTTCCCTTTTTGAGGAAGAGCCAGCCGAGCCAGCAGGCGAGCGGGACAAAGAGGAGGAAGAAGAGAAGCAGCGCGATGCCCATGCTCGCGAGGGCGGCGGAGGCGAATGACTCCGTCGCTCCGTTCCAGAGGGGAAAAGACGGTTCTATCATCTCGTTGAGGATGCCGATGAAGAGGCCGATGGGCAGGAGCATGAGGAGGAGAACGGGGACGCAGAGGAGGAGAATGGGCGCCGCCCAGCCGCCGCCGTGTCCCAGATCGTGCAGACGCCGTACGACGGCGGGGATGGCGAGCGGCGGGATGAGCGCGTAGAGGAGGAGGTTGAGCCCGAGAAACGCCGCGATGTAGACAGTGAAGAAGACCTCTGTCGAATCACGGAAAAAGCCCACCGCAGCGGATGCGGTGAGCGGGAAGAGGAGATAGCAGAGCGCGAGCATGACAAAGAAGACGCCGCCGCTGATGACACCGAGCGTCAGGGCGAAGTCGCGCCGCGTGAGCCTGCCCGTGCGGGAAAAGAGTGCGTGATTCATACGCAGTCCTCAGCTGCGCGATACGCCGCTGTCATGCGATGTATCGGTGCCTGTCTGTGCAGTGTCCATTCCTGTACTATTTGTCGTATGGATGGTAGACGTACTGAATACAGGCATCTCACCCTCCGTGCTGAGCGGATCCGGGCCGTAGGAGTTCGGTCCCTCCGTGCCCTTCTTGAAGATGACGTAGAGGGCGAAGAAGAAGCTGACGACGGGGACGAAGCTCAGCAGGATGAAGAACGCCGAGAGGTCGAGATCGTGCAGACGGCGGATCGCGAGGAGGTAGCCCGAGATGATGAAGGGCAGGTAGAGGATATAGGTCGCACTGAATGCGCCCATCATGGGGAGGCCATTCCCCATCTGTGCCGCTGCCGTGGTAAAGGCGAATACCATCAGCAGGATGTAGATCGCCGTCATGATGAGACCGAGGGTGAGGCAGCGCAGGATGTAGGCCTTGCGGTTGAGACGCCCCTCCCACGAGAAGAACATTTCCCGAATGTTGTCGATTTGAAACATGATGATTCTCCTTTTCGTTGATGAGGGAATCATTGTCTGCATTTCCTTCATGGAAAAACGATTCCCAAGTATGGATTCATTCTAGCATAGTCGCCTGTGATTTACAAGAAAAAAATATGACCTAGTATTAAAAATGAAATAGGGAACAAAAAGGGGCTGTTGGATATCCCTCTATCGGCTCGTTGTGCTGCCACTTCCCGCGCGGCGGGGGAAGCTAATATACCGTTATCCTAGCCTTCCCCGTTATCACGGGGAAGGGGGACCGCGCAAGCGGTGGAAGAGCACAGAAGGAGCTGTTGTACGAAGTTTGCGACTTCGTACAACAGCTCCTTTGTCGGCAGGATTTGATTTAGCGGTGAGCGCATATCCTCCCCTACGCCGCACCGATCTCGCTCTCGTCGGAGACGGCGTTGCGCCCCTTTTCCTTGGAGCGGTAGAGGGCGCGGTCGGCGCGCGCGATGAGCCCGGGGAGGGAGTCGCATCCTCCGTGCCATGTGGAAACGCCAAAGCTGAGCGTGACGCCGCCCATGCGCTCCTCGAGGATGGCGCGCAGTCTCTCGCAGAATGCGGTCATCGCCTCGAGGTCGTAGTGCAGGCCGAGGAGGACGAATTCGTCGCCGCCGTAGCGGATGAAGATGTGGCGGCGGTCTATCTCGTCGTGGATGATGGCGGCGATGTCTCTGAGCACCTGATCGCCCGCGAGGTGCCCGTGCGTGTCGTTGACCTGTTTGAAATGATCGATGTCAAAGAGGGCAAGGGAGAACTTGAACCCGCGCTCGCGTGCGAGGGCGGAGAACCGATCAAAGCCCGCGTCGAGCTGATGGCGGTTGTAGCAGCCCGTGAGGAAGTCGCGCTGGGCGGCGTCCTGCGATGCGACGAGCTCCTGCGCGAGGCACTCGTTCTGGCGCTCGAGTGCCGCCTCCTCCATCATCTGGATGCGGATGAGGTGGAGGATGAGCGGTACCATGGCGTAGACGGAGAACACGACCGTGGAGAGTATCCCCGTGAAGAGATGGTACTCCCAGTGCAGCACGTCAAAGATGAAGAGCGCGGCGAAGGCGATCAGTCCAAAGGCAGCGTAGCGGCACGCGGGGTGGTATGCCCAGTGGGAGCGGACGAGTGCATGGATGAGGATGAGATCTGATGCAAAGAGCAGGATATTGTAGAACGGGAGCGCGCTGCTGTATGCGTCTCGTCCGACGATCTTGGCGAGGGTCACCGCTGCAAAGATGCCGATGAAGATGTGCAGGATGTTCTTTATGCGCGCGTGGTACTGCGGAGCGACGATCTCGCGCACGACGAGTGCCCAGCAGATCGGCAGCGCATAGATCATCGCGAGATGCAGCTCCCCACCAGAGTGCGGGCATCCCGAAGAGACGCGGGAAGAGGGAGGTGTTGCCTGTCGTCCACAGGGCGAATGCGGCGAGCCAGACGATGAGGTAGATGTGTGCGCGGCGATGGATGTCTTGCAGAGCGCGCCACGAGAGGTTGAGACTGAGGAACGCAATCATCGCGAGGGCGATGGAGAGGGCCGAGATGTAGATCGCGTCAGCGAAGGAGATGTTCTTCATGAACTGCGTTGTCGTGCCGATCTCAAAGTCGTCGATACTCCCCACGCCGCCCCATATCCGTCGTGTGCAGGAGGATTGTGAGCCGCCGTCCTGCCGCCTTGTTGTCGAGGGGGACATAGTGGATCGTGCGGCCGCGTGTGTCCGTGCGCCCCGACCAGTCACCGTAGCGGTAGAGGAGGTCGTCGTCGAGGTAGACGGCGATATCCTGATTCGTTGTGGTAAAGAGCAGGTTGCAGTTCATGAACAGCGAGGCATACGGGATCTCCCACGAAAGATAGACCGCCGATGCATCCGTTGGCAGGGGCGGCGGGACGGGATAGTCATAGGACTGCCAATCGAGCGCGTCAGCGCGAAAGTCGCGGAGCATCGGAGAGGGCGTGTCCGCGAGGGCATACGTGGGGGAGCTGACGGTCGGGGGCGCTGCGAGGAGACGCCATGAAATGATGCAAATGGCGGCGAGCGCTACCGTGCAGAGGAGCGCAGCAGCATTGTCCTGTAGGAATGTGCGGAATTTCGTCATGGGGGAGCACCTTCCTTTCGGAGGAGGAGGGACTTTCGTAGCAATTTGTGTGGATTTTTCTAACATTATAGCATATTTAGGCGATATAAAACAATAGGAAAGGCGATTCCAGCAGCATCAGTGATTCAAGGAATCGCTGATAAAATGAGGTCTGCCAGATTGGCGTAGATTTTTGTCCGATTGAGGCAGCAAACCGGACGCATAGCGAGGGCTATGTGGAGGATTTGCTAACGAAAAGCGGGCGAAAAAGATGCGTCAAGATGGCTGTGCCGAATTTATCAGTGCTTCCTTCAGTATACAGTGGAAGGGATACAAAAAAAGGAGCTGCACGAAGGTTTGCGCTTCGTACAGCAGTCCTCTGATGTGTCGGAATCATCGGCGTTCGCCGCGTTCGGAGAGATACTGCGCCCATCCAAAAAGGGGGCAGTTTATCCGTCAGCGATGGTTCTCCGCATTTGCATTCGCACAGGTAGCGCAGCACGCTGCCTCGCCCTCGGTGGAGACGCTGTTGCGTCCCTTTTCCTTGGAGCAGTAGAGCGCACGGTCGGCACGCTCCATGAGGCTGTGCATCGAGTCGCCCGCACCGTGCCATGTGGAGACGCCGAAGCTCATCGTGATGCCGCCCATCGTCGCCTCGATCGCCGCGCGCAGTGTTTCGCAGAACAGTGCCATCTGCATGAGGTCGTGGTGGAGGGAGAGGAGGATGAACTCGTCGCCGCCGTAGCGGATGAAGATGTGGCGGCGGTCGATGCGCGCCTGTACGATCTCGGCGATACCGCGCAGCGCTTGGTCGCCGCCGAGGTGGCCGTGCGTGTCGTTGACCTCCTTAAAGTGGTCGATGTCGAAGATGGCATAGGAGAAGGGGAAGCCGTTCTTCTCCGCGAGTCCCGCGAACCGCTCAAAGTTCGGCTCGAGCTGGAAGCGGTTGTAGCAGCCCGTGAGGAAGTCATGCTTTGCCTCGTCCTGCGATACCTGCAGCTCCTGTGCGAGGGCACTGTTTTCCCGCGCGAGCTGCGCATCCAGCATCATCTGCTCGCGGATGAGGAAGAAGACGAACGGAATGACGGCGTAGATCGAGAAGATGGTGGTCGAGAGTGTCGGGTGTAAAGAGGTGGTACTCAAAGTGCAGCGCATCGATGCCGACGAAGAGCATGAGGGAGATCGCCGCAATCACACCGTAGCGGCACGCGGGATGCTTTACCCACGAGGAGCGCAGGAGGACGAAGATGGGGTAGAAGAAGGTGAGGCCGAGGATGGGGAAGAAGGCGAAGAGCATGTTCATATAGCCGCTTTGCCCGAAAAATCTCCATCGTCGTAGCAATGGTGAAGAGTATGCCGTAGAGGCAGAGGATGATGCGCAGGGGGCGTGCGTAGCGCCGTGCGGTGATGTGCCTCGGTGATCTTGAGGAAGAGCATCGGCATGAGGTAGAGCACGATGTAGTGCAGCTCCGCCCAGATCTGCGCTGTGGCGAAGAGGCGCGCAAAGAGAGAGGAGGTGCCCGTCGCCCACAGGATGAAGCTCAGGAGGAAGGCAATGAGGTAGATCTGCAGCCGTCGCCGATGTGAATACCCGCGCCAGATGAGATCCATGAGGAGGAAGACGATGAGCGAGGCGGCAATGGAGAGGCTCGCCGTGTAGATGGCATCGGTGATACTGATCTTCCGGAAGAGCTCTATCTCGTTGCCGATGAAGAAGTAGTCAAAGCTGCCGAGCCACGCAGAATAGCTTGAGTGTAGAAGAAAAGTCACACGCTTTCCCGCAAGAGGTTCCTCGGCGTCAATGAAGTGGAGCGTGCGGCCGTAGGTGTCACTGAGAATCTCCCACGAACCGTGCACGTAGACCAGACGATCGTCGATGTAGACGCGGAGATCCTGATTCGTCGTCGCCGCGAGGATGTGGTCGATGGAGATGGGGATATTCGGCGGGATCATCCACGAGATGTAAAACCGCCCGTGCATCGTTTGGCGTGGGGAGTTGGCGTTGTAGGGGTGCCAGTCGTGATCCGCTGCATGGAAGTGGATGATCTCGTTGTGGGAGAGATCCTTGTCGATGAGGGCGTATTCGGGGGTGAGGTTGGCGTACGGCATCGTGCCGAGCAGCTGCCACGCAAAGACCATCGCTCCGATGACGACGGCGAATGAGACTAGGCCGATGACATTGCTCAGCTTGTGCTGCAGGGATTGCTTCATATTACTCTGTCTCCTGCGTCAGTGATTCTGTAGAATTCATGTCACAAATATGGATGCTATATTATAGCATCAGAATATTCGTATTGGATAGAAAAAGGATGAGAAATAAGGAATCGCTGATAAAATGAGGTCTGCCAGATTGGCGTAGATTTTTTGTCCGATTGAGGCAGCAAACCGGACGCATAGCGAGGGCTATGTGGAGGATTTGCTAACGATAAGCGGGCGAAAAAGATGCGTCAAGATGGTCGTGCCGAATTTATCAGTGCTTCCATAAGTTAGTGGATTGGTGCAGTGCGCTGTGTCCGTGCTGCACATGTAAAAACTGCCGCACGCGGCAATATGCCCTGTGCAGCAGTATGACGGAATGTTATGCGTGGAAGCCCGTGAGGTCGAGCGCGTCAAATCCAGCGAGGAGCGCTCTGACCTCGCGCTCGATCACGTCCGCGCCGCCCGCAGCGTCCGCCTCGATGTTGAGCGGCATGTTCGGGTCGTGGAGCGACATGCGCAGGAGTGCCCAGCCGCCCGGGAAGATGAGGCGCACGCCCTCGTAGGATGGGCTGGCGATCGGGAATCCCTTGTCCCTGGCGCGCTGCTCGAACGCGGCGAGGACGTCTCGTCCGTAGGCCTTGACGTCGTCCGTGCCCGTGATTTTTGATGCGGATTTCGCGCCCTCGGCGGGATGGCGCAGATCCTGATGAGGTCGCCGAGCGTCTTACCCTCTGCGTGCCTTTGCCGCCGCAATGAGGAGCTTTACCGCGAGGTAGGCGCCGTCGTCGAGGTAGTAGTTCTCGCTGAGTGCGCCGTGCCCCGAGGTCTCGATGGCGAGCGGGGAGACTCGCCCGCCGTGTTGCGGCGGATGCACTCGTTGATGACGTTCTTGTAGCCGCGCATGTAGCGCAGGTGCTTTTAGATGGAGGTGATCCTCGCGAAGTCGTGCAGTCCGTCGGAGGTGACGGAGTCGGTGATGATGGTGGAGCCGGGGTAGTCGGGCGCGAGGATGGCGGACATCATGGCGATGAGAGCGTTGCGGCTCACGTCCGTGCCGTCGGCGAGGACGGCACCCTGCGCGATCCACGTCGGTGTCGAAAGATGAGGCCGAGGTCGGCATGATTTTTTTCACCACGGCGTCCTTGATGGCGCGCATGGCGTCAGCGTTCTCAGGGTTCGGGATATGGTTCGGGAAGTGCCCGTCCGGGTCGAGGAACTGACTGCCCGTCGTGTCCGCGCCGAGCGGGGTGAGGATGCGTCCCGCGAAGAAGCCGCCCGCGCCGTTGCCCGCATCGACGACGATGTGCATGCCCGCGAGCGGTCGCCCGCGCCGCCGAGTGCGTCACGGATTTTTGCGCAGGTGCTCGCAGTAGCGCCCGATGAGGTCGAACTTCAATACATGGTCGAGTGTGCCGTGTGCTTCCTTTTGCCTCTGCGGCGTAGGCGAGGATTTTCTGAATGTCCGCCTTTGTCCGCGCCGCCCGCGGCGGTGAAGAATTTCAGTCCGTTGCGGTTGTACGGGAGGTGGCTCGCCGTAATCATGATCGAGCCGTCCGCTGCTGTATCCTCAAAGATGGTCGCCATGAACATGGCGGGGGTGGAGGCGAGGACGCAGTCGATGCCGTGTGCGCCCGTGTGGGTGAGTCCCGTGAGGACGCTGTCCTTGATGGCGAGCGCGGAGATGCGCGAGTCGTGACCGACGGCGATCTGCAGCTCTGCAGGGCTCTTTGCCCGTTGTTTCGCTGAGGAAATGGACGAAGCCGGCGGCGATGCGGTTTGCCGCCTCGGGGTGAGGGGTAACGGGCTCATCGGGGACGCCGGGAATGGCGACGCCGCGGATGTCGCTGCCGTTCGCGAGTTTTTTGAAGTCGTCATAGGTCAGGGGCATAGGGATTCCTCCTTTGTGTATGATTGTGTGTTTGCGGTGATGTGTTTATGTGGTATGCGTTATGTGTTATGCGTTATGTGTTATGCGTGAGTATCCCCACGCAAACGCCTCGTTTCACAAGTGATCGCGCACTTATCTGCCTAAATACCTGCGAATTCCGAAACGCGCTGCGCTTGAACGACGAAATTCGCAGGGGGCAGAACGTGCGCTTATCTTCACTTGTTCCACTAGGGTTTGCTTTGGGGATACTGCTACGCCACGAACGACCCCGAGCCTCCGCCGAGCGGGAAGCCAAGATAGGAGATTTCAGCCTCCCCCGCCGGTGGGGGAGGTGCCGCGACAGCGGCGGTGGGGGCGCCATGAGCGGCTACACCTTTTTATCTATAGACAGCAGCCTGCACCGCGAGCGACATATCCTTACTCCGCGCCGAAGAATTCCTCCTCGACGGCGATGCAGAGGGTGTGGTAGATGGGGAGGTGGTACTCTTGGATCTTGTACGTCTCCTCCTCGGGGGCTTTGATGACGATGTCGGCGAAGCCCGACGCGCATTTGCCGCCCGATGCGCCCGTGAGGGCGATGGTGGTCATGCCGAGTGCCTTTGCCATGCGGAAGGCGTAGAGGACGTTTTTCGAGTTGCCCGAGGTGGTGATGCCGAGGAGGACGTCGTCCGGGCGCCCGAGCCCGAGCACCTGCTGGGCAAAGGTGAGGTCGGGTGCCTGATCGTTCGCGAATGCAGTGCTGATCGCGAGCTGGGACGGGAGGGAGATGGCGGGGAGTGCGCCCTGCAGATGCCGCATGAAGTAGTCGACGGTCAAGGGGTCGGCGGCGTCGCACGCCTCGTGGAGTTTTCGCGAGGATGTCCTCGTCGAGGTGACGCGGCAGGAGGAAGCCCTTCATCAGCTCACCGACGATGTGCTCGGCATCTGCCGCAGAGCCGCCGTTGCCGCAGACAATGAGCTTGCCGCCCGTGTGGTAGGATGTGCAGAGTGCCTTGATGGCGGCGCGGATGTCCGTGCCGCAGGCCTCGAGTGCGGGATAGCGTGCGATGAGCGTGTCAACGGCGGCAGGGTGGATGATTTCATGGTATTGTGCTCCTTTGTTGTGTTTCGTTACGGTTGATGCAAGCCTCACGCGAACATACTGTGCGCGGAAACTCTGCAGAAATGTACTGTGTACATTGTGTTCGCAGGACGGATAAAGAAAAACGCTGCTTCCTTTATGCTCCGTTCCTCTATTATGGACGAAAAATGCTGTCTTTTTCAAGGGAAAGGGAGGGAAATGCGGCAGGTTGTCCAATGCGGGAGGCTTTTGCCGTCGTGCTGGAGCGTTCAGCGTATAAAAAAATCGCTGTGAGGAAGGAATGACGCGGGGTTAGATGGATTTTTCTGTGCGCAGTCCTGCTTTTTGATGTGCGAAAATGCTCCATTTTGACACTATTGATCTTAATTTATAGTTATTTATAGTTATTTTTATAGAATTTATTTGTATTGTTTAACTGATTTGCTTTTTGTGTTTTTACAGGATGGGAAATCTCTGATGGGATTCTTCAGTCAGTGGATGGGCATTATGGAAGCACTGATAACTCAGCACCGTCGTCTTAGCCATCTTTTTCGCCCCTGTCTTTGTCGACAAACTCTCCACATAGTCTAGTGCTATGCGTCCGGTTTTGTCTCCCTGACAGACAAAAATCTGCACCAATCCGACGGACTTCATTTTATCAGCGATTCCTCAGAGGGACGCGGTACGAAGCTGAGCTCGTACCGCGTCCCACGTTTCTCTGTGCGTCTCAGCGGTTACGATAACGGTCGGCGATGGCACGCGGGCTGTCGCCGGCATCGAGTGCCGAGGTCGGCGGTGTGATGTCCATCGGCGCGGCGCTTTGCGGTGCGCTGTCCTGCGGACGGATGTCCGTGATGGGCGGCTGCGGTGCGGCAGCGCGCGGCTGCTCTGCTGCACGCTGGTAGACGTTCTCCTCCTCTTTGCGGGAGCGGAAGCGGTTCCAGAGCCAGCGCAGCACCATGAAGGCGACGACGGCGATGGCGACGTTCACGAGGACGCCGAGGATGTCGGCGAGAAGGCCGCTGCCCATGCCGCCGAGGAGGCTCGCGAGGAGTCCGCCGAGCATCATGCCGCCCGCGAGGAGGCCGATGTTGCGAAGGGTATTCCCCCAGCCCGTGCTGCTTTTGGCGGTGTTCGCGGCGTTTGCCGCATTCGCCTTGCTGTTTGCCGCGGGGGCGTTCTTTTTCCAGCTGGTTCGCGTTCTTCGAGGGGGTGTAGCTGTTGCCGTTCCCTCGAGACGGATTTACCGCTGCTGCTCTGTCCCTCGGATGCCTTCGGTGCGGCCTTGGGCGTCGCCTTCGGTGCGATGCGCGCGCCGCCCTTGGCGGCCTCTGCCTGTGCGGTCAGGACGTGATCCACGGGCGTGGGGGCGATGAGGGGGACAGTGGCGACGCTCAGGGCGCCGACCATCGTCGCTGCGATGATTTTTTTCAGTTTCATTCGATTTCTCCTTTATATTCTTTTCGATACGGGGATATCCCCGGTATTCGCGCTTAGTGAGATGTCTCACGACGCGATACCCTCGCAGAACCCTCGTTATGCGAGCGGTCGGACACTTATCTCGCCGAAATACCTGCGGATTCCAAACGCGCTTCGCTTGAACGGTTAAAATCCGCAGGGGCAGAACGTGTCCTTTATTCCGCTTGCTTCACTAGGGTTTGCTACGGGGATCGCATGACAGAATGCCCTGTGCGTTTGCAGGGCGTTCTCACAGCCGGATCGCCGTGTGTTTCCTACGGGCATCGCATGGTGGCGATGGCTTTTATCGTGAACTACTCCTGATAGGACTTGATGTCCTCGGGGAAGGCGTAGATCTCGCCGACAGTGTCGAGCTCGCCCGAGAGGTAGCGGTCGATGTCGTCCACGTCGATGTAGAGCTTGCACTCGACGTCGAGGTAGCTCTGCTCGCGCCCGTCGGAGAGGTCGCGGATCGCCATGAGCTTTTTCGCGGAGCTTCAGGAGGTCGCTGCGCGTCGCGTGCACGTCGAGACGCAGCTGGGGGACGCCGTATTCTTTGAGGACTTCGTCCATGGTCATACGCTGTGACATAGTGTTTTCCTTTCTCTACTTTGACTATTTGCCTTTTATCCTATCCGATGATGCTGAATTTTGGCTGAATGCTGCATCTGCACCGCTTTCCCTCTGTTTGCGCAGGGCATGGAGGGCGGTTTCGAGGGCGCGCTGTAGCGGCAGGTTTCGTAGTCGAGGTCACCCGATGCGCGGAGCATCCGTGCGTCGAGGGTGCGGATCTCCTCCTCGATGCGCCGTATGGCGTCCGATGGATCCTGTGCCATGCACATCCCTCCTTTGATACGTATTCTAACAGTTTTGGCAGAAACTGTCTACATTCGTATTACAGTTATGCTATACTATGACTGTTATGAATGTTGTTGAGGATCATGGATTCCCTTAAGGAGTTCCTTATGAAGAAGGACTTTTATGAAAATGTACGCGAGCATGCTCGCCCACGCACATACGCAGGATACGTGGCGGACGCGGTTCATTCTCGCGCGTACGGCGGTGTTCCCGCTGATGCTTGTCGCCCTGATCACGGCTATGATCGCGGCTCGGTGGAGGAGCTGATGCTCGGCGGTTTTTCCTCCCTGCTCTTTACGGTGCTCGTCCTGCGGCATCGGCGGCTTGAGCGGCGCCGCGTCTTTACGCAGGCGTATCTCGGTGTGCTGGGGAGTATCTCGCGCGCTTTGATGGGAGCTGGAAGAAGTCGCCGGTGGACGGCGCCGCCTATCTGCGCGAGAAGTGTCCGCCCGATCGGGATTTGCATATTTTCGGCGCGGCGTCGCTCTATCAGTATCTCTGCGCGGCGCATACGCGCATGGGACGCGACTCGTCTCGCCGCTGCGCTCTCGGCGACGCCGCAGGATCTCACGCGGACGCGGCGGCGGCAGGCAGCGGTGACGGAACTGCTCGCCCATCCGCTCCTCGCTCTGGAGCTGGAGGCGCGCGGTGCGCTCCTGCCCGATGCGCATGATACGCGTGCGCTTTGCCAGGAGCTCGCGCAGCCGCTCAAGGGGTCGCTGAAGCTCATTTCCTGCATCGGCATCGTTCTTGCCAATGCCTGCGTCTGGTCACTGTTTTGGGCGATTTTCTTTGGCGGCAGCTGGGCGATTCCGATTGCGTCTTTACGTTCAATCTCACGATGGCGATGGCGTTTTTTTCTCGCGGACGCAGCGCGAGCTGGCACCGCTCGGCCGCATGGCGCGTGCGCTGCGGCTCTATGGGCGGATCTTTCGTGCGCTCGAGCGCGCCCGCTGCGCAGTGCTGCGTTTCACGCGATTCTGTCGCCGCTCTTTGCGCCCGTGCGCGCTACCGTCGGGCTGAGTCGCCTGACGATTCTCGCCGACTGTGCGGCGATGCGGCGCAATTTCTTTTCTTTCTGCTGGCGAATGGGATTCTGCTCTGGGATTTTCACCGCATGGCGTATTTTTCCCACTGGCGCAAAGGGGTACGGTGCGGCGGCGGCCGACTGGCTGAAGGTGTGGGCGGAGACGGAGGTGCTGCTCTCGCTCGCGCGCGTCGGGCATACGCGTGAGGTGCACGCGTTTCCGCGCTTTGCGGAGGAGGGCGCGCCGCAGCTCGTGGCGGAGGACGCGACGCTGCTGCTCCTGACGGAGGAGACGGCGACGCCGAACGACGCGCAGCTCACGGCAGGGACGCTCGTCATCACGGGGTCGAATATGTCCGGCAAGACGACCTATATGCGCTGCCTCGGCGCGAATGCTGTCCTCGCGTATGCGGGTGCGCCGGTATGTGCGCGCTCCTTTACGCTCACGCCGATGGCGGTCTATACGTCGATTCAGATCAGCGACGATCTCGCGGGCGGGATTTCGACGTTCTATGCGGAGCTCCTGCGCATCAAGAAGATGATGGTCTACAGCAAGCGCGGCAAGCCGATGCTGATCTTGATTGATGAGATTTTTCCGCGGGACGAACTCCGCCGACCGCATTGTCGGTGCGCGCGAGGCGATCCGTCGTCTGACGCTGCCGCATGCGATTACGGTGGTGACGACGCACGACTTTGAGCTCTGCGATCTCGGGCGCGAGGGCATCCCCGTGACGAATGCGCATTTTGAGGAGCACTACGAGGGGGATAAGATCCTCTTTGACTTCAAGATGCGCGCGGGCGCTGCCACACGACGAACGCGCAGTATCTCCTGCGCATGGCGGGCATTATGGGGGAGTGAGGCGGGAGTTTTCCCTCGGCTTTGCGGACACGGTGACAGCGCGGCGGAAATCTGTTATAATGGGGAATACTTTCCTGCGATAAGAGAATGAAGGAATCGCTGATAAAACAGACCCTCAGATTGGGCGCTGAATTTATCCGTGCTTCCTGAATGGCAGTGCGGGGGATCCCTCCGCTGAAAGGATACAGAATGAACGAGCATGCTGCACGCCCCACTGCCACAGCAGGGGTCACGACTGCCGCCGCCGTGGTCTATGCGCTCGCGGCGATCTATCTGCCCATGCTGACCATGATGATGGGAATGCTCTGGCCCGTGTTTATCGCGCTCGTGACGGTGCGCGCGGGGCTGCGGTTCGGCGCGCTCGCGGCCGTGGCGGCACTCCTCCTCACGATGCTCTTTGCCACCCCTGTGGCGGGGGCGACGTTTGTCCTGTCCTTCGCGCCGACGGGGCTTGCCCTCGGGCTGCTCCTGCGCCGTCAGGGCGGCACCCTGCGCGCACTCGTGGGCGGCACGCTCGCCTCTCTCCTCGGAAAGGCGGCGGCAGGCCTGCTCATCCTCCTGCTCTTCGGCATCAATCCGTTTGCGATGGATCCCTGCCGTCATGCAGCAGGCGATGGATGAGACCCTCGGGATCTACCGCTCACTCGGAATGACCGAGGTGCAGATCGAGGAGACACGCGCGGCGGCGAGCGAGGTGCTGGAGCTCTTCCTCCTGATGCTGCCTGCGCTCTTCGTGGGCAGTGCGCTGATCGAGGTGGGCGTCTGCTATGCGGTCATGCGCAAGGTGCTGCGCCGCATGGGTGTCGCCGTCACGGCGCTTCCGCCGTTTGCCCAGTGGCATCTGCCCGTCGTTTTCCCGTATCTCTTTGCCTTCTCCCTGATCGGCATTTACTGGGGCTCGACGCGCGAGATCGTGCTGCTCTATCAGGTGGCACTCAACGGCTATGTGATCGCGTTCCTTGCGGGGCTCGTGCAGGGCGTTGCACTTCTGCATTTCCTGCTCCTGCGCTTCCGCGTCTCGCCCCTTGTGCGCGCCCTCATCTACGTGTTCATTCTCGTCAACGGCGTGATGACGCAGATCATCTCGTGGACAGGGCTCTTCGATATGGTCTACGACTATCGCAGACGTATTCGTGAACGGTAATAATACTGGCAGCTTATATCTATTGTATATTCGATGAAAATACATATTTGATATAGGGAAGCACTGATAAATTCAGCACTACCATCTTGACGCATCTTTTTTGCCCGCACTGTGTCGGCAAATCCTCCACATAGCCCTTGCTATGCGTCCGGTTTGCCTCCTTGTTCGGACGAAAAATCTACGCCAATCTGGCAGACTTCATTTTATCAGCGATTCCCTAGATAAATAACGTAAAGAAGGTGATACTATGCCGCGGAACTTATCCGCGTGGGTCGATCTGACGATCCATCTGATCGTCATGCTTGCGCTTGCGCTCGTGACGTTCTGCTACAGCACGTTTGTCGGTGCGGCGGCACTCCTCCTGTGGGCGGTGCTGGCCGCGTTTGCGTGGGAACGGTGTCGTGACAGAGAACGGCGATTTGAACGCTACTGTATGGGCATCATCCGTAATGTGAGCGAGGTTATGAACTACGCCGTGGATCGCCTCCCACAGGCGATTCTCCTCGTCAATCAAGAGGGCATCTGGAGTGGTGCAATCACCAGCTCGGCGATGCACTCGGCGAGATGCCCGAGCCCGGCACGGCGGTTGCGGATTTCTGGCCGCATTTCAACATTGAATCCATCTGGGGGACGGAGGGAGAGCACCGCTTCTCCCACGCGGGACACTCCTATCGCGTCTATCACCGCATGGTTGCGGAATCGTACCACAGTGAGCCGCTGATTGCGCTCTATGTCGAGGACGAGACGGAGTATGCGGCGCTCGAGAAGCGCTACTACGGGAGCCGCACCGCCCTCCTCTACATCCAGATCGACAACTACGATGAGATCATGCAGGGACAGAGCGAGACGGAAAAGTCCATGCTCCTCCTCGCCGTCCACGAAAAGATCGACGGCTGGGTCGGTGGGCTTGGCGGCTTCCTGCGCAGTATCTCCGACGATGAGTACGTGGCGCTGCTGGACCGCAAGTCCCTCGATCATGCGATCGCGGAGAAGTTTGAGATCCTCGATCAGGTGCGCAAGATCATCAACACGAAGGGCATGCCTGTGACGCTCTCCATCGGTCTTTCCCTCGCCGCCGAGCAGACCCTGCGGGAGCTCGGTGAGGAGGCAGAGGCAAAGCTCGACCTCGCCCTCGGGCGCGGCGGCGATCAGGTGGCGCTCGACATCAGCGGCAAGACGCAGTTCTTCGGCGGAAAAGCAAAGGCGATCGAGAAGCATACGCGCGTCAAGGCGCGCGTCGTGGCGCACGCACTGCGCGATATTATGGAGAACTCGGACGAGGTGTACGTTATGGGACACCACAACGAGGACTACGATGCGTTCGGTGCGGCAATGGGTGTCGCGTGCATGGCACGCTCCCTCGGAAAGAAGGTACACATTGTCCTCAGCGAGATGAATGAGGGCATTGACCGCATCGTGGATCTCGTACAGAAGGATGAAGCCTACGAGGGGCTGTTCCTCCGCCCCGGCGACATCACGGAGACGCCGTCGCTGTCCTCCCTGCTTGTCGTGGTGGACGCGCATATCCCGCACATCCTTGCTGATCCCTGCCCTGCTCGAGCGCATTCCGAAGGTCGTCGTCATCGACCATCACCGCCGCAGCGAGCATTTTATCAAGAACCCGCTGCTCGTCTACATCGAGACGGCGTCCAGCTCGGCGAGCGAGCTCGTGACGGAGCTGCTCATGTACTTCGGCGATAACATCCGCCCGACGCGCCTCGATGCGACGGCGCTCTACTCGGGCGTCGTGGTGGATACGAAGAATTTCAACGTCGGTGCGGGCGTGCGCACCTTTGATGCGGCGGCATACCTGCGACGCGCCGGTGCCGATCCCGTACTCGTCCGCACGCTCTTCCAGAGCGACTACGAGACGACGGTATCGCTCGCACGGGCGAAGGCAAACGCCGTCTACTACCCGGGCGGGCTGATCGTGGGGAGTCTCCCCGATCTCCTGCCGAACGGGCAGATCATCGCCGCACAGGCGGCGGACGGCATGCTCCGCGTTGACGGCGTGCGCATGAGCATCTACGTGTTCCCGCTCGCGAGTGATGTGGTAGGCATCAGTGCACGCTCGTCGGGAGAGATGAATGTGCAGGTCATCATGGAGGCGTTCGGCGGCGGCGGACACGTCAATGTCGCAGGTGCACAGGTCAAGGGCGTCCCCTTGGATGAGGTGCGCGCACAGGTGGTAGAAAAAGCAAAGGCATACATAGAGGAGAGTGACCAACGTGAAAGTCATACTGCAGGCTGATGTAAAGAATATCGGAAAAAAGGGCGAGATCGTGGAGGTAGCGGACGGCTACGGACGTAATTTTCTCCTGCCGAGGAAGCTCGCACTGCCCGCGAATACGTCGAATGTGAACGTGGCAAAGGCACAGGCGGGCGCAAAGGCGCGCAAGAATGCGATGGAGGTCGACGAGGCAAAGCTCATGGCCGCGCAGCTCGAAAAGGTCACGGTGGAGATCCCCGTACGCATCGGCGAGAACGGGCGGCTCTTTGGCGCGGTGACGGGAAAGGATGTCGCGGAGGCACTGAAGAAGCAGAACATCGACGTGGATCGCCGCAAGATCTCGATCAATGGAGAGGTGACGGGCGAAGGCGTCTATGAGGCTGTCGTCAAGGTGCATCCGAACATCGCCACGACGATCAAGATTCATGTGCGCAAAGAGTAACCGCTGCGTGCTCTGCGCAAACACCTCGCTTTTGCAAGTGATCGCGTGCTCGTTCGCCTAAATACCGACACACTTCTGAAACGCGCTTCGCTTGAACGACAGAAGTGCGTCGGGGGCGAGTCGCACGCTTTACTCACTTGCTCCGCTAAGGTTTGCTTAGATGCACGCAAGCCTCCTATGGTGTAGATTTGCACGATTTTTAGCTATGCTCGAATCCTTTTTCTACAGGATGGGCAGCGATGGATAGCGCAGATGTCCGGTTTGCCGCCCACAAAGCCTCCCCTGCCGTGGCGGGGGAGGTGCCGCGCAGCGGCGGAGGGGGCGCCTCGGACGGCACATGAATCTTTCTCGTTTTGACATCCTGATCATAAGGTAATACAGCGGGCTGATGAGCATGTCTCATCAGCCCTTCTCAAAAGGAGGACTATGTCTTTTTTTAAGGATTTATTCGGCGGCAAGGACGCGGGAAAGGAGCATCCGAAGCTCTCACGGGACGCGCAGATCGACGAGGAGATCGCGACGATCTTTCGCATGCTCGCCGATACGATGGGGACGGAGCGCCTAGTCATCCAGGCGGGCAAGATGAATGCAATGGCACTCATGCGCTCGGAGGATCGCCGTGAGCGCGTCCTCGCACTCATGCGCATCCTTGAGGAGGATCCGCTGCTCTCGCCCCCGCCTGCGGAGGCAGAGCTGCCCGAGATCCTCTCGCGCATGACGGAGCAGGTCGCGGGCATCCTTGCACGGCGCGATCTGGAGGATCGCATCGAGCGCAAGGTAAACGAAAAGCTCGAAAAAGATCACGAGGAGTATGTGGACGACATCCGCCGTCAGGGTGATCTCGGAGGAGAGCCCCGGGCGCAGAGTCTCCACATGACAAGAAAAAGCGTGAGGCACTTGAGGCGCTGGAAAAGGTGCATCTCACACAATCCGTGATGGAGCTCCTGCGCCCGAAGACGTTCGATGAGATCGTCGGACAGGAGCGCGCCGTGCGCTCCCTCATGGCAAAACTCTCCTCGCCCATACCCCCAGCATCTCCTGCTCTACGGACCGCCCGGCGTCGGCAAGACGACAGCGGCACGCCTCGTTCTCGAGGCGGCGAAGAAACGTGCGGTATCGCCTTTTGCAGAGACTGCACCCTTTGTCGAGACGGACGGAACAACGCTGCGTTGGGATCCGCGCGACATGACGAACCCCTGCTCGGCTCGGTGCATGACCCCATCTATCAGGGCGCGCAGAAGAACCTTGCCGACAGCGGCGTTCCCGAGCCAAAACCAGGGCTGGTGACCGATGCACACGGCGGCATCCTCTTCATCGACGAGATCGGTGAGATGGATGAGATGCTCCAAAACAAGCTGCTCAAGGTGCTCGAGGACAAGCGTGCCTACTTTGAATCCGCGTACTATGACCCCCGATGATAAGCGTGTCCCTCCGTACATCCGTAAACTCTTTGAGGAGGGCGCACCGGCGGACTTTGTACTCATCGGCGCAACGACGCGCGAGCCGGATCACATCAACCCTGCCTTGCGCTCGCGCTGTGCGGAGATCTACTTTGAGCCGCTGACACCGGCGCATATCCGTACGATTGTGGAGAATGCGGCACAGCGCCTCCACGTCGCGCTTGCCCCCGGTACAGCGGAACTCATCAGCACATACACCATTGAGGGCGCAAGGCGATCAACATCCTCGCCGATGCCTATAGCCTCGCACTGAACCGCATGGATGATGCAGAGGTGGAACGCATTGTTTCACGTGAAACAATTGAGCCGACATCCTCTGCAGAACAACAGGACATGCACGGAGATACAAATGCAGATGTTTCACGTGAAACATCCATCGCGGAGGAAAAAGAACTCCTCGGCATGGAGCCTTCCTCCACACCAGACGATGGGAAGAAAACGGAAAATGTTTCACGTGAAACAGAGCCTCCGTGTATCCCTGTGACAAAGGAGGACATCTACGAGGTTGTGCAGGTGAGCCGCCTCTATCCCTTTGGGAAAAAGAAGGCCTCGGATACGCCTGCTGTTGGCAGAGTGTTTGGCCTCGGCGTAGCGGGTTTCCTTGGCTCGATCATCGAGATTGAGGCCGTCGCCTTCCCTGCGGCAGAAAAGGGAAAGGGAACCGTGCGCTTCAACGAGACGGCAGGCAGTATGGCAAAGGACTCTGTGTTCAATGCGGCGTCAGTCATGCGCCGCCTGACGGGACGTGACCTGCATGACTATGACCTCCATGTCAACATCATTGGCGGCGGCAACATCGACGGCCCGAGCGCGGGGACGGCCATCCTGACGGCGATTGTCAGTGCCGTGACCGGTGCGGCAGTCCGGCAGGATGTGGCAGTCACGGGGGAAATCTCTCTGCAGGGGGAGATCCGCCCGGTGGGCGGTGTCTTTGAAAAAGGCATACGGCGCACGACAGGGCGGGGATCTCAACCCTCATCATCCCATGGGAGAACAAGAAGGACATCCCCGAGGATCATCTGGGGCTGAAGATCTACCGCCTCAAGAGTGCCGAGGAGGCCTTTGCCGTGCTGTTTGCCGATGAGAAGTGGAAAGAGAATGCAGCGCATGACGGAGGGGCGCGTTGAATCCCTTCCTCGTGTGGATGATGATACGAAAAGGAGTATGATATGCCGGAAGGACGTGTGCCGCCGCAGAGCATCGAGGCGGAACTTTCGGTGCTCGGCTCGATGATGCTGAAACCTGCGGCGGTGTCGCAGGCTGTGGAGCTGCTCCATGCAGAGGACTTCTACCGTCAGGCACATCGTGCCGTCTTTGAGGCGATGGAGCTGCTCCTGCGCAACGGTGAGCCTGTGGACATCGTGACCGTAACCGAGTCGCTGAAAAAGTCAGGTCTGCTTGAGCAGGTGGGAGGAATCTCGTTTCTCGCCAATCTGACGAACACCGTGCCGAGTACGGCGAACCTCGCACACTATGCAAAAAGATCGTCAAGGAGAAGGCTGTCCTGCGCGCCCTGATCGACGCGAGCACAGAGATTGCGGGTGCAGCGTACGAGGCAAGCGAGGATATCGCCGAGCAGCTCGACGATGCAGAACGCAAGATTCTCGCCATCGCAGGAGGACGAGACGACGGGCGCGTTTATCTCTGCGAAGGAGGTTGTCTTTCGATGCCGTGGATCGCGTGAGCGAGCTCGCCAAGGCAAAGGGCGGCATCACGGGGCTCTCGACTGGGCTCGCGACACTCGACAGTGTGACGCGCGGGCTCCAGCCCTCAGACCTCATCATCGTTGCGGCACGCCCTGCCATGGGCAAGACGGCGTTCGTCCTGAATGTCGCCACGCACGTCGCCCTGCAGGGCGGGACCGTCGCCTTCTTCTCTCTGGAGATGCCGCGCGAGCAGCTGATGCATCGTATCTTCTGTGCCGAGGGGCAGATCGACGCGACGCGCCTTGCCCGCGGAGAGCTCGATGATGAGGAGTGGGAGCGGCTCGTCAAGGTCGCTGACCGCATCATGAAGACAAAACTCTACTTCGATGATACGAGCGGTACGACGGTGCTCGACATCCGCACGCGTGCCCGCCGTCTCAAGGCGGAGCACGGGCTCGATCTCATCGCCATCGACTACCTCCAGCTCATCCAGGCTCCGGGGCGCGCGGAGAACCGCACGCTCGCCGTGGCAGAGATGACGCGCTCACTGAAGGTACTTGCCCGTGAGTTGAACGTTCCCATCATCGTTCTCTCGCAGCTCTCCCGTGCGACCGAGGGGCGTTCGGACAAACGCCCCCATGCTCTCTGATCTGCGTGAGTCGGGCTCGATCGAGCAGGACGCGGACATTGTCATGTTCTTGTATCGCGAAGATTATTACAATCAAGATACAGAGAATGCGAATATCACGGAACTGAGCATTGCGAAACACCGCAACGGAGCAACGGATACCGTGCGCATGTACTTCCAGAAGGAATACACGCGCTTCCGCGATCTCGCACATGAGTAGCTTCTTGATTCTGCACAAATCCCGCTTTCGTAAACCAATAAGGAGGGATGCGTTATGTTTTATAAGGTACGTAGTGTAACTCCCTGTCCTGACTACGAGCTTCGTGTTTCCTTCGTCAACGGAGAAACAAAGTCCTACCGTGTAGCGCTACTTTTTCATAAATGGAAACCCTTCGAAGCGCTGCGTTCGACGAAAGGATTGTTTGATCGGGTGCAGGTCGATGCAGGCGGCTACGGGATCAGCTGGAATGACGATATTGACCTATCGTGCAACGAGCTTTACAATAACGGCATTCCCGTGAAATAAAAATGTTTCACGTGAAACATTTTCTGATCTATGATAAGTACCACAAGAAGACTGCGCTGGGCACCCCTATCGGCTCGCGCTGCTCGCCACTTCCCCGCGCGGCGGGGAAGCTAATGTGCAGTAATTAAGCCTCCCCGTGCGGCACGGGGAGGGGACCGCGAAGCGGTGGTGGGGGCGCTTGCTGCGGATAGACCTTCTTCGACTTGTAACATGTAATATGATATTTTCCTCATTCCCCTCAAAAAGAGGGGATTTTTTGCCGTTTGTGCTATGATAAAAGGGTAGGAAAAGCTAAGACCGCGCACTGAGTGCATGGAAATGATGGGCAGGGGGAGGATGCGTTGTGTTAAAGAGTATTGCAGTCATGACGAGTGGGGGAGACAGCCCCGGAATGAACGCGGCAGCGCGTGCCGTTGCGCGCACAGCCCTCTATGAAGGCGTCCGTGTGTGGGGCATCAACGATGGCTATCAGGGACTCCTGGACGAGGATATGTGGGAGCTTGAGGTCCAAGGATGTGGGCGACATCATCCAGCGCGGCGGCACCTTCCTCGGGACGGCACGCTGCAAGGACTGGACGACGCCCGAGGGACGCCGCCGCGGCCATGAGAATCTCATCGAGCGCGGCATTGAGGGACTCTGCGTGATCGGCGGCGACGGCTCGCTGCGCGGCGCACAGCTGCTTACGGAGGAGTTCGGCTTCCCCATCGTCGGCCTGCCGGGCACGATTGACAACGATGTCTGGGGCATGGACTACACGATCGGCTGCGACACGGCGGCGAATACGATCATCGACGCGATCAACAAGCTGCGCGATACAGCATCGGCGCATCGCCGCATCATCGTGCTCGAGGTCATGGGGCGCGGCTCCGGCTGGCTCGCTCTCGTCTCGGGCATCTCGGGCGGTGCGGAGTACATCCTCGTCCCTGAGGAGAAATTTGATCTCGCGGAGATCGTCAACGATCTCACCAACGCATACGAGCACGGTAAACGCTACATCCTCATCGTCGTCGCCGAGGGTGCGGCCAAGGGGCAGGACGTCTGCGACTACATCGCAAAACTATACGGACATCGAGACGCGCGTCTCGGTGCTCGGTCATATCCAGCGCGGCGGCTCACCGACGGTCATCGACCGCGTACGCGCCAGCCAGCTCGGCGAGCAGGCGGCACTCGCACTCATCTCGGGGCTCTCTGGCATCGTGTTCGGCTACCACAAGGGACACGTCGTCTCCGTCAACCTCTACGACGCCGTCAACAATAAGAAAGCACTCGATCCCGAGTATCTCCACCTCGCAAAGGTGCTTTTTCTAGAACAGCCATCACAGCACCCGTAGAAAGGATGATCCCGTGGCAAAGATCATTGCGGTTTGCCAGTCAAAAGGGCGGCGTCGGCAAAACGACGACGGCGGTCAATCTCGCCGCCACCGTCGCGCGTGCCAAACGACGCGTCCTGCTCATCGACATCGATCCCGCAGGGGAATGCGACCAGTGCCTTTGGCATCGACAAGAGCACTCTCCCGCGACGACCCTATCGCGTCCTGATCGACGGAAAAGCACATGCGCGAGGTCATCATCGAGTCGGACTACCTCGTCGACGTCGTTCCCGCCAATGTGGAACTCGCGGGCGCAGAGGTGGAACTGGCGTCGCTGGAACATCGTGAGACACGCCTGCGCAAGGCGATCGCCGAGGTGCTGACCGACTACGACTACATCTTTATCGACTGCCCGCCCTCCCTCGGCTTTTCTGACACTGAATGCACTGACGGCGGCACACGCCGTCCTCATCCCTATCCAGTGCGAGTTCTTTGCCCTCGAGGGCGTAGCGCAGCTGATGAAAACCATCAGCCTCGTCAAGGGAGCGCGCCAATCCGAAACTGCGTGTCCGGGGCGTCGTGATGACGATGTACGACTCACGGACGCGCATCGCGGGGCAGGGTCGTCGACGAGGTGCGCGGCGTCTTTCGGCGACGCACTCTATCGAGACGATGATCCCGCGCAACGTCCGACTCTCGAGGCACCCTCCTTCGGGCAGCCGATCACCTCGTACGACATCACATCGCGCAGGGGCGGAGATGTATATTGCACTCGCGAGGGAGGTCATACGGCGTGAAGAAGGCTAAAACAGGCGGCCTCGGACGTGGGCTCGGCGCACTCGGACTCGGAAAGATGCGCTCGCCCTGCCGACCGACCCGCCGCCGGAGGAAAAGACAGAGACCGCTGCAGCCCCCGCGGGTCATCCCGCGGAGCTCTCCATTGACGTGATCCAGCCCAACCGCTTTCAGCCGCGCCGCGAGTTCGACGAGGCGGCACTGGAGGAGCTGCGCGAGTCCATTGCGCAGCACGGCATCCTCCAGCCCGTTACCGTCCGCGACATCGGCGCGGGCAAAGTACAGAGCTCATCGCGGGCGAGCGGCGTCTGCGTGCCGCCAAGATGGCAGGGCTCACGACCGTTCCTGCATTTTTCCGCACGGCGAAACGACGCGGAAATGGCAGAGATGGCACTCATCGAGAACCTCCAGCGCGAGGATCTCAGCCCGATCGAGGAGGCACACGCCTATCAGCGGCTCCTCACCGAGTTCAAACTCTCACAGGAACAGCTTGCGCGCCGCGTCGCGCGCAGCCGCTCGGCGATCGCGAACAGCGTCCGCCTCCTGCGCCTCGCGAAAGAGGTGCAGGCGTTCATCGCGAACGGCGTTCTCACCATGGGACAGGCACGTCCCGCTCCTCGCACTCGAGACCGCTGCGCTGCGGCGGGAGGCGGCAGAGTACATCCAGGAGCACGAGCTCTCGGCGCGCGGCGTCGAGGCACTCGTCAAACGCCTGGCGAAGGATCCAAACGCACTCAAAAAATCAGCGCCGCCAAAGCCAGAGAAAAAGCCGGACCTCTTCGTCCGTGAGGCAGAGGAGCGCCTGACGCGCAGCCTCGGCACGAAGGTACGCATCCAGACGGGGACGCGAGGAGGGAAGGGGCGGCTCGAAATCAGCTACTTCTCCGCCGAGGATCTGGAGCGTCTGCTGTCGCTCCTGACCACATCGGCAGACGGCGCAGCAAAGGAGGACAAGCGTGCGGCACTGCGCGCATTCTCTACGCAGAAATTCACCGTATAGGATGTGCGGCGTGCCGTCTGCCGCCCTCTGGGGACATCCGCCTCCGCCCCATGGGGGATGGAGGAAAGAAGGGAAGAGAGAACTTGTTTTTTTAGTAATCTAGTGAAGTCGATCGAAGCACATGATGCAGCCCTCCTGCTCACCGCGCTGCTCCTGATCTTCGTCCTGCTCATCCTCGTCATCTACGTCATGGTACGGCTCTCGACGATGAGCAGCCGCTACCGCGCGATGATGCGCGGCTCGAGCAAGGACGATCTCGAGGGGATGCTGATCCAGCACGTGCGCACGGTGGAGGAGGTCGCGGCAACGAACGCACGCATCCTCGAGGAGAACGAACTGATCCGACAGTTCATCCGCCAGTCGCTCGTGCGCGTCGCCTCCGTGCGGTTCCGCGCCTTTGAGGACATGGGGTGACCTCAGCTATGCCGTCGCCCTGCTCGATGCGAACAACGACGGCGTGATCTTCTCCAGCATCTTTGCCCGCGAGGACTCGCGCAGCTACATCAAACCGATCAAAACGGATCGTCGGACTACCCGCTGAGTGACGAGGAAAAAGGACGTACTGAAGGAAGCCATGGCAAAAACCGCTGCCCATCCAGTACTGAGAAGATATCAACGGACATAAAACCTGCTGTGTCACAGCAGGGTTTTCATATTCTTTAAGTACGATGAGAAATAGGGAAATAGGGATCGGACAGGAACATCTCGATGGGAAGAGGGGGACGGATGAGCGAAGAACAATCACGCTATAAACTGCAGCTGGTGGATCGGGAAACGGACACGACGCACCCGCGCGCCTCTCGCTGCGTGCCCTGCGCCTGCTCGCCGTGGGCGCGGGCGCGGGGCGGCACTCGTCGCTGTCGGCTCGATTTTTCTCCATCTACACCCTCACGCATGCCTACCTCACGAGGAGGAGACGGCACAGCTGCGCGAGGCGAACCGCATCCAGCAGGAGCAGATCCTCCAGATCGCCAAAAAGACCTCCGCGCTCGGGCAGGAGGTCGATGATCTCCTGCGCACGGAGGACGGGCTGCGCGCCCTCGTCGGCGCACCGCCGGCGGAGGCGGACAGCGCAGCAGCGGCAGGGGAGGCCGCGCCGGCACCGACGGGCGGCGCACCGCACGCACTCACCACCGATGAGGTCGGCGAGGCACTCACAATGCTCGAGGAACGCATCGCAGCACGCCGCAGCTCTCTTGGACAGCTCGCCGTCACGATGCAGAAGGACGTGCCGGGGCATCCTCCTTCCTGGTGACGATACCCCCGTCACTACCCCGACGGGCTGGCCGACGGACGGCTTCATCAGCTCGGGCTACGGACTGCGCTGGAACGGTGCAGAGTTCCATCAGGGCATCGACATCGCCGCCGAGATGGGCACGCCCATCGTTGCGACGGCGGACGGCGTCGTGACCCTCGCGGGCTGGAACGCGGGCGGCTACGGCAACATGGTCGACATCGACCACGGGGCGGTGTCTCGACACGCTACGGGCACGCCTCGGCGGTCGTGGTGACCGCAGGACAGCGCGTGCGGCGCGGACAGATCATCGCCTACGTCGGCTCGACAGGGCACTCCACGGGGCCGCATCTGCACTATGAGGTGCGCCTCAGCGGACAGCCTGTCAACCCATCTTCGTATTTATAGGAAACACTGATAAAATGAGGGTCTGCCAGATTGGCGCAGATTTTTTCGTCCGAACGAGGTGGAAAACCGGACGCAGAGTGGTGCTCTGTGGAGGATTTTTTCCGCCGAAGTGCGAGCAAAAAGATGCGTCAAGATGGTTGTGCTGGAATGTATCAGTGCTTCCTACAAAGGCACACGGGATCCATCCGTGCTTTCGTAAGAAAAAAAGGAGACACTATGAAATCCATCACCTGCCTGCTCGCCGCAGGAATCCTCCCTCCTCCCCGCCAGTGGGATGGCTGCCGAACAGGAGGCAGAGATCCACGCCGTCATGGCGGCGGAGGAGACACATCGAGGCGGCAGAGAGACGCCGCACGCCCCTGCTGTGGAGGAAAAGGCACACGGTGAGGGGCGTCCGCCGCCCGTGCAGAAAAAGGAGCAGACAGAGGCCCGGTCGATGCACGAGAGTCTGCCCTCGACCAGAGGAGATGGACGCGGTCGGCAGTGAGGAAGAAGCACCCTGCCCGCCCGAAACGCGATGCGGGAGACGAGCCGCGCGCGCAGATGCGATAGCGGTGCACCCGGAGACCACTCCGGCGGAAATCAGCAGGCTGCCGGAAGACGAGACCGATGCATCGGAGAACAAGCCGGCATGACGGATGACGAGCGCAGCTGCGGCGCACGGCGGCACCTGCGAGCCCCAGCCGCCGCTGCAGACGCAAACGATGCGGAAAAAGGCGGCGGGCAGAAGCACAAGGCGGGCAAGACGGCGAGCAGCAAACATGCGGCGGATAAAGCCGCCGTCGCCGCAGCCGCAGCAGCAAAAGCGCGAGGGCATACGGCAAAGAGACGGCGATCGAGCCCGTCACGCTGAAGGACGGTGACTGGGTCTTTCATCGAGGGCGACGAGCGGCGCGGCTGGTTCTTTGACCGCAGCCACATGAAGCGCAACGCCGACGGCTCCGTCTCCTACTGGCAGCTCATCCTCTACAACAACCTCGGTCGGGCACAGTTCGCCGAGGCGATGAAGAATGCGGACTACGAGCACCTCGGCTACACCATGCAGCGGCGCGTGCTCAGCCCGAAAAAGGACGCCATCAGCACCTATGAGATCCTCGCCTACGACGGGAATAGTGCACTCATCACGGAGAGCAGCCGCGAGGGACACCGTGCCGTGATTCGCGCGAACACCATGACAGAGAAAGAGCGCGACGCCGTACGACAGGAACTGCGCCGAAAGAAATAACAGCGAGGGCTTGCTGTTTGAAGGTGAACTTCATGCAGTAAGCCTTTTTTAGGAAATCACGGAGAGAGAGACTGATCTTATGAGAAAAATAAGTTTTATTATTCCCAATGCGTGGGGGCAATATTTATACCAGATCCTTTTTCCCATCAAGGATCTGGTCGATGGAACGTGGGACGTTGGATGTGACGTTGATGAGCCGTATCTTCAGGCATGGTACGACATGAACGGTGAAACGGACGATGAAACGGACGATTTATTTGCGTCTAGGTGTTTTTCAAATCAGGATTTTTTCTCATTACTCGGGTCACGTGTGTATTATATCGTATCAGGTAAATTCAGTTTAACATCGCCCCGTAAAAACAAAAAGAATGGTCTGAATCCACCTTGTATAGAAGTCCTTGTCACAGACAGCGTATATGTAGACGTCTATGCTGCCGATGAGAAGATATTGTTTACGTTGTATGACAATGCAATAAATCAAGGCTTTGAGAATATTGAACTGGACCAATGAAAATAACAAATCTGGAGTGGCTGTCTTGAACGACAGGCTTCTCTCGAATGGTTAAGGAAAAAAAGTGCACCTTGATCGCTGCGTCTGTCCCATCCGTCCGGCACGAACAAATCGAAAACAACCATAATAAACAAGTATAATTCAAATATATGTTGAGAATAATTTTCGCATATTGACAGGTTGTTTTCACTCTGTTAAACTGTTCTTAATTACATAGGTATAGAGGTACATTGTACCTCTCGGTTTCCGAGCAAAAGCATCTAAGGGCGACGCCTAGTGATGCTGCGCCTGCGCCGCGAGGGAGCGATCTCTGCAGTGCACAGGGTTTCGGCAGAAATGCCGGAGCCTCCCTTCCGAACGCGGTTTCCTGCAGAAAACCACGCTCCCCTGAAAGAGACGACAACATTGCCGCGCAAAAGGCGATAACGGGATATTTTAATGCAAAATATCCCTGGATTCGTCTGCTACGAGGGACTGTTTGTCGTGCCCTCGGGTGCGTCGGACGGTTCCTCCTTTATTATTTTATACGGAGAAGCCTAGGCTTTCACGGGATTGGTTTTATATATCTGATGTATGGGAAGTATTGACGCAAGTTTCTGAACCGACCTGCCGTTCTGCGCGAAATGGTATCTGTGTGTTGATCGCAGCAGGATGGATCGGGGGATTGGCATGGCGGCAGTCTTCCATGGAGACAGGAGGCATAATGTGAACAAAAGGGAGAGCTTGTGGGAGGCATATCTCGCAAAAGGGCTTCAGCCGGCGGAATTTCCTCAAGGGCTGCGTGACCCTCACGTCGCTCATGGGGCTGAGCACAGACAACCTCACGAAGGTCGTCGAGGCCGCCGAGGCGAAGCCGCTGCCGGTCGTGATCTGGCTGCATGGGCATGAGTGCACGGGCTGCGATGAGTCGTTCATCCGCTCGGGCGCACCGCTCGCCCTCGGATCTCGTGCTGAACGAGATCGCGCTCGAGTACAGCCATCTCCTCTGCGCCGGCGAGGTGAGGGCATTCGAGGCACACCTTGAGGAGACGATCAAAAAGTATCATGGCGAGTACATCCTCGCCGTCGAGGGCGCAGTTCCCGTCGAGAGCACGCCTACACCTGCATGTCGGGCGGACACTCGTTCGAGCACACGCTGAAGCACGCCGCGGAGGGGCAAAGGCGGTCATCGCCTACGGCACGTGCGCGACGGCGGGCGGCATCCGAGCCGCTGCGCCGAACCCGACGGAGTCAAGGGCATCCGCTCGCTGATCGGAGCAAAGCCCTTTATCGCTGTGCCGGGCTGCCCGCCGATCCCCGAGGTCACGACGGGCGTCGTCATGCACGTCGCGCTCTTCGGCACACTGCCGCCGCTCGACGGCGAGGACGTCCGCGCCAGTTCTACGGCAACCGCATCCACGACACCTGCTACCGCCGTCCGTTCTTCGACGCGGGCATGTTTGCCGAGCGTTTCGATGACGCGGGTGCCAAGGGCGGCTGGTGCCTCTACAAGCTCGGCTGCCGCGGCCCCGAGACGTACAACTCCTGCGGCAACCTGCGCTGGTATCAGGGACTCTCGTATCCGATCCAGTCAGGCGCACCCTGCATTGGCTGCAGCAACGCGAACTTCTGGGATCAGGCGCCGTTCTCGAAGCGTCTGCCCGAGTACAACGGCATCGACGTCGACATGGTCGGTGCAGGCCTTGCCGTCGCGACGGCGGTCGGTGTCGCGGCGCATGCGGGTGCGAGCCTTGTGCAGAAGAGATGCCGTGAGAAGCAGCTCGAAAAGAGGAAAGCAGGGTGCATGAATGAAACACGTCGTTGTCGATCAATCACCCGTATTGAGGGACATCTGCGCGTTGAGCTGCAGGTGGACGAGGCATCGGGCAAGGTCACGGATGCCATCTCCTCCGGCACGGCATGGCGCGGCCTTGAGCTCGTCATGAACGACCGCGATCCGCGCGATGCGTGAGGCTACATCCAGCGCATCTGCGGCGTCTGCACGTCCTCTCATGCGCTCGGCTGTCTGCGTGCCGTCGAGGACGCATTCGGCATCACGATTCCGAAGAACGCACACTACATCCGCAACATCATCGCGGCGTGCCTCGGACATCAGGATCACATCATCCATTTCTACCACCTCCACGCAGCTCGACTGGGTCAGCCCGCTCGAGGCGCTGAAAGCGGATCCGGCGGCGACGGCGGCGCTCCAGAGCACGGTGCTCCAGACCTATCGCCTGCCGTTCCGCGCAGCGGCATTCGACACGGATGCCTACCCGCACGACTACCCGATCGCATCGCCGGACTACTACGCCGCGATCAAGGCAAAAGGTACAGAAGATCGTCGACAGCGGTCAGCTCGGCATCTTCTCTGCGCAGTGGTGGGATCATCCGGACTATCAGCTCCTCCCGCCCGAAGTGCATCTCATGGCGATCTCGCACTATCTCGAGATGCTCGACAAGCAGAAGGATCTCGTCGTCCCGCACGTCGTCTTCGGCGGCAAGAACCCGCATCCGCACTATGTGCTCGGCGGCATGCCCTGCTCCATCTCGATGGAGGACGGCAACGCACCGATCAACACGGCACGCCTCGCGATTGTCGACCGCTCGATCAATCAGGGCACGCCACATGATGAACGACTACTATCTCCCCGACGTGCTCGCCATCGGACATCTCTACGTCCAGAAGGGCTACACCTCGGGCGGTGGCCTCGCGAAAAAGCGCGTGCTCGCCTTCGGCATGTTCCCCGAGGCCGTTCTCAGGGTGCGACGAACGGCGACTTCTTCAAGAACCTCCTCGTGCGCTGCAACGGCGTCGTCGAGGACTTTGCCTCAGGGCGTCATGAATGCGAAGGTCTACGACTTTACGGAGAAGGATCTGACGGATGCCGACGGCGTCGCAGAAAGCGTTGAGCACGGCTGGTATGAGTACAAGGGCGGCGACGACAAGGCACTCCACCCGTGGGAGGGCGAGACGACCCCGCACTACACCGAGCCGAAGGAAGGCACGAAGACCGAGTGGAAGGCGCTCAACGAGCAGGGCAAGTACTCCTGGCTCAAGACGCCGAAATGGCGCGGCAAGCTCTGCGAGGTCGGGCCTCTGGCACGCTACATCGTCCTCTACACGAAGGCAAAGCAGGGTCTCCTCGGCGACCTGACGTGGGCAGAGCAGATGATCGTCGATCAGATCGACGCCGTGACGAAGGTGCTGAACGTCCCCGTCGAGGCATGGCTGCCCTCCACGGTCGGACGCACGGCGGCGCGTGCGCTCGATGCACAGCTGCAGGCGGAGATCAGCAAGTATTTCTTCGACAAGCTCGTCGCAAACATCAAGAGCGGTGACACGCGTGTGGTGAACAACGATAAGTGGGATCCCTCGACCTGGCCGAAGGAGGCAAAGGGCGTCGGTCTCTACGAGGCACCGCGCGGCGCACTCAGTCACTGGGCGGTCATCAAGGACGGCAAGATCGCGAACTATCAGGCGGTCGTTCCGACGACGTGGAATGCCTGCCCGCGTGACGATGCCGAGGGACATGGAGCCTACGAGATGTCGATGATGGATACGCCCGTCAAGGTCGCGGACAAGCCGCTCGAGATCGTCAAGGCGGTGCGCTCGTTCGACCCGTGCATGGCGTGCTCGACCCACCTCTTCAACGCGAAGGGGGAGAAGATCCGCGTCGTGACGACCGATCCGTACGCGGGCGTCAGCGTCGACAAATAAGGGGGCGAACCGCATGAAACAAGAAGTACGCAAGGAGTACTATCTCTTTAGTCCCTTTCTGCGCATCTTCCACTGGCTGATGGTCATTGCGATCATCGTGCTCTTCATCACGGGCTTCCTCATCACGAAGCCGCCCGCGATGCTCTATGCGGAGCCGGATGCGTCGCCGCTCCTGATGAATGTGACGCGCAACGTTCACTTCATCGCGGCGTTCGCGTTCTGCGCGGGCTTCATCGGCCGTGCCTACGGTTTCATCATCAACCGCGGCGACCGTCTTTTCCCGCATTTCTGGGAAGAAGTACTACACGGACACGATGGAAGTGGCGCAGCACTATATGCTGATCAAGGCGACGCACAAGCCGTTCCTGCGCAACCCGCTCGCACGCGGATCGTACGCAGGGCTCTACGTGCTCGTGGCGATCGAGGTGCTGACGGGCTTTGCCATGTACTACATGACGGAGCCGTCCGCGATCGGCGGCACGCTCTTCGGCTGGGTGAACACTGTGCTCGGCGGTGAGATGATCTCGCACTATGTCCATCACTATGCGGCATGGGCGATCATCCTCTTTGCGATTGGGCATTTCTACATGGTCGTCCGCGCCGAGTTCATGGAGGGCGAGGCAGAGGTCTCGAGTATGTTCGCAGGCTCGAAGCTCCTGCGCCATACCCCGGCGGATGCCAGCGACGTGGAGTAAAGCCTGAGATTGGGTCATGTGCGTGCGGGCACCTCGCTCTGCAAGCAACAGGTGCCCCCTCGCCCGCTGTGGCAGGGGAGGCGCTCGATGAATGGTGGATTCACCTCCCCCGTCGCGACGGGGGAGGTGGCGCGCTTGCGCGTCGGTGGGGGCACTTTGAGCAATCAGGCACCCTTGCACGGATGAGCGTTTCTGTTACGCAAAGCAATATGCTTTTTGTTCGGAGAAAAAGGAGTTTTCTATGTGTAAAGAATGCGGCTGCGGGCTCGCAGAGAGCACGACGCATCTGCAGTTTTTGTGAAGGGCTACACCGAGGAGAATGCCGCCGCTGTGGAGAAGGCGCTCCTGGGGCTGCCCGGCGTCCTCTACGTGCACATCCACACGCACGACGGGGAGACGACCGTGGACTATGACCCAGCAAAGACGAAGATGACGGAGCTCATCAGTAAATTTGCCGCGCATGGGCTTTCGGCGGAGCTCTAAGATGCACGAAATGGCGATTGCCGAGGGCATTTTGGATATTGCCCTGGACTACGCACAGAAAAAAATGGCGCGCGCGCATCGAGCGCATCGGCCTCCTGCTCGGCGAATTGTCGGGCGTGGAGACCGATGCGCTTTCGCTGTGTTTTTCCTCCCCTACGGCGGACACGATCGCGGCAGATGCCGTGCTCACGTGGAGCGCGTCCCCCTCACGGGACGCTGTCACGACTGCGGCAGGGAGCAGCACATCCGTCCGCAGGACTACCTCTGCCCCATTGTGGCGGCGGAATGGAGATCATCGGCGGCCGCGAGATGCGCGTGGATTATATAGAGATGGAATAGAGCGATGAAAGTAGTTGTAAAAGCGGACATTCTGGGGCGCAACGATGCGGCGGCGGCGGAGAACGCGGCGCTCTTTGCGCAGCATGGGATCTATGCGCTGAACCTGCTCGGCTCGCCGGGCGCGGGCAAGACGTCGCTCCTCGAGCGGACGCTGCAGGAGCTCGCGGGTGATCTGCGCGTGGCGGTCGTGGAGGGGATCTCTTTACGACGAAGGATGCGGCACGCATCGAGCGCTGCGGCGCGCCCGTCGTGCAGATCAATACGAGCGGCGGCTGTCATCTCGATGCGGCGATGGTCGCGGCGGCACTTGAGCGCCTCGATCTCGATGCGCTCGATCTCCTCGTGATCGAGAACGTGGGCAATCTCGTCTGCCCTGCTGAGTTCGCGCTCGGCGAGGATGAGAAGGCAGTCGTTCTGAGTATCACGGAGGGCGACGACAAGCCGCTGAAGTACCCGCTGATCTTTAAGGAGTCGGCGGCGGCCGTGCTCAGCAAGGTGGATATTCTCCCGTATACGAATTTCGATATGGCGTCGGCGCGTGCGGACATCACGGCCCTGCATCCCGGGATCGCGCTCTTTCCTGTCTCCTGTCAGACGGGCGAGGGGCTCGCGGACTGGTACGCGTGGCTGCGTGCGCAGGTGGCGGCAAAGAAGGCGGGGAAGGAGGTGCGCTGATGGAGGAGTCGATTGTGCCCGTTGCGCCTGTGACGGTGCTCGGCATCGGCAATATCATTCTGCGCGACGAGGGGTTCGGCGTGCGTGCGATGGAGTATCTGGAGCAGCACTGGGCGTTCTCCGAGGATGAGGTGCGCCTGCTCGATGGCGGGACGCTCGGTCCTGAGCTGCTGCACTTCGTCACGGGGACGCAGCATCTGCTGATCCTCGACGCGGTCTCGGGGGACGGTGCGCCGGGGACGGCCTACCGCTTTGAGGATGATGCGATTATGGCGCATTTTCAGGAAAAGGTCTCGTCGCATGAGATCGGCATACAGGATGTGCTCGCGTGGCTGACGGTGACGGATCGGGCGATCCCGAACGTGGTTGTGCTCGGGATGCAGCCCTACGATCTGTCGGCGGGGCTGACGCTGAGCAGTCCGATGGAGCGGCGCTGCCCGCGTTCGCCCAGCGTGCGGCAGAGGAGCTGCGTGCGTGGGGCGTTCGGCTCGTGCCGCGTGCCGTACGCAGTGCCTGAGATGGCGGACGCGGCACGTTCCGCGAGTCACATACGGAGGGGCGCCGCCGAGCGGCGCGCCTTTCGTGTCTCAGGGATTGTGCAGGGGTGGGCTACCGTCCCTTCGTCTATCGCCTCGCCGAGGGCGTACGCGCTCGGCGGCTGGGTGCTGAACGACAGCGCGGGGTCGGCATCGAGGCGGAGGGGACGGCGGCGGCACTCGACGCCTTTGCTGCGGCGCTCAGCAGACGATGCGCCGCGTGCGGCGCTGGTGACGGCGGTGACGTGGCAGGCGATCACGCCCTGCGGGCGAGCGGACGTTCCGCATCCTGCCGAGCCCCGCGAGGGACGCGGGCGGCGACGCTCGTCTCGCCCGATCTCGGCGTCTGTGCGGACTGTCGGCGCGAGATCCTGTCGGCAGGGGATCGGCGGTACGGCTATGCCTTTACGAACTGTACGAACTGCGGTCGCGCTACTCGATCATCCGTGGCGTTCCGTACGACCGCCCGCTGACCTCGATGGCGGTGTTCCCGATGTGTCCCGCCTGTCAGCGCGAGTACGACGATCCCGCGCGACCGCCGCTTTCACGCGCAGCCAAATGCGTGCGCTGTGTGCGGCCCCGCCTACCGCCTTCTCGTCGATGGCGCGGCGCAGGCGGGGATCCGCTCGCGGCGGCGCGGCGGGTCGTGGCGGAGGGCGGCATCCTCGCCGTCAAGGGCATTGGCGGCTATCATCTCGCCTGTGATGCACGCAGTGAGGCGGCGGTCGCACGTCTGCGCCGCCGCAAGCACCGCGAGGCGAAGGCACTCGCCGTGATGGCGGGGAGCTGCGCGGCGGTGCGTGCGCTCTGTCTCCCTGTCGGCGGAGGAGGAGCGCCTCCTCACGTCTCCTGCGGCGCCGATTGTGCTCCTCGCGCGGCGCACGGATGCGGTCCGCCCTGCGGCAGAGAGTGTTGCGCCCGGGAATGCGTACCTCGGTGTCATGCTGCCGTATGCGCCCGTGCATCTCCTCCTGCTCGGGGCGGATGATCTCTGGGTGATGACGAGCGCGAATCTCAGCGGCGCGCCGATCCTCTATCGGGATGCGGAGGCGGAGGCGGGGCTGGCGGAGATCGCGGATGCGATTCTCGTGCACAACCGTGAGATCGTGCACCGCGTGGACGACTCCGTCGTGCGCATCGGGGCGGGCGGGCGGCAGATCCTGCGCCGCAGCCGCGGCTATGCGCCCGCGCCGCTCGCCCTGCCCTTTGCGGATGGGCAGAGCGTTCTCGCGGGCGGTGCGGAGCTGAAGAATACGTTCTGTCTGACGCGCGGCGGGGAGGCGTTCCTCAGTGAGCACATCGGCGATCTGACGAATGCGGCGGTGCTCGCGTCATACGCAGAGACAATGGCGCAGTATGAGCAGTTCTTTGAGGTGACAGCCCGAGGTGCTCGCCGCCGATCTGCACCCTGCGTATCTCTCGGGGCGACATCTGGCGGCGCGCGCGGCGCGGGACGGTCTGCCGCTCGTGCGCGTCCAGCATCATCACGCGCATATCGCGGCGGTGCTCGCGGAGCACGGCTGTCATGCGCGTGTGCTCGGCGTCGCGCTCGACGGGACGGGCTGGGGCGACGATGGGACGGCGTGGGGCGGGGAGTTCCTCGCGGCCGATCTCGCGGGCTATGAGCGTCTCGCGCATTTTGCCCCTGTGCCGCTCCCGGGCGGCGACCGCGCGGCCGAGGAGCCGTGGCGGCTCGCCCTCTGGGTGCTCTATCGGCGCGACGGCGCGGGCTTTGCAGCGCGGTTTCCGCGGTTTTGCGGCGCAGCTGCCGACGGGCTGGGAGCTCCTGATGCAGGCGACGGCGGCGGGGCTCTCCGCACCGCTCACGTCGAGTGCGGGGCGGCTCTTCGATGCGGCGGCGGCGCTGCTCGGCGTCGCGTATCGCAGTGCCTACGAGGGGCGAGGCACCGATCGAGCTGGAGCGTCTCGCGCGCACGGCGCGGCGGGCAGGACGCGTCCTGCCGTACACCGTGGCGGAGGGCGCGCGGCTGACGGTGGACGTGCTGCCCGCGCTCTGTGCGCTCGCGGATGGGGCGGAGGGAGCTGACGGCGGAGGGCGTGCGGGACGCGCGCTGGACTTTCACGTGACGATGGCGGCGGCGGTCGCCGGGTGCTTGGCATCCTTTTCGGTGCGGACGGGGCTGCGTACGGTCGCCCTCGCGGGCGGCGTGTTCCAGAATGCGCTGCTCCTCGAGGAGCTTCTGCGCGCATCGGCGACCATCATGTGCTCCTGCCGCACCGCATTCCGCCGAACGACGGCGGTATTGCCTACGGGCGAGGCAGCTGTGGCGCTCGCGCGGATGAGGGTGCTCCTAGGGGCTCGCAGCACGCATGGCAGCGCTGACGGAGGGGCGCCTTGGGCAGCGTCTGTAGATGCGAGTGTCACTCTAGTGAGATGCCTTTTAGAAAAATTTTTCATCATTTAGGGAAGGAAACAATATGTGTTTAGCAGTTCCGGCGAAAGTCGTTGCCATAGAGGATCAGCTTGCCTCGGTGGAGGTGCAGGGGGTACGCCGTGCGGCGAGCCTCATGCTCCTGCCCGAGGCAAAGGTGGGAGACTTCGTGCTCGTTCATGCGGGCTTTGCGATGCAGATCGTCGACCCCGCGGAGATGGAGCGCATTGAGGCTCTGCGCGCGGAGATGAACGGCGCGCCGCGCACGGTGACGCATATCGACACGCCGCGCATGGAGCACATGGCATGACCCGCGCACAGGAGATGCAGGCAGAGAGCCGGGCGATCCTCGATGAGATGCATGACCTGCTCGCGGGGCGGCACATCCGCATCATGGAGGTCTGCGGGACGCATACCGTTGCGATCTTTCGTGCGGGGACTGCGCCAGATCCTCCCGCCCGAGGTCGAGCTGGTCTCAGGACCGGGCTGCCCCGTCTGCGTGACGCCCGACAGCTACATCGACGCGGCGATTGCGTACGCGGGGATGGAGGATGTCATCATCACGACGTTCGGCGATATGTTGAAAGTCCCGGGGACGTCGTCGAGCCTTGCTGCCGCACAGGCGGCGGGGGCGGATGTGCGCATCGTCTACTCGCCGCTCGACGCGCTCCCGATTGCGGCGGAGCATCCGGAGAAAAAGGTGATCTTCCTCGCCGTCGGCTTTGAGACGACCGCGCCGACCGAGGCGGCGGCGGTGCTCGCGGCAGAGCAGCAGGGGACGCAGGAACTTCTTCCCTGCTATCGGCGCAGAAAACTCGTGCCGCCCGTCATGCGCGCCCTGCTCGACGGCGGTGAGACGCACGTGGACGGATTTCTCCTGCCGGGGCACGTCGCCGTCGTGACGGGGACGGAGGCGTTCTCCTTCCTCGCGGAGGACTACCATGTGCCCGGTGTGGTCGGCGGCTTTGCGCCGATGGAGATTCTCACCGCCCTGCAGATGCTCGTCCGGCAGATCGCAGCGGGGGCAGCGCGCATCGAGAACGCCTACCCGTCCGTCGTGCGGCCTGCGGGGAATCGGCGGCGCGCGGCGATGGAACGCGTCTACGAGCCGGCGGAGACGGCATGGCGCGAGCTCGGCATGATCCCTGCCTCGGGACTTGCGATGCGCGAGGCGTACCGTGCCTATGACTTTGCCGCTGTGCGCCCGCTCACGATCGAGACGCGCATCGAGGGACGGCGCGGCTGCCGCTGCGGTGAGGTGCTGCGCGGGGCGATCCTGCCGAAGGAATGCGCGCTCTTTGGTCGGGCGTGTGTACCGGAGCACGCCGTCGGCCCCTGCATGGTGTCGGTCGAGGGGACGTGCGCCGCGTGGTACAAGTACGGCGGAGGAGGTTCCACTATGGAGCATGATGTGATTACCATGGCGCATGGGGCGGGCGGACAGCTCTCCCATGCGCTCATGGAGGAGGTCGTCCTGCCCGCGCTCGGCAATACGCTGCTGAACGTCCTGCACGACGGTGCGGTACTGCCGCTCACGGGGCGCACCGCGTTTACGACGGACTCCTACGTTGTACAGCCGCATTTCTTCCCCGGGGGGAGCATCGGGCGGCTCGCCGTCTGCGGGACGGTCAACGACCTCTCCATGACGGGAGCGGCGCCTGCGTATCTCTCGCTGCCGTCATCCTTGAGGAGGGTTTTCCATCGCCACGCTGCGCCGCATCGTCGCGGACATTGCGGCAGCGGCGGCAGAGAGGCGGGCGTCTCCATCGTGACGGGCGATACGAAGGTCGTGCCGCGCGGCTGCGGCGACGGTATCTCACATCAATACGGCGGGCGTCGGGACGATGCTCGCGGGGGCGGATATCGCGCCGACGAACATCACGGCGGGCATGGACATCATCGTCTCGGGCACGCTCGGCGACCATGCGGCGACCGTGATGGCGGCGCGCCACGGGCTCACCCTGCCGCCCGAGATACAGAGCGACTGTGCGCCGCTCTGTCACCTGACGGCGGCAATGATCGCGGCGGCAGGCGACGGCATCGCCGTCCTGCGCGACCCGACGCGCGGCGGTGCGGCGGCGTCGCTGAACGAGCTGGCAGGGCGCGGCGGGCGTCGGCGTTCTGCTCGAGGAGGACGCCGATTCCCGTGCGCCCCGCCGTGCAGGGCGTCTGTGAGATGCTCGGGTTCGACCCGCTGACGCTCGCGAGACGAGGGCAAACTCTCGCCTTCGTCCGTCGAGGTCACGGCGCGTGTCCTCGATGTGATGCACGAGAACCCCTACGGACGCAGGGCGTGCGTGATCGGACATACGACGGCGGATGCGCCCGGCACGGTGGGGTCTCAGGACGGCACTCGGCGGCATCCGCGTCGTGGATCTGCCGCTCGGGGAACTGGTGCCGCGCATTTTGCTGGGGTTCGCGAGGGGCCCCCACCTATGGATGATTTTTGCTGAACAATTTTCGAACAGCGAGCGGATCGTCCGCTCGCTTTTTTATCAAATGTCTTACTTCGTCAGATGCACGTCAGGGAATCTCGACCGTATCGTGATGCGTGTCCGGGTCGACGTTGGCATACACGCCGGCTTCGTCTCATACGCCTTCAGATTGTCCTCGTTCGCCTTGAGCATATCCTCGACAAAACGCTCCACCGCATCTGCACAATATACCTTCATCGTGAAACCCCTTCCTATGACTGCTTATTACAGCCACAGAATATCATGTTTTTGAACTTGCAAAATATTTCTTTCTGATAAAATGATAGTGTGATTTTATAGAAAAATTCTATTGGACAGTGTGACATTTGCTCTGTCGCATATATTTCTATATATAGTAAACTAATAACAACATAGTAGACTACGTTCTGTCGCCACGGGCGCGGAAGGAGATGATCGGATGACGCTGGTTCAGATGCGGTATTTCTACGAGGGTGTGCCAATGGCAAAACATCACAAAGGCCGCGGAGCATCTGCACGTCTCACAGCCGACTCGTCACCGTCGCCATGCAGGCACTCGAGGCGGAGACGGGGCTGAACCTCTTCCACCGCGAGGGGCACGCAAGATCACCGTGACGGCGGATGGGGCAAAGCTCCCTCAGTAAGGTCTCCCTACATCCTCACGGAGGTCGCGCGGCTCGACGATGAGATCCGCGACATGGCGCACCGCCACGCAAAGGTGCGCATCGCCATGCCAGCCGCGCAGCTCGGCGTCGTCTTTCTGCCGCACATCTTCGGCGAGTTCGCGCGGAGCACCCGAGATCGAGCTCGAGATCATCGAGACGGGCGGCGTGAGCGCTCTGCAGATGGTCGAGGAGGAAAAACTCGACTTCGCCC